>Ga0214170_1000006_pt1 | contig 114342 bp, 110 predicted proteins | sample TroBogEpilimnion_2_FD_153008 | JGI IMG/M metagenome (GOLD analysis project Ga0214170, IMG submission 153008) | Freshwater microbial communities from Trout Bog Lake, WI - 27JUN2007 epilimnion | ecosystem: Environmental > Aquatic > Freshwater > Lake > Epilimnion/Euphotic zone | place: Trout Bog... | reverse complement strand
AAGTGCCTGTTGGTTCTGGGAAAATAACAATCTTAATGCTCTAGCTGATAACGGTGATGTACTAGGCATTACTAAAAAAGTTAACGGCGGAACATTAGGCTTAGAAGAACGCCAACAACATACACAAAATGCACATCAAGTGTTAATGGGCTAATATGTTCAATTGGATAGTACAGTATGTGCTTGGAGATTTACCTACTTGGATTTGGCCGGCTGTTGCTGGTGCAGGTTTAGGAGTATATTTCCTAGCAGGTATACTTGGACATTTCCCAGAAATAAAACCTTATAGTATTTTTATTAGACCCGTAGCCGGAATAGTTATAGTAATGGGTATATTCATGTACGGCGGTGCGGGAGTTGTTAGCATTTATCAGGCACAAATTAAAGAAATGGAGCAAAAAGTTGCTATTGCTGATCAAAAAAGCAAGGATGCAAACGCTCTACTATCTCAAGCACAGGCACAAAAAACTAAAGTAATTCACGATGTACAAATAGTATATAAAAATCAAATCAATCAATCAGCTACTAAATTAGATGCAGACTGTAAATTTGACAAGACTGCTAGTAAAATTTTAAATGAAGCTGCAACTAATCCTGTAAAGAATACAAAATGAAAAAATTATTAATCATTAGTTTATTAATTTTATCAGGGTGTGCTGCTCAAAAGACTGCGGTACTTACATCATTTCCAGAGGTTCCACAAGATTTGTTAACTGCATGTCCTGATTTAAAAACTGTAGATACTGCGACTGAAAAATTAAGTGAAGTTTTACCAATAATTGTAGATAACTACAGCACTTATTATGAATGCAAAGTCAAAGTAGATACATGGGTTGAATGGTATAATAAACAAAAAGAAATACAAGATAGCATAAAATAAAAGGAGATTGCTATGGGATTTTTTACAAAAATCGAAGAGTTGGCTGCAAGTAAACTAAAAGAAATATTTTTAGACAGTCAAAAATTAGTAGATGCTAGTGAAGATGCGATTGCTAGTTTAGAGGCAAAACTACTAGCTGAAAAACAAAAAGTAGCTGACTTGGCTGCCAAGGCTCAAGCTGCTGCTGAGGCTGCTGCCGAAAAGGCCAAGAGAGAAGCAGAAGATCTAGTAGATGCTGCTTTAGATGCTGCTGCTCGTGCTGCTAAACATGCCGCTGCTGTTCCAACACCAGTTGCACCAGTAGTTACTGCTGATCCAGCACCAGTTGCACCAGTAGTTACTGCTGATCCAGCACCTGTAGATTTAGTTGCTGACTTATCTGGCCAAGGTGTTACTGCAACTGTGACTCAAACTGACCCAAACGTAGGACCGCCGACTGCGCAATAAATACTACTATTAAGCCAAAAGGAGCGAACTCAATGGCACTATTAGATTCAATACTCGGGTTAATCACTAAAACCCCAAAAGATCCAGATGCACCAAAACCACCAGTTGGTTCACGTAGCGAACGTGAAGCCAAAATCAAAGACAAAGCCGGTATGGTTATCAACGTTTTTGCTTTATTGCTTGCGGTTAATGTTTGGTATGGTGGTAAATTGTCTAGCACAGTATTAAACAACACAATTAAAGCTAGCGATGTTTATAATTTTTATCAAGCTAAGAGTCTTAAACAAGCCCTAGCAGAACAGAATCTCTACGATGCACAACAGCGAGGAGATCGAGTTCGTGCAGAGCAAATGCTATCTAAGATTGACAAGTATGAAAACGAACCAACCGAGGGTAAAAAAGCATTACTAGCTAAAGCTAATGCCTTAGAAGCAGAACGTGATGATGCTAAAAAGCGTAGTCCATGGATCGGCTATGCATCAACTGCATATCAAATGGCTATTGTTATTTTATCAGCTAGTATCCTTGCTGTTAGCATGATGCTGTTTTGGAGTAGTTTTATTGTAGCGGGCTTAGGATTAGTTTTAAGTCTTAATGGAATATTTCTTTGGTTTTAAAATAAATTAGGAGCGAGCGATGTCAAAAGAATCAAATAAAGATTGGATGCAGAAACTATGGCGTCCAATGATGGGTTGGATGTACATGCTAGTATGCGTGTGCGACATGATTGTATTTCCGGTACTGTGGGCGTTTTGGCAAGGATTTAATCATACTCCAATTACACAGTGGAATCCCTTAACACTACAAAGTGCTGGCCTGTTTCATATTGCCATGGGTGCGGTGCTAGGTATTAGTGCGTTTGGACGTACACAAGAAAAACTAGCAGGCACAGCCGCTAACCCAACTGCAACAAGTCAAACAATGACAAATAATACTAACATGTCAGGTGTTCCTGCAGGAATGGCAGGTGGCATGGGCGGTATGAACTCTGGAATGGGCGGTGGATTTGGTGGTGCTAGCTCTGGAGGATTTGGAGGAAGTACTGGCGGGTTTGGCGGAAGTACTGGCGGGTTTGGAGGAAGTACTGGTGGATTTGGTGGAAGTACTGGCGGGTTTGGCGGAGCTCCTAGTGGTGGCTTTGGCGGAGCTCCTAGTGGTGGCTTTGGTAGTACTCCTACTACAACAACACCTCCAGCTTCGACAGGGGGATTTGGATCGGGTTTTAATAGCGGGTCAGGAACAACACCCGCAGCACCTCCAGTAGCAGTAAATGCTAGTGGTAAGAAAGTTATTCCAACATTTAGTCAACCACCATTATAAGGAAAAATAAAATGAAAAAACTATTAACATTATTAGTAGCAAGTTGTTTTTTAGCTAGCCCAGTAATGGCTGCCAAGAAGCCAGCACCAGTTAAAAAAGAAGTTAAGCATCATAAGAAGTTCGACGGCGAAAAAATGTCTGATACTAAACCAGATACTGCAAAGGCTCCTAATAAAAAGAAAAAGTAATTTTTGCTCAATCTCTTGACAGGTTCTCTTTAAGATAGTATAATTACTATATTAATTGGACCTGTTTTTACGACTATGAACGATCACTATCAAACACTCGGTGTTAGCGAAGGTGCTAGCCCAGAAGAAATTAAAAAAGCCTATAGAAGCTTGGCCAATAAACATCACCCCGATAAAGGTGGTGACCAGGCTAAATTTAAAGACATTAGTGTAGCATATGAAACACTAAGTGATGCACAAAAGAAAGCCGAATACGATCAACAACGTATGTACGGTGGTGGCCAACAATTCCACTTTAATACCGGAAATATGCATGATATATTTGGAGGTATGCATAATCCGTTTGGTGCTAATCATCCGTTTGGCGATATATTTGGCCGTCAAGTTCGCAGAAATCGCGATCTTAACATCACTTGTCAAATTAGTTTATTAGATTCATATACCGGAAAACAATTAGAAGCAAACTATCAGCTACCAAGCGGACGTAATCAAAATGTTGTTATTAACATACCTCCCGGCATTAGTCACGGTGAAACAATTCGGTATCAAGGACTAGGCGATGATAGCATTGCTGGTATCCAACGTGGTAATCTAAATGTTACTGTAGTGGTATTACCTGATCATGACTTTATACGTCAAGGTGATGACATTTATACTAATATTAATATTAGTCCTATTGAGGCTATGATTGGCTGCCGTAAGAAGGTTAAAACAATCACTGGTGAAGAGAAAGAAGTTGAGATACGAGCTGGAGTTGAAACCGGAACTGAATTTGCACAAGGCGGTGGTGGTTTTATTAATAATCATACCCGTAATAGAGGAAGATTTGTCAGCGTTGTTCAGATAAGAACTCCGGCAGTTACTGATCCTGTTATCATCGAACGGTTGCAACAACTGCAGAATGAACTTAGTAGTCGCTCCTAATCCAGTTTTACAATCTAATGCAGTTGACTGGGATTTTAAATCTGGTAACGATCCTTTTACTCTTGAAAAAGAAATGATAGAAGTTATGCAGGCTAGTAATGGTATCGGACTAGCCGCTAATCAAGTTGGTTTACTTTCTAGAGTCTTTGTCATACAATTATTACAGCATCCAGAAATAAAAGAACCCTTTGCTATGTTCAATCCACAAGTTGTAGCAACTAGTGATGAGATGCAAACAGGTGAAGAAGGGTGCTTGAGCTTTCCAGATTTATTTTTAGAAGTTAAGCGACCAAAAGAAATCGTATCGAAATATTTTGATAAACATGGAAAAGAGTGTATAATAACATTAACAGATATTGATGCTAGATGTTTCTTACACGAATTAGACCATTTAAATGGCGTGTGCTTTACAGAAAAAGTCAGTGCCTTAAAATTAGCATTTGCAATTAAAAAACAAAGGAAGCAGAATGGTAGAACCAAGCGATAATTTACAAGCAGTATTTGAAAAAGCAATTGATACTGCTAAGAAACTACATCATGAATATTTAACAATAGAGCATCTGTTGTTTGCCATGTTGATGGAGGATACCTTTGCAAATTGCGTAACCGGATATGGTGCTAACATCGACGAATTGAAAAAAGATCTAGCAGACTACTTACAAAATAAATGCCAAGAAATTACCGTAGAAGATGTTGTAGTTAAACCCAAAAAGACACAGGCAGTTGAACGCATTCTTAATCGTGCGTTTACACAAGTTCTATTTAATGGACGTCAACGCATTGAGCCAACTGATGCGTTCCTTGCTATGATGGGCGAAAAACGTTCATGGGCATTATATTATATTCAAAAGGTCGGCATTGATAAAGACAAGTTTAATGACTATGTTAACAATACCGTTGAAGAAAGTCCAGAGGAAGATGGACATGAAGATAACAGTAGTAGTTCAAAGGCACTAGCTTCATATACTACTAATCTTAATGATTCAGTTAAGAAAGGTAAAGTTGATCCGGTTATAGGCCGTATAGACGAACTAGAAAATATTGCCTTGGCCCTTGGCAGACGTAGTAAAAATAACATAATTCTAGTTGGAGATCCTGGAGTAGGTAAGACTGCCATAGCAGAGGGACTTGCCTTCAATATCGTAAAAGGTGCCGTTCCGGATTTCTTAAAGGACTATACGGTCTATAACCTAGACATTAGTGCAATGCTTGCCGGTAGTAAATATCGTGGCGATTTTGAAGAACGCTTTAAAATGGTCTTGAAAGGTCTTTCTAAGAAAGGTAAGACTGTGTTGTTCATTGATGAAGCACACATGATCTCCGGTGCTGGATCTGCTAGCAACTCAGCTAACGATCTCGCTAACATGATGAAACCTGCTCTAAGCAAAGGCAATATCAAAGTTGTAGCATCAACTACATGGGAAGAATATCGTAAACACTTTGAAAAGGATCGTGCTTTGATGCGCCGTTTCCAACGCATCACTGTTGACGAGCCAACTGAAGAAGTATGTTTGCAGATCCTTAAGGGTATTAAGAAATACTATGAAGGATTCCATAATGTTAAGATTGACAATGAAGCATTACAAGCCGCAATTAAGTTGTCTGTTAAATATCAGACTGATAAAAAATTACCAGATAAGGCTATTGACTTAATCGATTTGGCTGCTTCACGCTTTAATCTAAAACTAGCAGAAGAACGAGTTATCACATCACGCGAGATTCAATTTGAACTTGCTAAAATGACTAACATTCCTTTAGAGCAAGTTGCAGAAACAGAAAGTGCTCAAGTTATTGGACTACAGAACAAACTAGAATTAGATGTTTATGGTCAAGATGGCGCACTACAGGAAGTAGTTGATAAGATTATTGTTGCCCAAGCAGGATTAAAATCAGAAAATAAACCAATTGGATCATTTGTATTCATGGGCCCAACAGGTTGCGGTAAGACTGAAACTGCTAAATCTTTATCTAAAAACCTAGGTGTTAAACTTCTACGTTTTGATATGAGTGAGTACCAGGAGAAGCATAGTATCTCTAAGTTAATTGGTAGCCCTCCGGGTTATGTTGGCTTCGAAGAAAATGCAGGACTATTGATTACACAGATCCAAGAAGCTCCTAATGCTGTTCTATTGCTAGACGAAGTTGAAAAAGCACATCCAGATGTAATGACAGTGCTGTTGCAAATCATGGATAATGGATTTGTTACTGGATCAAATGGTAAACGAGCAGACTGCCGTAACTTAATTCTTATTCTTACTACTAATGCTGGTGCCGCTGATGCTGAAAAGAATACTATTGGATTCGGTGGACAAGAAAAAGATTATAGCGATAAAGAGCTTAAGAAATTCTTTACACCAGAATTCCGTAATCGACTTGATGCTATTATTACATTCAATAAACTATCTAAAGACGTAATGGTCAAGATTGTTGATAAGTTTATCGAAGAGATTAGAGTACAAATTAAAGATAAAGGTATTCGTATCAAGGTTGATAAAGAAGCAGTTGAATGGTTAATTACTAAAGGCTTCGATCCTAAAATGGGTGCTCGTCCGTTAGCACGTGTTATTGACAAAGAAATTAAACGTGACCTTGCTCGTATGATGCTATTTGGTGATCTTAGAGCCGGTGGTTGGTTAACTGTTACTGTTGAAGATAATAAGCTTCGCTTAGTTGGTAAACCAAAGCCAGCTAAAACAGTACCATTGTTGACTACTGATACTGCTACCGAGACAGAAGATGGAATACAAGGTAACTAGACAGTTATTTCGGAACAAATACCAATACAAAATTGTGTTGGTATCTTCTGGTGCTCAATGTTTTAGATCGGGTGATCTTGATGCTATCTATGAACAGTTGACTAAACTTATTCCGTTAGTCGGTTCCGATCAAATTGAGCAGCGTAGTCATTACTGGGCAATTACTAAGATTAAAAGCAAGGAAGAATTGGATCACTGCTTTAAATTGCACAAACAACTATCTAAAATGTCTGATTTTGAGATCAGGATAGAAAGCCCGTGGATTACTGTTTACAGTAATAATAAAGCTGATATCGATAATCTTAAAAAAATAGATGTAACAAAAGTCAAGTATATTAGCGAGCCAGCTAAAAATAGTGTGTTAGAGCAAGGCGTTGTAATCATGACCAGTGATGATTATGACTATAAAGTTACTATGGGTAAGACAACCAAGGAGTATTTGGCCTTTGTTGAATGGGCTGAAACTAATAAAAAACTAAAGCTAACTAAGAGCTGTATTAGAGATCTTAGTAAAAATATGTCCTGGGGCGGAACCCATTTTTATGTAGCAGGCGAAAAAAACTTGTTGCTAGCTAAGATGCATTTAGGTGGCAGTATCAATAAAATCGAGCGTGTAGTCAAATCAGACCAATAGTTCGAAATTGTTATTACGATAAATAGTATATCCGTAGCTAACGGGCTATGCTATATTATATTGGGCTAAAAATGCGTATTACAGAACTATTAGAAGGTAAAAAATTCGACGATTTAGAGTTTGTTCAAAAAACAGGCGATAAGGATGAGATCAACTTTGATCTAGTCGATGATCTAACACATTTCATGCATAATGACGATAATGTATATAGAAATCACGTTTATCCAGTTGTTGCTAAATGTATACATCTTCTAAAAACTAAACAAGATTTCAAGCCTACAGTGTTTGAAAAAGCAGCACAAGAGTGCTATAAATTATATTTACAAGAGTATCCAATTCGCCACCTTCCAGACGAACTTGATAAAGATGATTGTAAAAAAGTCTGTGAAAAACTATACAACGATTTCAAACAACATCACGCAGACGGTCTGTATAAGGACTAATCGTGCTGTTACGAGAGCTATTCCTCAGTGAAGCCGAAGTTGCGCCAGTTAAACAATTGGGCAGAACTTTTAACCACCTTGAAGATTTAGCTTTCTTACATAATTCAACGGGTGCAATTGAAGCACTAGATCATCTTAAAGAACTTACTGCCGGCAAAGGCGAACAATTAAGATTAAAGTGGGATGGTAGTCCACAGATATATTGGGGACGAGATGAACAAGGTACATTTGTTCTTGCTGGTCATAATCAATGGCTACGTAGAGTGAAACCTAGTCGCCCGGAAGATGTTCAAGATTTTATTGCTAACCAAAGCGGCAGTCCTAAGACTCCAGAAGAAAAGGCAGAACGTGATCGTTTTGCACAACACTTTTCATCACTATGGCCAATCTTTGAATCTGCAACACCTGCTAAATTCCGTGGCTATGTTTATGCCGATGCACTATTTCTAAGCCAGCCACCGATGGATGCTAATGGTGTTTACAACTTCCATCCTAATCCGAAAAGCAAAACAGTCTATCATGTTAAGAGCAATAGTCAGTTAGGTAAAAGAATCGCCGGTGCAGAGATTATGGTTGTAGGACATGGAATTTTTGAACAGTTCGGTGCTCCGGATAATACACAACAGCCGAAAGCCAGTTTTGATGAATTTAATTCAAACCCACAATTAATTGTTATGGGGCCAGAGTATGTATCGACTCCGACTAAAGTAGATACGCAAGAAATTGATCGTGTTGAAGCAGACATTAAACAATCTGCTAGTGTTATTGATAGTTTCCTAGCAATAGCATCTACCCCAGGTGCAGGTTTGAGCAATTTAAAAGAAGGTGTACTATATCCATTTGTTAATTGGGCAGCGAAAACTAGTCAATTAGATAATTTAAGTAGTGATTTATTTTATAGTTGGTTAGCACAACAAGATACTAAAAAAGTTAGCCAGCCTAAGAAAGATAAAATTTCAAGTCCACACTATACACCAGCACTAGATGCAATCTTTAGAATTGTGTTAGAGATCATGACACTTAAAGAACATGTAATGAGTCAAGCAGCTGAAGGTTCAACTAGCGATGTGTGGGCAACTAACGGTGAAGGACATGTTCGTTATAAAAGTCCACATCACCAGTTTAGTCACGTTAAGTTTGTACCTCGAAGAGATATTCAAACAGCTAATGGCCATATTCCGGCTTGGACACCATAATGCGATTAAGAGAACTATACGAATCTACTCATAAAGCTACTGTTGCTTTTTGCTTCGGCCGTTTTAATCCGCCACATCAGGGACATGCTCGGGTATGGGAAGCAGTTAAGCATGCCGGTCAACATTGGTACATAGGAACTAATCCCGGTACTATTGGTCCTAACGATCCATTACCGTTCGATGTTAAAACTGCTTGGATGACTGCTATCGATCCTAGTATACAAGGACACATACTAGGTGAAACAAGTATTGTTACATTGGCTGCACGAATTTATCAACAAGTAGGCGATGGCGCAACTATTGCCTACGTAACCGACGCAACTGACTGGGCATGGGCTGGCAAGTTATTGCATCAATATAACGGAAAGGAAAGTACACATGGTTACTTTAATTTTTCTAAGATTATCCATGTACCGAGCCCACGTGTAAGCAGTGCCACTGCATTACGCACTGCTGCTCGTGCAGGAGATATGAATGCATTTTATCAAGCAGCAGGTACAGATCCCAACTTAGAAGTTAATGGTCAACACTACTACGATACTGTTGTTGCCGCAGTTGGACAACAACCTGAAAAAGTTAAAAAAGTTAAAAAGGAAAAAGAAAATGGAAGAGAAATATCACCTAGCACTTAAGACAGCATTTGCTAGCGAATTTAGTTTCTATCTAAAAGCACATAATTTTCATTGGAATGTTGAAGGTCCACTATTTGCTCAGTTGCATGAATTGTTTCAAACTATCTACGAAGAAGTATATGGAGCAATAGATCCTTTTGCAGAACACCTACGTGCTTTACAAGTATATGCTCCTGCAAGTCTGCAAAAATTCAGTATGTTGACTACTGTACAAGATGAAAATCATGTTCCGGATTGGAGCAGTATGCTACAAGAGTTGTTATCAGATAGTGAAAAGATGGCTAACATATTCCGCATTACATTTGAAATGGCTGAACAGCACGGAGATCACGGACTTAGTAACTTTCTCGCAGATCGCCAGGATCAACATAAGAAGCATAGCTGGATGTTACGTAGTTCATTAAAATGAAACAGTATCGTATCTCTACTGAAAATCTAAATCAAGATAGTCCAGAGGACTGTTTACTAGATCCTAACGATCCTGTAAATGAAATTAAAAGTTTACAATATCTAGCTGGACTAGGACATAGTGCCAGATTACATGAGTATAAAGTAGAGCAGGGTAGTAACATTTCAGTCACTGGAAGTGAAAAGGCACAAATACAAAGAGAGCTAAATATTAAACCGGGTGACTTAGAATGGTTTAAGTTATGGTTTAGCCGTCCTTACTGGAATGGCACTCCTCCGGAGTTTAAAGGGTAAGTATGAAAATTTTAGATATTATTTCTAAAACACCAGAAGTTATCGTCGAAAGAACTGGTAAACCGCATCCACATCATGATGCTGTGCATCAAGGATTCAGTCGCCAGCGTGATCCAGGTGGGTACTATCCTTCGTATCATCAGTACAGAACTGGTATGGCTATTAGTATGGCTGATGGCAGTAAGAAAAAATTAGATGTTGATCACGAAAGTTGGATGGGTCCATATTGGACTTTCCATCCTTATACTGACGTAGAACACGATATGATTCAACAGACAAAACGCAGTGTTCCTACAGAATACGATCAAGTCAAGCCTCGTACTCCTAGTAAAGAACCCAATGAAATACATAGAGTTAGCCCAGTAGCTGCTCAAAAACGAAATAAACACGGAATATAATATGAGAGCCAGTGAATTTATACGCAAGCAGATAGCAGAAGATGTTCCTTATGCTGGCAAAGGTGCTAAAAAATTGCATCCACATCAATTACAAGCACTTAAAAATGCTATGAGTGTACCTAATATTAGCATGAATAAGTCCAATGGTAGTCCTTATATGCAGTATCGATTCGGTATGGCTATGGCTAATCCTAACATGGAGCCTGCTGGTCCTATGAGCGGCGATCCCTTAATCACAGCCTACACTGATGCAGAAATGCAAAAAGTTAAAGATGCTGCTAAAACTGTAGGTGCAGGTGCTATTACTCATATTAGCGATGGTATTAGTAACGAACCTGTAGAAACAAATAAAGTAAGTCCTGTAGCTAGTCCTAAGAAGAACAAATACGGAGTATAATGTGAGAATCCGTGAAATATTAGAATCAGCTACAGCAGGTGCTACAAGCGCAGGAAACATTGCTAGTGTGGCTAATCCTAAGGTTGCCTATAGTAAAAAGACAGCACAACCTAAGAAAAAAGACGGTACAGCCGTGAACGCTGTAGATATGAAGGGCGTGAGTTTATTCGGCGGCCCAATGATAAAACGATAAATACATAAAGATAACGGAGTTTACCAAAATGCAAGATAACATGAATCCAGCAAGCGACCCAAGTCACGTAGATCGTGAAGGTGCTATGGCCAAATCTGACTTATACAAGTTAGCTAATTATTCGCTTAAATTATTCAAAAAACTACATGACGATGATCAGTTAGAAGGTTGGGTACAAGCTAAAGTTACTAAGGCTGCTGACTATATTGCATCAGTGTACCATTATCTAGAATATGAAATGAAGTTTAGTGAATATGGTAAGCATCTTGATGATGTTGAAACACTAAGTGAAAGCCAACGTGCAGAATTAAAATCACGTTTGTTTGAAGCTAAAGAAAAAATGAAAGAGCTAAAAAAGGCTCAGGCTAAGAAAGCTCAAGGTAAAGAAGAAGTTAAAGAAGGTACAGAAATGTGCCCAACTTGCGGTACTCCACACGCTGTTGCTACACCAATTAGTGCAAAAGCAAAAGCGGCTGCTGAAAAACATAGAAAGTTACATGCATTTGTTGATAAGAAAATTAAAGATGCAAACGGCAATGGTATTCCAGACGACGAAGAAGTCGATGAGTGTGAAACTACCGCAATGCCAATGACTGTAGCTGAAACTGCTGAAAAGACCAGCGAACGTAACATTGAAATGAAAAAACAAGGTGGCGGAACTGTTAAAGTTAAAGCTACTCAATATAAAGGTCATCAAAGCAAGGCTGCTGATAAAGAAGCTAAAAAAGATCTTGACGAAGCTGGTAAAGATCCTAAAGCTAAAAAAGATTATGATCATGATGGACATATTGAATCTGCAAAGGACGAAGTATGGGGTTCACGTGCTAAAGCTGCTGCCAAAGCGGGTAAGCCATTTAAAGAAAGTTTAAAAGGCGGACAAAAGAAATTAGATGTTGACCATGATGGCGATATCGAAGCTGATGACCTAGCAGACTTACGTGCTGGTAAGAAAGCTAAAGAAAAGAAAGTCGATGAAGCTAAACCAAGTGCCGGTCTAAGCAAGGCTAAAAAATCTTCTATTGTTAAGAAAGCTAAAGCAGGCGGCGACATTGGTAAGCCAGGTAAGAGTTTTGACAAAGTGGCTAAAGCCGCAGGTGGTGGTGAGAAAGGCGAAAAGATTGCCGCTGCTGCTATGTGGAAAAATGCTAAAGAGTCAGTTGAACTAACACCAGTTGCTATTAACGAATCATCAGATTTAAATCGTCTAAAAGCATTAACAAAACATTTACTAGGTTAATATCATGAGAATGATTGATGTTGATTCAAGTTTGTTAGACGAAGGTGCTATAGGACAAATAGCTGCTGGGCAAACTGCTCCTCAAGAAGATCCAACAGTAGTTGATCTTAAGCAGCTATTAACAACCGAGCAAGAACCTTGGAAGCAAAACTTAACTAAGTGGCGTATTCAATATTACTTAGATAACAAAAATGATCCAGAGAATCCAAGTATTCCATTAACCGGTCAAGGTCAGCGTAAACCAGTTGTTGATTCAATGACATGGATCAAACAAAATCCAACTCTTATACAACGTGGACTAGTACCAAATGATGCACTACCTCCAGAAGCACAACAGCCCGGTGTAGTTGATCAAATTAAGAGCGGTGCTAGTGCTATTGGTAATGCAGTTAAAGGTATATTCAAAGAAAGTACTGAATTAGATCAACTTAAAGAACTAACAAGTAAAATTTTAAAAGGTTAATACCATGGACATGAAGCGCATATTGCAAGCGTTTGATGGTGTTGCTGAAAAACCTAAAGCACAAGCAGGAGATATGGCTAAGTTTTTAGCCATTGTTGACTCAGCTGTTAAAGAACCCCAATCAGAAACTCTTAATGAAGGAAAAAATCCTCATAAGGTAGCATTGCCTGTACAAATGGCAATGCAACATTATCAACAAGCACCTGTAGAGAAAAAAAGAATTATTGGATCTGGTATACTAAACAAATATGTTACAGATGTAGAAGATCGTATATCTGAAGAACTACAACAACAGCAACAACGTAAACGTCAACTAGTTAATCAGTATGCACAAACTATTGCAGAACGTGTCTTAATGCGTGAAGGCAAAGAAACAGCTCTTGATAAATTCCGTAAAGGTGCAGACGAGCGTAAAGCAAAACACGATAAAATCGAAACAGATCGTAAAGCTGCGGCAGCGCAGGGCAAGACAGATGTTAAGGGTGCGATTGATCGCTTAGAAAAAAATCTTTCAGAAAATGAACATCATAGTCCAGAAGATTTAGGTAGTGCTGATGCATACTACGGTCGTCCTGCAGATCATAGAAAACATAATTTAGATGATCACGAACACATTCGTGCTTACTACCATGGCTATCGCAGCGGCGAAGATGCACATCATCCAGATAACTATAATGAAAGCCTACGCACTGACAATCCGTGCTGGAAAGGTTACAAACCAGTAGGTACTAAAAAGAAGGGCGGCAAGACAGTACCTAACTGTGTGCCAAAGGAATAAAAATGGATTTAAAATCATTAATAGCTAAAATGGATGCTATCGAGCAGTTAGACGAAAGATGGCAAGACCGTAGTAAACTAAATTTAGATGCTGTACAGCAAGCAGTTGGTAATAATCAAGATACACAAAGTCGTTATGCTACTCTAGCTAAACTAGCCAGTGATAATGGGTTACCAGGATTGTATGATCCTGTAGAAGGCGGGTACGTTGATAATAAAGGTGGATCGCATATGACTGCACCATCAGATGTTGACGTACAACTATCTAGTTTAGGTCTACTACCAAACAAGGCATCAACATCAACAATGCTCGGTCGTTTAAATCCGTTTGGCGACTCAAGCTCTTCTCGCGATGCACAGCTACAAGCTGCTAGCCAAGATTACAATAAACAGCGTACTGCTGGTCTGGCACATGATGCAACTATTGATAAAGTTCAGAGTCTAATGGATAAGTTAGCAGCCGCTAAGGCAGCACATCCAGTAGGAGATACACCACCGACAGCAACACCAACTGTACAAGCTGGTAAAACTATTACTATCGGTGATGGTGTTACTATATCTCTACAAGGTGATAAACTTATTGCTAAACAGAAGGACGGAAAAACTGCCGAAGTACCTTGGGCATCAGCAGAACCTACTCTTAAGGCTCTTCTAGGTGCTGATGGTGTTACACAGTTACAACAAAAATTAAAAGAGTCTCGTAGTATTTCAGAAGATCTAGTTGAGTCATTTGGTTACACAACAGAATCAGAAGCAACACTAGGACAACAAGCCGCAGTAGGTGCAGGTACTTACGCAGGTATCAAAGGCATTGGCAAAGCATTAGGCAAAGTAGTTCCTGGTGCTGGTGCAGCATTTGGTGCAGCTGATGCTTATAATCGTTATAAGAGTGGTGACTATCTTGGTGCCGGCCTTGCTGGGCTAAGTGGTGCACTAAGTTTAATCCCAGGTGTAGGTTGGATTCCGGCACTGGCAATTGATGCATTTAACTTTGGTCGAGATATGACTAGTGGACCTAAAGCTAGCCCCGAAGCTGCCGAGAAACATCCACAACCAGGTGGTTCTATTGCAAAATTGCAGAAAATGATTGGTACAGAACCAGATGGTATTTGGGGACCAAAATCTACAGAAGCACTTAAACAGTGGCAAACACAAAAAGGAATTACTGTTGACGGTATTCCTGGTCCAGAAACATTCAATGCTGCTGGCATACAACTAGCAGAAGGTATGGTTCCACGTACTACAGCTGAATTAATTAAAGAAACACAAGAACGTTTAGAAGAATTAGAAAATCCAGATCCATTATTATTCTTATTAGAAGATGGCAGACTAATTGCTGTTCGTTCCGATAATGAGATTATTGAAATCGACGAAGGTACTGCTGGCACTCTTTTCAATCTTGGTAAAGATGCTTTTAAAGGAATTAAGAATTTGGCTAGAGGAGCACGTGCAGGGTTCAAAGCTCCTAGTTCAGCAAGAGTCGGTGCATTGAAAGGTGTTGCCGGTGCTGGCGCTAAAGCAGGAAAGTTCGCTAAACTAAACCCAGGTAAAACTGCGGCTGTAGCCGGACTAGGCGGTTTAGGTGCTGGTTATGAGTTGGGCGGTAGCGATAGTGACGATTCAGAAACTATTGCACATAATGCTAGTGGTAGTGGTTCAGAACAGGCAGCGGCACCCGCACAGCCTTCCGCAGAAGAAATTGCAGCCGCAAAAGAATTACAGCAAGCTATTACTGATATGAAGGCATTAGATCCACAAAGTCAAGATAAAGAAATCCAATTTACTGCTAAACAAGCAGAAGCTGAATTGGCTCCATACTTGCCATTCTTAGATAGTAATCAAGCAGGTAAAGAATCTAATTCAACAAGCTCAATAAATAGTGCAAATTCTACACTCAAGGACGTTAGTGCTGCCGTAGGCAAAGCTATTAATAAGTAATACAAAATGGCAGATTTATTTCTGCCATTTCCACCTCTAAAATTTGACAATACAAGATAATTAAAGTACAATAGGCAAATAGAAGGAGAATTTAATGTCACGATCATACGGTCCAGAAGAAAAGGCAAAGTTAGAAAGATTAATCACTGAAGGTTCAACAGTGCTACGTGAAGTAGAAGATCTATCAGAAGGCTTAAAAGAAACAGTTAAGGCAGTTGCAGAAGAGTTACAAATCAAACCATCAGTAATTAACAAAGCTATTAAGATTGCACATAAAGGCGATTGGGCTAGTCATAATGAAGATTGGGAAGAGATTCAAGCTATACTTGACATTACTAAACGTATCTAGTATAGTTTTAAAAAGAAAGGTCAGCTGGCCACAAACAGCATACAGGTATATGCAAGCCCTAAATTGCATGGAGAAGAAGATATATGTCTTATGTAGACGCATGGTTTGATCGCGAAAATGATATCATTCGAGTGGTCGAGCGTAATAAAAAACAAGAACGTGAATTCCGTGACATTCCTGTCAAGCACACGTTTTATGTAAAAGATCCACGAGGAAAGCATCAGTCGATCTATAGCGAGCCTGTTCAACGGATCGTTTGTAAGAATACCAAAGAGCTTCGCAAAGAAATGGCTATCAATTCTGGTAAGCAATTATACGAAGCCGATATCAATCCTATTTTTGTAACACTCAGTGAAAACTATCTTAATCAAGATCCTCCTAAGCTAAACACAGCATTTTTCGATATTGAGGTAGACTTTGATCCAGAACGTGGCTATGCGTCACCCGATGATGCATTCATGCCAATTACTGCCATTGCTGTCTACCTACAATGGATGCAAACTATGATATGTCTAGCTGTACCTCCAAAAACATTAACTATGGAGGAAGCTAAAGAACAGGTCAAAGAATTCGATAATGTAATGCTGTATGCAACAGAAGCAGAAATGCTAGATGTGTTTTTAGATTTAATTAAAGATGCTGACGTTATTAGTGGTTGGAACTCCGAAGGGTTTGACGTACCTTATACAGTTAATCGTGTAACTAAAGCTCTAAGTAAAGATGATACTAGACGGTTTTGCCTATTTGATCAATTTCCAAAAAGACGCGAATATGAAAAATATGGTCGACAATCAGTTACCTATGATTTTGTAGGTCGTGTTCACATAGATAGTTTAGAGCTGTATCGTAAATACACCTACGAAGAACGCCATTCGTATCGATTAGATGCTATTGCCGAATATGAATTAGGGCAACGTAAGACACAGTACGAAGGCACATTGGATCAGTTATATAATAATGATTTTAAAACATTCGTTGAGTATAATATCAATGACTGCCAACTGCTCGAGGATCTCGATAAGAAACTTAAATTTATCGACCTTGCTAACACACTAGCACACGAAAACACAGTGCTACTACAGACAACAATGGGTGCGGTAGCTGTTACAGAACAAGCTATTATTAATGAAGCACATCGTAGAAATATGATTGTGCCCAATCGCACTAAGATGGATGAACGCGAAGATACTCAAGCGGCTGGAGCCTATGTTGCTCATCCTAAAGAAGGACTACAAGATTGGATCGGATCTCTAGATATTAACTCACTATATCCTAGTGCGATTAGAGCACTTAACATGGGGCCGGAGACTATTGTAGGACAGCTTCGTCCAATCCGAACTAAAGAATTTATTGAAAATCAAATGGCTAAAAGTAAAAGTTTTGCGGCTGCTTGGGAAGGTAAGTTCGGCACAGACGAATATGAAGCTGTAATGAATCAAGAAATTGGCACAGACATTACAATTGATTGGGAAAACGGTGATAGTGATATACTAAGTGCCGCAGAAGTCTATAGACTTATATTTGAAAGTAATCAACCTTGGATGTTGAGTGCTAATGGTACTATCTTTACACACGAGACAGAAGGTATTATTCCAGGGCTACTAAAACGTTGGTATGCTGAACGTAAAGAGATGCAGGCCAAACTCAAGGAGGCTATAAATGCTGGAAATAAAATTGAAGAAGAATATTGGGATAAACGCCAATTGGTTAAAAAGATTAACCTCAATTCGCTTTACGGCGCCATCCTCAATCCTGGCTGTCGCTTTTTTGATAAGCGTATTGGCCAATCTACAACTCTTACTGGGCGTCAAATTGCCAAACACATGGCTTCTAAAGTCAATGAAATCATCACTGGTGAATACAATCACGTCGGAAAAGCAGTCATCTACGGTGATACAGACTCCTGTTATTTTAGCGCCTACAAAACCCTTAAGAAAGAAATAGACAGTGGTGCCATTCCTTGGACGAAGGAAACTGTTATACAACTATATGATCAAATCGGTGAAGAGGTTAATCAAACCTTTCCGCAGTTTATGTTAGATGCGTTCCATGTACCAAAGGCCCGCGGTGAAGTTATTAAAGCTGGACGAGAAATTGTAGCATCAAAAGGCTTGTTCATTACTAAGAAACGATATGCTGTTCTCTATTACGATAAGGAAGGCAAGCGTGTAGACGTAGATGGTAAACCAGGTAAGATCAAAGCCATGGGTCTAGACCTTAAGCGCAGTGATACTCCGGAGTTTATCCAAAACTTCTTAAGTGATGTACTCGAAATGGTTCTTATGGGTAAGCCCGAACAAGAAGTACTAGATCATATTAGCGAATTCCGTATTAGATTCAAAGCTCGCCCAGGCTGGGAAAAAGGCTCGCCAAAGCGTGCTAACAATATCACAGAATACGAAGCTAAGGAAAAGAAACAAGGTAAAGCCAATATGCCCGGACATGTCCGTGCAAGCATCAATTGGATGACATTAAAGCGAATGTTCGATGACAAGTATTCAATGAATATTACAGACGGACAAAAGGTTATTGTTTGTAAGCTCAAGCCCAATCCTTTAGAATTTACCTCAGTGGCGTATCCAGTAGACGAATTGAGACTACCGCAGTGGTTCAAAGACTTACCATTTGATCATTCTGAAATGGAGCAGACTATTATTGATAATAAATTAGATAATCTTATTGGAGTACTTCATTGGGATATTACCTCAACAGAAGAAAAGAATACTTTTAATAGTTTATTTGAGTTTTAAATTGCTTGACTTTATCCAAAAACCTAAATATAATCATACAACATGGAGAAACATATGAAAGATATATTACAAGACCTAGTAGCACATACACACTCACTAGGGTTTATTCCGCTAGTTAAAGTTTCTAGTACTGCATCAGCAACTGATATCGAAGCTATGGCCGAAGATCGTTCAGTTATTGTACAGGCTAAAACAAATAGCCCAGTAGATGAGTTCGAAGGCGTATTTGGTATGCCTAACTTAAACAAGTTAGATATTCATTTAAAGTGTCCAGAATATAAAGAAGATGCAAAGATTAGTATTGTTACAGCAGAACGTAACGGTGAAACTATTCCAACAGGTTTACATTTTGTAAATGCCGCAGGCGATTTTGAAAATAACTATCGTTTTATGAATACTGAAGTTATCAATGAAAAACTTCGTTCAGTTAAGATGCGTCAAGTACCTTGGGACATTGAGTTTGAACCAACTATTGCTAGTATTCAAAAATTACGCTTTCAAGCGGCGGCACACTCGGAAGAGACAGTGTTTGAAGTTAAGACAGACGGTACTAATTTGATATTCAGCTTTGGCGATGCGTCAACACACGCTGGCTCATTTATTTTTGCATCGAATGTTGTTGGCAAATTGAAACAAACTTGGGCATGGCCTGTTAATCAAGTTATGGCAATCTTAGCGTTAGCTGGCGACAAAACTATGCGTATTGCAGATGCAGGTGCTATGCAAATTAGTGTAAACAGTGGTTTAGCTGAGTACAACTATATTCTTCCAGCACAAAGCAAGTAATGAATAAGAATCTAACTGCTACACAAAACGACTATGCCTTCTTTTTGCCGGCAACGTCTGGATTCTATAGTACTTTCATAGGCAAACAACGCTATAGTAACTATGTAGATCCTGCACGTATTCCTGCTAGTTTTACCAACGGCGTAGAAGGTTTGAACTATCTAGAACCCGATAAAGGTATGTTTTATTTCGATCATTGTTTGTATTCGGCAGGACATGCTAACTTAGATTTGTCTAAGCCAGATGAAACCGAAGACATGTTTCGTAATAGAGATCGTACAACCAGTTGGGTATTAGGTGACTCTGGTGGTTTCCAGATCGGTAAAGGTGTGTGGGCAGGTGAATGGAAGGATCCGACCGGTCCAGAAGTGCTGGCTAAATTACAGGATTGTATTGCTAAGGGTGTTGAATTAATCCCAGTATACGATGCTAGCGGAACACAAAAAGTAGATAAGAACGGAAATCCAAAGTTTACTAAGTTTGATCATGTTAAAGATTATACTGCTAAATTAGAAGCCGCACAAAAGAAGCGTGAACAAGTATTAGCATGGATGGATGCACTTATGGACTATGGCATGGTACTTGATATTCCAGCATGGGTAGAACGCAGTGAAGTCGGTAAGGCGGCAACCGGTATTGAAAGTTATGATCAAGCCGTAGAAGCAACCAAATACAACAATGAATACTTTATCAAGCATCGTACAGGTGCTTGCAAGTTCTTAAATGTGCTTCAAGGCGAAACACACACCCAAGCTGAAGACTGGTATCAGAAAATGAAAGACTTTTGTGATCCTAAAGTCTATGGCGACAAGGCTTTTAATGGTTGGGCCATGGGTGGACAGAATATGTGTGACGTAGAATTAGTTTTGAAAAGATTAGTGGCATTACGCTTTGACGGACTCCTTAAAAAGGGTCAACATGATTGGATGCACTTCCTGGGCACCTCTAAGTTAGAGTGGGCAACTTTATTAACTGACATACAACGTGCCGTAAGGAAATATCATAATGAAAACTTTACCATCTCTTTTGATTGCGCCTCACCGTTCCTTGCAACAGCAAACGGTCAAATCTACATCAACACTGAAACAGAGCATAACGAAAAATGGGTCTACCGTATGCAGGCTAGCGCAGACGATAAAAAGTACGCACACGACACAAGACTGTTTAAAGATGCAGTAATACAAGACAAATGGTTTGATAAGTTTGAATCTAGTCCTATTATCGATCAAGTGCAAATAAAAGATATCTGTATCTATGCGCCCGGCGACCTAAATAAGAATAGTAAAGAAGGTAAGACTAGTTGGGATAGTTTTAGCTATGCTATTATGATGGGACATAATGTGTGGATGCATATTAATGCTGTACAAGAAGCCAATCGTCAATATGATAAAGGTGTTTCTCCTGCTATGTTGATTCAAAGACTTACAGGAAAATTATTTAAAGATGTAGTAGATGAGATATTCTCTATCAATGATAGGACTTTAGCTCTTGAAGCTGTCAACAAGTATCATAAATTTTTTGAAACTATTATTGGTACTAGAGGTGCAACAGGCAAAAAACTCACTAATGCACATACCTATGCAGACGAACTTGACATTCCTCGAGTTGATTATAGTGATTTGAAACCTGTAAAAAAAGAAGAACCCGTAACTAACACATTTGACAGTTTATTTGAAGTATGAAAAAACGAATAGGTATCATCGGAGTCGGTACTGCTGGCATTGTTAATCTTTCTTATTTTTTAAGTTTGTTAAGCAATGACTACGAAGTCGTATCTATATACGATCCGTCGATACCTATTCTCGGTATTGGTGAAAGTACTAATCCCGGATTTATTAGAATACTAGAGCAGGGTACTAGATTTTCTATTTCCGAAGATACGCACCATCTTGATAGCACATACAAATTTGGAACCCAATTTATTAATTGGCGAGAGCATGATTGGCTTAATCCATTAATTGGCGGCGGTATCGCTGTGCATTTTAATAATTTTAAATTAAAAGAATTTGCTTTTGAACGATTTGCCAAATTATGGCCAAAAAAGTTTTCTGTAATTGAAGGAACAGTTAATGAAACTATTGATAAGTTTAATAGTGTTAAGCTCATCATCGATGGAAGCGAAGAACTATTTGATTATATCATAGATTGTAGCGGATTTCCCAAGGACTATTCTACAGACTATGTTCATAGTAGTTGTAGTCTGCTAAACCATTGCTATGTACATAGTTTTGAAAAATTTGATCCTATACCCTATACAGAACATATTGCTACCCAAAACGGTTGGATGTTCGGTATTCCGTTGCAATCTAGAAAAACATATGGCTACTTATTCAATGACACTATCACTACAGAAGACGATGCCAAACAAGATATGGCAGCTACTTTAAAAATTTCAGTTAGCGAATTAAAATTAAGAGAATACAAATTCAAACCTTATTATACTACTAGACTAGTTAATAATAATATTATGAAGAATGGTAATCAAGCATTGTTCTTTGAACCGATTAGTGCTACTTCGATTAATCAGTATGTTAGTACCTGTCATATTTTGTTTGATTATATTATGGAAAATATATCTGAAGAACAGGCTAATGCACAATTTATTCACGAATCGAATGTAACTGAGGATATCATAAATTATTATTATCACGGTGGTACTAATTTTGACAGCACATTTTGGCAAGCAGCCAAAAAAAATGCCATCAATAATCTTAAAGATAACCAACGTTTTAAAACAATCTTAGACCAAAATCAAATGGCAAATGACATCGGACTTCCATATAATGGCCCCGCCCATTTGTTCACTGCTTATAGTCTACAGATTATTGATGAAGGATTTGGCTATAATTACTTCAAAGGTTCTCCAAGACCGTTTGACAATGTAGACAAATCATAGTATAATCATATATAACCAAACATTAAGGTAAAGCATGAAACGTAATTATAAAACAGGAGTATCAGAACAAGTTACTTTGTTTACAGGTATAGAAATTGAACGTACCCCTGCATATGGTATGAAAACATTATTTGTAGTAGGAGTACAGGATGGCGATGTATTAGGGCATATAGCTAAAATACAAAATTGTACTCACGTATATTTCGGTGCTAATCAGAGTTTTCCAAAGCTAAAAACTAATGATGCAGCCGGTTGGAAACCTTGGGAAGATATGATTCAAAGCTGTTTGGATGCAGGATTATGGTGCACCTTAGATTTTGATGTTGCCCAAGCTGAAGGATTGCTTGAAAGTGGTTTAACCGAATGTCGTAGATTTATTCCACAAGTTAGTGTAAAATTACCTTATCTAGCACAGTTAGGTTATAATGCTACAATTAAAATCGACGATAAAGATTTTGAAGCAAGTAATCCAGGTGTATGGTGTGTACCGATTGGTGCCATTACACAACGCAAGTACTTTACCAATTGGGATGAATATGGCAAGGATGAAATCATAGCATGAACAACCAAATTAAACAACAAATAGAAAATCTAATATGCAAGCCCTTAATAGGCATGCCAGTTCCTACTAATCAAGGCGGTCACGCCGGAAGAGAAGTTGAAACGATTCTAGAAAATATGGGTGTTCCGATTAAAAAAGGATCAGGTGCAGATATTACAATACAGGTAACGTTGCTCGGTATAAAATATTTTATCGAAGTAAAGACACGAGATAAAGACGCAACAAGCCCACATACAGTCGGAACTATACATACAGATAATTTGTCAGTATGCTATGAAGATTCAAATATATGGGAAAAATTGCAATATCAAATTAGAATTACTACAGAAAATGGTATAATAATTAAATCTGAATTATATGATTTTACTAGAAAACATATACAAGATAAATTTAAAGAAGCATATGATTATGGTATAAAGTATATTATTGCTAACGAATTTTGTTCATCTACACCAATAGATGGGCATTGGGCATATTTTGAAAGAAAGGCTGCCGAATCAAATAGTTTTCAATACCGGTTAAGCAAAAATGATATGCCTGCAATAGAAAGAATGGCCAAGACAGTTGACAATTTATTTGAAGAACTTTAACATGATAATTCGACAAGATATTAGACCAAACAAAATGATCTGGGTTACCTTTCGTAAAGAAGGTATTCATCGTTATCCGGCTGCCGCTACAGATCCTAACTTGTGTACCGCAGGAGAATATGATGTTAGTTTCCTAGCTAATGCACATAGACATATATTCCATTTTAAAGTTTGGATTGGTGTAGAACATAACGATCGCGATATTGAATTTATTCAATTTAAACGCTGGTGTGAAAGTTTGTACAATCAAGATATTTTACAGCTTGATTTTCAAAGTTGCGAAATGATGAGTGATGCATTGTATGCTCAGATTGAAGCAAGGTACCCGGGCCGTGAGGTTTGGATTGAGGTCTCCGAAGATGGAGAAAATGGTAGTTTCATCAAATATTAAAGGTAAGACAATGGCTCTGAAAAATTATAAAGAGTATAAGTATTTTGAAAATCGTCCTGATGTAGTAAAGATTTTTGAAGATCTTGAAAAGTTCCAAGATTTTTGTCGGTTGGAAATGGCTCCATTCGATGAAAGTCACTTGTACAACAGAGAAAGCTGGGCATGGAGAAACTATGAAAAGAGTCTTCGTCCTAAAAAGCCTTGGGATGGTCAAAAGAAGCAATGGACAGGTGAACGTAAACCTTACCAAGGAAAGAACTCAAGATATCAACAATGACAGTCTATATAGTTGATCTAGAAGCAGTAGAAACGAGGTACACGGGTCAGTGGAAGACTCATGTGCCTCACCTCTTACGAAAGGCAGGACACGATGTTCAAATTATCTCTGGGCCTGAGGATATTCCTAAAGCCACTACTCCTGGTGCTTTTCTTAATTTTGGTGGCACCAATATATACAAGGCTAGTCAAGTTGAAAAGATTAGTCGCTTATTTTGCGCCGGATCAATTAATCCTGGTGATCACTTCTTGTTTACTGATGCTTGGCATCCTGGTATCATAAATTTAAAGTATATGAGTGAACTGTTACAGATTCCTGTAACAACACATGGCTTGTGGCATGCTGGATCATATGATCCTCAAGATTTCTTAGGAAGATTAATTGGCAATGCTAAATGGGTGCGACGAGCAGAACAAAGTTTTTATCACGCTTATGATCATAACTATTTTGCTACAGAATTCCATGTGAAATTATTCTTTGACGAATTATTACACAATGGGTTGGCTAGTGAAAATCCGTGGTACGAAGAAGATTGGGCAGAACGCTATAAAGGTGGAAAGATTGTGCGCACTGGTTGGCCAATGGAATATATGGAAGATGCCTTGCTAATGTATAAAGGTATGGAAAAGCGTGATCTTATTCTTTTTCCACACAGAATCGCTCCAGAAAAGCAAGTTGAAATTTTTAGAGACTTAGCAGAACATTTACCACAATATGAATTTGTAGTGTGCCAAGATAAGCAATTAAGTAAAAACGAATATCATAATTTGTTAGGTGAAGCGAAAATGGTATTCAGTGCCAACTTACAAGAAACGCTAGGTATTAGTTGGTATGAAGGATGCATTGTGGGTGCTATTCCCATGGTTCCTGATAGATTGAGCTATAGTGAAATGGCATTAGATGATTTCAAATATCCTAGCGAATGGACTGAAAACTATGCAAGCTATGAAAGACACCGTGAAGAAATTATCGCTAAGATTAAAAGTCAGATGGATTCGTATCAGAGATTGGTACCGACAATTTACAAACAAACCGAAATCCTACGCGACAATTTCTTTTCCGCAGACGTGTTACTCGACCATATCAAGTAACGATACTATTACATTGACATCAACATCTACACAAGGACTTACAATAGGCGGTGGGTATACATCATATACTATCGGTAGTGGCATTGCAAGTCTTTCTGCTAGTAGTCCTAGTACTATTACTGTGACTGGTTTTGGTGGTGCAGGTACTACTAATCCCTGCGTTGTCAATATCGGTGCTGGTTACAATCCGTGCTGGAATACTTCTACAGGATTTGGTGGTACAACAATATGGGGCGAAGATTTTATAGATCGTGTACCCGATATTAACCGAATCAACGACATGTGCAAGCAATATCCAGCATTAGATATTGCTTGGACCAAATTTAAAACAACTTATAGACTTGTAAAAGACGATTATGATGCTTCAAAAACTTCTAACTAAATTTTTAAATTTCCTTGATCAACACGGCCGTAAACGAATAATTATGGATCGTATTGATAATGAGCCATATCTTGAAAGATATTATGTATTGTTTAATACTAGACAACACAAAGGTTTTAACGTATACCTGCATAAATTCCTTAAAGGTGATCCAGATGATGTTCATGATCATCCATGGCCATATGCTACCTTTATTTTGAGCGGTGGATACTATGAGTGGATTCCGCAATTTAATTCAGATGGCACAAAGAGCTGTGAGATTCGAAAGTGGCGTGGGCCCGGGCATTTCCGTATTTGTCGCCCAGATAGTTATCACAGAGTAGAACTGAAGCCGGGTGTAACTGCATGGACATTGTTTATGCCGGGGCCGCATCGTAGACAATGGGGATTTCTTGTCAACAATAAATGGATACACAATGACGACTATCTTACAAGCCGTAAACAAAATGGCTAGCAGTATAACGGTTCCAAATGGCGGAACTACCAGCCAAATATTATATTCTACAGGTACATCAACAAATTGGTCACCTGCTCAAAATTACGAGCAAGTAATGACTGTTAATGCCGGCGAAAGCAATCCTACATTAACTGTTAAAGGTAATATGGTCATTAACGGTATTGATTTAGAAGAACGGCTAAAAACAATTGAAAAACTCTTGGCAATTCCAGAAAGAGATGCTAAAATAGAAGCTAAACATCCAAGACTTAAGAAATTATATGATGAATATATTTCAGCACTAGAGCAATATAGGACTTGGGACAAACTAAAAGGTGATGAAGATGTTACATGAATCAGTTAAACAAAAAGAATTTGTAGTTAAAGAACGTGAAGATTATAGACTACGTGTTACACGGCACGAAGTTCTTGCACCAAAAGGTTTGCACAGTATTGATTTTATTCAAGAAAGTTTAAAAGACGGCAAAGTTATAGCATCACAAACTTATAACTTTTTCATGACTAAGGAAGATATTAAAATACTATGCGAAGGACTATTAAATGACTGATCGATTAGAAGAATTATATCAAGAGATGTTAAATGTAACATCGCATATGGTTGAAGAATATGGTGGTATGGAAGTTGCTGCTATTATGATGGCGCAGGCCCTTAGCATTTATAAAACTGGTTTAGATGAAATCGACTATAACAAAATGGTCGATAGTATTTCTGCTAGTCGTTCTAAGGTTCAAAAATTTACTCCAACTTTTTTACAATGAAAAAACGTACTATTAGTAATGACGAATATAGAGGACTAGTTCAAAATATTTGTCGAGAAATCGAATTAAGCAAGTGGCGTCCAGATTATATTGTGGGTATTACTCGAGGTGGACTGGTTCCTGCTGTTATGATTAGTCAATATTTTGATATACCCATGTGGACCTTACGAGTTAATCTGCGTGATCATGCAGAAACAGAATCAAACTCTTGGATGGCTGAAGATGCTTTCGGCTATATACCAGAGGACTGGCGTGAAGGTATTGATAAACGTGACGATCCTACATTTAGCAAAAAAATACTTGTAGTTGATGATATCAATGATACAGGTGCTACTATTAATTGGATTACAGAAGATTGGCAATCCAACTGCTTGCCTAAGGAAGAACGTTGGAATCATGTATGGAATCAGAATGTTCGATTTGCAGTAGTCATCGATAATGTAGCTAGCAAGTGTAATGTTAAGATGGATTTTTGTGGCGAAGAAATTAACAAAGAAGAAGATCCAGTATGGATTGACTTCCCGTATGAAGGATGGTGGAAATGACCTCAGCATTATTAAAACTTATTTTAGGCGTTACATTAATTGTAATCGCTATAACACTAGGACCGCTAGCAGGTATTTGGAGTCTAAATACACTGTTTCCAATATTGGATATACCATATACTTTAGAAACATGGTGTGCGTACTTCTTGTTATTCGGTAGTATTACAGGACTTCGATTTGGATTGAATAGGAAAAAGAGCAATGACTGAACTAACTCCTCAAGCTCTTGAAGAAAAGATTAAAAAAGTCGAAGACGATTTAAAGCTATTACGTACTACAGGTGATGCTAGTCGTAAAACTGAAGTTCTTAACGAATATATTGAATATCTTAAAGACGAGTTAAGAGACCTACAGAGTGCTCGCCGCCCATAATTTAAACTCTCTTAGTCCGTTTATTCGCGGATATTACATAGATCCGGAGATATGCGATCGCATTGTAGCTGAATCCAATCTGCGTAAGAAAGATTTTATGCAGGGTCAACTAATCAATAATGCTGTAGAATTTACAGGTGGACGATTAGACGATTATACCCCTGCTGTCCGAGATCCATATGTCGAAGCACTGTTTGAGGTAATCGAAGAGTACAAGAAAGAGTTTAAATTTTCTTATGAAATTATAGATATGTGGGGCTTACCTCCCGGAATGAAAGTACAATACTATACTCCAGGGCAAGCATTTAGAATATGGCATTGCGAAAGTAGTGGGGATCCTGTTTCCACATCAAGACATTTAGTCTATATGACATATCTAAATACGATTGAAGACGAAGGTGGTACTGAATTTTATCATCAACAGATAAAGGTTAAACCAGAAAAAGGATTGACCCTAATTTGGCCTGTTGATTGGACTCATACACACCGAGGAGTTCCTTCGGCTACAGAAGAAAAATATATTATTACAGGATGGTGGACGTTTCAACGATGAAAGAACATGTTATAAACAAAACTAACGATTTTATTCGTGGATATTACATAGATCCAGAGATATGCGATCGTATAGTATCTGAATCTAAAATACACAACTTTAGAAGTGGTGTAATGCAGTATACTGATATTAATCTAGAAGAGTTTAGTAAGGAAACTTGTGATTCATATACAAACGCCCTGTTTGAAGTTATTGAAGAATATAAAAAAGAGTTCCGGTGGAGTTATGAAAAGGTAGTCATGTGGGGATTGCCTCAAGGTATCAAAGTACAACACTATGCTCCAGGCAAATGGTACGATCAATGGCATTGCGAACGTGCAGGTGATGTACCATCACTATTTCGTCATCTAGTATACATGACATACTTAAACGATGTCGAAGATGGCGGTGGTACTGAATTCTATCATCAAAAGATTATAACTAAGGCAGAAAAAGGATTGACCCTAATTTGGCCGGTTGACTGGACTCATATGCACAGAGGCGTAGTTGCACCAACTGAAGAAAAAATGATTATTACCGGATGGTGGATGTTTAAAGGACCAGAAGATGAGATTAAGTAAAAAACATCAAAATTGGGATAGTCGCATACCTGCTCGAGATGAGGGATATGTTCATGTAGTTAGATTACCCTGGACTGGTCAATCTAGCTATTGGTGGAATGAAGCATGTGCCGATATTATGGAAGTATTTGGATTGCCCGGTGACCGATTTACCAGCCATCCTACAGCAGATTACATGGATTTTTATTTTAAATCAGAAAAGGACGCAACATTATGCAAAATACTAGTATCAGAGAAAAATTAGAAACCTTTGTTGTTGCTATCATAGGCATCATTGGATTCGGTTTTGCCCTTTATTGGAATTATACCCATCCTCATGTTACTGTTAAGTATGATTGCTCAATAGCTGAAATTAGCCCAGACTATCCTGTACAAGTTAAAGAAGGTTGTCGTAAGCTAAATGCCAGAAAATGAAAAGCGATACCAGAGTACTTGTAATCATGTGGATTAGTTTGGCTATACTAGGCGGTGCATTGGGCTTAATAATCTACGGAATACAATCATTATTGTTGACAGCGACCTAAATAAACCTATATAATAACATATAGACATCCACGTCTATAACTCGGAGAACAGATTTGACAACATTTACAACAGAAGACTTAAAAGCAGTATTAGAAAATAATCCTGATCTAGTTAAAGAAGCACCATATCATCCAGGATACGAGGATGCTGCCATGAACATGGGCGATAAAGGATATGAAGAAGCAAATCTTGCTGATGCTATCCGTTTCAATATGAAGCGTGATAAGAAACGCTTTTGGGCCGGAGACAATATTAGTGAATATGTAGTTGGGCATAGAGATGAACTAATTGCTAATGCAACTAAAGCCTTTGAAGGAGTGTTAGACGCACTCTTGATTGATAGAGAAACAGATCCAAACTCACAAGGCACAGCACGACGCTTGGCCAAGATGTATTTTAACGAAATTATGGGAGGTCGATATGATCCAGCACCAGATTGCACAGCTTTTCCAAATGATAGCCAAGATAGATATGAAGGTATGCTTGTTGTTCGTAGCGAGTTGCGTTCTATGTGTAGCCATCACCATCAACCTGTTAGTGGTGTTGCATACATCGGAATTATTGCAGCCAATAAACTTATTGGCTTGTCTAAATATACTAGGATTGCTCAGTGGTGTGCTCGTCGTGGCACTCTTCAAGAAGAACTCTGTAACGACATCGCCCGAGAAATAATGCGGGCAACTGATTCAGAGCATGTGGGCGTGTATATTCAGGCCACGCATGGTTGCTGTGAAAATCGTGGCATCATGGCGCATTCGAGTCTGACACAGACCACTGTGCTCAAAGGTGCATTCAACACAGACCCAGGAACCAAGAAAGAGTTCATGGACAATATCAAACTTCAACAGGACTTTGCCCCAAGATGATGAACGCAAAAGAACTAGCAGATCAACTAATTAATCGAGCTAAAAATATGCAAGAATTTATAGTATTTCGTGATATGGAAAATATTGTCTTTGATGGCCGTCCATTTCCATATACTATCAATCACTCAATGGGAATGCCCGCAGAAATACTTGTACCGGCATTGACTCAAGAAGAAGCAGAACAACAGGTCAACAATTGGTTAGACGGACAGAGAGACTCGGCATGATTATTTCTATTTTATGCTTCTTCCTAGGAATGTTAGCAGGCTACAATCTTAGTCAAACACCAAAAGATGTTGTATTGGACGATAAACTTAGAGCAAATTTAGCTGTGGCTGAAAACCTAAATACTAGTCTTAAAAAAGATTTAGAAGAAGCCAAAGAAACAATTTGGAAATTAAAACACTCTAAATGAAAAAAATACTTGCTAGAATAGCCAGCGAGATGTTATACTACTTAGGGCATTGGATTAGTTTTCCAATGCAGTTGTTTGATTGGGCATGGTTGTATCCAACATATAACAAACTAATGTCGTGGAGTAGTAACATACAAGACTGGGCAGGCAATGATAAACCGTGGATTAAGATATGAGTAAACTTAAAGTAGCAGAATTGTTTTATAGTATACAAGGTGAAGGACGCTTTATGGGTGTACCCAGCGTGTTCCTTAGAACTTTTGGCTGCAATTTTTCTTGTAGGGGATTTGGTATGCCCAAAGGCGAATTAAGTGAGGAATACTTAAAAGTAGACCCAATAAATTTTAAAACGTACAATGAACTTCCACTAGTGAGTACAGGGTGTGATAGTTATGCATCATGGGATCCTAGATTTAAAGATCTTAGCCCGATGATAGAAAGCGATGGAATTGTTGATCGCATTATGGAGATACTTCCATATAAAGGTTGGGTAGATGAACACTTGGTTATCACAGGCGGTGAACCTCTGCTAGGTTGGCAACGTGCTTATCCTGATTTGTTAGATCATACTTATATGAAACCATTGCGTGATATTACATTTGAAACAAATGGTACTCAAAAATTAACTGATGATTTTAAAGAATATTTGTTGGATTGGACTTTACGCGATCATAACTTTAAACAAATTACATTTAGCGTCAGTGCTAAATTAAGTTCAAGCGGTGAGCTTGCTAGCGATGCTATTAAACCCGAAGTCGTTAATGAGTATCAGGAAGTAGGATTTACATATCTCAAATTTGTAGTTGCTACAGAAGATGATGCTGAAGAAGCATTAGAAACAGCAGACATTTATAGAGAAAATGGATTCACTGGGCCTGTATACTTAATGCCAGTCGGTGGCGTTGAAAGTGTGTATAGTCTCAATAATCGTCGTGTTGCAGAATTGGCTATGAAGATGGGCTTGCGTTACAGTGATCGTTTACAAGTCCCATTATTTAAAAATGAGTGGGGAACCTAATGAAAAAATTATTAAGAAGATGGCTAGGTATTAGTGCGTTAGAAGCTGAAAAAGAATTATTACAACAGGCTAGAGACAAAGCAGTCGCTGAAACAGTGATAGCTCAAACCAAAGAAGAACAAGCCAAAATGGATCCAAAGGATCGTGCTACTGCTCGAGGAGAGCCGTGGGTATCTGTGTTAGACACACATATTAACAAAGATAATATTCGTAATGGATTTTTTGAGTTAGATTGGAATGATATCTTTGTTCAAGAATTGATTGCTTCCGGATATGGCTATGAAGCAGATCCGCCAGAGCAAATTGTAGATCGTTGGTTTAGAGATCTAGCAAGAAATATGTTAGCAGAAGAAGGAATGGATCCTAATAGATCTACTTCTGGATATATTAATGTATCTAAGATCAGTAATACCAAATCGGAAATATCATGACCTATAAAGTTATAGATTCGAATGAGTATATCGATACATATAATTTTAGTTCATTAATTACCAAAGCTGATACTCAAGAAATAATGCAGATTTCTAAAAGCATTATTGACAGCGGTCTTTATTTTGAAAATAGCCCAAAATATCAAACTAAAGAAAATTTGTTTGGGCGAGATGAAAAAGTATTCTTAAAAATGCGCCAAAGTTTTATCTATAGTTGCTTTATGTATTTGGGTAAGGAAGTAAAGATTAAAGGCATCAATAGTTGGGTGTTTATGACTAAGAAAAGCGATGAACCTGATCGTGACAATCTTTGGCACAAGCATCATTACGATGAACCCTGGGGTAAATTGAGCGGCATTTTCTATTTACATATACCAGATGATATTGTTGATAGAGAACTATGCGGTACTGAATTTAGTGAAACTAGTGAAAATGTAAGAGCCCAATTACCAACTAAAACCTTCTTTGTAAGGCCAAAAGACTTGACTTGGCACATATATCCTAGTAAAATGTGGCATAGGTCCGGAATTACCAATTCCGATGAATATCGTTTTGTTTATGCCGCAGATATGGATTATTACGAATGATAAATCGTATTAGGAGTTTGTATCCTACAACAGAGTTTACTCCCAGTTGGAATTTTCCCATCTATACTAGTCAATGGGCTGATATTGAAAAAATAGACAAGATTAGAAATTGGCTACTTGAAAAAGAACAAGATTTTATTACTGCATATCCATATCATCACGATGGCGGAGCAGCCTTAGGAAAAGATAGTGTTACTAGTAGACATGGATTATATAGTCTATTTTGGTTTGAAAAAGAAATTCCAGAAATTATAGATCTATTAGAGTTTATTAGAAAATCTTACATTGATTTTATTACAGAAGAAAATGCTAGTCCAAGAGAATCATATATTGTTTCTTGGTTTAATGTCGCTAGAAAGGGTCAAGATATTAAACAACATGCTCACGGCGCTGATCATGAATCGTATCTAAGTGGCAATATGCATCTAGATACCTATGACACATATAATGCATTTATATCACCTTATGATGATAGATCTTCTTTTATCAGAGATAATATCAAAGGCGGTATTTCTATGTTTCCAAGTTGCTTACCTCATTACAGTAGTGTGTACCAAGGCGATGAACCTCGCGTAAGTATAGCGTTTGATTTAAGAATTAAGCCAACAAAACAACATGGTTTCGGAGTTGAATCAATTCCGTTCATGAATACTAGCATTTATAATCAACTCACCGCAGAAAGTTAATATGACATACATTTTAGTTGATACAGCTAATACATTTTTCCGTGCTAGACACGTAGTACAAGGCGATGCCGATATTAAGTTAGGTATGGCATTCCACATTACATTTAACAGTATTAAGAAAGCATGGCAGGACTTTGGCGGTACTCATGTGGTGTTTTGCTTAGAAGGTCGTAGTTGGCGTAAGGACTATTACAAACCTTACAAGGCAAATCGTCAAGAAACTCGCGATGCTATGACAGTTAAACAGCAAGAAGAAGATAAATTGTTTTGGGAAGCATTTGATCAATTTAAAGACTTTATTAGTGAAAAAACTAATTGTACAGTACTACAACATAAACAACTAGAAGCAGATGATTTAATTGCAGGTTGGGTACAGGCACATCCAGATGCAAAGCATGTTATCATTTCAACAGATGGTGACTTCGCACAACTAATCAGCCCTAATGTGAGCCAATATAACGGTGTGGGTGATTTACATATTACACACGAAGGTATCTTTGATGCTAAAGGTAAACCTGTTAAAGATAAAAAAACAGGCGAGCCCAAGCCAGCACAAGATCCAGAATGGATGCTATTCGAAAAATGCATGCGTGGTGATACCAGTGATAATGTCTTCTCGGCGTATCCAGGTGTGCGTACTAAAGGTTCTAAAAACAAAGTTGGGTTGATGGAGGCGTTTGCTGATCGTAAGACTAAAGGATATAATTGGAATAATCTAATGCTTCAGCGTTGGGTAGATCACAATGGTGTAGAACATCGTGTCTTAGAAGATTATCAACGTAATGTACAGTTATGTGATCTAACAGCACAACCTGATGATATTAAAGTTTTAATTAAAGAGACGATTGAAGCAGGTGCAAAACCTAAAGATATAACACAAGTAGGTATTCGTATGCTAAAGTTTTGTAATGCATGGGACATGAAAAAGATTGCAGACAATGTCCAACAATATGCAGAACCGTTACAGGCCAAATACAACAGAGAGGTAGTAATTGATTAAAGCACGTGGTGTAAAGAAAGTAGTAATTGTAGGTGGCGGCACTAGTTCATGGTTGACTGCCGCATGTTTATCATTTCAAAAACCTCACTATGAGATTATAGTGATTGATAAAGAGGTAGGTACTCCTGTAGGGGTTGGCGAAGGAACCTTATTGGGATTTGCTGATAGCATGTCTAAAGCTGGATTTAATATAGAGGACTGGTTTTTTGAAATTGATGCAACTTTTAAATCAGGGATATTATTTCCAGGTTGGACTAACGATGGCACAGATGTATGGCATCCATTCATGTTCCCCCAATATACTAATATCAATATTTCAAATTTAGATTTATGGTCAAAACATCAAAATCTAGATCTTAAAACTACCGCATTAGCATTGTATGATGTGTCTGTTAATCTTAAGAAGGTCGACCGTGATACCTTGCTTAACTATGCTTACCATATTGACTGCGGTAAATTAGTTTCTTTTATACAAAAGAAAATTGTAAACATTCGCAAAGTATCATTAATTAAATCAGAAGTAGTTGATATACAAAGAGATAATAAAGAAATATCTAAATTAGTTTTAAAAGACGGGCAAGAAATAACCGCAGATTTGTTTGTTGATTGCACAGGATTTAAAGGTATGTTAAACGAAGCACCTGATCGTGTGACATTTGAAAATCGTTTATGGTGTAATACTGCGGTTGCTGGTCATATTCCGTATATTGACAAAGCAACAGAGATGAATCCGTATGTTGTTAGTGAAGCTGTTGATCACGGGTGGATTTGGAATATCCCTGTACAGACACGTATCGGTTCCGGACTGGTGTTTAACAGAGATATCACTAGTGTAGAAGAAGCAAAAGAATATTTCTGTAAGTATTGGGATAACAGAATATCTCCCGAAAATCTTAAAGTAATCAACTGGACTCCATTTTATAATCGAAATATGTGGCACGGTAATGTTGTTAGTGTTGGACTAAGTGCAGGATTTATCGAACCATTAGAAAGTACTGGTGTTGCATTAATTGTTAGCGGCATATATGAAATGATTGCAAGATTGGACTTAGATTATTACACAGAAAAAGATGCTGACATGTTTAATTCAAAACTAGCAATGTTTTTCGAAGAAGCAGTTGATTTTGTAAGTATGCATTATTCTATTAGCGAAAAAGATATACCTTTCTGGAATTGGGTTAAAGAAACTAGATTTAAATCCGATACTCAAAAAATCTTTGAAGAAAAATTAGCAAACAATTATCCATTACCGATGGTTGGCAAAGGTGCAATTTTTTCCGGAGCAAATTGGTTTGGTTGGCTAATACAATTAGGTTATCCTATGGGCAATAAGAATGTTCCATTGTCAGATGAAGAAATTGAACAACTTATATCTAGCCATAAGACTACTGAATTAAACAAAACAACTGCTATACTACACACAGAGTATATAGAAGTATTAAGGCGTGAAGAAGAACCATTTTTAGGATTTTCAGGAACTTGAATATGATATATCTATCGTTGTTTATAATATGGGCATTGGCTGTTGTATTCATCTGGTGTTTTATCAAAGGTGCATATAATGGTTGTAATGGCGGATGTATGCAAGGTCGCAAAGAATGTAATTGCAAATATGGAAAAAAATAATGGCTACTAAAGAAGAAAAACAAGAACTAATAGAAATTTTAAAGTTCACTCCACGCACATACAAAATTAGTATGTGGGGCTACGGTGGTGAAAAGGTCATGGGTCGTGTGCCACGCGAAGTCTGGGACTACTGTATGAATAACCAAGTAGACTTGCAAGACATTGCCTGGAATTCAGAGGCGGTCGAAGACATGGATCTCGATGAAGATCTGTTGCCATTTCCTCCAGGAAGCTGGTACGAATGTGATGGTATGGCGCACTCAAATGGTGTTTCACGTAGTGCTGGTACACTACAAATTGAAGATGAAAATGATAATTCTATCGTCGAAACACCGCTTGATAATTTTAGTGGTGATAATGTAGACGACGAAAGTCCGGAATTTGATTGTACTAATGAAGCATGGATCGGCGAAGCCGCCGAAGGTGAAGTAGTGTTTGTTGGTAGCTCAAACGAAAAAGGTACATTCTTCGAGGGCGAGATTGAGCTCAAACAACCGTTTGATATCCGCAAGCTAGTTTTACAATACGAAGAAATCGACGGTGAAGAATTGGTCTACGGTGTTACCTATGACGGTGAAGATATCGACAACTGGGGTGGTAGCACAGATGGCAAGAGTTCAGACTTTGATATGTATCTTGTAGGTAAGGATAGCACGTGGACACGCTATGCCCCAGAAGAAAAAGATTGGGGTCATCCAGAATATGGTTCAAGTCCGAGCGATTGGGAAAAGTCGCCTAAGTTTGAGTTTGCAAAACACAAGCCAGTATATCCCGGATACTACAATGCTGTATGGTCAAACTTTGGTACTACATACGGTAGCTTGTATTGGGATGGCAAAGAGTTTGGCGAGTGGGAATACGGTAAGTTCAAACCACAATCCGGAGTACAGACCTGGCAAGGGTACAACTGGGACACTACAGATTGGTCTAATCAGCCGCCAGAGCCACCCGGTATCGCATGCGACAATAAAGAGTGTGGCTGGGTAGGAATGAGTGAAGAACGCAGGACCGACGATGACTACAACGATCATTGTCCTGAATGTGATGGCACAGAGTTTAGCTGGATTGATTATGATCCAGACACCGAAGAAGGGTGTGCTAATCGTGCAAAGTATTGCCAACAAAATACGAGATAAATACATACATTACTATAGTGCCTTAGGGGCTTAGTAATACAAGGAGAATAATATGACAGAAATACACGCCAAGCCTATTGTGGATGGTAAGTTTTGGATTGTAGAGCAAGACGGCTCTAAAATCGCAACACTACACAAAAAAGAAAACAACAAGTTTGTACTATCAAGTACCAACGGTGAAGTAATGTTTAACCGTAAAGATGATCTTACTAAACAGTTTGGTAAAGACTTTTTCCTAACTAGCGATAAAATTAAAGTTACTCAAGCAGAACCAAATGAGTGCTATGACTATCCTACTAGCTGCCGCCCATACAATTCAGTCTATGATGTTCAAAAACGATTGCCGTTGTTTACTAAAAGCAATCAAAGCAAGAGTAGCTATTGTGCAGGCTATTATACAATTAAATTTGATAAAGGTTGGGTCAAGAGTTTTTGTCCTAAATATATTACACTGCAACGGTATCCATATAAAGGACCATTTAAGTCAGAGTTTGAAATGAAAATGGTATTAAGTAATGCAAAATCAGATTAATCTTTCTCCGGTAACTCAATTTATACAGCAAGTTCGGGCTGCCGAATTGAGCCAGGGTAAGGTTATCAGTATAGACATACAAAAGGCCAGATTATTAACTCTAGCACTAGCTGAAATGATGGACAAGATGAATCAAGATTATGAAACAATGTATAATCAACTGAAAAACAGCATTGATACTGATGTAGTATCAGTTACTATGGACGGCGGAGACTTTAACGACAAATAGTGATAAATATACGTAGTTAATTGGAGCCTCATATGAGTAGACCTAAGCCACGTGTATTATTAGAAAACGTTAATAAAAAGACCTACAAAGCAGAACAAATCCTAGAAGCAGAAGCTATCTGGGCAGTATTCTATAAAAATGAACCTTTTAATTTAAAGAGCTTTAATAGCCTCACAAGTTACCCAGGCCCTAAATATAAAAAAGTATCTTTTTCAAATCCCGGTCATGCACATAATTTGGCTAAAAAATTGAACTTAACATTTGGAACCGGAGATTTCCAAGTTGTTATGCTGACGCAGGGCACTATCATAAAATGATAACCCGTGATGCCCTGACTAAAATATTTTTACAACAATGGGGCAAGAGTGTTGACGAAGCTAATATAAATCTTTATTCTCGTCAATGGTGGCAATCAAATCGAGCAAATAAACAAACTGCATTACGACTAAGCGATGACGGTTTTGACTTTTTAATCGATATTTTAGAAATACAGTCCTACGAAATCCCATTTACCGAACCAATTGAGCTGAGTCCTCAGACTATTATATTTTTGGAAAAATATATCGACTGCCCATACTATCTAACACCATTGAGTATCACAGTTTTTTCCGAACGAAAAAGTTTTGAACTGATGTTGTTTTCTGACGATATTCGCAAATTTGGCTTGATTAAGGCTATAAACGAGCGTGAAAAAGATTCAGAATCTTTAAAAAAGAATTGACTTTATCGCTAGTTGATAGTATAATAATTACATAGCGTAGTAAATTAACCCCGTAAATAGAAAGGTATTATATGAGCGAAGTATACAGCCGTTTAGTAGGCCCTAGCGGTGCTAAAAAATCATTGCGTAAGGCTTTTAAAAATCAACGTCCAATCTTCCTCTGGGGTCCTCCAGGTATTGGCAAATCCGATATTGTCAAACAACTAGGCACAGAATTAGAAGCTCATGTAATTGACGTTCGTTTGTCACTTTGGGAACCTACTGATATCAAAGGTATTCCATATTTTGATTCAAATGATGGTACTATGCGTTGGGCCCCTCCTTCAGAATTGCCAAGTGCAGAGTTTGCCAAACAGCACAAACAGATTATTCTTTTCTTAGATGAAATGAACTCTGCGGCTCCGTCAGTACAAGCGGCAGCTTATCAGTTAGTTTTGAATCGCCGTGTTGGCACTTATTCATTACCAAATAATGTTGTAATTGTTGCGGCTGGTAACCGTGAAACTGACAAAGGTGTTACCTATCGCATGCCTGCTCCGTTGGCTAATCGTTTTGTACACTTAGAAATGCAAGTTAATTGGGATGACTACTTTGAATGGGCAGTTGAAAATAAAATCCATAAGGATGTTGTCGGTTACTTAACTTTTTCCAAAAAATCACTTTACGATTTTGATCCAAAATCTAGCTCGCGTGCTTTTGCTACTCCACGTTCATGGTCCTTTGTCAGCGAATTATTACACGATGACGACACTGATGTTGAAACACTAACCGATTTAGTGTCGGGTTCAGTTGGTGAAGGTCTAGCAATTAGTTTTATGGCACATCGTAAACATGCAAGCAAGATGCCTGATCCGCGTGATATTTTAAGCGGCAAGGTTAAAAAAATGGAAACTAAAGAAATTTCAGCAATGTATTCTTTGACCGTTTCATTATGTTACGAATTAAAAGAAGCCTGCGACAAGAAAGCTAAAAATTGGAATGATCAAGTTAATAACTTCTTCCGTTTTATTATGGATAACTTTGAAACAGAATTAGTTATCATGGGTACTAAATTGGCATTGTCTAGCTACAAACTGCCATTGGATCCGGATGAAATTAGCTGTTTTGATGAATTCCACAGCAAATTTGGAAAATACATCAGCGCCGCAACTGAGAAATAATTTGGTTTTGTGCCGATTGACACCTCCTTCGGGAGGTGTTATAATATATACTATAGTGAACAAACAGGAGCAGAAATGTCGCATACAGATCCAATTATAGATAAAATTATTGTAGCTCGTGTAGGGCTATTGCTACGTCATCCTTTCTTTGGCAACATGGCGACACGTTTACAAATTAAAGAAGGCTCCGATTGGCTTACAACAGCCGCAACCGACGGGCGTGCTATCTATTTTAGCCGTCCATTCTTTGAAAAATTAACTACTAAACAAATCGAATTCGTTATTGCACACGAAATTATGCACAATGTATTTGATCACATGACACGTCGGGAAGGACGTGATCCTAAAATTTTTAATATTGCCGCTGACTATTGTGTAAATGGACAATTGGTCCGTGATCGTATCGGTGAGACTATTCCAGAAATTAAAATGTTCCATGATACCAAATACTATGGTTGGGGTGCCGAACAAGTTTATGATGATATCTTTGAAAAGATGGATGAGCAAGAATTAGAAGCATTGGGCCAACTTATCGACGAACACATCGATTGGGGTGATGACGGCAATGATGGTAATAATGGGCAAGGTAATAGACCTAAATATTCTAAAGAAGAATTAAAACAAATCCGTGATGAAATTCGTGAAGCTACTATGCAGGCTGCACAGGCCGCAGGTGCAGGTAATGTACCAGCAAGTGTACAACGAATGATTAAAGAACTAACAGAACCAAAAATGAATTGGCGTCAATTGTTGCGCCAACAGATCCAAAGTATCATTAAAAATGATTATTCATTTATGCGCCCTAATCGTAAAGGTTGGCATATGAACGCAATTTTGCCCGGTACACAATTTGACACTACTATCGATATCTGTGTAGGCATTGATATGTCAGGCAGTATCGGCGATACTCAGGCCAAAGACTTTATCGGAGAAGTCAAAGGCATTATGCAAGAGTATAAAGATTTCAATCTTAAGTTATGGTGCTTTGATACTCAGGTTTATAACGAAGCAAATTTCGACGGCTACACTGCTGATGAATTTGACAACTACGAAGTTATGGGTGGCGGCGGCACTGACTTTGACGCCAATTGGGAATACATGAAGGAAAATGATATTCAACCTAAAAAGTTTATCATGTTTACAGATGGCTATCCTTGCGGCTCTTGGGGTGATGAAAACTATTGCGAAACATTGTTTATTATTCACGGTAGTAACAGTATTGTTCCGCCTTGGGGCGAATATGCCTATTACGAAGGTGTTAAAGAAACTGCATAATGGCGTTAAAGAATAGTAAACCTAATCCTTTAAATTACTTTGATTTACGAAGAGTAGAATTTGCAGCCCCGCATTTTAAGTACATAATCTTAGAAAAATATACTCCAAATTATATCAAAATGATCGATGATTGGATCAGTAAAAATTTAAATAATAGGTATTACATAGGGCAGTTTTTAATGCTAGATCACAATAACGTAATAGTATACACTACTAGAGTCGGTTTTGAAAGTGAAAAAGAACTTAGCTTCTTCAATCTTGCCTGTCCAGTTTTACAACAGAGATAATTATATACGTACATATTAAGGAGATACTATGTCAGATACAGTAGATACACAAGAACAACAAACGGCTGCTCCAGAAGCACAAGCTCAACAGCCAAATCCAAATGAATTAACAATTAACGATCTTAACGCAATGAAAGTTATTATCGATATCGCTAGTTCACGTGGTGCATTCCAACCAAAAGAAATGAAAGTAGTTGGACAAACTTATGAAAAATTAGAAGCGTTCCTAGCTGAAGTACAGAAACAAGCAGAAGCAGCGAAGGCCGCACAAGGACAATAAAATGGCTACATTAAAACATGTAGGTAGAATTAAATCAACAGGCAAACGAGTAGTCGTTGCCTATAGAACACTACCTGGTGATGCGCATCACGCATTAGTAGTACTAACAGAAGGACTAAGCGATAGTTATCACAATGCTCTTATTAGTGCTGTTGAAAGCAATGCTGGTCAAGAAGCAAACGAATTTGCTGAAGCAATGGATCGTACACAAACTCCAGATGGCTACAATATGCTACATGCATTCCATAGTCAAGGTAAACTAGTAAAACTACCTACAGCTGATGTTGAAATGTTGCCAAGTCCCGGAGTAACTGTATTGTTAAGCGAATTGAATCAGATTATTGCTGAGCAACGCGGTGTTCCAGTAGACGAACTATCAGTTAAGCCAAGCGAAGCTGAATTAAAACGTCAAGCAAAAGCTACAGAAGCACGTACACGTGATCTCGGCGAACCAGCGGCTGCTGAAAGTGATACATCTAAAACAACTAGCTCAAGTATTAATGAGTCAATTGATCTTGATATCCCAGATAGCCCAACTGCTACTCCAGAATCAAGAGCAAAACAATATCGTAGTCAAGCTGACAAATTAGCTAAACAAGCGGCAGAGTTCCGTAGAAAAGCTGAAGAATTAGTTCCTACAGTTAAGAAGAAATCTAAAGACGCTGCTTGATAATGACATCTAAGGGAAAAAATCTTCCCGAGGATGTCATAAAACATTGGCCAGAAATATTTGGTGAGGTTCATTTAAATGTGATGCCTCTTAGGTATCTCCATACCGTTCTGGTTAATTTTAAGGATGGCAAAACTTGGGAAATTAAAATAACAGCCGCTGCTCGTAAAGAAGGGTGGGCTACCTTTGAAAAGACCTTAAGTGAACTTTGTAGAAGTTATGAATCTAGTATCGAAGATATTGATTTTAAATTAGACACAGATTTACTTAAAAAGCATGTCGAACAAAGCACACAACAATTTTTAAAGAAAAGAAAGTTATAAATGAATGTTCGATTACTCAGTTACTCCCAACCCACACAGGAATTTGCAGATTTGGGCATCCAAGATGCGCAGGAACTCATTGCGTATTGCGCCCGTGTCAGCAATCCCAGCAATCAACTTAACACCGAAACATCAGCAAAACTCATCCAATACCTCATCAAACACCAGCACTGGAGCCCACTCGAAATGGTCTCAGCCTGTATTGAAATCACCACAACAAGAGATATTGCAAGACAAATCCTTAGACATAGAAGCTTCAGTTTCCAAGAGTTCAGTCAGCGATATGCTGACCCTACTAAAGACTTGTCGTTTGTACTGCGAGATGCGAGAAGACAAGATCTCAAAAATAGACAAAACTCCGTAGAGCTAGACTTAACGAATGATGCAGATCGATTCCTTGCTACGCAATGGGAAGAAATGCAGAAACGAGTTACTAGAGAATCATTAAATGCATATGAATGGGCTATTAGTGCTGGTATTGCTAAAGAGCAAGCACGTGCTGTATTGCCAGAAGGCTTAATTGAAAGTCGTTTATATATGAATGGTACACTGCGTAGCTGGATACACTTTATTGAGCTACGTTCAGCTAATGGCACACAAAAGGAACATCAAGAAGTTGCTATTGCCTGTGCAAAAGTTATTGCTGAGATCTTTCCAATGACCACTGATCTTTTAGCCAAGTAAAATCATTTATTTTAGAAAGTGCCACTGGATCAGTGGCATTTCTTTCACCGTATTCTCTGCCTTGAATAGCACCCATATATGCATGAGCACCATATGGCACATCTTCATTTAATTGGCACCATGCATCTAATCGAGACAATGCTTCTTCGTTATTAATTACTGCCAATTTACAACACTCTCTAAATGCACTGCGCCACGTACTAAATGAACTTGTATTAAATGCAGTAATATTACTTACAGTATCAACTACTTTAAATTTATTACTAATATTCATAGTCATATCCATCGTGCTTGTATTCATATCAATAGTAAGCTGTTTTGGAAATAACTTAACACCACCGTATCCGTATTCTAAATTGTTAATAGGATTTCGGCTGCGCCAAACATGTACCATATTTTGATCATAGTACGGAACTTGATAATTGAAATCAAAGTCTTCAACTAGTTCTGCATCTGCATCGACTACCCAAAACATATTAGTAGTAGATAATTTAGCAGCTTCAATATGAGCATTATGTATTCCCACTACCCCGTTAATTCTGTGAATATTTCTGTGGGGTGATCTAGATTTTAATTTTTCAAAGTTGCTATCAGCAAACTCTTCATAATATGAGATAAAAACAATATCAAATAGATTAGGATCGCTAGCTATAATATCTATTTCTTTTTTGTTTATAAAAAATCGATTGTTTATTTCTCTACTAGTTATTTTATGTTTTTTTGGAACTAAGCATATACCGTCATAATATTCGCCATTGCGAAACACGTGTACTACTGTTTGATCATAATACGGCACTTGATAATCAAAATTAAAAGAGCTAGATACTATTAAATCATTCCATACAACCCAAAACATATTAGTTTTAGAACTAGCTAGTGCTGTTTGATATTCTTCAAATGTACTAACATAAAAAATATTATAGGGCTTTGGTATACTTGCTAGTATATCTACTTCTTTTTTGTTGATAAAAAATCTGTAGTCTAATTCTCTATTAGTTATTTTATTTAATTTTGGAACTAGGCATACTCCGTCGTAGTACTTGCCGTTTCGAAATACATGAATAAATTCCTGGTCCCATTCGGGAACTTTGTATTCAAAATTAAAACTGTCTAGTATTTCTAAATTATCCCACACCACCCAAAACATTTTTGTAAATGCTTTTTTAACTGCCTGATCAAATGCTGTACGAATATTATCTGTAATTATGACACGTTTAATTAATGGAAATCTTTCTTGTAGCTTAGAAAAGGCAGCACGCGAGTGATCTGTATCAGAGCAAAGAAATATAATATCATACACGACGAATTATCCTCGGAGTATTTTGATATACTGTTTTAAAAAACTTACTACTATCTGGGTCGAGATCCGATATTTCTAACTTAGAGTTCTTGATAAGTTCTCGTCCATAAAATTTACATAAGTCGATTTGTGCGTCTACGTCTTTCTGTTTATGATTATCATTCCAGTAGGTTGTTAAATATTCAAAATCGCGAACATTAGCATAGTCCCAATCCGTGCAGTTAGTTAAGTATGCACCTTCACGTGCTCCTAACATACTATAAAACCCATTTTCTACATCAGTGCCAACTGAACACCATACTAGGAGTCTATGATAATTTTGCCACCAAATAGTTTTAAGATCTTTTACCTTGGCACCTTGATCTAATGACATTTTTACACCTTCACGGAACCCTGCCCTCCATGCTTGGAATGGAGTAGCATTAGTATAACTTTCACTATAATTTTCATTAAACTGATAGTATCGATCATCAAAACAAAACTCAACTAGACCCTTAGTGTCAGAGGGATCTGAATTTTCATGGGTTCGCATTTCATTTACAAACTTACGAGTCCAAAGTTTTAAACCACCATTGCCGTACATGAGTCCGTTAACATGAACACGGCCGCACCAACTAAAAACATTTTCACTGGTTAATCCCAGTGCATCTAAGTCTATATTAACTTCTAAAAATTTAGGATCTACAATATTATCAGCATCTACAGTGACAAAGTATTCAGTTTCGCTAAGTGCGGCACAGGCTTTATGTGCGGCATCACTGCCTTTAACTCCGTGAACACGTTTAGCCCAGGGTGCTTTTGATAATAAATCTGCATAATTTTTCTCAGCATTTGGTTCATCATAACTTAGAAATATAATGTCTTGTTCTATAATTTTAATTGGATCACTCATTTACTATCCTTAATTTATAGCTTCTAAAAGCTATCTTTGAGCTAATTGAAATCTTAGTTATGTCTTGTTCTAATTTACTTTCAAATGGTACTTTTATTTTATCATTATTTACTAGCAGTTGCACATCTAATGGGATTGTTCTAATTAAAAAATCAAAGTCTGTTTCCAGTGTTACAAAAAATATCACAGTTGAAATAATCAAATTGTCATTAATAAATTTTTTATATACAGGATCCAAACTAATATACCATGCTTGATCTGGGCTATTCCATTCAACAGTGCAATCTGTTTTTGCTTTCTTTTCTGTGATCCACTCGAATAGATTATTTTTGAAAGCATACCCTTGATCTGTTTTCTGCACAATCGCAAACTCAGTCTTTCCATCAGCCGTACGCTTATTACCAACTAGATAATCACCAAACTTATATTCACCTGAAATAAACGGATCGGCATCCTCACGTGTAATTTCAATATAATGTTGAAAGGTAGGATTCTTTGCATTTCCGACACAGAGAATTCCACCAGATTTTTTATCGTAGTGTAGATAAAATTTTATCGGTTCGACTTTATTTTTTCTTTTTGCCATCTAATGTATTCTCTAATCTTGTAACTATTTCTTTACTTAAAAAATCTTTCTCTACATAGTGAAATAATTTAGTCTGTTTAATATTGCCTACTATTAAATTACCCTTGGTATTTAAAACAAACGGTACAGTATCTTGCCAAGTCGCTGGCAATGGTTGCCAACCTTGTATAGCAGGTTTCATATGTATAAATTCTAACGGGCTAGATTCGTCTATAATATGCTGATGCCCACCCATTATTTCTATTGCGACTGCCGAAGCTAAATCCATACTTAACCAATTTTGATAATCCACAGGAGCAAACTTAGTCCATGACCATTCCCAATTATTACAGACAAATTCTAATACTTTATAAAACTCTAATGCCAGTTGACTTTTCTTAAAATAATGTAATGCAAAATATGGATTAGTTAGATTATTTGAACGAAATGCTTTGCGATATACTGTATCATTTATTGTTTCTAATTTATAGTTTTTAATACGACTACAAAAGGATAAATCATGATTGCTACAATATTCCCACCAGCCATTGATATCTTCTAGCAGTAACATATCTGTATCTAGAACAATAGTTTCATGATACGGACTAGCATGAAATAATTTCCAACGATTCTCTACCTTCCATTTAGTATTAACTGCATCGTCACGGAATGGTATAGGAATAATTTGATCAAATAATTTTTGGTACTTTTTAGGCACAGGATCGTTAGTAACTAGGCTAATATCAGTAACCGTTGACTGACTTATTTTTATACTAAGGGCTAATGCATAGGCCTGTTTAATATAATCAATACCTTCTGAGTTTTGTGCAAGAACTAGAAATCCTTTAGACACCATAACCTCCATCTATATAACGTATAATGCTAGATTTGTTCATAACATGCACATCAGTATCTTCAATTTTTGCTGCTATATATTCGCCTAGATGTTTTTCTTTTTCAACTAGAAATTGCATCTTTTGATCATTAATATCTAATAGTATATCTTTATCAATTGTGTAAAACATTTGTCCAGGTAAATCAGTAACGAACTCCCCGTTGGTTTTTCCATTCATTAAATGTATAGCAATACTAAATGCTATATCATTCCTATACATTGCATTTTCTATGCTGTATAAAACTCTAAAATAAAACCAGTTTGATTTAATATAACTAATCAAATCAAAGAAAGATTTAATAATAGGATTCTTATCAAAAACAAAAACGGTAGCCCAATAAAATGGAATCGAATAACAATTTATCCTTTCAAATGCACTAGTGTCTCTCCATCCTGCTAAATCAAAACTTTTTCGATAGATTTGAAAATCGCTATCAGTATCTAATGCTAGTTTTAATATATTAGAATTAATAATATAGTCACTATCTAATACTAAGGTACGATCGTACGGTGTCAAATCATAAACACTATTGCGAGATAAATTTTTCCATTCTACCAGTTTAGCTGATAATGTTCCATCATAAAACTTTTTGCTTGTTGGCTTTTCCGCAGGAATTTCAATTACTTGATCAAAGGGATGATCAGGGTACGTGTCGTTAAGATATTTTACATTATCTGTTATAAGACTAACAGGGATGTTTAAAAATTTAGTCGCACGATTGGCTGCAAATATTGCAATTTTAACATAGTCAATAATTGAATTATTTTGAGCAAAAATTACTGCACCAACAGTCATAGCTCAACAATATCCTTAACTTTACGCTTGCTCTTTATTACTGTAAATTTAGCTGAATAATCATTTAACGCTTCAAAATATACAGCAGTTATACTATCAAAAAATTCTTGAACATTGTCAATAACAACAGGAAAATTATTATCATCAACAAAAGGCAAATCATCAGTGTGACCTAAATCTAACGCTGTTTTAGTAAAGTTAATAAGACTAGGAGTTACTTTAAATGTTCCACCATTTTTGTAGTAGATACATTTTTGGTTAAACTCTTCTAAGATAATTCTTCTTTGATTTGATAGTGTAGCCATATAGCTAGCAACTTCAAATGCTTTTTCAATTCTTTCGTCCATAGATAACTCCGTAATGTATCATTGTACACTACAGTAATTAGCTTGTCAACCTATTAGAAGAAACTAAATTGATTATAAATGGGCTGGATTCCAGGTACCAACTATTACTACAATTCCTGATCCACCAACTGATGAACTTACAGTTGCACCAGATCCGCCGCCACCGCCACCAGTATTGGCAGTACCATCGGCACCTAGACTAGTATTTGAACTAGATCCTGCGCCACCGCCATATCCACCGCTAGCACCACCTGAGTATGCTCCGCCACCGCCACCGACGTTAAACACAGATCCGTTAAAATTATAACTTACACCTGTACCACCTGTACCACCGCTACCTTGGCCTCCAGCACCACCACCGCCGCCACCAGATCCAGTAGCTCCTGCAAAACCTTGACCACTTGTACCAGCACCTCCAGCAGTACCGGCACCACCGCCACCAGAACCACCACTCAATGCGCCACCGTCTGCACCGCCTCCACGTCCACCACCATAGGCAGTATAGCCAAAAGCTGAACTATTTCCGCCTGTGCTTGCACTTGCGCCACCATTACCAACTGTTATGGTATAGATTGTTCCCGGTGTAGCAGGAACACCAGTTTGATGTAATACGCCACCGGCGCCACCGCCGCCGCCACCACTTCCACCATTGCGACCACCACCACCACCACCTCCTACTACTAGTATTTCAAGATTGCCAACTAGGCTAGCAGGTGCTGTCCATGCTTGTGTAGAAGCCGAAGTAAATGTCTGTACCTGTGTCGATACATTAGAAGTGATAATATAAGAAATAGCGACTATTGCAGAGTTACCAGTTTGATCAGTCATACTTAGACTAAAATTAAAAGTACCGTAGGTCGTTGGCGTTCCGGTAATAGTTAATGTATTGATTCCCGATACAGTTGTTGGTAAGGTTATTCCCGGTGGCATTGTACCGCTAGATAATGCAAATGTATAGGGTGCTTGACCACCAGAGGGGGTAAAGGTTTGGCTACTTGATACGTAACGAACTGCATTTACCGATGTAGGAGATAATCCAGTAATAGTACTTACTGTGGTTATAAACTGAGAAGTTGTTGATGTTGCCGGAGGTAGTGCGTGCGATACATACGAACCTGTTGAATAATAGGCTTGCACATTACTAGTAACTATTCCGTCAACTACTTCGTCAATATTATAAGGAGAATTTTCACCTATTGAATTGTCTTCAAATAATACTGTAAAATATAAATTTGGGGCGATATAATACGCTTGGATTTTATAATCATTAGCCGTGTAGGCTGCATCTGCAGAAGTACTCTTTGAAAATATTGTTTGAGCACTAGTTGTTAGCTGCTGAAAACCAATGTTAGATGTTGTACCAGATCCTGTACAGGTTGTGCTATTATAGTTAAAATATATAGTACCCATTCCAGTAAATATTGTATTCCACGATATATCTTTACGATTGCTACTAGCACTAAATCCACCACCAGGTGCGGCTAATGTGGCGCTAAATTCTATCCTAGCACCTGCATTAAAAAATCCTCTGGCAGTGTTATCATCTGCAAATGGGATCGTAACCGTATGTTGAATAGTACTGTTCCATCCTCCTCCATTTTGCAAAGCACCAAAGCTAAATGAACTATGACTGGCCATGTTAGTAGGCGGAACTGCTAGTCTGTTCGTTATGCAATCGTTGGCCATCGATAGGTATGCAGCTCGATCGGCATCTGTAATTTTATATCCTAGTGTTGTACTAGTTGTAGTATTATACGGCTCTGTTACTGTACTTCCTAAGTCAGTACCTGTTTGGTGCCAACGGCAACGTAACAAGTCTGATCTAAGATTGTGCCACTGTAGTGCTGATATTTTTGCATTAGCAGACACTTGACTACTACTAACTGACTGATTATAACCAAAAGTTTTATCGGCAACGCTTGTTATAGGATTAGTGCCGCCCACTCCTAATACGGCTGCTACATATTGTTGTATTGTATTGTAATCGTTATTAACACTTGAAGATGGTACATTTCCTACTCCTGGGCCAAGTGTTGGGCCGGCGTCAGTAAATGTTATTGTTGCACCAGATGCAACAGTTCCAGCATTTACTACTGTTAGAGTTACTGTATTACCTACAATTGATTGTACTTTAGCACCAGATCCAATATTTGTACCGGCAACAGACATCCCAGGAAGAATTGGCTGTCCCAATACCTGGTTTACATTGATTGTATTACTACCGCTAGTTGATGTTTGTGTTGTAGTAGTTGTTACTATACGTGCCGTCATGCGTTATCCTATACTGTCTAATTGTAGTTATCCCTGTAAAAGGATAAGTTAGCCTAAAGCGGTTGAGGATGCTGGTGGCAAAGGAACACTTACATAGGATCCCGAAGCGTAGTAGGCTTGTACGATACTTGTTGTTATACCATCAACATTGATATCAAAGCCATATGGTGGGGGATTACCGGTTGCATTATCTTGAAATTGGATATTTAATGTTAAGTTTCCTGTACCATCGTACTTGGCTTGTACTACATAATCGTTAGCTGAATAAACTCCAGCTGGGGCAGGTTTAACAAATATAATACTATAAACATTATTCAGTTCATAAAACCCAATACTAGAAGTATTTCCAGTGCCAGTGCAGGTAGTACTATGAGCTTTTAGGTAAACAGTGCCCATGCCAGCAAACATTGACTGCCATGTTATATCTTTATTATTACTAGCACCACTAAATGTTCCTGTTTGAGTTGCACTTAATTCAATCCTACTACCTGTATTAAAAAAGAATCTAGCAGCATCATGGCTTGGCCAATTTATAGTTACTGTGTGCTGTATAGTACCATTCCATGCAGCAGATCTAACTACATTGCCAAAACTAAAACTACTGCGAGAAGCCTGTAAAGTTGGAGCATCAACTAGTCTATTTGCAAGAGCATTATTACTTTGTAGCAAATATGCTGCTCTATCGCTTTCAGTAATAGTAGTACTATGAGTAGGAACTGTTAATGCACCACTGTTATCAACACCGGTCTGATGCCACAGAGCATTTAAAATATCTGTTCTTAAATTTTGCCATTGCTGAGCAGAAACTGGGTTTTTAGGTGCTACTTGACTGCTATTTACAGTTTGACCATAACCAGTATCGCCTGATCCACTGCCTAGTACTATTCCAATGTTAGATTGTATCTGGTTATAGTCTGCCGCTATTATTGCTGTGTATTGACCTGCCATGATATACCTTTAAAGAATAACTGCTTCAATTACTTTTACATTCTGATCGGGATTGTCTTCTAATGCTATGGCCATTATTCCAAAAGGCGGAATAGTTTGATTTGTACCCCAATTAACTGTTACTGCGCAACCGTCTGGGCCTGCAACCAACTGGTCGCCTTTACAAACTGCTCCTAATACTTTAACTGGTACTCGTCCTTTAAGTGCAACATAAACACCGCCTACTAGTTCGCTATTCATCATAAACGCAGGATTAGTTGATATTGCACCTAATGCATAATCACCAAACTGACAAGCTGTAATTTCTTTATCGCCGCCTACTGTAACTACAGTACCAACTTCGTATTCTGCATCTGGTAGATATTTCTCTGCTAAGTCAGCATAGTTAGCTGCTGTAGCTGTTCCTGAGAAGAAATTAGCTAATAATGAACCTGCTGTAACTGTTACACCATTAATAACTTGATCACTTGCTGTTCTCATTGCAACTGTGTCTGCAACTGCTGTAGCACTTGGATATTTTCCAACACCACCAAGTATTAATGTCTGTGCGGATGTTGCTGTTCCAGAGAATGTGTTAGCATAAACTGTACGCCATTGATTTAAATTAGTACCGATATCATTTGTGTTGCTGGTACCTGGTTGTAATGTTGTTCCGATTAGGGCTAGTGGAGTAACTGTTGCACTATTTGATTGAGTTTGAAATACAATCTTATCATTGATAATATTTTCAACTGTAGGATACAGTGTTGCATCTCCTGTCCAGGATGCAGTATTGAATACGTGCAATCTTGCAGGATTTCCTACAGTATATCCAATATCGGCAAACTGTACTAGTGTACTAAATGTTGCATTTGAAGATAATGTAAAGTTACTAATATCATAACCGGCTAAGCGATCACTGTTAGATGCTGTTCCCCAGAATCTATGATTACTTGTAGTTTGACCTAATTGACTATTATTATTTGTGTAGGCCAATGTAATACCCTGATGAATGTCTGTAAATCCTGTAATAGGATTAACTGAACCATCTAGTGTGAATGTTGCATCTGGGCTAATAATATAAACTACTTGATTATTAGCTAGTGCTTCGATGACTGCATGACTATTGCCTAATACATCACGAACGCTGACAGATTGCATCTGTGTTGTTCCAGACCCTGCAACACCCTGTGGGCCAATTAGAACATAGCTACTTCCGTTCCAAGTATATAGTTGATTATTAACACTGTCGTACCAAAAATCACCGGCAGTTAATCCTGTAGGTGCTGTAGAAGAAGTTGTCGAGCCGCCGGTTGTGCGCCAGTTACTATTTTGATCATAGAACTTTAGCTTGTTGTTTGATGTATCATACCATAATTGTCCGGGTAATGGCTTACCTGGAGCATTATTATTGGCAAAATTTTCTAACAGATAGACAAAATTTTCATTTTGGATCGCACCGTAGCCGGCATAGTTTTTACCTACAAGTTTTAAATCAAGTGTTTGATCAACAGTTCCGTCGGCTACAACTGTAATTTGTGTTCCGTTATATCTATTAATGGTATATGGCATTTGCTAAGTCCTCAGTGCTTGTATTTATGCTATTTTAGCTGTTATAAGTTTTGTGTGAATGCCCAAGAGCCGGCAGTAAGGGTAAACAATTTTTTATAAACAACACTACTTTGTGTGGTCCATAGACGGCAAATTACCCCGTTTTGATGTTCTGCCGGGGGGAACATTACAGTGATTACATTAGTAGCTATCTGCGCATCTGTTTGCCCTGTAGTATCGATATTTCCTAATGCCAAGGGTTGGCTGCTTGCTGTAGTATCTACGTAACTCTTGTTGGCTGCGTCGGTATTCTGTGTCGGGGTAGCTACACTAGTAATTTTAGAACTACTTACATCAACTGTTCCTGTACCTTTAGGAGTTAGAGTAAGTGTTCCGTTAACAATACTTGGATTTGTAAAACTGATTGTGCTGCCAACAATACCAACGTTTGCTGCCTGAAGGGTGGTTAACGCACCAATACTAGTTAATCCCGGGGCACTTGTAACTGTTGGGCCTAGTTGATTATAAGATAATACAGTAAATCCATTGATATTATAGGTTTTTGTATTAGCAACGTTAATAGTTTCTGAACTATTCCAGCTGGTAGTACTATTGCTCCATGTAATTGATTTATCAGTAGTACCGTGTAGTACAATTCCACCACCATCTGCTGTAGTATCTGTAGGAGTAGCAACACTGCCTAATTCAATATATTTGTCACTTACTTTTATAACTGTGGTATTAATTGCTGTCGTGGACCCTTTAACAGTTAAGCTACCTCGAATAACAGTATCACCATTAACATCTAACGCTGCTGTAGGCAACACAGTGTTGATACCGACATATTGGCTAGCAGCGTTAATGAAGAAGTTAGTCTGGACTCCGCCTGTTGTTAAAGTTTGAATTTGATAATTCTGCCCAACACTATTACTTGCTAGGGTGCATAAACCAGAACTTACAACAAACTCGTTATTTTGATTAGGACCAAAAATTAATGGAATGCTATTAGCAATGGTTACTGTTCCTACAGTACTGGTATTGCCCAACGAGCTCATAAATGATTCTGCTGGTTTTAAAGTACCGTCAGCTGCTAATAAGTTTTGAGCTTTTTGAGTCAGAACATTAAATGTAATTCCATTATAGCTACCGGCTGTAAAACCAACACCTATACTTCCGCTAAAACCAGCAATAGCTACCTGTGGAGTAAATGCAGTTGAACTAAAGATTCCCATTAACACTCGAGACACATACAACAATGTAATTGTATGTGTAACATTCGATGTATCTAAAATATCAATAGTTTGAAATCCTGATACTCCTTGTTGATCAGTATACTGTGGACCTGCTAGATAAGTTGCAGAACCATCATTAAAATATAATTGTTTTCTAAGGCTATCAATCCAAATATCGCCCTGTACTAGCGTGGGAATTGAAGAACTTACAATAGTACCGCCTGAGACTTTAAATCCGTTGCTGTCATATACTTTTAATCGACCTTGACTAGTATCGTACCATAATTGACCTTGAACAGGATTGCTAGGTTGGCTAGTATTTGCAAAATTTTGTAATATTTTTATAAAATTTTCATTAAGATACTGACCATATGCTGTGGCATTTTTACCTATCAGTGTTATATCTGTAGAAATTTGATCAATAGTGCCATCAACTACACTAGTTAAAACACTGCCGTCGACTCTAGTAATTGTATAACTCATAGTATTAACCCGGTAAAGATGATATAATTAATTGTTTGATATGGATTCATAAGGCTTACTGGTTGCCCTGTTGCTGAAGTTACACCACCACTGCTCGGATAACCAGATCCAGTACTGCTAGCAGGAAGTCCTAGTCCAGGAATCGCGTTTGAATCTGGAACGCCGTTAGGTAATCCAGCAGCATAATATTGTGCATTACCACTATTTAAAGTATGTCTATGATCTGGCAAATTTGTAACATCAAGTGTTTTAGATTGTGAACCAGAGGTAGATCCAATAACTTGAGCAGTAACATCTGTTACGTGATTTGCCGGAGTTGTAATTGTTGTAATATTTTTTGTAGGATCAGCAATACTTGGAACAGTATTTCCTCCATCCATATTATCGGCACCTAACGGAAAACGTCCACGCAAGTCTGGCAACGCAAAAGTTTTAACACCTTGTAGACCTGTAAGTTTGTAGGTATATCCGATCACTTGGAATAATTGATAATACTTTGATATTAATACCTCGCTTCCGTCACAGAACAAATAACCATTAGGTGGGTTGGCGCCTGCATAAGGCATTATTGCGCCAACCGGTACTGTTGCTACATTTCCTAAAAAAGAGGCTTTGCTTGTAGCTTTTAATCCAACCCCTGACGGATCTAATGAGCTGCTTCTATAAATTAAAAATAAATCTGAATCGTAGCTGAGTGTAGTTGCTGTTTGATTTGTGATAACTGTGGAACTTAAACTAGTTTGAAAGGTTAGTGTGCCAGTTGGACTTTGTCCATTAAAATTAATAACTGGCGATGTTACATCTCCTGCTAGACTATATGCAGTTGCACTTGCTAATGCACTTGCTGTACCTGTAATATTTCCTGATAGTGTACCACTAAAGCTGCCGGTGAATTGTCCATTAAAATAATCAGAATACACATTTCGAAAAGGTCTAGTTGGTGTACCAATATCGTATAAATGAGCAGCAGCATCGCTACCTGGTTGTATAACTGCACCTGCTTGTGGATTACCGTTTTGACCGTTTGATAGATTATTAAGGCTGACAGTTCCATAAGCAGTTATGGTTCCACCAAAGTTACTGTTTAAATTTACACTAAGTCCACCAGTTGTAACCAATGCACCAGTGCCTACATGAGTAGAATCTAAATTACTTTGATTATAAATTTCACCGCTGGCTTTAATATTACCTGCAACATCTAATGCTTCTTGTGGATTAGTATTGTTTTTACCAATACCGATATATTCACTAGAATCTAAATGTAGGACTGTGGTTAATCCATCGAGTGTATTGTTAACCTGAAAATTAATACTTGCGCCCGCAGTATTATTATATAATAATGTTTGTGTACTATCACTAGTTATATTAAAATTAAGACTGCTACCAAGACTTAGTCCGCCTGCGCTATTAATTTGTAAAGGAAAATTTGTTTTACTGGTTTGATCGCTTCTTAAGAAATTTAAAGCTGATACACTAGAACCATTATAATTTAAATTATCAGCAACATAAGCTCTTCCATATAGTGTATTAGCACTCTGTGCTGGGTCATTAGAACTATTTGCAATATTAATTCCAGGATAAATTGTTACAAATCCAGGAATAGCACTCTTCGGTGTAAATTTTTCTGATGCAACGATAGATATTCTATTGTTGTTTGCATAGTATGTAATAACACTGTGATTAACTGGAGGATTACCTGCATCAAGAATATTTTCTACGATTGGACCGGTTTGTGTACCAGCAGCAAATTGTGGCCCAACTAATAACCAATTCGATCCAGAATAGATATATAATTGTTTGTTAGTGGTGTCAATCCAAAGATCGCCAACCATGCCGGTAGGAGCTGAAGTTGCTTTTTTAACAGCTCCGGCGGCATTCCATTGTGTACCGTCCCATACTTTTAATAGGTTAACACCTGTACTATTATCATACCAAAGTTGTCCTTGTATTGGACTATTAGGTGCTGTTGGTGCAGCAAAATTTTCTAATAAGTGTAAAAAGTTTTGAGCAAGTACCGGCGCATACCCGTTATAATTTTTTCCAGGAAATGTTACACTAGTTTGACTATTAAGAGTTTGATCAGCTACTGTGATCGTTGGTTTAGCAGGATTATTTGTTTCCGTGAAGTTAACTTGATAACTCATCTTATACTCCTGCTAGGCCGGTAAGGCTTTGGATACGTACGGTATAATCTATCTGTATAAGTCTGTTTAAACTTTTTTGTACAGGATGGAATATTACATGAGTCAATAAGGTAGCAACCTTAGTTGTATTATTGTAGGCTACTAGTCCTAGTTCGTCAAACACTGCTGGACTATTGTTATTATTTGAATTATCAAAGGCACTTTGTCCTGTAATATTTTCGCCGTAGTCTAATAGACAAGTAACTAGTATATCAGAATAGTTAGTACCAGTTACGTGACGCACTTCCATAAAATTTCTCGTTGGATCTGTATTTAGAGTCGAATTTCCGTCAACTACTTTACTGTAAGTTTGGTTGTAAAGTCCGGCATTAGATCCAGAGCTATTAGGAGTTAGATAGGTAATAATTCCGGTAGGATCAACTGCCGTGCCGCCTGTACCGAATGCCATTTGGCTGATTAATCCTTGCCCTTGATTAGAAAGACTTTGAGCCAAAGCATAACTCATGTTCTCGTAATGGATAGCATTACGCTTGTTCACATAGATTTCGTTAGAAACTGGATCAAATATCTTAATATGACCTTCGATATGTACACCTGTTTGTTCTTTACTCTGCATATTTGTCTCTCTTTATCTTGTATTTATCCGTGTTAATTATGTGCTAGTTTAATCTTATCTTGCGCCTGTTGTTTTTCTAGGATAGGTCGGGCCGGTGGTCCTAAATCCGTAATTTTGTTTTGGAAAAACACTACCAGTGCGTATTATTTGATAAATTAAATTTCCAGTAGGTGGCCCTAACCCTGTTACAGGATCCCAGCCACTGGTACCTTTGTAACCACTAGTAATTTTAGTATTATTAGTACCTACAGTAATATCATAAAAAGCAGCAGTATGAGCATACGCAATAGCATTCCAATCTGGGCTAGATCTACGCACTCCGGTTAATTGTAAATTACGGGCTAATATTCCTGCTAGAGTCGGACAAGCAAGACTGGTTCCGCCGTAGCCGCCGATGCTACCATTGATATACAAAGCATAAGCATTCATTGGGCTAGCTATATCTGGGACACCTCGCATCATTAATGCCGTAGGACTACCTGTTACTCCATTAGTAATAGGTGTATAAAATAAACCAGATTGCCAACTAGGTAAATTAAAGGTCGCACTTACTCCGCCACCGCCACCCCAGGTACTACCAAATCCCGAATCTCTATTATCATCTGTTTCACTCGATCTATTATTTGCCACAGTAAGTGTGAGTTTTGTTCCACCTACTCCGATAGCATATGGACTTGATGCTGGATATACTACCCCTTCGGTAGTTGCTCCCGAACTTACCACGCTGCCGTAGTCTCCGGAGGATGCTAAAAATGCAATTTTTGCATCAGCCAGTTGTTGAAAATGAATTTCATCACCGGTATACTCTGAGCTACCCCAACTCATACTGCAAATGTGAACACCGTCTGATATAGCTTGAGCAACCATACTACTAATTTGATTACCAATATATATAGAAATTTCTGCTTGTGGAACAATACAAGCTAGACAAAAAATATCTACAGTATTTTCTCCACTACCGTTATCTGGACTTAGACTAAATGTACCGGTTTGGCCATCTAACAAAACTTGTCTGATTGTAGGTGCTGTTAGTGACGAACTAATTAATCCGGCAGCTTGCAGATCTGCAAACGATTTGTTTAAATCCGACTGAAGAAATCCGCCGCCAAAACTAAAAATAGCAATTTTTATTCCGTAGCCTGTACTAGCAGGGATATTGTATGCTGTTGCTATTTGTGGACTAGAAAGATATCCAGCAGTTGGTAAAGAAGTTGGTACTAATCCTGTTTGAGGATCTTGTACATCAATGGGAAATAAATGGACAGGTTGGAAAGTCATATTATTCTAATTTTAGATATGTTACAGTTGTTGTAATAGCCTGTGCTGATCCACTATTATTGTAAATTTTTAAATACATGTTTGTGCTTACAGTACCATCTGCATTATATCCAAACACTGCCGGAGTAAAATATGTAGTAGTTGCAGTTGTTGTAATTGCCTCGGCAATCACACCGGTTCCCGGACTAGGATCTGTTGTAATTGTTCTAGTGCTATCATTAGTCTGTGCAGTTGAGCTTGAATAGACAGTTACCCATGCACCGGCTGATACTTGAATACTATACAGTACATAACCTTTGGCAGCGGCCACTGACACCGATGTTGATGCATTTACACCTAATGTACTAGTTGTATAAGATACTGTTGTTCTAGATGCTGTCGGGCTTGAACTAATGATGCCATTACTAATAGTAATTGTTGTACCGTCAACCTTGACACCGCCTAATGAACTAGTAGTTGCTGTTGGTAGAGTGTATGCACTTGCACTACTGATAACACCATTGCTGATAGTAATTGTTGTACCATCAACTTTAACACCACCAAGTGTTCCTGTACTGATTGTTCCTACGGTTGCTGTTGGTAGGTTGTATGCACTTGCACTACTGATAACACCATTGCTGATAGTAATTGTTGTACCATCAACTTTAACACCACCAAGATTATTTGTAGTTGCCGTTGGCAATGTATAGGCCGGAGCACTAATTATACCGCTGCCGTTGATTACAATAGTGCTGCCATCGACTTTAACACCACCTAGTGTGCTAGAACTTGCTGTCGGTAATGAATAACTCTGCGGTGGAGCTGCCCAATAAGGAACAGTACCGTTAGATGTTAAAACTTGTCCGGTGCTACCAACTCCAAGTTTTGATAATGTATTTGCAGCATTAGAATATAAAATGTCGCCTTGGGTATATGTAGTCTGTCCAGTACCGCCATATACTACTCCTATTGTAGAAGCCTGCCATATGCCTGCGGTAATAGTGCCAACTGACGTTAAACTACTGTTAACAACATTGCTAGCTAAAGTTGTTCCGGTTAGCACATTAGCTGCGGCTTGAGCAACTGCGGCTACAGCAGAAATAATTCCGCTGCCATTAATGACGATACTAGTACCATCGACCTTAATGCCGCCAAGTACAGACGAACTCGCTATTGGTAAACTATATGGCACTGCTGATATTATTCCAGCACTAGCTGTAATAGTTGTACCATCAACTTCAACAATACCTAATCTAGAATTACTACCTACTGGAACACCACTAATTTTATTATAGGATAAGCTAGCTACCCAAGCAGGATCATAATAAGTTCCCGTTGTATATACTCCGTTAGTTACTGTGCCGGCATTGCCTGTAACACTGCCTGCAATTGGAGCGGTTACTGTCAATGAAGCTAGTGTGCCCACACTGGTAAGACTTGAATTTAAAATATTACTTGCTAGTGTTGTACCAGTTAGTTGATCAGCGGCTGCTATAGCAGTTGAAGAAATAGTACCATCTAGTGCAATAGTAATCGAAGTGCCATCTGGCTTGACTGCACCTACCGCTGAGTTTGTAGCAATAGCTAAATTACCACTGGCTACTATTCCAGTTAATTTGCCGGCAGCTAGTGTACTAATCCATGTTGGATTGCTATAAGCTACAGTAGTGTAAACTCCGTTAGTTACCGTACCAGCATTGCCTGTAATACTTCCTCTAATTGCGTTTGTAACTGTTAGATCAGTTAGTGTTCCAATACTAGTTAAACTACTATTGACCACATTACTTGCTAGTGTTGTCCCTGTTAAGGCGCTGGCTGCTCCATTTACAGATGTTTGTATTGTTGTTGTACCTCCAAGTGCTACCGGAGTACCATTAATAGTAATTGTAGAGTTAGCAAGATAATTATTTGCTATAGGTGTACCATTCCATGTACCAGCAATAATTGTGCCTACACTGGTTAAACTTGAATTTACTATTGTTGAATTTAGCACGGTTCCAGTAAGATTGGCTGAGGTGACTCCAGAAGGAATATTGGCCGAACCGCCTAATGCTATTTGTGTGCCGTTAATGGTTATATTTGGATTAGCTAGATACTGATTAGCAATTGGTGTTGCTGTCCAGGTGCCTGAGGTAATTGTGCCTACTCCTGTTAAACTTGAACTAATAACATTACTTGCTAGTGTTGTACCAGTTATCGACGATGCTGCGGTTGTTCCCGTAGGAATAACAACTGATCCGCCAAGTGGAATAAGATTACCATTAATATTAATTCCGCCAGCAGCATTAATTGTCAATGTTTTTGTTACCGAATTAGTTACCAATGTAACGTTTGATCCAGCAGCAACATTTAATGTATCAGACAAGGATGTTGCAGACAATCTTGCTTGTCCGGTAATTGCCAAATTTGAAAATCCCGGAGTTGCAGGCAATGTATTAACAATACTTGCATATCCTGTCGGGGATAGGCTAACAGCTATACCTGATCCACCAACAACACCCTTAAAGGATGCTTGTGTCAATGCTGTATATAATTCAGTAAAGTTAGCATTAACTTTAGTAAAAGCCACACGCAACGTATCGCCGGTTCCGCTGTTAGCTGTTCCTATGTTTAATATTTGTTGTGACATTTTTTATCCTTGGTCAATCGTTATATTAGTGTTATCGTCTGTAATTGCTGCACTATCAATACTTACAATTTGATGTTGATTATATCCAGTGTACCAAGCTCCCGGTACCGCTTTGATAAATGTAGCATAAGGGCCATTATCCTCTTGTATATTTACAGTAGAATCCCATATTTGGCCAGTTCTCTTAACTATAGTTACACGAGTTCCAGCAGTTATTGGTGTTGTTAATCTCAATGAATTAGTTGTACCGTCTACTGCAAATTCAGCATCAAACTGTACATCACCTTCGGGACTTGTCGGAGCCTTGTTAACATTATAAACAGTATATGGATTTTTCTTTAGTCGAATATTTCCAATAAAATATGACCACTTTGCAGCATCATTGTTAAAATTAGTGCTGCTAGTGTTGGCAACGATACATTTATATTGATAGGATGCAAAATTAACAATATCACCTACATTATATGCAACACCCGGGGCCCAATCTACTGAATTATATCCGCCTACAAATACATCAAGCTCGTTACTTGCGCCATATCCCACCGGAACTGAACTAGTAAATCCGCTAGCATAGGTCCATAGAGTAGATGCCTTCTTAGGAGTAAATGATAATGGAACTATACTAGTACCGTCACTTATAATCTGGCTTGTTGTAATTGTATCCTGATATGGTATTGTTTCGCTAGCACCAATTTCCTGTACAGTGGCGCCTGCTCGATGGACCATAGCAACACCTGTTCCTAGTGTACCACGGCGAAGCTGTCCAAGTACGTTACCGGTAACTGTAAAGAATTCAATACGTTCACCGCGGATTTCTATAATACCTGGTTTGTTGTTTGCTGGGCTCGGTAAATCAAATGTGCTGGCATCAACAACTGTGATCGTTAGATCGGTAGGATATAAATCTACAGCAAGGTTAGTTTGTTTATTAGCATTAAGGCGTTTGAATACAACTCTATTCAACATGTCTTTGAATTGCATATAAGCTACGCCAGATGTTAATACGTTATTACCAAATGTTAGGACAACTAGCTTATCATTAGGTGCAGGGAATTTAGCCATCTGCAGGGTCTGTTTATCAGATAACACAATGTAATCAATATTAGGACTTAATAAATTACCGTTTTGTTCTAACCATACATAGTCGCTGTCAACCACTGGACGATCAAGTAGTATGGTACCATTTGCAATGGCTTTATAATTATAGAACTGTATAGTATCCGGAGTATAACTAAGTGCTGGATTGTTGTTTACTGTGGTAGTTTGCATATCAAGAATATCATGATTATAACTACTCATTACTTCAATGATATGTCCAGCATCATAATTCTGTGCAAACGTAATTTGGCCAGTGGTTGAATTGTAAGTGTATCCTGCTCCAGTAGAAATACTAATGCTCAGTGTACTACCAGCATAAAGATTATAAATTACTTTAGTAATTTTAATTGTAACACCACTGAGATCAATACTATAATCAACACCCGGTTTCAATAAAATATTATTAATTGTTATAATAAAATCTGTAGCATTAGCAGTGAATGGCGGAAATTTAGTATTATCAATTGTGTAATTTAATTTGTTATTAGCTAGTTTAAAATAACTCAAGCTCGGTGGAGTTAATATTTTGTTATCTACACGAACTATCATACTTTTTTCTACAGGAACTGTATTGCCAATAGGATATTGTAATGTATAAGTTGCACTACCGTTGGGTATAATTTTTTCTTTCTTAGTAACTGCAAATGTTTGTTGACTACCGCTAACAATGACATAGCTGATTAATGCACCAAATGCAGGCGGACTAGCAAATCTTAGTCCGATCAGATTTGCAAGAACATATGTTTTATCAGTTTCAAATAATTGATATGCCACATTTGATTGTGCTGTACCGTCAATATATACCAAACTAGTATTTGGTATTACATAGTTAGACTTAGTAATAAATTCTGTAGTAACGCCATCGCCAACAAAATGATCAATATCTAATATATTAGCACCGCTAAATCCAATATTAAAAATACTAATCATTGCTCCGGCAGCAGGCGGATTATTAAATAGAATTTCATTATTTCTATAATCAACAGTATAGTCATCAATCACTGTCATAATCTGTGATACACCCTGCGTGACAGTTTTGACTATTACTGCGTTTTTACTATTAGGAGTCTGCGCCATACTAAACTGTGTAGTAATTCCATCGGCGATATGATTATCAACTTTGATTGTAGCCGCACCGTTTAGTGGTTTTTCAAATACCTTAATTGCCACTGCATCGACTACTTGTCCAGGAACAACCTCTTCGGGGGCCGGGCTAGTAGTTGGTGTTACAAATTGATCACCATCAACTAGAATATCATCGGCTGCCAGACCTGTAGCTGAACTGTAGGCAAGATCGCCGCCGGTTAATGCTGTATCGTAATCTGCTTGCTGTGGAGCAAATGATCCATCGCTAGTGCTTTGACGTATAAAGAATTTATCATTAGAGTTAACAGTAAATGTATTTGGTATTACTACTGTATTAGATATCCCATCAGCTGTTATAGTCTGCATTATAGCTGTAGAATTGGTTTGTCCAGAGGTTCCAAAATTTGCATCATCTAGTCTTATTGGCTGTAGATAACTGCTTATAGATAGTACTGAACCTGTAGCTATTGGTGTGTTTAATGTTATTAGTCCTTTACCAAATGGATTCAACTGTGTAAGAACTGTAAGTGGTCTAGTAAATGCTACAGTAGATCCGCCAGCAATATCTGTATACAAGATTTGACTAATCTGTACATCTGTTGAATTTAATATTGCTGTTACCTGTGTATTAAGTGCAATATTATTTGCTACATATGGCGAAATTGTAACCGAATCGTTTACAAATATACCAACAGTACTAGCTAAGGAAATTACATTACTACCTGCATGATTACTTAGATATGTGCTACCCGAAATACTATGTGCAGTTCCTAACGCTGAACTTGCTGTAACTGTAATTGTTGGAGCAATATCTCTTGGATTGTATGTATATTGTAATGTTGCACCATCACTAGTATAATTTTCAGTATACAATTGACTATAATAAACATTCAATAATGTACCGGCTGTTGGAGTGTACGGCAATGTAAATGAGTGTGTATTTGCGGCTACCTGTACTACATAGTCTGTAGATGTGCTGTCAATACTATCCCACTTGTCTGAATAGTATGGTAAACTTCCCCAACCAGAGTTAATTTCAAATCCAATGGCATCGACCACAACACCACCATAATCAATACCTGTCATTAGCTGTGCTAGATCTTTACCTTGCTGACCAGATTGTGGGTTATAAAGAAACTGTATACGATCAGCGGCATTTAATAAGGACCAATCTGTTTGATAGTTTACGGTTATTGTTGCTCCGTTAGCAGGAGCGGTTATAAATGTAACTGTACCATAATAATTAGTATAGCCTCTAGATGTGTCACTAGTAATTGCTAGAGTATATAAGTCTCTTAGGACAGGAGTAGCGTGTTTGCTACCTGGCATGGTAATAGTCACTGTGCTATTTCCAATAGAAATATTTGGTGCCCATGCTAGCGCAAATTGTACACGCGAACCTGTGCCTGTAAATGTTTCAGTATGTGTTAAACCAGTTATCAAATAATTTTGTGTTATTCGATCAAATTTAATTCCAATAGTATTAGTACGTATTACACTATTTCCAATAATTGCAACAACTTTAGCCGGTGTGCCGCTTACATCATAACCACCATTAAGTGTAACTGTAGGTGCTGCTAGATATCCTTTACCGCTAGCACCATATTGATCAACATTAGTTAATTCTATTCGATTAACTTTACCATTCGCTATAAAGGCACGTGCTTTTGCACCGGCGCCAACCGGACTAGTAAATTCTACTGTAGGTTCGCTGATATATCCACTGCCACCGTCGACTATTTTAAGATCAACTACACTAAATCCAACATTGTCTAGCCAATTTTTCCAAGGATATGTTGTTATTAAGTTATTATCAGACGTAATAACACCATTGCTAAATCCAGTATTAATTCCCTGGAATAAACCATTAGCATATGTTCCAGGAAGATCAAAGTCAGTAATCATATTCTGATCAAGTTCAATACTATTATAGTTACTGACATATTCTCTAATCTTAGATCTGTAAGGCTTAACTTCGTTAATATAATCTTCAAAGTTACTTAGATTGTCAGGTTGATATGTAACAGGTTGATTTAGACTACCAACATTGTGCTCTGCCTTGATAAAACTAGTTTTAAATATCCAATCTAACTCAGTCTGTTCACTGAATGCATAACGTACATTATAGAAGAATAGATCTAGATAATTTTTTCTTAAGTCATCAATTAAAATATTATTTTTTATTGTATTAAGAATTATTCTTAATTCTTTAGTAGCAGTTAGATCAAAATTATTACCGTCATATAATGAACCGTCGTAACCGTAGACTGTATCGGTAAATTCATATAATGCCGAACTAAACTGAACTGTTCCGTTTTCAATACCTATTACATTATAGCTTTGTGTGTAGTCGATACTAGTACTGTTAGCATATTTTTGTAATAGAGTCCAACCACCCTTATTATTATTTTTTACCTTAACAGTATCACCAATAGCTGGAGAAATTGTTGCTAGATCTGTAAATGTATCGACAGCAAGTGTAGGACTAGAATTTTGATTGAATCCAGTTGCATACCAATCAATATATGTTCTGTATTTTCTTACATCATAACTTTGTGTTCTAACTCTTGACCAAGTCTGCGTTGTAATGTCGTATCCATAAATGCTCCAAGATCCGCCAGCCTGGGTATCTTGATGTACTAATATAGAATATGTTCTTGTAGTTAAAAGAGTATTGCTGTCATAACCTTCGCCCGCAGCTATAACTGTAGCGCCAGTAATTGCACCTGTGGTACTATCAATAGTTGCACGTAAGACTGCACCATCACCACTACCAATCACAGAGATATAAGGGGCTTGCAGATATCCGCTACCGGCAGTCACTATGTTAATGCCTGTAATTTTTCCATCTACAATTATCGGAGTTAATTTAGGCGTAACAAAATTTCCTATATTAATGTAAGATAATTCAGTATCAGTATCTTTTACAGCATCATACTCGCCAAGGATAATATTTGGTTCTGTTTCATATGTGTCCAACGGTGCTATATTTTTTTGTTCTGCTATTTGATTAGCTGCCATTACTAAATTTGTTTGCTCGATTACTTGCTTCAATGCTTCAAATCGATTTAAAAACATACTTTGACGAGGTTGGAATTCTATACCGTATCGAAGTTTAGGTGGCAGACTAGTATCAGGAACTTCTCTATCAGTAGCGTCCTTACCACACAAACTATCAATCCACTTTTCTTCAATACGTGCTGGTAATTGTGTAGTCGGGTCATTACTAATAATAGCATACTGACGGTGTATATTTCGTTGGGTTGGTTTGTCTATGGTCCAGTACTCTACAGATAATACTGCATCAGTATTTTTTAATAATGTTTTAACATTAGCCAATGCAAAGCTATTTGGACCAGTGAGAGCAAGGAATTTGTAGCCTTCGCCTCTTGGATTTGCAATTAAATTTGAAACACTTTGCGCACTTACACTACGACCTAAAACATTTGGAACTGTAGTTTTATTTTTTACCCAGAAATAATATGTGTTTTTTGCACTATTACTAATGTTATCATATTTGGTTACAACACTATAGATCGAAGTATTGTATAAAGTTTGACCGCTAATGCCTTGAGTTAATCCTGCATCTGTATCAGCTAGGCTATTCCATCTATCAGGTGTATATGTAGTTCCAACCCATTCATAGATGTCAATGCTTGCTCCGGGGAATAGTGTAGACCAATTGCTTGTTCTGTAGGCAACATCAACGTCATGACTATCAATAAATTTAGCTGTGCTAAGATCCCACCATAACTGACCTACTTGCGCCGAAGTCCATGCCATTCCTGGTCTTACATTTACTGTAGAATCTCCCTGACTATAAATTGCAGGATCATTAAAAGATTTATATTTAATTTCTTGATCAGCAGGACCAGGAATACGACCCTGTATCGGATCTATAACATCAAGGTATGTTAATACTTGATTTGTGCTTCTATCATATATAAAAGCACGTTTGATTTTACTAATGTCAATTTTTGGTTCTTCTAGATGAATCGGATTCCATGCAAATGTATTAGCAGGTTTTGTATACTCAAATAATTTTCCATTAGCTATTGTGCTAGTTCCTGTAATTATTATGTTGCTTACTGTTTGACTAATGCTAACTAAATATCTTCCAGAATTACCACTGACTATTGTTGTGCCTGGCGCAAGTCCAGCACCGGCTAATGTCATACCTACCACTACTTGTCCGGTGGTTACTGAACCAACTGTTAGTATTGTGCCAACAATAGAGCAATTATTTAATACCGCAGTGATAGTAGCACTTGGTGCACCTACTACTATGTTATATGTACCGATAGCTATACTCTGACCATATTTACTATTGGATGAAGTTGCGTTTTCTAGTATTTCTCCGATAGTAAATTTTGTTCCAGTCGCAGTGTCAGCATCATATACAGCAATACTACCAGAGTTTGATTCAGTATGTCTGAAGCGTGTTGCATTGCTATCAAATACTGTGTTACCTTTATCAAATGTTGTAGTAATTTGTGCATCTGCATTATTACTATAGACTACTAATGTGTCTGAAAAATAACCAAACGCCAATTTATAACCAAACTGTCCTTGATTTTTAGGTTTAATATTGAACAGTGATTGATACGATAAGAATTGTGAACTTGCTGTATCATAGTAAAATATTTGTACATTTCCTGTGCCATCGAGCGGACTACCAATTGCTAGATATTCTACAAATGTCTGTGATTGTCCTGCTTGTAAAGTAAGCGAACCACCATATGTAGATAATGCTACAGACGTTGCATACCCATAGGTTTTGCCGGTAATTATTTGGCTTTGAGTCCAGGACAAAGTTGCGGTATTGAATCGGAATACTATCGCAGCCCCTGGAGTAGTTACTAAAGTAGCACCAGAATTAACAACAGTGCCCGGTGCACTAATTACTAAAGAATTACCAATACCGCTAGTGTTAGTGGCTAACGAACTACCAAAGCCATATAAGCTAATTGGTTGATTATTTGAATCAACAGTTGGAGCCGAGAAAGAAGAATCATATGCCCAGCCTGGTATTGTAAAATATAAGATTCCTGTCGGTGTAATATCAGGAGCAGCACTGATCACTACCGAGCCAGCACGCACAGTCGGATATAACGGATTCTGCAAAATTTGTGTTACTGTCTGGCTGGAAGTAAATGCATTTCCGATAGATGCCACACCATTAATTGTTGTAGCATTACTTACTAGCATGCCTGGAACAATATTTGTAGTATCTGATACTCCTATAGTACTACCAATTGTTGCATAGGCGCTAGCACCAGTACCAGTCGTACTTGAGAATGTTACTAATGGTAATGCTTTTTTATCGTACCCAGACCCTGGGATTACTACAGCAATAGAGACAACTCCAAAGAATAAATCAAAGCTAGCACTTGTACCATTACCGCCAGTAACTGGAACATTTTTGGTCAATGGTGTGTGCCCAATACTAGGTGCAACTGTAGCAGCTACAGTATATGCTCCGGGATTATAAATTACTGCTGATGTTATTGTACCATTAGTTCCAATCGAAGCTACTCTGATTGTTGCTGCCTGACTATACGTACCGCCAACTACTGTAAGTAAATCATTAACATGATATCCTGCACCGGTTGAAATAATGTTAATACTAATCAGACCAATTATTGAAGTAGCCTTTGCTGGGATGCTACCAGACACCGTGCTAGCTGCTATATTGACTGTTGGATTTGTAGTGTATCCACTACCGGCATTAGTTACAATAACAGATATTACTGAGCTATCACTACTGCTACTTGCATTATAGCCAGCGGTAGTTTGTATAGCGTTTTCATATTTAAATTGATAAACTTTACCTACTCCACTATTTGCTCCCGATGCTCCGACAAATAAACTGTATGCAGATTGTCCTGTTGCAGATGCATGATTAACAAACGCTAGGCTAGCGCCAAATCTTTCATTAGATATCGGATTAGGACTAAGAATAGTGTCTACTAAGGTAAAGATATTATTACTATCTTTCTTATAGATACTGACTGCTCCCTGAGCTGTTAGACTACTGTTTGTTCCTGTAGAGTCCACAGGAATGTATTCAATTATAGTCCAATAGGTCGAGCCACCTTGGAACTGCAAGGTACCGTATACTGTTTGAGTGATATTTGTGTTTAAAAATACTGTAGCACCATTTACATTTACTACAGTAGTTAAAGCTGGAATTCCAACTCCGATAACCTGCTGTAAAGCTGCGATGTTACCCACTACACTAGATACTGATATTTGATTAAGACCAAAAACTACAACAGAATTAACTACACCGGTAGTAGAAGAACTAATTCCTATTGCCGTTCCATTAATACCGGTAACTGTAGTTCCGGTTGGTATGCCAAGTCCAGTTACTGATTGTCCTACTAGAATGTTTGTGTTATTAGAAACTGTAATAGTATTAGATCCGCTAGTTGCAGTTGTTTGTTTTGCAATCGTAGCAAACGTTCCAGTGCCACTGACTGTTCCTGTCACTTGTTGACTTAGGAATAAAATATATGAATTACCAGCAGAGTTTAAAGTGCTACCAGTTAAAGTAGCACCGGTAGGAATATTAACTCCAATAACTGTCATTTGATTACCGATCAGTAATCCTTGTGTCGAAGACGAAACAGCGATTGTATTCGCACCAAATAGAATTTTTCCAGTCGGTTGTCCGTATGTAGGAGTGTCTAAAATTATAATCTTGTTAGTTGCATCTATACTAAGAACTAGTGTAGCTGCCGTGATTCCCTCACCTTGCACTAACATTCCTGGTATTATTCCTACAGTACTATTGACAACAAGCGAGGTAGTCTGAAACACACTATTACTGCCAATAGTTACAAGAGCACCGCCAAATGTAATTACAGTAGTTGCGGTAATCGATGTAACGGCATTACTCAATGTCAAGGTAGCAGTATTGTTAGAATTTATTACTACAGTAGAAATAATAGTAGCAGTCGGAATACCGATACCACTAACAGTTTGCCCAACATATAATCCAGTAGTTCCATTTACAACAATTCGTTGTACTGCTGTGAACGCTGTTGTTGGGCTATAGTTTACAGAATACCATGTTCCTGTTGTACCGACTACTGAAGCAGAAATATTAGCATATACTACAGTTCCGCGAGCTGTTGCTGTTACTACTGGAGGTGTATTTGTTGTAACGTTCTGTGTAGCTTGATAATAAATTCCGTTATAGCTTATTATATCTTTTGTACTATAAGTGCTTGATTGTGACCAACTACCTTTCCAGTGACTGGCAGCATAACTAGCAGCTGGAGATCCTACTGCTAACCAAGTTTTATCATAACTTAGTGCTAGCACTTCTCCAATAATACTACTGGCATTTGGATTACCTCCAAAACTATCATTATTTGCAATAGTTGGTATAGCTATCGATTCTCGCTGAGTCCAACTAGTAGCCGAGGTTATAGGTTTATCCCATACTAGTATCTGTCCTGCATTAGTCATGGAAATTAATAAAAGACCATCTTGACTTAACGTTGCAGAGCGACCAAGCCCTAGTCCATCACTAGGATAACCATAATCTATTTCTGATAGATTATAGACTGGAATGTTTTGCCATACCGACCATAATTTTTCTCCGTTAAATGTTGCGGAGTCGACCCATACTAACTCACCTTTTTTAATGTCTTGCAATAATCTTTGATCACCACTATTAATAGTAGTAGCTCTGTTGCTAGTTAAAATAAAAATTATTGCTCTATGCTGTTCAGTAAATGGTACGGCTGGCGGATTAGCTAGATTAGGAGCAGAAACTGTAATTGTTACATTGTCAACTGCTACAATTTGATAAAAACCGGCAAATCCAGTGACTTCCTTGATCCCAATATATTCGCCAGCTAATAGAGAATGATCAGAATCTGAAGTAATAATCAATTGATTTTGAGAATACGTGATGTTTACAATATTAATGTTAGCCAATGTCATTCTATATACATTCCAGCTAACACCTTCAAATCCAATCCAAATATAGTCTCCGGAGTAAAAATTTGTAATGTCTTGTGATGTTATGTCGCTAAGGTGTGCGAGAGTTACCTTAACCTCACTGGTTCTTACAAATCCTGCAGTTCTTAAAAAAGAACGATAATTGTTTACTAGCGGCCATGGATTACTATTATATCCCATGGGTTTCAAATATATGTCAGTGGGAACCTGGCGTATAATTAAATCATTGTATGGCGGACTTAATGTTTCATCTAATTCAAATCCTTGTGGATTTGTTTTAAATAAAGATTCATCTAAGATAAATTCAATATTTTCGTATGCTTTACTGGCGCCGTATTCTCCAAGTCGAACTGCCCACTCTTCATAGAATGTTAGACTTTCTAAATTGTCGGCACTTAGTACATTGAACAATTTATTAAGAACATTTTGTGTACCTTTTTCACGAATCATTCCTTGGAAGAATTTAAATTCGCTTACATCGTCTTGTATAATATTATCTAGGTACTGACGCTTCTGATAACCAATCAGATGCTGTGCAACTTTCTGTTGACTAGCATCAAAGTTATCACTATCTAAGCTATAAAAATCTGTAAATTGGCTGGCTTTGTAATTCCAGTTAGGTAACAGTTTAGCAGTTGGTTTCGCTGCTAGCTGTACCCAATTAACCGTACCGTCGGCGGCTTTTATATTAAATTTTTCTGATCCAACTACTCGTTGATCAGCAGTATAATAGTATTCTTTGTATTTTACTACATCACCCAATGCATAGTCCTGCCATGCAGACCAATTTTGTATTATCGCTTGATCATAGATAAATCCAGGAATATCAAATCCGCCGTACCAATTAGTGCTAACATATCCGGATACTTTAATACGCTCTTGACGATAACCTGTTTCAGGATTATAAATTGTATCATTGAATAATGTAGAATTATCTAATAAGATAATCTGCTCTTTTTGTATAAGATAAAAACTTGCTCCATAGATTCCATCTGCTGTGGTGGTCTTATATGTTGTCGCATTATCTTTTCTGTATAGATTGATAAAATTTGGTTCGAGCGGGGTGCCGTCTACTTTAAATATTTCATAGGTGTTGAATTTATTTTGAATACTATCAGCAACGGATAAGGTTGACGAAAATGTAATCGAGTCCGCAGCAGGGCTTAGACTAATAACACTACTACCGACTCCGCTTAATCCATCTAATTTAACGTATTTTGTATAGTCAAAAGATGCACTTGGAGCTACTAGTTGTATAGCTTGATAGTAGTCGCCGTTGTATTTTACAATCGCCTGATAAGCTACTGGTTGATTAGGAATCCAATCTGCCCATTTATCCTGACCAGTTGACCAGTTCTGTGTTGTCCAGAAGATAAATTCTTTTGCACTAGTTTCCCAGTTAGTTACCGCAGCAAGATTGCCATTAAAATTATCAAAGATAAATCCTTGATCTTTTAAGTATTCTCCGTAGCCTAAAAGAAAATCTACAACTTCTTGTATAGTTAAAAAATCAGTACCATAAGGAACAGTTATTGGATTGTTACGATCCCATTTTGTTCTAATAATTGCATCAACACCGCCGACTATTGGCAGGCTACCGAGTAGTGAATAATACTTTATTTGAAACGTAGTCTCGGTAGTATGTGTTGAAATTACACGATAAAATTGTTTGTTATAACTAACTACCTGTCCTGAGATATATTGTTGGTATGCTGTCCAAACAACATATCCTTCACTTATTCCGCCAATATTAACAGTGGCTCCTGATCCAAGATATGGATAGTACTTAAAATACGGCTCCGTTTGACTATAGCCCGTAACTTCAAATCTATCCGATAATTTGTTTACAATAACTGCACTATAGGTTATTTTCTTTACTGGACTTGAACTGTTTAATATAATTGTATAATTTTCTTGAGGAACAAATATGCTACCAGTACTCAACGGAGTTCTACTATCTAACAATAAATTAAATTTTTCTTTGCTAGTAAATGCACCAACTCGATAGCTTAACTTAGCTACCATATTTTTTAGATCGTATTGATAAGATTTATAACTTAGTAAGGTATCACTTAGAATATAATTAACAAGATAGTTAATTAATCCTGCCGTTGAAGACACGCTAGTACTAGAATAAATGTTAGGTAATTGTATATCTGTTGGACGAATTCTTAATCCAGTATTGCTGTAAACTAATTGTCCTGCTAGGTTCCTTACTATTCTTGATCGATCCAACAGCACGCCAAATGTTTTTGCTGGCTGCAACACTAGAGCTGTGCGTATAACACTAAATGCATAATGGCTGCTTCGACGCCAAGCTGCTTCAACTGGCCCAACATCTCCGAATACATAATCTGCATCTGTAAGATTTGTGTTTACTCCCTGTGCAACACCCGCCAAATACGGATTGATAACATTGCCTTGATCATCAACTGGAATATGTGCTAGCAAATAGGGTCTAACAAATTTTGTAATAACATATGGAGCACCACTTGGGTCTTTGACTAGTCCGGCGGCAATGTCTTGCCACATGACTAAATTATCATTAGTATACGGTGCTGGACCATAAAGTGTAATCCACCAAGTAGGTTGATCAGTAAATCCTAACATTTCCCACGGTGCTTCACTTGGTCTATCTGTGTCATAAATCCAACGATAGATACCTCTCCAATATCCAGGAATATCTCTGCCATCTGGAGCATAATGCCCGCGATAATTAAATGTTAATGGATTGTTTCTATCATAGCTGGCAGGTTTAGTAAAGTCTCTACCAATGTTGCCGACCCACTTGTAAAAGTTTGGTGCTAGTGCTTCGTTAAATTCTGTTAGACTATAGTCGTTTGTTCGGTTATAGCTAGGAATTAAATCATGTATATCAAAAATTTCACTATCATACTTTGCTTTAATATTATTATAGATACGCATTTCTAATTCTAGAATAATCGCATCTCGATAATCGCCAAAGGCTGCAACTTGACTGCCATCGTGCCCTTGAATAACTAGCGTCGGAGTTATAAGATTGGTTTCTAAATAAATCTTAGGCTGATATTTTGGCCATAGTCCTAATTTAGTCGGAGTCTCTGGTATGAAGCTTCCGTTTGTATTTTCATATTCGTAAGTAGTGATAATGTCGCCATTTGCCAGTGTTGCTGTTATAACAACAAATCCCTGAGGATCAAACGTGTAATCTCTACCGTATAATAATTGGACATTGTTATGATAAACTAGAACTGATTTAGTTGATAGTTTATCAAGTGAGAATGGATTACTTAACGGATAATTTTGTATTCTATAGTCTACAACTTTTAAATCTCTACGAATCGCAGCACCGTACGCTGCCATGTCACTGAAATAGTACGGACCTGTTTTAGCCTTATCTTGATTAATACGTTGTAAAATAGTATTAACCTGTACTACAGGATCTGCATCAATTCCAAGATTAGTAGCTGCTGTAATAAAGTTTCTCTTAAAACTTTGATAATCATCTCTAGATTTTTCAATAGCTTTAATAATATTATTAGCTTCGGTTGAAATATGATACAATCCTAAACTTAAAGGACCGCTATGCTGTACGAATTTTGTACCATACGCAGTTGAATCACCAATATCTCTTAGATTGCCTGCGCCTGGATAACTACCTACAAATGTTAGAGAGTTATCTACAATACTTGAAACATGATCAATTACTTCGCCAAGTGTAAAATTTGAAATTGTATTATTAAAAGGATTATTTTGTAAATTAACAGGAATTTCATAATAGCCATTACTATTAATAGGTTGAGCAGCATAGGCTTTAATTGTTACTATTTGTGTCGGTAACGGTGGATAGATAAAATGAATTTGTTTATATACTGTTCCATTATGTATTGACCATAGACTAGGATCTACACGATACCCGTCAACATATACATGCACCACTAAATCATTAAGATTGGTAATGTTGTCAAAAATATCTAAAGGAAAATCATTTAAGATATTACTGTTTTTATAAATTCTAACAGCAGCCTGTATTGTAGGAACTGCACAAGTCTTCCATCCGTTTACATAACTTAATTGCTGTGTATATCCAGTTTTTACTAGATAACCAGTATCAATATTAATTGTAAAAACATCGCTAGTAGTTTTATAAGTAAACGAATCTGTTGCTAGAGTAAAATTAAAAACTATGTCGCCAATATTATCAATATTTTTATAAGCAAGTGGAAATCCTAATGCAACATCATTAGAGCCGGTTCCTACCCCATAAGAAAATATTGTTGTTCCCTTAAAGGTCGAACCAAGATACGCTGTCGGGTCGCTAAAGGACACCTTGTTGTTGTCAACTATATCAAATAACGGTGCTTGATTAGTGCGTGTCTTTTGCTGTCCAGCGACCCATGTAGAACCATTATACCAATACATCTTACTTTGATTTAGGTTACCACTCTTAACTAAAATTGTATTATTTTCTATTGGTGTTTGTGTAGGGACTAAATGTATTTGTCGTTGCGCACCAACAATAATAAAATCAACTGTGAATACTTGATTTTTTACTAAGACATCAGTATCAGCAATAAACAGCACACGATGTCCTTGAACTAGAGGTACGCCGTCTACAATATAACCAACGGCACCTTCTATGTTACTCATAGCATCAGTAGTAACTGTATCAATTACATCAATATCATCATCAATAGCAACGTTACCAAAATTAAATAATTTTAAATCTGCTTCAAATTCTATAATTGGTCTAATCGCGCGACTTTCTTGATTTAATTCTGGAACATTACCATTGATTGTAGCACTAGCTGTAATAACATCCTTATGGAACCAACGATTATATCTTGACCAAGCATTATGATCCTGAGATGATCGATTAATTAATATGTAATCTTTAATACTTGCAAATCCGCTAGCATCAGCGAACGGTCTGGCGTCAAATGGTGTTGTATCAAACAATACTGCTTCATTTGTAGTATAGGGGCTAACAACTTCTAAAGTTGTTTCTTTAATTAACTTAATAGCTACACCAACACCTTCAACATAATAATTACCGGTAGCGTATTCAGCTGGGACTACATTGCCCTCAAAGCGAACTTTCATGCCGTTACTTAATGAAACACCGCTAGGTAATGTATAAGTTTTTTTACCTAAAATATCAGCAGTTACATTAAGGTCTGTATTTTCAGTTATATCATAAATTTCAAATACGCCGCCAAGGTCTGGATCTCGGTTACTAACATAATATAAAATATTTGGAGCATCCGATGTAACTCTAAATGTAATGGTTCCAACTTCAACAGCATTACCAGATAATCCGCTAGGTGGAGTATAGTAGTCAATGACACCACCATCACGCACAGTTTTAATAGTAAACGGATTACCAGGGCTATTAATTTCAAACGTATATGTTTGGCCGCGATATAACTTGATTGTTGGATTTGGAGTTAACCCATCAGGTGTAAACACATATTGATTATTACCGTGTTCATCCTGTGTTACTACACTTACAAATGTGCTAGAGATGCTGTTTTGTTGTCCGGCAATTGCAATCGTATCAGGGCCGTAAGGCAACCAATAGTAGTCGCTAAAGTTTACAAATTTGTCCCAATCAATATGTGGACTCCAAGAATACATTTCTTGTTTGTTTAATCGAGCATGATTAAGAGTGTTACTACCAAATACATTTAATTGATTAATATAATCTTGATAATCTTTAAAAAATGTTGTGTTGCCTAGCGTATCCTGTACAGTTAGTCCAGGTTCTAATTGATAATTTTGTCTTGTTTGATCAGCGGCATCAACAAAAATATCTGTTCCTGTAGATGCTTTTGCATTTTCGCGGCCAATGTATCCACTAATCTTATTGACTGTTCCGGGCTGTATTAATTGATCAATTGTCGCTTGGATAAATTTCTTATTAGCGTCGGACTGATAGATTCGCGGAATTAGATCCGACCCTTGACTAGTTGTTGTACTAGGGATTATATTATCAGCCATTTGTTGATCCGTATGTTGAACTTGTAATTACTTGACTTGTTGCATTAGTTGTTACTGCTGTACCTGCAATTGATTTGATTCCTGTAGCTGTGATATCTGTAATAATATCTATATCGCTAACAGTTGCCGTGCTTATGAATAATTCATTGCTAGCACTGGTTATTTCAAATAAACTACCAAAACTTAAACCACCTAGCCTTGGGACGATTACGAAACTAGAAATATCTGGAGCCATCTGTGTCATCACATAAGTTGCCATTTCTGTAAAATAAAAAGTATCTCCAAAATCCCAATTACCTAAACTAAAATAATCATTAATAGCTGTAATAATTCGAGATTTAATATCGTTATCACTTAATACTTCGCTTGAATTTTTGATTACTTTAAATGATGCTTGTAATTCTGCAGGAGCAGTTTGTCCAAATAAAGTTTTATATTGTACTGAATGATATATGATTTCATCAGACAAACTCTTAATCAAATTAAGATTAGGCGATAATAAATCATATAACTCATCAGTTCCTGGAGGCAACGGCTGGGTAGTTGATACCCCAGCTATCCACTGCCTAAATGCAGTATCATAATTGTTTGTTAATACATAAACGTCAACAATGTTACTTGCACCGGGATCGATCCTACTTTCATAATCTGCATTATGGATATATTGAAATTTTAAATTATCTCGGCCTACATAAACTTTATAATCTAATGTAGGCACGAGTGTAGCTGTAGCTAGATTTAATTTCTTAACAACATTAGTATCTTGGAAGTAAAAATATTGTCCATCAGTATATTGTGTAAGTTGGCCAACACTTGCTTGACTTGGCATGATCATTACAGTTGGATTTGCAGGATCATTATATGCATACCGATAATCTTCTTGCCCTTGTGCTATAGTATATTTTTGTTCTATAATGTAAGTAGTCAGATTAAATATTACTTGTGCAACATTTAAATTAGTTGAATTAGGCACACTTAATCCAATAGTACTACCATTAACTGATGTAACTGTAGCGTAATTGCCGATGCCTTGTCCTGTTACAGTCATTCCAGTAACAATACCAGTTGGATCTTGGACTAAAATTGTAGATTGTAAAATAATACCGGTAGCATATGTCTGCACCACTGGTGTAACTAAATCTAAAAATAGTTGCGGATTATCTACTGTAGAATTAACTTCAGATGCTGTAAATCCTATAACTAGTTTACTATTATCTACATAGCCGTCAAGGCCTTTCCATTCTTCTACAATATTCCAGTTATAGTCTTGACCGAATGGTATACGATCATTGGGCTTTTGATTTATGCTTAAAACACTGATAGTATCTTGTACAATCATGTTGTTAATACTATCATAAATTTTCTTGCTAGAATCAAAATAGAAACTAATTTGTGCCGCACTTTCGAACACATATCTGCTAGCACGATTAGTAATTGTATATGTCACATTATCTGTGGTGAATAATAACAACCAGCTGGAATCTTGATTTTGATTAGTTATGTCGCCTTGCTTGCCAAGACTAAATGCACTGACCCTGTCTAAATTACTTTCGTAAATAATTTGCCATGTCTGTGTAAATGCATCGTAACGCAGACCAAATGCCATGTTAGCGTAAATTAAATCAATCATCGCAGTAACTACTGAAGGAGTAATACTAGTAGTCCAAGGCGGAATAATTTGAGAAATTATTGGCGTAGCAATTATTGATCCTGCACTGTTAGTCAATGCCGGCAACGGTTTATTTAAGGTAACCGGACCTAATCCTGTAGACAATACAGTTGATCCAGTTGATGCATATGCAGCAGTGCCATCATCAACAACTAGCGATACTTCGGCCCAAATGTAAAGCAATGCTGAAGGAGGTAATGTAGCACCTAGTGTATATGGTGTAAGTGTGTTGGCGTTATTAGAATCAAAATAGTATCCAGAGGGTGGCACAAATTTTATAAGACTGCCAACTTGGAAATATTTTAGATCTGTTGCCGTAAATTGTCCTAGGCGTAATGGAATTTTTGTAATGGCATCACCGATATAACCAGTACCGGAAATTGAATCTGTTGTCTCTTGATACCATGCATAGTTAGCACTAGTCTGTATTGTATTAATGTAGTTACTGTAGTAGTAATTCTTTAAATTATTATTAGCTAGAATATCATATACATTATTATAGATAACATCATAGATGTCAGTTTTTGTTAGATATGAAAATAAAAATGTCGAGCTATAAACTTCATTAAAAAGAACACCGTCTGTACCAAACAGCGTAGTTGAACCATACTTACCTGTTGGATCTGTAAGATCAAAATAACGACTAATTCCGCTGCTTGTTCTGTTAATGGCTTTAACTTTAGCAACTTGGGTACTAGCACTTAGTGGGCTAATGTTATAGTCCTCTGCCGTGATCATTCTATTTTGTGTATAGTAAGTCTGCGGAGCATTAGTTTTAATACTATCGTTTGATTCTGCGGCTGCTGCGTTAGAAACTCCTACTGTCAATCCCATCGTAATAGATAAGTTTTGAGTTTGACCGGCAGCGTTAATATACGGTACTGCTATTGTAACACTCTTTATATCTGCTGTACTGATTGTATATGCAAGCCCGTTACTTACGCGATAGTATGCTCTAAAATTACCGAGTGGTAAATTACCAAATGTACCATCACTAAATTGCACACTAACTTGATCATTTACTCTACTGATCACAGCATATATGTTTTTAATATTTTTATTTAGACTATTATAAATTACATTATTGCCCGACAATGATGGGATCTGTGTCCAATATTCTGACTCATTGCCGTTGTTGTCTAGACGATATAACCAGACATCTGAATCGTTAATATTATTTGCATCAATATCAATACTTTGATTACTACTTGGTTGACTTATGTTAAACACACCTTGATTTAATGTGCCCTGTGTAAAATTAAAGAAGAATCCGTTGGCAGAACTTCCAGGTCCATGCCCATCATCTTTATAAACACAAGCTAGTGTATTTCCAACCTCTGGCGGCTCTTCATAGATATATGATTGTCCTTTGAATGTTGTACTAGTAACTTCAAATGCCATTGACCGTCCTGCTACTGTTTTTGTAAAGCTATAAACAGGTACACCGGAAATAGCACTATTAATTCTATATTGTTGAGTCGGTATTCCATAGATATTCGCAGAAGCTGCTGGGCTACCAAATTGCTGTGTACTCGGAAATGCTGCATTTATAACTCTAATAAATTGATCATACCAATTAGTATTACTTGAATCGTTCCAAACAATTGGCTGGCCGCCAAGGTTTCTGCCGTTAGCATCTGTTATATTTTCATCTGTAGTAATACTAGTAACTTTTAATAGACCGCTTGCAGCAGTATTGCGCTTGGCATTATAACTGATCATGCGAGCAAGACGTAGGATACTATCTCTGCGTTCGCTTAGTTCTAAGAAGTTATCACGAGCATTTAAATCAACGCGGAAAGCTATGCTTTGGCCCAAGAATGCTATCAAATCTATTAGGGCAAGGTATTCGCTAGACTCAACATAATCGTTAAAATCTTCTGGATAATTCGTACGAATATAATCAATCATCGTGCGACGCAGATTTTCAAAGTCGTAGCTAGTGAAGTCGGCATTGCGGAAAGATTGATAAATCTTCTTCCAATCTTGGGCTAGTAATAGCCTATTCTGTCTTGTAGTTACACTCATGAATTATCCCTATATGTGTATTTATTTTGTATAATAATCTACGTATTTTATTGTGTTATCAATCCGTTAGCTTGATCGAACTGTATCTGCAGAGTCTGCTGTAGATTATAAGTTATGTAGGTTAATTTTAGTTCTATTTGTATTCCGCTTTCGTAAGGGGTAACTAAGATCTGATCAGCACGCACTCGAGGTTCATTGGATACTATTTGCTGTATATTTTGTAGGATAAGATTTTTAAGACCATCTGTTAGAGGCTCAAATAATAGATCCCATATAATACACCCGTAGGTAGGATTCATTAGACGCTCACCTTGGCGTATATAAAAATTATTCAGTAAATCTTGTTTAACTAACTGAAAATCATACAATGCATAATTCTCTGTATCGGGACTTATTGTGCTAAATCCGCGATATTGCTGTATAATATTTTGATCATTATTTTTAGCATTAGTTAGTGCTATTTTATTATAAAGGTTAGCTGGGGCACTCATAATTATGATCCTTTCCTAAATGTGTCAACTGTAGTAGTATAGTTGTTGTATGCTTTTGGTGTTGCTATATTTCCAGCAACTTCCCTATCTGTTTTAGCCGATGAGAATGACATCGGATCTAAGTTTTCGTGATGCGCATATGGCTCATGCACTGGAATACGTTTTAATATACTAGCTACAGTAATACCCGGATTAGTATATGTTGTTAATGCTACTGCTTTTGTTGCAGCAGTAGCAGTTGCGGTTACTGCTGCTGTTCCACCACCAGCTGGTAACGAAAAATATCCGGCAGCATTTTGTGTATATCTTCCGCCAGCTTTTATATTAGTATCTGCGGCAGATGTTAGATTAATTTTTCCGGTACTATTAATATTTGTATCTTTAGCAGAAGTAAAATTATTAAGTCCGGTAGTATTAACTTGTAAATTGCCAGTAGTTGTGATAACTCCGTCCTTGGCTATGATTAAATTAAAATTAGCTTTTGTTTCAGCTTGTATGCGGCCAGTGGCTTTCATATTAATATTACGACCAGCTTCTATATTAACATCACGGCTAGCATGAAAATTCATATCAGCATCAGTATGTACACTAATACTATCTTTTGCATAGATATCAATTTTACCGTTGCTGGTTAATTCAATCCAGGTTGTTCCAGAAGCATTTCCAATGTAAATTAAATCTTCTGAATTATGCATTAGGATTTGATGCCCGGTACGTGTGCGAATACGTACTAATTCATTATGAGGAATCGTTACCATTCCTGATGGTCTTGTATTATCGGCTAGCCCCTCAATCGATTCATACACCGGAGGCCCTGAGCTAGCAGAAGTCATTCTTAAAAATTTGTCATCGCCGTCGTCCATGACAAATGTAGCTCCGCCGAGTCGGCTTACTGGAACGTTTTGTGCAGGACTATCTGCTTTACCTACTTCACCTCTTTGAGCATTAGGTTGTTTGTCTATCGGGCCCGGAGTGGATATGCCAAACACCATACTTGGTATTTCTCTACGAGCACTACTAGTTGTAATACCTCTGATATCATCTTTGATTAACCCCTGGGTATTGAGAATTTCTGCAAACGGATGAGTTGGTTTAGGAATTTTAGTTGCATCAAGAGAACTTGCACTATTAACAACTTTATTATATTCTGCTACTGGTGCACGAGTATATTTTCCCTCGACATTAAATTCAGTGGCAGCTAATCCTGGTACTGAAAAATTAGCATCCTCAGGAGGAACGCATCCTATCCAGAAAGGTTGAGCTGCATCACCGTTAACAAAAATAACCATTACTGTTGCGCCAACGTCCGGAGGAATCATCCACATACCATAACTCTTTTGTGTATTGTTATAGTCGTTGGCATTGTCGCGAATAAACTGATCACCGGTTGATCCAAAGAATGGACTCATCATGCGAGCTTTAAATGTTTGTCCGGTGGAGCTGTCATTGCCTGTTGGTTTGATTAGTTGTACTTCGAGTACACCCATATAGTTTGGTTCAAAATGTCCAACTACCTTGGCTAGATACGGGCCTGCGTTGATTACCGCATCATTACTAGGTAAATTAGCTGTGTAGTCTTGACTGTTAAATGTTCCGCTCATAATTAAAATAAATTAGAAATTGTTGTTGTAAGCTGTGTAGCGTAATCTGATACGGTTTTCATTAAGTTAGACGTATTGCCTAATTGATCTGCTGTAGCAGTATCAGAGTCTGGTAAGTCTTGATCTATATATCGCATACCGATAAGTTGCTGTGTAAATTTACCACCGTTAAACATATTTTTAACTTCTGTGACATAGTATAATCCACTCCATGCTGTTACAGGTACTGTCGAGGTTCCGGCGCCAAAATCATATAATCCAGTATTCTGATTAATGTCTATTGGGGTTCTAAAATTTACTACTATATCAACATAACCGCTTTGGTATGCGACTGCGCCTGTAGAATCAATGCCTGGCTGAGCTGGATTTACTCCTGCTGTAAAATTTCCAGAACCACTATGCGGTAAAAAATAAGGATCGCCTACAATCTTTAAATCTAGATCCATCATCTCTTTACCTTTGGTCAATGCTTGGTGAAATACACGAGCTGCTCTGGTGCTGGCGAATTCATTCCCTGAACCGCCTTGGAAATCTGATCCAAACTTGGTCTGGGTGAGACTTGTTTTACGATTTGATGTTACATTATTTGGGTCGGATCCTATGTTGCCTTCAACTACAAGATTGTTAGTACTACCGTCAGCGGTCTTATCCACGCCACTGTTAGCACTAGCCCCTTCTACCTTTCCTGGATTATTTGTAGTAGCATCAGCAGACATTACGTTAGCAAATGCTGCTGAAAAATTTATGCTGAAGTCTAATATTTCAGTATTTTTTCCAGTATAGATATAATTGTACCATTTAATTGCTTGTTTTACTTTTTGTGCATATCCCGGAGATTTTGTCTGCGGTGCATTTGGCAATAGACTTGTGTGTACTTTATATGGAATTACACGATATACTAATAGCTTTGTATAGTATCCTGTAGTTTTTAAATTTGCATCACTAACAAGATACACTTGTGTATCAATATTAAACCATTTACGATTTCCTGCAGAATCGATATTGCCTTCTTTAAATGCTAGTTTAGGATAGCCACTATTTAAAATAGTTTGCACAATGGCATTAGTAATTGTGCTGTCTTGTGGAAATGTTAAAACACCGGTAGTAGGATCAATTTTGATATTTGATCGCACCCACGTCTCTTTAATAGGATCCCATACAGTATTTTCTGCCGCAGGAGCAGCGTTAGGTTTTTTCTCAGGACCAAACTCCATTGAGCAAGCACCAATTTCGTTAACCGCGGTAGATTGAATTAATTGTTGTTTGTCATTTCTTGTTAGGCCTAGTGTTTTATAGATACTACTGTTTGCTGTTAGCGTAAGGCTTTGTGTTGCAGTAACATTAGCCGCCGATGTAGCTAGACTGCTTACACCATCTTGTCCGGCACTAGGTATTTGATCCTGAGTTGGGAATATAATAGCTATTTCGTCTGCATCTTTCAATATTCCTTTTTTAACTAGATCTTGAAATTTAGCATTGACTACAGATTGTAAACTGGTCGGGCTCGATTGCAATACCTCTTGTATTGTTTTACCTTGAACCGCGTGATCTGATTTAAGCTGATTAAACTTAGTTGTTTTTGCATCATGCGACCAATCATATCCTGTGCAATGATATGTGGTTCCTGCTGATGTCACTTTAAATTCAATGTCGGTAAATTTAAAAACAATATATCTGCTAGATTGCGGAACTGTTGACATTGCTCCGTTTTCTTTGGCGCCTACGAATTCAATTTTAAGTAAGAACGGTGATTCTGTATATGCTTGTTCGCCGAGGCGATAAGCAATCGCCTGGACCGACTGTAGGAATAATCCCATACTGTACGGTTCAAGAACATCAAATGTTATATTACCAACCATCATAGACGATCCGTCTTTTTGACCTATAGTATTTTCAATAAGTAGATTGTCAATAAAGAAATCAAACTTACCATATGCTGTTTGAATTCGATTAGTTGGATCAACGTTAGCTGTTTTAGCTAGCAATGGCAGTGTCTGTCCATTAGTATATTGTGTAGGATCGTTTACCTGTGACTTAGTAAGTACTGATAGACTTATAAGATATTCGTAGCTAGCATATGATGCTAAAGGATTAGGTAATGGTACTTGAACTGGAGCTATTGCAGAAAATAAACTAGATACACTACCCAATGCTCCGCTGATCGCAGATACCGGGCCTGAATTTGTTACTGTGCTAACTAGTTGACTAGTTGCGCTCGTTGCTCCTATAATATCTGCCATATTAAATTCCTAACAATATAGTTAAACCGCTTTTCTTTGGAATATAAATTTGTGTACCTGGAACAAAATCAAAAATTGGGTCTTGTAATACATTAAGATTGCGTTGTATAAACACCCACCATAGGGCTGCTGACTGATAAAGGTCGTATGCTAATAAATCTGGTCGGTGACTATATTGACTTTCAATTGTATATAGGAAATCATCTGGATCAGCTGGCACTGGTCTAATTTGCAAAAAGCTAAGATAGTTCTGCACTACCGGTGTAACATAATATGGACTCGTGTTAGTATAAAGTGCGGGCATGATTAAATGTATCCAAATGAATTATTCAAGTAACCGCCAGTGACAAATCTATCAAGACTAAATTTCCTTGCACTTGCACGACTGTAGATTGGTTGTAATGTTACAGTGAAAGTACTCTTAGTTGGCACATGAGCTTGGCCGCCGCTGACTGATCCACCAAGACCAAATGTACCTGCTAGTCCTGCTACTTGGCTAGCGACTCCAAGTAGGCTACTTGCTGTACTTGTTATGTCACTTAATCCACTCAGTCCTGGGATAACTGAACTAAGTCCTGGGATTGTTGCTCCAATCGTGTCTGCTAGGCCTCCAAGACTATCTGTGATACCTTGGATATCTCCTGCGGCACTACCAACAACATCAACAGCTATATAATCACATCCGTTTTCAAGAGTGGACTGAAAGTTTGTAACAACACAAGGAACATTTTTAAAAACATATTGTCCATACCCATTTAAATAAATTACAGGTGGTGGGTTTCCAGCTTTAGGATCACTTCCGGCAAACATTTTTGTTAAACTTCTGCAATAGTGTAGCGCGGCAATCCAATATAGAGCTTGTGTTTTATCTTCAACGTTCATTGGAGCTTGGATTTGAATCGTTCCAGGATCGCTGTTCTTAAACGATGGAAATGTATAATTAGTTTGTGTAACAGGAAGACTGTCATACTTTGCAGATTGATTTATAGTGATTGTTGGAGTGTAAGGAAATACTAAGCCGCCGGCATCAACTAATGGTTTTAATACTGGGCTGTTACCAAATGCAGTCCAATTGGCCATACTTAATTGTACACGCCAATCATTAGGATTAGTAGCAGTACCCGAAAAACTTCCTATCGCCCCTAATATATCGCCAACTGCTTCACCAGCCGCTGGCAAATTAATACTACGGATAGAACTTACTATATTATTTGAATCAAAACTACCAAGGGCTCCTGCTAATCTACCAGCTGTACCGACGGCTGTTTGTACTGCGCCAATGGTGCTTGCTGTTGCAGTAATACCCGAAATTAATCCTTGTCCTAGCGGTGCGTTAGCCATAATTCTTTCCTCTTTGGCAAGTATTTATTTGACTTTATTAACTGCATATATTATAATTGTACTAAAATAGGAATGAATAATGACCGCTAAAGTAAACTACCTAAATAACAAGGATTTACTATCCGAAATACACAAGTCAAAAAACTCATATTGTAGCTTTGTTAAGCCAGAATATCACCAATATGATATAATTTTGTCAAGTGTTGATAAAATCAATATACGCACCATTGCAGAAGCCAAACGTAATAAAGCCAAACGACTCGGCGATGCAGAGTACGCTAGCCGTAAAAAGGCTGGAGAAAAAGTTAAACAAGCAGACTGCGAAGTCGACTATAAAAAGATTCAAAAGCAAGAGTTAATTTTTAGAGTAATGGGCTTTGATCATATTCCTTTAAACAAAACTCGTAAGAAAAATCCAAAGACTCTAGCCGATCATCGTGATAAAGTTAACTTTCCACCATTCCAACACTACAAGTTCAACGATGCAGATGAATTAGAATGTGTTGGTAGAAGTCATTGGAAGGGTTCTTTAGAAAAGGGTAAGTTTAATAAAGATCACGGACAAATCACAGATACCTTAGCACGCATGATGTTAAAATTGTGTGAACGTTATGCTACCCGCGGAAATGTACGTGGCTATACTTACAACGACGAAATGAAAGGACAAGCTATTCTACAGCTAACACAGATAGGACTACAATTTGATGAATCAAAGTCGGACAATCCTTTTGCATATTTTACTGCGGCGGTTACTAATAGCTTTGTTCGTGTTATTAATATTGAAAAGCGAAACCAGAATATTCGCGATGATATTTTAGAAATTAACGGTATGAATCCAAGTTATTCAAGGACAGGTGCCGGAGAACACGAAGCCGCTATGAAACGTAACGCAGATACATCAAGCAGTGAGGAATAATGTCGAATTTATTTAAAAAAGTAGCTTGTTTCACAGACATTCACTTTGGCCTAAAGTCTAATAGCTCTGTCCATAACCAAGACTGTGAAGATTTTGTAGATTGGTACATTGCCAAGGCAAAGGAGGAAGGCTGTGATACAGGTATATTCATGGGAGATTGGCATCATAACCGCAATAGTCTTAATATCACAACTATGGATTATAGTCTTCGGGCGTTGGAAAAGTTGGGACAAGCGTTTGATAATTTCTACTTTTTTCCTGGCAATCATGATCTATACTATAAAGACAAGCGAGATATTCATAGTGTTGAATTCGGGAAGTACATTCCCGGGATAACTGTAGTTCACGAACCAGTGACTATCGGTGATGTTACTATGTGTCCTTGGTTAGTAGGAGACGAATGGCGATCAATTGGTAAAAAAGGTGGCAAATACATATTTGGACACTTTGAATTACCTAGCTTCTTTATGAATGCCATGGTACAGATGCCGGACCACGGTGAGATACAACTAGATAGTTTTCAGAATTATGAGCTAGGATTTAGCGGACACTTCCATAAACGTCAGCAACAACGGAATATGATCTATATTGGCAATGCATTTCCGCACAACTACGCAGATGCATGGGATGATGATCGCGGTATGATGATACTAGAGTGGGGAGGACAGCCTGAATATCATAGTTGGCCTGCTCAACCTACATTCCGTACTACAAAATTAAGCGAATTGATTGATCGTGCAGATGAAATTATCTTGCCCAAGCAACATTTACGTGTTACACTAGACATTGACATCAGCTTTGAAGAAGCTAGTTTTATTAAAGAAAAGTTTATCGGCGATTATGATATACGTGAACTTACTTTAATTGCAGAAAAGAAACAAATAGAAATTAATACAGACATTGATATTCAAGCATTTGAATCAGTAGATCAAATTGTTAGCAATCAACTAGTTAGTATTGAAAGCGATACTTACGACAAAAATACATTACTAGCAATTTATAACAATCTATGAGTATAAATCTTAAAGAATTAACAGTAAAAAACTTCATGAGTGTGGGTAATCAAACTCAAGGAGTTAACTTTGCCCAAGAAAATCTTACACTAGTACTAGGTGAAAACTTAGATCAGGGCGGTGATGACAGCGGTTCACGCAATGGTACGGGTAAAACAACTATTGTTAATGCTCTAAGCTACGCATTATATGGTATAGCACTTACTAATATCAAACGCGATAACTTAATTAATAAGATTAACAATAAGAATATGCTAGTTACTCTAGCATTTGAAAAGGATGGCAACAGCTATCGTATTGAACGTGGACGTAAACCTAACATTTTAAAGTTTTATGTTAACGATCAAGAGCAAGAAACAGATGAAACAGATGATGCTCAAGGCGATATGCGTGAAACGCAAAAGGATCTAGACGACTTACTAGGTATGAGTCATGATATGTTCAAGCATATCGTAGCATTGAATACCTATACAGAACCATTCTTAAGCATGAGAGCTAGCGATCAGCGAGTAATCATTGAACAGCTACTAGGTATTACACTATTATCAGAAAAAGCAGAAGCTCTTAAAGAACTAGTTAAACAAACTAAAGATGCTATCTATCAAGCTAACGCAGATATTGAAGCTGCCAAGAAATCAAATGAAGGTATTCAAAAGAGTATCGACAGTTTAACTACCAAGCAGAGTGCTTGGAAATTACAACAGAATGCAGATGTTGAAAAAATAGGCAGGGCTATCGTAGAATTGGAAAGCGTAGATATCGATGCTGAGCTTGCGAAGCATGCGGAGCTAAAAGATTTTTCGGAGAAGACAGCGAAGCTGCAAAGCCTGAATAAGGAGAGAGCTACGTTAACTAGCGCGATAGCGCAAGCAGAGCGAAGCGTCACGAAGTATGACAGCGAGCTTATGAAGTTGGCGAATAAGCAGTGCCACGCTTGTGAACAAGAGCTACATGATCACAAACACACTGAGATGGTTGCTTCTGCGGAAGCTCACCTGGCGGAAGCACGCAAGTACTATGACAAAGTCACCGCTGATCTGGCAAAGATCACTAGTGAAATCGCCCTACTAGGTGAGCAAGGGCCCCGGCCGGAAACCTATTATGACACAGTTGAAGCCGCACTCAAGCATCAAAACAATCTAAAACAGCTGGAAACACAAATAACTATCCGTGCAGGCGAAGTAGATCCCTATCAAGAACAGATAGACGAGCTTACTCACACTGCTATGCAGCCTATAAGCTGGGATCATGTCAACGATATGACTCTAATGCGTGAGCATCAGGAGTTCTTGCTCAAGCTGTTAACATCAAAAGATTCGTTTATACGCAAAAAGATCATAGATCAAAACCTAGCTTATTTGAACAATAGATTAACCTATTATCTGGATCGCATGGGCTTGCCGCACTCTGTTATATTCCAGAACGATCTAACAGTACTGATAACACAGCTAGGGCAAGACTTGGACTTTGATAATCTAAGTCGAGGAGAGCGTAATCGTCTTATCTTAGGCTTATCGTGGGCATTCCGTGATGTATGGGAGTCACTGTATCAGTCGATCAACTTGTTGTTTGTCGACGAGCTCATAGACAACGGCCTAGATGCATCAGGTGTCGAGGGCGCACTGGCAGTACTGAAGAAAATGGCTCGTGAACGCAAGAAAAACATATTCTTGATATCGCACAAGGACGAACTAATCGGCCGTGTTAACAATGTGCTTAAGGTTATCAAAGAAAACGGGTTCACTAGCTATGCTAATGATCTCGAAGTTACCGAATAATGTATCCACAAGACGAAGAACTTCATGCAGAGCTAATGGCAGCGTTTCGTGTCTACTTTGAAGCTAACCAGCGTTGGCTAGCTGAGGGCACTAAACGAGCCTGTATGGACACTCGAGCAGCTATGAGTGAAATCAGGCGCATCTGTTCAGCTCGCCGCAAGGACTTGATGAAGTGGCGCGAGTGGAAAGATCTAGCATGGGCAGAAAGAAAACGTGAGCGACTCGCTCAAAAGGCACAGAAGGCAAAGGTGGATCCTGATAACTAAGTTCGATGTCATGGACTTATCAAGATCAACAAGTAGCGGAACTACCAGAAGACTGTGTGGGCTTCGTCTACATCATTACGAATCGCACCAGCGGACGTATGTACATAGGCAAAAAACTAGCAAAATTCAGTAAAACGACCTACAAGACTGTAAAGTTGAAGAACGGCACCAAGAAGAAAAAGAAAATCCGCAGCAAAATTGACAGCGATTGGCGTGAATATTATGGTTCAAGCCCGGAACTAAGCAAGGATGTTGCGCAGTTAGGTCCGGAAAATTTCACCAGGGAAATACTTTTTTACTGTAGAAGTAAGGGAGAATGCTCCTACATTGAGGCTCGTGAACAGTTTAGTCGACGTGTCTTGGAATCAAATGACTATTATAACGGTCATATCCAAGTGCGTGTACATGGTTCACACATACGAAAACTCCAAGAAAACTAGGCATTAAACTACCAAATATTATGGCTATCGCCGGCCTTGTGGGCGCCTTTTAACTGGATCTCGGATCGCAGGGTAAGGAATTTCTGACTGGTAGCAGAGTTATAAATCAGTATCCTTAACAGGACCTCGACGGAACGTGCCTTTAATCTGTTTGATTTATAAGAGAAAATTTTAAACAGGCTAAAAGAAGGGAGAAAAACCCTACGTTGTTATGCATGGTAGCGAATGCGTAGCAACCGCCGTCATATAAAGACTTGGCTCGAGGTACAGGATGACCGCCTCTGTAATGCCATACCGCTACTGTGACAATGTGCAACTCAGATAATGTTGTGTATATTGTTTTGTTTACTTTGCCCGGTCTGGGCAAAGTGTGACTGAACAATCTAGATAATATTTACAGTGCTTCGCACTTTACTATAGTCTAAAGATTGAGATTAGTTCGAGCGAAGTGAAGAACAGAAGAACGCAAGTTCTTCTTATAAGGCTAGATAAATATTCGCATGAAAGTCTATGAAATAATCGCAAATGAAGGAATCTTGGCTAAAGGGCTAGGAGCTCTGAAAGGTCTTGCTAAAAACTCTAAAGGAGTAGCAGCAGCTACATTGCCAGCAGTTGCCAGTGGTAAAACTGATGTAATGGCTAAGACCAGCAAGTTACTTGGGCTATTTACAACACTAGGTCTTGGACTCAGTGTTAATAGATACTTTCAACATATGAAGGCTAACAAACAAGAGTTAGACAGCGGAAGTATCAGCAAAGAAGAATTTGACAGTCGTAGACAAGCTGAAGTAGCAGTCTTAACTGAAAGTATCGTGGCTACCTTGGCAGCACATACTATTACATTGATAGCACTGGGTCCAATAAGACTTATCCTTGGATTCATTCCGGGAACCAGCGGACTGGTTAGCCTACTGCATCTCACAGACGAAGCCGCTGGTGCTGCGGTCATTGCGTATCTTAACACTACCAGTGGCCGTGAACTGCTAGCCAAAACTCTAACACTGCCCATTATTGGTCAAGGTATTGAAACTGTGTTTGGTGCTGGCCCAGAATACATTTATTCACAGCTTGAAGCAGGTATTAGAAGTGCTATCGGTGCTCCACAGAACAAGTATGCTCCGGGCAACTATGATAAGTTTAAAAAACCCAGTACCGGAGTAGACAGTACCAGCGGTGACAGTGCTATTACACTACCCAGCAACGATGCCAGTATCCGAGCAGGATGGCAAGCTGGTTCCGGATTTGCCAAGACTACAGATTAAACCAAGGGCATTTGAGCAGTCTTGCTGGCTTCTAGATTTTCTTTAATTATTGCGTACATGGCTTCTCTGTCATCGCTAGAATAGATATGCAGTAGCTCGTGTAGAGTAACACCCCCACGCATGAACCAGCTTATTCTGCTGAGTTCTTCTTTAAACTGCTTAATTTCTTGTTCTTGCCTAACCAAGTACTCTTCAATTTCTTGGCTCGATAACCTAGTTAGGCGTTGCCGAAAAAATTTGATTGATCCAAGAATACCGAAACAGTGTCCTCAGCGGAACAGGATTCGCAGATGACCTTGTGGGGCGGTGTGTCCCAGGCCTTTTGATTAGCAACAATCTGATCGCGTATTTTTAAAAATACATCCTTGTCCGAGTTTTCAAGCCATTCTTTGATCCATTCTTTTTCTGTAACTATACTGGATCCAGCATGTACTGATTCAATACCTGCACAGTAGATTTCTTTTTGTAGCTCGGCCATTTGTTCAAATAGACCGTTGACAAATTTTTTGCGTTCTTCTTCGTCCTCTATGTCGTTAGCTTGATTCATCTGGCGCTGCAAGGTAAAGTTTTTTTCAGCAAACTGCGATGATACACGATAGCTTAATGGTCGTATATAGACTTTAAATTGATCAAATACTACTTCGTTATCATACTGGCATGTTTTAAAATGATCAATCATAGTGCCAAGATCTAAATCATAATCATTTTCTGTAGAACATTTACTACAGGTATGACCCATGCTGAGCATGTTGCCATAGGTAGCTATACGGATAGCCGCTAGTATTACTTCTAGATCTAAATTGCTGATTTCCCAAGCATCTTTGATATTAGGACAGCAGCTTTCGATCACTGTCACTGTACTTTCGCCTGTGATTAAAGCATCAGGAGTCTTAAGCATGATTTCATCCATTCCAGTCATACCAAATACAGGCATGTGATCCGGATCAACTACTGATCCTGGCGGATTGTAAATGCCTTTTGAAGGTAAACTAATGTAGATTTTAGGTTGTCTAAAATACTTTTGTAATGGATTTGTGGCCATATCGGGCTCCTGATAAATATAACTTATACCCGTGTATTTATATACGCACTTTTTAAGGAAAAAATAATGCCTACCGTAGGAGAGATGGACGCTCAAGACTTTGCAAGAATGAACGCTGATGCATTAAGAAGCGTCCTAGGTAATCGTACAGGTGACACTGGTGGTGGATTTGGTAGTTCAGGACAACAACTTGGCGATGGGCTAGGCGGTGCTATCAATGCTGCTGGTAAATTTGCTACAGGTCAATATGCTGCCGCCGATGCTACACAGCAAGCAACCGCAATGCTCAATAGGATTCCTGTTGCCGGCGGTATAATTTCTAATGCATTTAGTACTGTTGGTAATACAGCACTTACAATGAACCAAGCTCTTAATGATGCTGGTCAATCCGGTGGAAATTTTGGCAATAGACTAGGCGAAGCTGCTGAAGCAGTACTAGGTGCTCGTATGTCGTTCAGCGAATATACCGAGACCATTAGAAAAAATGCAACTACAATAACAGCCTTTGGTGGCACAGTCAATGATGGTGCAAGAACCTTATTAGCTTTAGATAAGGGAGTTCAGGAAACTAATATTGCAAGAACACTGGTAGAAGCAGGGGTTAGCCAGAAAGAAATTAATGATGCTACTCTAGTTTATTATAACAGAGCGATCGGTATTAATAGATTAGACGAAGCGGGTAAACTACAAGCAGCAGAAAGTGCTGCAAGATTCTCCGAAGAGCTAGATAAAAATGCTAGATTGTTTGGTAAGAGTCGTGCTGAGCAACAAAAAGATATTCAAGCACAACAAGATAAAGCAGCAGTTCAAGCCTACTATCTACAACAAGATCTCAAAGGAAGGCAAGCATTTAGTGACATGCAGGCAGCAGTAAGTCCGATGGGTCCTAAATTTATGGACATGGCTACTGAAATAACTTTATATGGACAAGTGCGTAGTCAAGATAGTAGATTGTTACAATCAGCTTTAGGACAAGCTGGTATCGATTTTCAAAATGCAGTATTAGAACAGAAAAATGCAAGAACCGATGAAGAAAAGAAACTAGCAAACGAACATATGGCAACAGCTAGACAAGCAGTTGATGCTAGGATGGCCACAAAGGAATTTACTAATCAAGCTATGCAAGCTGGAGTAACTAATAGTAAATCTGCTCAGGTGTTTAGTGAAGCTATTGCAGGCAGCAGAACACTATTAGCAGACAGAGCTGCATTTGAGCAGGCAGCAGAAGAAGTACGCCAAGGCAAATTAAAAGCCGGTGACGATGCAGCATTTCAACTTAGAGTAAAACAAATAAATGACGAAAAAGCTGCTAAAGCCAAAGATGAACTAGCAGGCGCCGCTGGCGGTAAAAAAGATCCAGCGGCCGCAGTAGGTCGTACTCTAAATGATGTTAATGGTACACTAAAGGATTTTAGTGCTGGCTTTGGCAAGACATTAAATGCAACTTCACTTAAAGTTGGAAAAGAAATATCCGATGCAGGATCACAGCTTGCTTCGGCTATTAGGAATGCACTACATCCTCGTACAGCTGACGAAGCTAACCGAGTATTTGACATTAACAAAATTGTTCCAGGTAGTGCAAGTCCTGCAGCCCGCGGAGATTATAATCCAGCTAATCCTCCTAAGAAATTAGCTTCGGGTACCATGGGAAGTTTTGGAGATTTCTTCCACGACTTTGGTGCAGAAAGTATAGACACATTCAAACTTCATGGCAAAGAAATGGTACTTCCAGAAAATCAACTGCCGCAGTTTATGCAACAGTTTACTAGTCAGATGAAGGACAAGATTCCAAATCCGCAAGACATGATGAAGCAGATGCAAGGTGGCATGCAGGTTCCTTCAGAAATTTCAAATATGGTAAAATCGAGTGCAGCTTCTGCTCAAACCATGAATACAATGCCCTCAAACAGTGGATCAGTTACTCTAGATGTCCTGCACGATGATCTACAACGCTTAAATAAGAGCATCGAACAAATGGTAGCACATACCGAAACGTTAAAAGATAATTCGGGTAGACAAGTTAAAGCCACTAGGGCTATGGCCGGTAATAAGTTGGCCTAAAGGATAATACATGAGTTGGAAAAAGTACTTTTCACCAGCACCTATTAGTAGCGGTGCACTAAGTCCAGTTAATGGAATGAATTCTACAGGCAGCCGTCCTGGCCCAGCTCGATCAAATTATTCAAGCTACTTACCAGATGTGTATGCCGGTGCACCAAATCGTTCAGAGCGTTATGCACAATACGAAACAATGGACTCAGATCCGGAAGTTAACGCAGCTCTAGATATCCTAGCAGAATTTTGTACACAAAAGAATAAAGACGGTAAGACTCCGTTTACTTTATTCTATCGCCATAAGGCAACTAATTCAGAAATACGTATCCTAGGTGAATATCTACAGCAATGGGCCAAGCTACAACGCTTTGATACTCGTATTTTCCGTATGGTTCGCAACGTATTCAAGTACGGTGATGCATTTTTTATTCGTGATCCTGAAACACAAAAATGGACCTATGTAGATCCAACTAAGGTTACAAAAGTAATCGTAAATGAAAGTGAAGGCAAGAATCCAGAGCAGTATGTAATTAGAGATCTAGCACCAAACTTCCAAGATTTGATCGCTACAATGATCACTCCTAATGTAAATCCACGCATACCTAATGGTGGTATTGCTACAGGTGGTTCATACCTAGGCCAAGGTGGTGGTAGTGGCGGATCAACTGGCAGTGCTTACCCAACAAGTAGTACAGGTAGTCGCTTTACTATTGGACAAACAGAGCATGCAGTAGATGCAAAACATGTGGTACACCTTAGTTTATCAGAAGGGTTGGACAACATGTTCCCGTTTGGTAATAGCCTGTTGGAAAATATTTTTAAAGTTTACAAACAGAAAGAACTGCTTGAAGATGCTATTCTAATCTATCGTATACAACGTGCCCCAGAGCGCAGAGTTTTTCATATTGACGTAGGTAATATGCCAGCACATATGGCTATGGCCTTTGTTGAACGTGTTAAGAACGAAATACATCAACGCCGCATTCCATCGCAAACTGGTGGTGGACAGAATGTCATAGACAGTGCGTATAACCCGTTGAGTATCAACGAAGACTACTTCTTTCCAACAACAGCAGAAGGTCGCGGCAGTAAAGTAGATACCTTGCCCGGTGGTACAAATCTTGGTGAAATTGACGACTTAAAGTATTTTACTAATAAATTGTTCCGTGGTTTGCGTATCCCATCAAGCTATTTGCCAACAGGTGCAGATGATAGTCAAGCTAGTTATAATGATGGACGTGTAGGCACTGCTTATATTCAAGAGCTACGCTTTAACAAGTATTGTGAACGCTTACAAGCACTAATCACTGAAAAATTTGATCAAGAATTTAAGATGTATATGTTTAGTAAAGGTGCTAATATTGATCCTAGCCTCTTTGAACTTCGCTTTAATCCACCATTAAACTTTGCATCAAGCCGTCAAGCATCTTTAGATACAGAACGTATTAATACATTTAACACCATACAAGCAGTGCCGTTTATGAGCAAACGCTTTGCACTCAAACGCTTCTTGGGCTTAACCGATGAAGAGATTGCAGAAAATGAACGTCTATGGGGCGAAGAGACTGGCAAAGGTGAACCTACTGACACTGATGCATCAGGCGAACTACGCTCTGCAGGTCTGTCAGCAGCAGGTATTGAAGCTGATTTATCTTCAGCATCAGACACTAGCGCACCAGAAGACATGCAGGGAGAACCAGCAGAAGGCGATGCTGGCGTAGTTCCTCCTATTGCACCAAGCCCAACATCAGCACCAGCAGCATAAATATCAATATGATTCTACGCGAACTATTCTATATAGATCCAGATACTAGACGCACATCTAACGATATGCGTTATGAACCTCACCTTGATTCAAGCACTATGCATCGTAATGATACACGTAAAACTAGACTAACTCTGCGTCAAATTAATGAATTACGCAAGGCTAGCGAAGCACACATATTAGAACAGGAACAGGAACTAGACTTTATACATTCAATGTATTTTACACCCCCTGCACCCGCAGCATAACTATTTTTACTAAAAAATCTGTCGTTTTGACGGTATTTAAGGTACTATTTTACATTTAGGCGTAAATATCTTACAGCCTTGTATAACCATCATTCACAGGAGAACTAACAATGACTGACCGTACTAATTTTGAAGCCATGCTTGAGGCATTGATCAACGAAGATCAAGAAACAGCAAAAGAAATTTTCCACAATATCGTAGTAGCTAAATCACGCGAAATCTATGAAGAACTTCTAGAATCCGATTTCAGCCAAGACCAAGGAAATCCTTACAAGAAGCATGAAGAAGAGTCTGCTGAAGAAGAGGAAGAAGAAGGTGAAGAGGAAGAAGAAGGTGAAGAAGAATCAGGTGACGAAGAAGGTGAAGAAGTTGGCGGCGATGAAGGCGACGACTTTGTAAGCGACGTTTCTGATGATGAAGAAGGTGAAGAAGGTGAAGAGCACGGTGATATGGAAGATCGTGTTATGGATCTAGAAGATGCCTTAGAAGATCTAAAAGCAGAATTTGAACAACTAATGGCTGATGAAAATCACGAGCCAGAGCATCATGACGGTATGGATGATCCATCATTTGGCGGCGAAGAGCCAGCAGGTGACGAGCAAGGTAGCGAATTAGATCACATGGGTCTAATGGAATACGTTAACAAAGTTCCAAGTCCAAAGCATGGTGACAACGGTGCTAATACTAAATCAATCGTAGGCCCAGGTAACAACATGGGTGGCACAACAGCTAATATCGTACGTGGCGATGTAGAAGTACATGGCGATGCAGGTGTTAAAGCTGGTGGTACAAAAGGTGGTTTATTAAAGCCAACAACAACATTGCAAGATGGCGGCAACATTAACAAGCCAGGTGCAAATGCAGGTAGCACAGCATTTAAAAAGAAAGAACCAGGACATGGCGCTGAGAAAAAAGGTGCTAAGCCAGGTGATATGATAGGCGCAGGCACAGGTGATTTAGATCGCAATGGCGAAGCTAATACACAAAGCGTGTTACGTCCTTTCAAGAAGAAATAATTTTAGGCAAATAGATGCTCTACTTACGTGAGAATTTAAGTTTCGACCAAGCTAAAATGATCGTCGAGTCTGACGACAAAGATGGGAAGAACTTGTACCTTAGCGGTATCTGTATACAAGGTGGTATACGTAACGCTAACCAACGAGTTTACCCTGTGAGCGAGATTGGCAAGGCTGTCAAAACCCTTAATGATCAGATTCAAAACGGTTATTCCGTACTTGGTGAAGTAGATCATCCAGATGACCTAAAAATTAACCTGGACCGTGTGTCACACATGATAACAAATATGTGGATGGACGGTCCTAACGGTTACGGTAAGATGAAAATTTTACCTACACCAATGGGACAACTAATCCGCACCATGCTTGAAAGTGGTGTGAAATTAGGCGTATCGAGTCGCGGATCTGGAAACGTCAAAGAAGACGGTTCCGGTGAAGTATCAGAATTTGAGATTATCACAGTAGATATGGTAGCTCAACCTAGTGCCCCTGGAGCATATCCAACACCAATTTATGAACACCTGATGAACAGTCGTGGTGGTTATAATGCCTTACGCATAGCGCAGGAAGTTAAGGGTGATCCAAAAGCACAAAAATATCTCAAAGAGAGTTTATTAGCAATAATAAACAAACTCCAATAATAAGGAGAATCACATGTTGGATGCATTAAAACAATTATTTGAAAACAATGTGATTTCAGAAGAGATCCAAGAGTCAATCGAAGCAGCTTGGGAGTCACGCATTACTGAAGCCCGTGAAGAAGTTGCACATCAATTACGCGAAGAATTTGCTCAAAAGTATGAGCACGATAAGGGTGTAATGATCGAAGCCATCGACCAGATGGTAACAGATCATTTATCAGCTGAAATCGTTGAGTTCGCTGAAGATCGTAAAGCACTAGCTGAAATGAAAGTTAAGCTAGCTCAAGAAAAGAAGAAGACAGCGGCTGTAATGAAGGAATTCGTTACACGTCAACTAGCTTCTGAAGTTGCTGAGTTGCATGAAGATCAAGTAGTCATGGCTACTAAATTCGGTAAACTAGAACAATTCGTTGTAGAGGCTCTAGCTCAAGAAATTACAGAATTTGCACAAGATAAACAAGATTTGGCTGAAACCAAAGTACGTTTGATCCGTGAAGGAAAAGAACAACTAGCTAAGGTAAAAGCTCAATTTGTGCAACGTGCTGCTGAGAAAGTCGAGCAAGTTGTTAGTGAAGGACTACGTTCTGAACTACACAGCTTGAAAGAAGACATCGATGCTGCTCGTCGTAACGATTTTGGACGTAAACTATTTGAAGCATTCGCTAGCGAATATCAAACTAGTTACCTAAGCGAGAAGTCCGAAACTGCAAAATTACTCAAAGTTATAGACTTGAAAGAGTTAGCTGTATCAGAAGCCCAACAGGCTGCTGAGCAAGCTGCTGCTCTATTAGAAAGTAAAGAAGCAGAGATTGCGCAACTAAAAGAAGCGCAAGAGAGAAAAGAAATCATGAGTGAGTTGCTTGCTCCGTTAAATTCAGAGCAACGTGAAATCATGGGTGAGTTAATGGAGAGCGTGAAGACATCTAGACTAAACGAAAGTTTTGAAAAGTATCTTCCATCAGTTATCAATGGTAACGGAAAAGCTCCGCAGAAGAAACAGGCACTATTAGAGGCTAAAGAAGTAACCGGAAATAAGATTTCCAACACCAAACATAGCAGCGAGGACGAAGGTAATATTATCGATATCCGTCGCCTAGCTGGACTAAAATTCTAAGGAGAATATTAAATGTCAGAACTATTAAACGGACGTTGGGCAGAAACTAAGGAAGCCCTATTAGAAGGCTTACAAGGCACAAAAAAATCAGTAATGGGAGTTACACTAGAAAATACTCGTAAGTATTTGATGGAAAGTCCTACAGCTGGTGCTACTTCTGCTGGTAACGTTGCAACACTAAATCGCGTGATTCTTCCAGTAATCCGTCGCGTTATGCCAACCGTTATTGCTAACGAGTTGTTAGGCGTACAACCAATGACTGGTCCTGTGGGTCAAATCCACACTCTACGTGTTCGTTACGCAGATAGCTTTAGTGGATCTGGTAGCCCAAGCACAGTAGCAGGTGAAGAGGCACTAAGCCCATTCAAGATTGCTGAAGGTTATTCAGGAAGCGCAGCTGGTAAGGCTACAGCAACAGCTTCTTTAGAAGGCCAACCTGGTAACAGATTAAGCATTCAAATCTTGAAACAAACAGTTGAAGCTAAGACACGTAAATTGTCAGCTCGCTGGACATTTGAATCTGCACAAGATGCTCAAGCTCAACAGGGTATTGACATCGAAGCAGAAGTAATGGCTGCTTTAGCTCAAGAAATCACAGCTGAAATCGACCAAGAAATTTTAGCATCATTGCTATCATTAGCTGGTTCTTCAATTGAGACTTTTGACCAAGCTGCTGTTTCAGGTACAGCTACATTCGTTGGTGATGAGCATGCTGCTCTAGCAGTTCAAATCAACCGTGTTGCTAACTTGATTGCACAACGTACACGTCGTGGCGCAGGTAACTGGGCTGTTGTAAGTCCATTTGCTTTAACAATTCTACAATCTGCTACTACTAGCGCATTTGCTCGTACAACAGAAGGTACTTTTGAAGCTCCTACTAACACCAAGTTTGTTGGTACATTAAACAATGCAATGAAAGTTTATGTTAACTCATATGCTTCAGATGCAACTGATGTATTGATCGGCTACAAAGGTGCTAGCGAAAGCGATGCAGCAGCGTTTTATTGCCCATACATTCCATTGATGAGCAGTGGCGTTGTTTTAGATCCATCAACATTTGAACCAGTCGTTTCATTCATGACACGTTATGGTTATGTTGAGTTGTCAAATACAGCTTCATCTCTAGGTAACGCAGCTGACTACCTAGGTCGTGTAGCTATTGCAAACGTTAAATTCAGTTAATCTGTTTTTAATAATGACACATGTAAAAGGGCTCTTAGGAGCCCTTTTTCATTATCAGCTAAATACATAGTACGATCCACATGGTGTGGATTTTATGCGGAAATCCAACCGCGTACGGCCTAGAACGCCGTGTTTCTATAAGGAGAAAACAAAATGGGACGTCCTCTTAATAAAAAATATTTTGGTAACCGCAACGTAGGTCTAGCGGGTACTTACACAGCATATGATTCAGAAATCGGCGGCGCTGAATTAGCCAATATTACTGTTTCAAATGCCGGTTCATACACTGCTGTACAAGCTACTGCATTAACTACAACATTTCCAGCACCATTAGTTGCTAACGGTACAACAGCAGTTGGAACTCCACTATTTGGTGTATTAACTTTAACAGTAAATTCTACTGGTACTAAAGCATATCAAACAGGTCAAGCATTTAGTTTTGGATCTGGTACTACAGCTACAGTAACAACTATTCAAGCCTCGGTTGGCAATACTATTGCTAGTACAAACGGTAGCAACCAAGTTGTATTTGGTTCAAGCGCCGCATACATTCCAGGTATGGATTTCTTGACAAGTGCAAGTTTAACAGGTTCCGGTCTAACAGCCGCTACACGTTATTGGATTGTAGCTGGTTCTGGTACAACATATTCTGTTGCTAGTTCTTATGCTAACGCTATTGCTGGTACAGCACTAACATTTGGTGCAGGTGCAGTTGGTTCAAACGGTAGCGTACTAGTTGGTACACAAGCTGGTCCAGTAGCTACAGTTACAATCGTTGGAACTGGCACATACGCTCAAAGCGCAATCACAGCACTAGTAGCTAGCCCAAGCGCAACTACTACAACTACAACTCCAGGCGGTACAGGATTAACAGTTACTCCAGCAACATTTGGTGTTAACGGTGCTAGTTTCTCAGTAGCAGGTGATGGTTATGCTGTAAATGAATCAGCACAAACTCTTACTGTTACATTTAGTTCAGGAGGCGCTGCTGCAACAATCGCAGCATTAGCTGACAACACTTCAGCAACACCAGGTAGCCTAGCTAATCGTGAAAATGCAATTCTTGCTTGGGCGTACATTGGTGGAAATTTAGTTGAAGTTGACATCCAAAAACAAAAATCTTCAAAACGCTATGTAGTTAATGCTGCCGGAGAAAAATCATTAACAGGTACTCACGTTGCTCGTATTCGTTACGATGCACCTGCTGACGGCACACTTGGTTATACAGCCGCACAAGGTGTTGAGTTAAACATTGTAGCTGTTGATGCGTCAGGTGGTACATATCTAGTTGGAAAATTAACAGAACGCACATGTACTTTAAATCCAGTGTCTATTGCTAGTACACCAGCAGCAGCATTTGGAGTTACAGCTACTCAAATCGGTACAGTGTTTACAGCTGGTAAGCAATATAAATGGACATTCGGCACACCAACTGCTGATACTGTTCAGATTCTTAACGCTTAATTAGGCATGGGGGCTCCGGCCCCCTACTAAGGATACAGAATGTCAAGATTACTTAAAGTCAGTGAAGGCAACTATCGAGTAACAGTTCAGAACGGTGGTGATATCACCTTGGATGCAACTCCATCGGGTACTATTACGGTTATAGGTAATTTAAACGTATCAGGTGCAACAACTACAGTTTCGTCAACACAAACACTCTTAGCCGATAATATCCTAATCCTTAATCAAGGACAAACAGGTAACGGCATTAGCAGTACAGTGGGATATGTATCTGGTATTGAAGTAGAGCGTGGCAACTATAGTGCAGCGCAATGGTTGTTTAATGAAACATTACCGCACTGGAATTCTACACCATTATCATTGACTGCAACAGCAACAACTAGTACAGGTAATTTAATAACTTTAAATTCAATTACTACCTTGTCAGCTGGAGCAACAGTAGTGTTTAGCGGTGCAGTGTTTGGCGGAATACAGTCAAGCACTACATATTTTATTTTAACAGCAGCCGCTAATCAAATTACAATTAGTTCGCAGTATGGCGGAGCCGTTTTTTCAGTAAGTAATGCTACTGGTTCAATGACTGCAACAATTACAGGTCGTCCAGCACTAGGTGCATGGGAAGGTCGAACAAAAGATCTAGTATTAACCGGTGTAGTGGCAGCGTCAGTCGGTACTACAGCAGGTAGTGACCTAGCATTTGACATGCAAAACGCAGGTAGTCACGTGGTAGTAGTTAACGCCCCAACTTACGAATCTACAATTACAAATCCACAAACACTAGTTACAAAACTATTTGTACAAAACTATGTAGGATCATCAGCGTTAAATCCTGGACAAGCAGACGTTACAACTATCTACTACAGTCCAAATAACGCAGTAACTATCAATAGTCGTGCAACAGCAACTAGCAATAGCATACAGTTTTTTATTAACGAAGTAGCAAGAGCTCAGATTACTAATTCTGGATTGACAGTTGATAATGTTAACATTTATCAGCATACAATACAAGATACATCAGCAAATCATAATCTCGTTTTAACAGCAGTAAATACTAACGTTGAAATTAATGGTGTTCTTAATTTAGATGATACCAGCACAAGTCCAAGTTTAGCTAGCAGTACTACCAAGATTTATTCAAAATCATCTAGTGGACCTACAGCAGGCAAGACAGGATTGTATTTTACAAATCAAGTGTCAAGTGACGAACTTGTATCTAAGAATAGATCATTATTGTTTAGTATTTTATTTTAAGGAACAAACATGGCAATATCAAACCAAGCAATTGGAACTACCAACACTACACTTTTTACTAGCAATAGTACTAATGGTGATGCTATTACTACAGTCATAGTTTGCAATACTGTTGTTTACGATCCAGCAAATCCATTAACAGGTCTATCATATTTGTATTTGTATGCAGTACCAAGTGGCGCATCAGTTGGACTAAGTTCACAATTAATTGTTAACAAACTACCAATTCCAGCAGGCGAAACTGTAAGCTTCGATCAAGAAAAAATGGTCCTGGCTAACGGTGACAAGCTAGTGGCAAAAAGCGACACAACAAATTTAACAGCAACAGTTAGTAACTTACCAGTATAATGAGATACCTTAGACAACAACAGTTAAATCGTCGAGCAATTTTTGACAGACGCATGTATGTAGACATGACTGATAGTATTGTTATGAATACTACTAACAATATGTTGATGCCAAGCGGCACAACTGCCCAACGTCCGGTTAGCCCAGTAGTTGGTATGATGCGCTATAATACTGATACTAACGAAGTTGAGATTTACGAAGGCGCAAGTGCAACATGGCGCAATGTTCGTTATAAAGAATCAGGACAGATTACCCAACAGACGCTAGGTAACCTCGATGGATATACAGCATATTATGGTCCGCTGAATCCAGCACCGCCTACTGTGGTAGCTAATGGCGCTACTTGGTCTGGATCTAATATATTTGTCTACATTGAAAACGTTCCACAACTTTATACATCAAATTATACACTAACACAAAATCCAGTAGCCACTGTAGCAACAACTACAACAGTTACTAGTGGCAGTGAATTAACATTTGGTGTTTCAGGAAGCCAAGCAACTAAGGTTATTCCACAAGGTTCAATAGTTACAGGCAGTGCAAGTATTCAATCCGGCACAGTTGCAACAGTTGATAGTGATCATACTGTAAGTTTAAGCAAACCACTTACTGGAACAATTAATAGCGGAACTACACTAACGTTTACTGCTGCTTCTGGTTGGTACATAACATTTAACGTTGATTCTATTGAATACATTGGACTAGTAGGTAAACCAGTAACAGCATTGATCGGTTTTGATCAATAAGGAGTAGCAGATGTCAGCTGCAATGGGGCGAATCAGCGGTAATTTACTAGCTAACAATCTCACACGTAACGGTCTTGACCTGCAATTCAGCAATACAGGTATCAGCGATACTGTATTATATCTTGGCGGCAGTAATAATCGAAAGATTGGTATTGGTAGTGCAAGTCCGCTAAATGAACTTTATGTTTATAATGCTAGTGGTAGCACTACAACTAGTACAAATTTCTTAGTAGACACTCTTTCAACATTTCAAAATAATTGGACTGTTACTACCAATACAATTTCTTATCCGCTAGGTACTATTAATGTTGTACCAAGTCCAGCACCAGCAACTATCACTGACATTAGCACTACAAACAGTACAATAGTTAACATAGGTAATGCAACGTACAGTTCAAATGAACCAGGTGCTAATCCTGACTTTGGTAGTGTACGATTTACAGGTAGTAATTCATTATCAGTAGCACTATCAAATCCGTTAAGTCTAGGTAATGCAGACTATACTGTTGAAGGTTGGTTTTACTACGGTACTATTCCAACAGGCGGAGTTTTCTTTGGTAAATGGGACGATACTCTAGGATTAGAGTATATGTTATCTGTAACCAGTGCAGTACAGATGACTTGGTTTACTAGAACTACAACTAACACTAATATTTCTATAGCATTCAGTAGCCCAACTGCAAATGCATGGCATCATTTTGCCGCAGTTCGTACGGGTACTACAGTAAACGTATTCATTGATGGTGGATTAGTTGGAACTACTACATTTACTGGTAATCAAGCAATTAATACTAGTGCGCCTTTTACTATTGGTGCTCGTAACAGTAATACAAATAATATTAATGCATATATTACCTACGTTAGAGTAGTATCAGGTACTGCATTATATTCAACAAATTTTATACCACAAACATCGCTTACTGCGGTATCAGGTACTAAATTTTTACTACAAGCAAAAGGTCCTACAGGTATTACTATATCAAGAGGTATGCAGGGCGGCGATATCGCGGTGTACGGTCCTACAAATACAATACAAAGTGGCGGAGCAGCAACATACCCATCAACTACTCCTAATCAAGATTTAAATTTTAGTCCTATAGGTACATTTACTGTTACCTTAACAAATCCCAGTGGGAATTTAATTACACTAACGCAGAATACTAATACTATACAAGTTGGTTATCCTATTATTTTTTCAGGAACAGCATTTGGTAGTATTGTAATAGGGCAGAAATATTATGTTCATGATGTAGTAGATACCAGTCATATAACAATTACTGAACAAATTGGTGGCACAGTGTTTGGGGTAACTAGCGATGCTGGAACAATGACAGCTAGTGTATACGGTATTATGTCATTGACCGCACCTAGCAGTACTATCTATGGCAACATGCACTCTACTGGCGATATTACCCTTGATGGCAATATTGCATTAGGTATTGTTAGTTTAAACGGTATTAACAGTAGCTTAATTCCGCCGCCCTGGCATTATATCGGTAGTGTTCCTAGTGATACAACTTATCACATTGGTGATTCTAATACACTATGGAGAAATACTTATTTTGGTACAACTTACAGTAGCTTTTATAATGCTAGTAATATTACTGTTGATGGTACTACAAATACTATTTCAAATACTGCGCCCAATACTGATTTAACATTAAAAGCCAATGGCACTGGCGGCCTTTACATAGGCAATTTACGATTTAATCAAAATGATATTAGCAATAGTAATCCTAGCCCAACTAATGATGCTGATAACAGTATTACCTTTGTTCCTAACGGTGCTGGCATATTTACTATCACCGGTACTAATGCTTTACAATTAGCCTACGGCAATGACTATAATCCATACACTATTTCAGCACCAACTAGCGTAGCAGGAAATTCTGCATCTTGGCCCTATAATATTCCAACTCTAAATAACGCTATTGGTACTTGGTCCGGAACAGGAACTAGTATCGACGGTGTAACACTTTATGTAACATCATATCAAAAAGCAGCCGCATTTTACAGCGATAGTGGACACTTTATTCCTTATACTGTTCCTGCAGGACTAGCGAATAGTCCCGGTACTTTTAGCTATGTTAGCAAAACAGGGCGCACATTATCACAAAATGGTGAGATACGACTAAACAAAAAATACAATATTTTTGAAGGATACCAGCCTAGCGGACTAGTTAGTTTTACTAACTTGTGGGATACCAGTAGAACAACTTATGTTACTCCAGAGCTAACTCCGGGGCTAGCAGATAATACTTTGAGATTTACCGCAGGCGGCAATTTAATTGCAGCAGTTGATACTAGTAAATTATACGCAAGTGCGCTAGCCGCAGGTACAGTAGGCACATTTGGAAATCCATCAGTTACATTTACTAGTAATCGGGTAGCAATTGGTGCTACAGATGTTACACTTAGCCCTGCTAGCGGTAATGTTAATATCAATACCGGGATAGCCTCACAGCTAGTACTTACAGGCAGTACTATTCCTAATACATTAGACTCTGCATTTACAATAGGTGCTACCGGAACAGGTTATGTTAAATTTACAGGCACCGGCGGTATAGTAATTCCCTACGGCGACAATTCTACTCGCCCTAGCAATCCAGAGCAAGGCACAACTCGATTTAGCACAGTAGCCAACGCCGGCGAAGTTTATTCTGTAATCAATGGCTGGATACCTATTTCAGGTATTAGTCCAGTACTAACAAACAGCCAAGTCTATGAAGTTATGGAATTTTGGTCTCTAGTTTTGGGCTAATAAACAAGCCCAAAAATTCAAAACAGCTAAATACTATTAATGTAAAAACTGACCAAGTTTTTACGAAATTCAACTGTGGTAAACCCGCAAAGAGCCCGAGAGGGATGAAGAAGTAGTTGTTGTACTTCCAAAGTGGTTAACCGTGAAACACGGGGTCAATTGGAGAGCGCATGGCTGCTGTTGGTCGAATTACGGGTCCGCTCTTAAAGAATAACCTCACACGTAATGGTGTGCCGTTAGCCTTTGAGACGAGTCTACTTTATCTTGATGTTGTCAACTCTCGTGTTGGTATTAACACTGCATCTCCTACGAATGACCTTACAGTAAACGGTACAACCCGTACAACAAATTTAACAGTTCCAGGTACAAGTACACTAGGTACTATTAGTTTTTCTGGCAACAATATTACAAGCACTAGCTCGGTATTAAATCTAAGTGCCAATGGTGGAACAAATCCTGTAGTATATCAAACAACACTACAAGTTGGACAACTACAGCTATCTAATAATACTATCAGTACATTAGGTACGCAGACCTTAATTAATATTGCAGCTAGCGGTACCGGACAAATTAATCTAAACGGTCCCACTACAGTTAATGGTAGCCTACACGTAACAGGTAATATCACAGCTGACGGTAACATCCAACTTGGTGCAACATTTACTATTTTAGCATCAGGTAACTACGGTGAATACACAATTACAGTGGCAAGTGCTGCTGGTATCAACGTAGGATATTATGTTACTGGCACCGGAATTGGAGTCGGTGCAGTTGTTACAGTTATTAACGGTAACGTACTAACACTTAGTCAATCAAATACTTCAGCGATCAGTAATCTTGTAACAGTACAAGCAAACGTTACGGTTAGTTTTACAGGTGAAGTTGCTAGTAATTTAATTCCACTTACAACAAACAGATATGATATTGGTGCTTCAAATGCACTATGGCGTTATCTATATACTGAAACAGTCAACACAGGTGTAGCTAACATCGGTAACGTTACTATTAGTGGAAATACTATTACAACAAGTGTAACTAACAGTGACTTTACGCTTCAAACAAACGGTACAGGTGGAGTAGTATTAGGTAATTTAAAAATTACCGGTAGCACAATTACCGATACTGCCGTAGATTCAAACATTACCTTAACTCCCCAAGGTTTAGGTACAGTTGTAATTAACAGTACAACAAGTTTACAAATTCCGGCTGGTACAGATCTACAGCGTCCAGCTAGTCCAGTAGCAGGACAAATTCGCTATAATACAGATCGTTCACGATATGAAGGCTACACCAGTGGCAATTGGTTACAATTGGGCGGCGTTATCAGCAATGACGGTGCAACACGAATCACACCTGAGTTAACCCCAGGCGCAGCAGATAACACAATAAGATTTTATAATAATAACGTAATAACAGTTACTATTGACAATACTAAATTGTATACTCCAACTATACAAACAAGTAATTTGCAAGTAACTAATGCAACAATTTCTAGCTTGTCAGCTGGTACAGATATTAATATTACCACAACTGGTACAGGCGGAGTAGTATTAGGTAATTTAAGATATTATCAGAATAGTATTACAAATATTCAATCAGGCGGTATTACACTTTTTAGTGAAACTGGTTTAGGTTATGTAAAACTTGCCGGATCAAACGGGGTAGTACTACCGTACGGTAATTCAACAACTGATAGGCCAGTTGTTTATGAAACTGGTATGATTAGATTTAATACTGATTCACAATATGTAGAAGTATGGAACGGTACAGCATGGACATCAGTTGCAGGTACTAGCGCAGGTGTTACCGCAGCAACAGCACAAGATATTGGTATCGCAATAGCACTATCATTAGGATAAGACAATGGCAACAACATTCGGTAATGGTTTATTTCCAGGAATAGGACCAACAGCAACAGTAACTACAACAGCTACGTCGAGTACGTCGAGCGGTATAGTTCTAACCAGCATCTCTGGACTAATTCCAGGAATGCCTATAGTATTTTCAGGCGTAACAGCATTTGGCAATATTACATTAAATCAACAATATTATATCACATCGATTAACTCAACTAATAGTTCAGTAACAGTGAGCACACAATTAGGCGGAAGCAATCTTGTTACTGGATCGGGATCTGGTACACTGACAGCTACTATAACTGGTGCAACATCGATAGTGACATCAGCAGCTAATGCGAGAATTACAATGGTAGGTTTAACATTGACCAATACTACTCCTAATCTTGTGCAAGCAACAGTGTATCTAGTAGATGGTACAAACAATAACAATGCAGCTAGTTTTGCATATGGTATTACAATACCAGCTAATCAAAGTTTAAAATTAATCAACGGTGGCGAAAAACTAGTGCTAGGACCAAGTATGACAGTTAACGTTATCAGTTCTATTGCAAGCAGCATTGACTGTATTGCAAGTTACATAACAATTCAATAACAAGGAATAGATCATGGCAGGTACTCCATTTTACGCAGGCGAATTTAATCAACAAGATAACCTAGGAACAGGTAATCCACGATATTTCTATGCCTTACGCAGAACACAAAACGGTGGACTATATTTTGATAAAATTGATCAACTGACCAGTAACGAAGGTATTAGTATAAACGTGCCGGGCCCTGCTCAAAACAACTTTGAAGCATTTGAATGGGGTGTTGATTTCTTTGATGGTCGCCTAGCATCGGATCACAGCCGTCCTTATCCAAATTTAAACTTTGATCAATATCGTTGGGATCAAAGAAACATGTATTACTATATTAATAGTCAAGGTGTACTAGTAGCTAGAGTTAATCAGACTTATAACTACAGTACTGCAACAACAACATATAATTACGTTAGTTAATTTTACCATAAAAATATATTGATAAGTAACTAACAAGACAGGAATTTAACATGCCAGAATTTAGAATAAGTAGTTTACGATACAGTTATATAGGTGCTTGGTTGCCAGGTACTTCATACACCACTGATAACATTGTTACCTATCAGGGTAATACATACGTTTGTCAAGCTGTACATACTTCAACTTCAAGTTTTAATACAGACTTAAACACTGTTGTCGCACTTAGCGGTATCAACTATAACATCTGGCTGTTATTGGTACCTGGGCATGTATGGGAAAAATCTTGGACTCCTAGCACTTATTATTTTACCAATAACATTGTTTTATATCACGGTGCTCTGTATACTTGTACAACACAACATACAAGTACATCAACATTTGATGCAACTAAATTTGCTATCTATGCTACATTGGCAAACTGGTCAAATGTTTGGACAACTAATACAATCTATTCAATCGGTGATGTAGTCAAATACGGTGGTATTGTTTATACTTGTGCAACCCCACATACATCAGCGGCAACCGCAGCATTAGGTCTTGAAAATGATATCAGCAGCTGGACTGTAGTTGACAATGGTATTCAATATACTGGATTGTGGACAGCAAGCACACGTTACAAGGCAAACGATCTTGTAAAATTAAATGCTGACGTTTATATTTGTTCAACATATCATACATCAACAACAACATTTGATCCAACTAAATTTACCTTATATTTGCCAGGTGAGGAATATAGCAGTACTTGGAGTGTATCAGTAACGTATCAACCAGGTGATGTAGTCAAGTACGGTGGTTATGACTATGTCGGTGTTACAGTTAATAACACAGGTAATGTTCCATCAACAGACGCAACTGACTGGACCTTATTAACACAAGGTTACGAATTCATGAATGATTGGTCGGTATCGGTCAATTATAAAGTAGGTGACGTAGTAAGAAGAAGTGGACAATTATTTTCTGCGACTTCGGATAATGCAGGACAAGATCCTACAGCATTTTCAGTACCAACAACATATACAGCATCAGGAAGTACAGGAACAACATTAAAAGTTGCAAGTACAACTGGCATTACAACTGGCATGTATATCAATGGTGTCGGGTTTACTGCTGGACAAAGTGTGGTAAGAATTACAAGTCCTGGAACATTATTGATTAGCGCAGCACCAAACGGTACTCCTGTCGATGGACAAGCATTGGCATTCTTTGGCACTAATGCAGCCTATTGGTCATATGTAGTTCCAGGTACTGCTTGGAAAAATAGATGGGCTACCACAACAGCCTATGTTATCGGTGACACTGTTGTATGGCAAAATGCTACCTATCGTTGCATACAGAATCATACAGCAACAAGTCTACTTAGACCAGATCTAGATACTACAAATACCTATTGGGTAACAGTAATATTACATGCAAGACATAATGCAGGTAATACTACAGGAGATTTAACTTATGCAACTTATAATTCACAGAATCAAATTGTAAACGTTGCATTACCGATTGGCACAGTAGGACAAGAATTAAGAGCAACAACACAAGCTGACGGATCTATTCTACCAAGATGGAATGAAATTAATCAATCAACAAATGTATTTTATGTTGCTACGACCGGTATAGACAATTATGTAACTAACGGAACAACATGGGATACCCCATTTAAAACTATCGGATATGCTTGTAGTTTTGTTGGTAAAGGTGCATTTAATCGTAATGCAACTACCTTACTAACACTCAATAAAGAGTGGATGGCTCAAGAAATTTATAATTTCATGGTGTATGAAGCTACTAATAATATATTTCCATTTACATCAACTTACGTTACAGATCCTGTTAAAACTCCACGCGATGTTAGATTAATTATTGATGCTATCATTAACGATCTTGGTCGCGGCGGAAATAGTCAAACTATTGCAGCAGCAAAATCTTATTTTAATCAAGAAAATCCAGACAAGTGGTATAATACCGCGGTAGCTGCTGACTCAGTTTACTATAAACCAGCACTAAACTATCTAAAAACTTTGTTAGAGGATGCTGTAAATCAAGTTGCACCTGCTAATAACTATCAGGCTCTTAACGGAGTTTCTCAGCAAGTTAATCAAGTGGTAGGACAAGCTACTGCCGAATCTGGTGCAGTTGCAGGTGTAGATACCTTAATTGGTTATGTTATAACTGCTATTACCAATGCTACAGGTAACAATTTACCAGCACCAAATGCAGGTATATCTGTAACTATAATGGTTAAGACAGGAACATTCCCAGAGACACTGCCAATCAGTGTTCCTGAGAATTGTGCGATTGTCGGTGACGAATTACGAGGTACAGTAGTACAACCTAAATTAATCATCAACACAACGATAACAGCATCAACAAAAGCAACTAATACATTTACGGCAGCATCAACTACTGGCATGTACGATCGTTGCCCAGTACAATTTGTAACAAGCAATCCAGATACTCCATTAAATATTGTTCCTTTTGAAGTTGTAGCAACTAATTTTGTTGGATCTATTACCGGAACAACACTAACAGTTACTACAGTTGTATCAGGAACATTGCAATCAGGATTCTATCTTGTTGCGCCTGGCCTAGTATTAGGAACAACTATTACAGGACAACTAAGTAGCACAGCAACAGGCAATGCACTAGGAACAACTGGAACTTATAGTATAAGTGGTTCTGCACAGAATTTAGCACAAACTACATTTACTGGCGGTACAATGACTGCTGGACAAACTTATTATGTAATCGGCTCAACCTTAACATCAACCACATTCCAAGTAAGTGCAACAGCAGGCGGAGCCGCTGTACAGCTAGTGGGCGGAACAGGGTTAATGCAAGTGTTTGGCGGTGATGCTATACAGGATATGTTCCGCATGCGCAACGCAACCGGTCTACGTAATGTAACATTAGTTGGCAAGTTAGGAACCTTAACAGCAGCCAATACCTTTGGAACCCAACGTCCAACTGGCGGTTCATACGTTGCTCTAGATCCAGGTACCGGCCCTAATGACACCAATGTATGGATCATTCGTCGCTCGCCTTATATTCAAAACGTAACAACATTTGGTATTGGTTGTACAGGATTTAAGATTGACGGAAGTCTACATAACGGTGGTAATAAGTCAATGGTATCTAATGACTTTACACAAGTTATTCAAGATGGTATCGGAGTATGGTGTTACGGTACAGGAGCATTAACTGAGTGTATCTCTGTGTTCTCTTACTATGCGTATAGTGCGTATTATGCTGAAGCTGGTGGTAAGATTCGTGCTGCTAACGGTAACTCATCATATGGTCAATATGGCGCCATTGCCGAAGGTTATGATACAACAGAAAGTCCTATTACAGGAAAAATTTATAATCAATTCTTTGGCGCAACTGCTACTGTACAAAGTGCGTTTGGTACTAATGCAAATTTATTAAGTATTACCTATCAAAATGCAGGACAGCAGTATACTCAAGCAACTACTAA
>Ga0214170_1000005_pt1 | contig 120593 bp, 115 predicted proteins | sample TroBogEpilimnion_2_FD_153008 | JGI IMG/M metagenome (GOLD analysis project Ga0214170, IMG submission 153008) | Freshwater microbial communities from Trout Bog Lake, WI - 27JUN2007 epilimnion | ecosystem: Environmental > Aquatic > Freshwater > Lake > Epilimnion/Euphotic zone | place: Trout Bog... | reverse complement strand
AGAAGGAGAAACAGAAGGAAAAGGTAAAGTTGGAGCAGGAAAAGGATAAAGAGAAGGAGAAGGACAGGGATTCTGTTGCTGAAGTAAGCACAATTGTTCGTCAAGATACGGCGAGTCTTTCTTTAAAAAACCCCTCGCCTCGTCACGGCCACGATTCCAGAGTAAGACGCGTAATTCGAATTCGTTAATTTTCAATCAATATCGTCCTCTTCTCTCCCTTCCCCTTCTTCCTCCTCCGGTGAATTTTCCCCACCACCGCTACCAACTACACGATACACTGTCCATCCAGGCCGTTCTATTTTAACCAACGTACCTTTCGCATAACCATAGTATTTTGCAACTGGATCTGATTCTCTTAACAACGGAAGCTGGTGTGAATCAATCTTTCTTGATTCAAAAAAGATTGCAGCATCTTCTTTGGAAATTCCAATATGTTTCGGGACCATGCAATGTCTTGCCACGTTGAATTTTAATTCATCATGATGCATAATTCCCAAATTAGATCTTGACGCTTCCTTACGTGCCTGAGGCGACAATTTTGTTGGTACAATTAATAAACATTTGTTTGCCTTTTGCTTGGAATATTCACGTAATACTGCTTTAAACTGTTCCGTTGACACCATCTTGTCTCTCTGCCTGGACTCATCAAAATTGCGGTCAAGAAAATGCACAGCAATGGAAGAAGGACTATCGTTAACATTTGTATTCGAAATTGAAGCAGCAAAATAAACATTTCCTAAAGACGAACAAAGAGAAACGTTATTTGTAGCACTTTTTTTCAAGTAATTAAGACTTATTGCTAAATCAGTAAGGTTTGAAGTTGGATCCAAAATCCAAAGCTCATCCTTTACATTATAACCTCGATCCCTCATCATTTCTACACTCGTTTTCTTGACTCGGCCACATTGCGTTAAAAATTCAATATTCATTTTTTAAATTTTTTAAGTAAGTGTATTTATTTAAAATTATTTGCCTTTTTACTTTCAAGATTTGTGGCAGCGCCCAGTTCCTCTGCGAGACGACTTTCCAGACTTGCACAAACTTTTACGTACCTTGGTTAGGCAATGACCGGTTAATCTGCTACGGCTTTGGGATTTTTTGCATCTTTTTCCACCAATAAGGTTTCTGTCTTTATTGTAAATTTTTTCTGAATCTTCTGCGCTAAATAATTCTTCTTTGCATCTTGCCGCAAGTTCATTATATCTATCAAACCATTCTTTTGATTCATTCATGTATATTTGAATTTCGTTAGTCAATTTTGCGACTTGTTGTTTTAAAGATTGTACTAATTGTGTTTGGTCGCTGTTAGAGCATCTTAATTTCAGTGATTTAATTTCATTATCTTTATTTTTACATTCCTGTCTTAAAGTATCACAATTTTGAAAAAGATTACCAATAAAAGACATTTTTTCTTTTTATTTTTATACAAACAATTTCTTTTTTATTTTTATATACAAACAATTTTTTTCTATTTCCTACAAAAAAATGTCCTATGAATTTTCTTCGTATTTGGCAGTCTACAGAGAAGTTGACGAAGTCAATGAGGCAAAATGGGTAATCTATGACGGATATAAATCATTTGAAGAAGTTTATGAGGATGTGATTACGAAGAAACAATTTAAAGGTTTTCTTCTTGACTGGGGCTGGTTTATTTATGGGGTGACAAAAGATGAAATGAAAATAAAGCTTGATCATACAGGAAATCAAATTGTCTGATTAATAACAATTGTTATGCGTGCGCGTTCGCGTGCGCGTTCGCGTGCGCGTGCTCGCGAAAATGCTCGTGCCTCTGCATTTACAACTTGAGGAAAGTGGACTTCTGGAGTTTGGCAACGCCCGCGAATGTGACCTACACGTGCACACTGATTGCACAATGGAGAAAGTAAAACTGAAATCATTATTTATTTTATTGTGTTTCTCGCCCCCGCGACGCAAGTTTACTTCTTAGTTTTTCATATTCTGTTTCAATAGAATCTAACGACATTTTAGTGCTCAAAAGTGGCCAAGCAATGTTTCCACGAAGCTCCGAAATTTCTCTCCAGGAATCTATTTGCTTTATCAATTGCATTTTAAACTTATTATCTTCTTGAATCTTGTATTCCTGATATGAAATTGTTTTAGCAGGTCCCCATTTTACCATTCTCCTACCTAAAGAATTTGAAGAAGGAAACCTTCTGATTTGTTCTAAAGTTTCATCATCCTTGAATTGAATGTGTCTTCTTCTATTTCCAAAATCTAATTTGTATTTTGAATACGGAGAAAAAACAGGTTGCTCTTTTAAAATATGGTCCCTGTGCGTCTGTCTATTCTTATTTTCGTTTTTGTTTTCGTTTGAGAGTGACTTAGATTTAGATTTAGAAAGAGGAGGAGATCTGGCATAACGACGTTGTGTGTTTACCCTGTTTACTTGAAAGCGCAAACCAAATGTACGTGATCCTGTACGAGATCCTCTGGATCTATTATATTGTTTAGGGATCTTTTGACTGCGAAGAGGACTTCTTTTAGATCTAAATTTCATTTTTGTTTCTTGTTTCGTACAACTTTACTTCTCTTCTTTCCGCTCCTTTCTTAAATCAACTTACTACTCCGCATCCGCCAGATTGGGCGAAATAATAATTGTGTGCTTTGTGTTCGGTCCACCCAGATCACACTCGATAACGAGAGGCTGCTCCGTATTGTCATCAGGCAAATGAATTAAAGCCCATTCGCAGTCCATGTGCGATAAAAATGTTCTTAATTTTGAAATATCGTAGGAATTGTTACACTTTTGCTCCATTCCTTCTTGCGAGTGCGACGTACCTGGAATTGATGTCCATTCCACAACTCCGTTGCGCAATGATTTGCGAGCGCTGTGATAAAAGCCATGGCTTCCGGAAGTAGAACCGCTCTTAAATCCAATGCTCATTCTCGAGTGAACTATGGAATCGTCGTTTTCGTCAAGTCTCTGGAAAACCTCAAAGCGAATCGAAGCAGCTCCGCATTTCTTCGCATTTTGACTTAGTTCCTTGAGCGTCTTGAGTTCCACGGTAACATGAAAATTTAGATTAATTGAAAATTGAAGAGGTTCTTGGCTGGCCTGGTCCAGAAGCGTGCACGAGTAAACTGCGCGTACATCATCTTCATTTGAGGATGACTCAAACGTCAATGCATCCGACTTGTCATTGTATCTCGTAATGGTCAAGACAGCCTCCTTCAAGACGGAGCAATTCATTGTTTGCATAAAGGTTTTTGTGGCGACACAAAATGTAATGGCTGAAATATCGTCCTTTGTCAAGGCCTTTCCATCTTGCGAAACCCCGGCGTCAATATCGCAATCAAACTTGCTGATGTTTGCGAGTGTCGCGCAGGTGTCGTGCGCCTCGAGACGAAGACCCGTGAATGAAGGCGTCATGGCCAAATTAAAACGCATTTCATTTACAGCATTAGCAACTGGAAGCATGAACCGCAAAAAGTTTTGTCCATTTGTAATTGTAATGCGAAAATCATAATTCTTCTTCTTTTCTTGCTTTACACTTGTGCTAGGCCTTGATGGAATCAAAATTTGCTTCTTGGGCTTTTCCTGTTCCTTCTCTTTGGGGTCCTCCTTTACCTTGTCCTTTTTCCCTTCAATTCGTGGGCGCTTCTTTAAATTCAAATTTTTGTCTTCGACCTCAGATTCAGACTCAATCTTTTTATGAACTGAATTGATTTTGGATTTGGATTTGGATTTAGATTTGGATTTGGATTTAGAGGGTTCTTTCTCTTCCTCTTCTTCCTCTTCCTCCTCCTCTTCCTCCTCTTCTTCATCATCCTTAACAATAAAATCATCCATTGATCCACTTGATTCTGAATCAGAACCACGCGAAGATCCTTCGCTTGATTCAGAGCCAGAGTGCTGCGCCTCCTTTTCTACATATTTATCCTTCTTACTCTGCACTGGCTTTGGGTTGGGCTTGGAATTGGGCTTTGCTTGAGAAGACATTTTATAACTTTTTTTTGATAATAAAAATTTAGTAACTTTAAAACTAATAAATTAAATTAAACTTTTTTCCACGTATATACTCCTCTCTTATCCGCTCTACTTTCATACATTTTCCCGTCATTTCCTACTTTGCGCTCGCCCTTGTGATCTTTTGCGTGCTCGGACGGGGCTGGCCTTCCAGAATGATAGGCGTCCACCTTCTTGGGCTTAGCCTCCTTGGGTCCGGCGTAAGGCTTGGGTTTTGGTTTTGCATTTGGCGGAGACCTTGACCTCGATTTTGACCGCTTATCAATTTTTGGAGGAGAAGGCCTCTTAGATCTAGATTTAGCTTTTCTATTTAAATCCAAGTCCTTTAAGTCCTTAAACCCAAGACCCACAGGAAACCTCGGAATGCCTGCATCCGTCAACTCCTGATACTGAACGGTATAGTACCTTCCAATCATTGTCTTGTAATGCTTGAAAGCTTCTACAGCGTCTGCGTCGGATCCCTTCGGCTTGACGGCAAAGACTTTGCCGCCATCGGTCGAGCACCTCCAGATAACTCCGCCGGTCTTGCTGGCTTCGGCACCAACAACTTCAAACTCAGCGTCTTTAAAAGATTTTACTTTTTGAAGATCTTTTGAGCGTCCGTGAATGTATGTGGACTCAGCGTTTCTCACCATTGCGCCCTCAAACCCTTCCTTTTCAAAGCGCACGCGCATGTCCTCAACCTCTTTCGCAGATGAAACTTTCAATGTTTCAACAAACTTTACTCGTCTTAAGACTGAAGAATGATCCTTGAAAAATTCGCGAAGTCTCTTGTTGCGCTCAGTAAATGTCATTTGTTTGGATTTGGAAGGAATTATGTCATACACGTGGTATTCAAGTAAAGGAGAATCGGCGTGGACCAGTTTCATAACATTTTGAAAGCTCATTCCGTGAACATACAATTCACCGTCTAACACAAGTCCTTCCGCGTCATTTGCCGCCGACAATTCTGCTAAAATACGCTTTGCCTCGGAAATAGGAAGACCCGTTCTTGAAGACAGGCTTCCATTTGCATAGATTGCGCGGCAGCCGTCGAGCTTGGGCTGAGCAAAAGCTGGGTACCGAATGTTCTTGGCCTGCTTTGCAAATGCCTCTGCAAGCATGGGAACTCTAGGTAAAGGCGGTGCATCTTTCTTAGGCTTAGGAGACGGAGAACGCGAAGACTTTTTTTGAAAGATATTGAAGAGTTTAGGTTTCTTAGGAGATGGGCTCTTGCTCTTGCTCTTGCTCTTGCTCTTCTTGGGCGAAGGGCTCTTGCTCTTGCTTTTGCTCTTTTTAGGCAAAGGGGGGCTCTTGCTCTTGCTCTTGCTCTTGCTCTTCTTGGGCGAAGGGCTCTTGCTCTTGCTTTTGCTCTTCTTGGGCGAAGGGCTCTTGCTCTTGCTCTTAATCTTCTTCTGCAACGGGCTCTTGCTCTTCTTGGGAGGGCTCTTGCTCTTCTTCTGCAATGGGCTTTTGCTTTTAGACTTTGAAGACTTTGGAGACGTTAAATCAATAACAGAACTTTTACTTTTGCTTCTGCTACTGCTACGTGTAAGATCAATAATTGAACCCATCTTGTTTTTATTTCTTTGTGTTTTTTTAAAAAGAAGGGGCTTGAAGAAAGGGTAATAAGTTTTTGATTTATGTAATTCAATGCTTTTCATTGTATTTTAAATTTCTACTTTGACGCTTTCTTGTCCCATGTAATGCGCAGATCAATGACTTGATTTCCCGTCTTTAATGCCACTGCTCCAACACTCAAGGTATACGGAATTAAAATTAAGTTATTCGCAACAGATTTGTCAACAGCTACAAAACCGCCACTTTCAGTTTGAGCATCAATTGTTGCAGACGCGAATGAATACGAACTGGCTTGATCCAGAGTTATGATAATTGCATTCGGTTCGTCTGCACTTACCGTTACAAGAGACGCAGTAAATGGAATTCCAAAAATTTGGTAGGGGTCCTGTGTAGACGAAACTGTAGCAGTCTCCGAACCGACCGTGTATGATATCTTTGTAAAGAAAAAGCGATTTACGTTCTTGTACGCATGGGCAAGAGACACTAACTCAACAAAAACGAGAACGGTTCCTATAAAAACCGCAAGTCCGGCTGCAGTCGTCGTGGCGCTCATTTTTATTTTTTTTTAATTTAAAGAAAGAGAAATCTTTTTTTCTTTCTTCTGGCTGCCTTATTGTGTCTTGAACGAAAAATATATTTTACTTTGACGCTAATTGCGGGAAGGTGACAAAGATGTCCATGACTCCACTGACAATCGGTTTCGGAAACACGTGAGTGATATACCCTGTGTCTGTAGCGCCGGCGTAAGCATTTGTCACAGTAACTGACGTAGCAGTTGATGAAAAAACAGTCATGGTTGCATTGTTGATGGAGACAGGAGAGGCTGTAGCAAAGTCGCTCGTCGTAAATGTATCTCCTGCCTCAAAGTATTGGCCACCATACGGCACCACAAAAGTAATTTTACCTCCCGTATGTGTAACTGCCGTAACTTCAATAGGAGCCATAATTCTGTACGGAGTCAAGGTCAGTGTTGTAGCTGTTCCCTTTTCTACTGAAACAAAACCTCCACCATCCGATACAACTGTAGCCTTGACGTTGGCTCCCGCGAAATAGTATCCATTTGCCGACAGCGTAAATGTAGTTCTTGATCCAGTAGTAGACGGCTTCTGAACAACGGCGTAAGGGTCGCGCGTATTGGAAAGTGTATTTCCGCTTGCTGAAAAAGTAACTGTGGTTCTAAAGAACCGGCGAACGTTCTTATACATGCGCCCATAGGAAACCATTTGTACAAGTACTAAAATTACAATGACGAAAGACGCTACAGAAATGGCAAGGGTCGACATGTTTTCAACCGCGTAATTCAAACCTCCAGTCACATCTTTTGTGCTTATAGTAGGCAACATACTTGTAATGGCTGCCATTTTGTTTAACTTTGAAAAAAATTAATGTTACAAAAACAAATTTCTTTTTTTATTCTTAGTTGAATGCGTTTGTGATTGTTGTATCATGCGTCATGTCTTGAAGAAATGTAACATGCTTAAAAAAATTTGACTTTTGAATTTGGTCTGATCTTGATTTTGCAGTTTCATTCACAGATCGAACACATTGTTCGACCGCTCTTGAATCATTGCGAACAATTCGAAGCAAACTTTGAAGCTCAGATTTTAATGTTGTCTCCAATTTTCCAAGTTTTTTTAAGTCATTCGAAAACAAGGTTTGTTTTGTTACAATAATTTCCTTCACGTAATCCAAACTAGTCGAACAATCGCGAGTTATAAATGATGTTAACTCGGATTGATACTTGTTTCTTTCGTCAACAATTTCATCATCAATCAAAGTCTTCAAAAGTCGAAGTTTTACTCCAATGCAAGACAGTGTCAAAGAAACAGATGTATGTTTTGAAAGAAGATCAATAATTTCATCTTTTCTTAAATTATCAAAAATTTCTTCCTCTTCCTCTTCCTCTACCTCTTCTTCACCATCTTCACCACCTTTTGAGTTTGATATAGAATTATTTAACATTAAAATGCTTTCATCCATTTCTTGTTCTGCAATTCTTAAAGTATCGAGAGCAATTGTCAAGTTGGAGGCTGATGTGGAAGTCTTTGATAATTCAAGAAGTTTTTGCTTTGAAATTTCATTCTTTCTGATCCTTAATTTAAGCCTTTGATCAATTTCTGATAAAAGAGTAGTAGTAGATGTTCTCTTTTTCTTGACAGGGTTTGGACAAGATGATGATAATTTATCTAGGCATTTTGTTATAATTCTAGTTCGTTCACAATTTTTTTTAAACTTTTCAACACTTGTGTTTAAGTTTGTAGGTATCAGAATGTGTAATTTTAATGCCTTTTCCATTGATTCAATTTCGGAAATTGCAGTTAAGTATTCAGGAGACGAAAACATTTCTGCCAAGAGTTTTGCTTCAATATCGACTCTCTTTTCTGTTGATTCCTTAATTTTTTTTCGGAGCGAACTTCGCGCAGACACTAATGTTAACCAAAGAGACTTTGCCATGGAGCTAAGGTCATTAAATAAGGCATTAAGGTGCATTTCTTCAACGGATGTTTTTTGAAGCTGTACGTCACCAAGTGCAAGAATCAAATTTTTGGATGGCGGACTTAAACTCTCAAATCCTATCGATGCACGCTTTGGTATCATTGATTGACCATCATTTTGATTTTTTTCAGCTGCAACTGAATATTTAAATTCTTGGTCTGAAAGGAGATCGGCAGACTGGTATTGTATCCATGTCAAGTAAGACTCATATAGTGTTGAAAAAATTGAAAAATCTTGTTTCTCCTTTTCTTTCTCCCTCTCCTTCTCTTTCTCATTGTCTTTAGCTGTAATTGTGGTCAACAAATCATCATCTCTTTCTTTTTGCTTTTTTTTTAACTCCAATTCCATTGACTCATCATTCTTTTCACTTTCTTTTTCGTTAACTCGTGACAGTAACAAGTTTCGTTCTTTTCGTATTAAATCCATGCTTCTTTGTTTCTTTCTTCAGTTTTCAGAACACAGTAGAGCACAACATACTGCGTTCCGAACTAATCAATTTATTTAAATTTATGTTTTTGTTGTTGTTGTAGGTGTTGTAAAAAAAAACAAACAAAAACAAGAAAAAAAATAAACAATGCCTCCTAAATCTTGGAGACAGTTAAAGAAGAATGAATTAATTCCTTCATCCACGTCAACTGAATTAACGGTATTACCTCACAGTTCTAATACTAATAATGCAAATGCACCAAATGCAACAAGTATCGGCGAAGATTTTCAGCCTCAACTGTCGTCCTGCTTTTCATTTTACGATACCCTTGTCCAGTTTGGTGGCGCATGCGCTGAGGTTTGGCCTCAAGATGTTGAATTAAAAAATCTTTTAATTACTTTAACAGAGAAGAAGGGGGATCCTGGATATGCTAAAATGATTACTGTAAAGTTTCATGAATCCTACAAAGATCTTTACGTAGCTTCAAACAAAAAGGATTCATCTATTTTTGATGGAGACAAACCTCTTTATGCAAGGCTGCAAGTAAAAAAGAAGTTTGAAGAAGCATCGGCTGAAATTAAGGAAACAGTTTTTGAATACATTCGACTTCTTGTTCAATGGGCAGGAATGCATTCCATGTACGCAAAGTGCCCCGACAATATGATGTCTTCAATTGCAGCCGCAGCCAGGGATTTCAGCTCCAAGATTGAGTCCGGCGACATGGATTTTTCAAAGCTCAATCCAATGTCATTAGGTCAAGAATTGATGGGATCCATGTCAAAAGATGACATTGACAACTTTACTCGCTCCATCATGGAAGACGGTGGAGAAAACATTAAGAACATGATGACAGGAATGGTCAATAATTTGGCCCAAGGCGGTGCGGGGTTACCTGGAGGAGAAGGAATGGCGGATATGATCAAAATGATGATGAATTCGACAATGCCCACTGAAGAAAAAATGGATTAATGTTTTTTTTGTGAAAAAAAAGTATGTATTTTATTTCTCTCCTCCTCTTTATCTTTCCCAATTAAAAAAAAAGAAATGGACATTGCCGCTACGAGTACAAATGTTGTGAAAAAGGTAACGAACGCCGGGTTACAAGGAATAGCAATCGGAATCACGGTTCTTTCTAGTTTTATTTTACTAACGTTCTTGTTCCTGTGGGCGTCCTTTGGACGCGTTTACAAGAACGTTCACCGTCGCTCACGGGCTAGAGTGCACGTGAATGCTGAGCGCGAAATCTCGTTGCTTGACGTGCAGGACCCATATAATGTCTTGCGGGGAGCAGCCTTTGGTTCTACAGAAAATGGACTTAATCAAACGGACTCACTTGGAACGTTTTATATTGGTCTTCCGACAAATTCAAAGTACGATTTTACAAAAGCAACTTTGAGTACTACGGTAAAAAATGGCTTTGTTATTGCAACGGACATTAACTACAATTTGCTAACTCTGGCGCCGTTTCTGGTCAGCCTCGATGGAGGCAATTACATTGTGGAGCCAATTACAGATTCGTTCGACATGTATGTTACAATAGAGTGGGAGCAACCGGCTAGTTTGTAAACTAATTTAAATCCGAAAGAATTAATTGTCTTGCAACTTCTTCTGATATCAATCCTCGAATAACTTGTTTCTTTACTTCAATTGTTTTTTGCATTTTTATCACATTATCGTCGCTTGTTGCTGAAGAACACATGAATGCAAAAAGATGAGGGTATTCCTGAGCAAAAGAATCACACTCTGGCCCTATTTTTTGTTTCACCGAGTGCCGTAAATCATTATCGCATTTTTTATTTTGTGTCAAATCTTGTTCTTGTTCTTGCTCTTGTTCTTGCTCTTGCTCTTTAAACACGTTTCGACATTTTAATGCCAAGACAAGAACGGCGTCTAATTTCTGTACTTCATTTTCACTTTCCATTCCTTCTTAAAATATACCTATAAAAGAAAGAAGGATACAAGAAGAATGGCCGAATTTGACGACTTTACAATTGATGACAGGATTGCAGGATTAAAAGACGATTTAATTATGGTTGACAAGGAAAGGGCAGAACAAATGACAAGACAACGTTTCGATATTAATATTAATACAAATGATGAATTTTTTAATTTGCAGCAAGAAGAATTTGCATTTCCTTCTCCTCGTAGTAGTCCAATTAAAATTGAACATAAGAACGAACCTATATGGTCGTCGAATGTGAATGAAAAGAAGAAGAAAGCACTCGAAACTTTAGAAAAACTTTCTAACGAATTGGAAAATGATTTCAAAGAAGACGACAAATTGAAGATAAGTGAAAATTTTTTTAAAAGAGAGCGAAGAAAGAGAAAGAGAACGCAAACAATTGAAAATGAAAAGGAGGAAAAAAAAGAAAGTAATACAGACGTAAGATCTCTTGTCTTTATCTTAACAATTATATTTGGGGTGTATGTTACAATTGGTCTTGGAAAAGCCTACCTTAAAAACTTATAATCTGGTCTTTTGGAACATATCTGTCCATCTATAGAAGAAAGATATTTGCAAAACAAAATGAGTACAGGAAGTTTTATTATTGTAATTGCCTTGGTTGCAACTTCCTTGATAATAGCTTCGCAAATTATCAATAAGAAGAATCAAGACAACCAGAGGGCGCAAAATGCTGCATTTATTGCCGCACAGCGCGAAGAATTGAAAAAGGAGAAACTGGATAACGAGCTTTTGTTAGCTGAGAAAGAAAATGAAAAAAACAAGGTTAAGGTGTCGTCATGGGACACCCTGAACACAAAGCCAGCCGAGATCACCAATCGCGAAGTGGCAGACGGAGTAGAGGGCCGTGATGGTGAAACAAAGCCAACTGGAAATCCAATGCCTAAGCCTTCGCAAAAGCCTGTGGATGAATTGTGGGCGTCTGAGCCCTTGGAAGAAGATGTAAACCTTGCTGAAAATTTGTTTTCCGTTGTTAAGGACGAAGACGATGGAGAAGGAGGAGAAGAGAGCCTGTACTCGTACAAGAATTTGACGCATGCGCATTCCTTATCTCGTAGAGAAACGCTTCCTACGCGCGATGCGTGGAGCCGCGCCGACAACACGAACGCTGCACTTTGGGACTCACAAGTACAATTTATGAAGGACGAAATTAAAGCATCGGGTCAAACGCTTGAGGAATTTAGAGAAAACACGTTGATGCCGTTACCAGAACAATTCACTGCATTGTGGAAGGCTGCGGACGAAGAACCTACTCGCCAGGTAGGGGCGAAATCGAATATCAAACCGCCGCCGCGTCACGCGGTCGCTGAAGCAGCTTCGTTAGTGCGCGATGCAACACAGCATGTACATTATGAAAACGCGGATTTGGCTTCGCAAAGTATGATTGAAATTGCCAAGGCCATCAAACGGTCTTCTGCTTTGGGAGTAACCCTGCCGTCATTGCCCCAGGCAACTGCGGATGCAGTTAAGAAGTGGGCATCTTCGGACGACGATCTTGCAAAACTCGCAGCAATGTCGCTTGTCAATATAATTTAGGGATAGTAAAAGAGAGAGAGAGGAGAGGATAGAAAGAGTTTTAATTTATATTTTTAAACACACCACTACAGATCGTTTTCCGGAAGCTCTGAAAGCGCCGCCTTTGATGACGATGATGAAGAAGAAGAAGAAGAGGAAGACTTCTTCTTTTTGTGCGAAGACTCATCGCCGGACTCGGCCTTCTTGCGCTTCTTGTCACCCCCCGCCGCGCCTTGGTTGTTAGATGATGAAGAAGAAGAAGAGTGGACGCGCTCGCTCACAACTTCCTCTTCCTGCACTACACCAAAATCAACCTCCTCGTCCTTTGCCTTATTATTGTTATTGTTGTTGTGAGTGGTCGACCCGGAGTCCTCCTCCTCCTCCTCGGGCTCCTCCGAATTCATTAAAGCCTGAAGCGCGCGCGCGGCTTGCAGAGGGTCCACGACCTGGACGATCTTGGCGCCACCGAGAACGCCGCGCTCGCGCGGGGGCGCCGGCTTGATGTAAACCTCGCGAATGGCATTGATGGGGCCAAAGGAGGCCGCGACGTACAGCTTGCTCATCTGGAAAACAACCGTGGCCTTGCTGCCGCGCATGCAGTCACCGGGACCCACCCAACGGTATTGAAGGTTGTTGCGCTCGTCCTGCACGGGGCGTCCCGTGGCGTCCGTGATGGGCACGCGCTCCGTGTACGTGTCCGTGTTCGTAACCGGGTCCTTACCCATAAAGAGGTAGAAGCGAGTATCGCCCTCCTTGAAGTTGCTCATGCGGCCAGACGGGTCGCAGATGCGCGGCTTCCACACGACATTGTCGACCATTTTGGTGTTGGGTACACCCTTGACCGTGCAATCCTTGTAGACAATGTGGTCGACATAGTCCTTCCAGCCATACACCTTGCCGTGAATTGAATCGTCGTACTTGGCACCCTCTTTCGCCTCCTTGCCCTCCTTGATAAAGGGCGTGTAGGCGCCGCGCACAACGTCGACGCTGCTCATGCTCTTGGCCTTTTGCGAGCCGAAAAAGTCAACCTTGTTCTTCAAGGCAAAATTCAAAATGAGCGTGTCGACTTCCGTGGCCTTGGAGCGAAAATCGTCAACGTCCTTGCGCTCGCCCTGAGGAGGAAGGCCGAGTTCCAAATTAAAGCTAAAGGCGTCCTCGACATTCTCGCCAGACGGCTTGACGTTCCAAAGAACGCGGAGGTCCTTCGGCGCGGTCATGGCCCGGGCGAACTTGGGGTCGGAATAATCGATAAAACACGATTGTCCCTTCCCGCCCTTGTTTTGAGAAAGATTTTTGATTGCAATCGACGCGCAGCTCACATCAGCGAAGGCCTGGTAGGGTGAGGACATCTTGGGCTTTCTTTTATGTAAAGATGAAAGAATTATGGATTTATATGTAAAAAAAAAATTGATTATATTAAAATTAAACGCACTTGCACTATTTATTTAAATTAATGTAAATGCATTTATTTGTTTTTGTCGTAATTGTGATTAACACACAACACAAAAACTTAAGCCAACACAAAGGCACGAAGAGAAAGAATGAAAAAGTACATCATTTCAGGGTTGGGAAACAAATGTGAAACTACTTGCCTCCATACAGAACATCAAAGGACACAACAACTTAAAAAAAGCATTAATGAAAATGGGGAAGAAGAAGGAGAAGGAGAAGGAGATAAAGAAGGAGAAGGAGATGAAGAGGAAGAGGAAGAGGAAGAGGAAGAGGATGATGAGCAAGATAAAATTATTCCAATGCTTTGCTATGGACTTATTTTACTCGTCTTGACTACTTTGCTCGCAGGAAGTTTTATTACTATCTTGTTTTCAAAAAACCAAGAGTTTGCAAACATGACGAAAAAGATCTTTGTGGCGATTCTTTTGGGAGAAATGTTTGGGGTTTTGCTGTCCATTCTGTGCATAATAATGTACTGCACATGTGATGCCTCAGCTGCAAAATATTTATACAAGCAAATTTGTAACTTCAGATACACGAGAGCGAGAGAGGAGGAAGAGAAAGAAAAAGAGAAAGAGAAAGAAATTGATTTTGGAGGAGTTGAAGGAGAAGGAAGAGTAATGCAAAATGCATATAAGTTGAAAATTGTGTGAGTCACCTTCACAACTTTTAAAAAAACGTACTAAAACAAAACCCAAAAATGACCTCAGCATTGTCAAAGCCAACCTATGTTTCATCAAAACTTATTGATTCGACAAACGTAAAGACAAGCGCAATTTTTTCTCCTCAAGTATGGTTGTCCGATTCGTCTGGACCTCCTTTGGCGACGGACTCGGTGATTGATGGGGCATCATGGACAAGCGCAATTAATCGAATTAAGCAACTTGAGCTTCAAAATGTCAGAGTCACAAACATGGAGATAAAGTTGACATCCCTGATTCAGAGCGTCCGCACGATTCTCATCTATCTTAACGAGCTCAAGGTCGCCGTCGAGCTCTTGGATTCGTCGGGTGCTACAGTGGATCCTCCTCCGGTGCCTACGTAAGGGATTGTAAATCCTCATGCGGTGCCTACGTAAGGGCAGAAGTTTTTGCGGTGTAATGCAACTTGCATGCGTTTAACCCTGATTTAAAGGACATGACAAGTATTGTAATTCCTAAAGCCAATGCAGCGTATTTCCACAAATAATGAACGCCAGAAAAGTCCGTTGCGTGAATTCCTCTTTGGCCGGCAAACCGCTTGGCCGCGTCGGAGCTCGGCGAAAAGAAGGGCGCAATTCGGAGACTTGGAAAATGCAATGCAAATGCGCCGAATTGGCCTCGTTCCGCTTCGGACAAGTAAAAGTCGTCCTGCTTTGTCTTGAAGAGTTCTGATTTGTAATCAGCCCAAACTAAATGAGGAAATACTTGCACATACGAAGAAAGACCGATCTGGTCGTCAGCGTATCCCTTGTTCAAGGCCCAGGTCAAGGCAGTCGCCAAGGCCTTGCACTCACCCATAATTAATCCGGCGCACATGAATCTACTATTTCCCACAATATGTTTTTTATGATCCTCATTCTCATTCCACCACTCCGTGATTAACCCGCAATTCATGCCGCAGCCCTTTTCGATACTCACGACGATAGGTCGATCAAACTTTTCGTATACATCTAGTAACCCGTCCGAAGCTTTTCGAATAAAAATAACGTCGTACGCGTCCGATAAAATGACGCGAGATGTTGGGCCGTGCGATTCAGACCACAAGAGCATTGCATCCCTATATGTTTTCATGCGGTACCGCCACCCTTTCCACGCGTCACCAAACCCCAAAATGCGATATGAATACCCTTGCGTTAATAAAGACTCTTGCCAATTGTGCAGTCCGATTGTGTACTTGGTCGCAACCGTAAAGACGCACAAATCGGACGCTGGCAAATCGGGGCTGTCATGTTCCAACGCCATGTTCAACTTTTTTATTTATGTAGCTTTAGATTCATAAAAAATATTTATAAATCTTTGGATCATAAACAAATAATGAAAGAAAAAATGGCTAAAAAAGTGTTTATTGATCTAACTATGATAGCATTTATAGATTTATAGGGTTTGTAATGGTCGTAGTCCTTTATATTTATACAAGCACTTTGTTAGGTCCTGAAATAGGTCCGACTGGGCCGTATTTGACTCAGGGTGGATTGACTGCGGCCCTGTCATCTTTAAACGGGTATCCAAGAGATATATTTCCGGGAGTCAATGTAGTGGACGGAACAGCATCCGTTTCGATAATTAAAGTGAGACAGACTCCAAAGTATGAGTATCCTGAAAACTTTACGTTTATGAGCAATTGGAATTTCGTTACATATGATCCACAGTATGTTGTTTTAACAACGACAAACAGTTCAAATGATACTGCAAGAGCAATACAAGGATCCGGTGCGTGGAATCAAGTGTTTGGAAATGTACCCATTCTAAATTATGAACGAGTTGTCTTTTCCGTAGAAATTGTATCAGTGAGTGACCAAAGTTTCAGTTTTGGAAATGGTCAGGATGGCGTTGAAGCTGTTGGTGTTGGAACATCTTCAAGCAGTCCAAGTCAAGTCTTGGCGAGCGATTCCGTCGCATTTTACAATGACGGCGCGGTGTGGACAAATAATTCCCTTTTGGGATGCAATTACGCCCCATTTATGGGTAGCAACCACGTAATTGACGTTGCAGTCGATCGAGTGTCAAGCAAAATATGGTATCGCGTGGATGGGAACGCGTGGCAAACATAATATATATATATATATACCGAAATGGACTTTCTAAGAAATAATTCAGTATTATAAAACTTTTACTCCAGTAGCTCAGTCGGTAGAGCGTGGTGCTTATACTTACTTCCGTATATAAAAGACATCGCAAAAGAAACGCCAAGGCCGAGAGTTCGATCCTCTCTTGGAGTAAATATTTTTTTTGCCCTTTTTTTTTTATCTGTTTCTCTCAAAACCTAAATAAAGAAAAAGTAAATACAAATACAATGCGCGGTGGTCAAATCAACGTAGAAAACGGAAAACACCTTAAGTTTTCAGATTTTTCTACCGATGTAAACGAAGCATGGAATGGTACATTAGACCATGTTACGTCGACAGGAGGACTTGAATCTGATTTTGGCATTTCAAAACAAGCTTTAAAAAAAGATGGCAATTCAATTGATCCAATTTATAGTTTCCAAATAAAAGAAAGACTTGAGGAAAAATTTGAAAAGGAACCAAAACTAAATCCGTCAGATCCAAATGTATCTAAGTATTCTGAAGTCGTAGCTCTTCCTGAGCAAGTAAACGAATACATAACGAAAAGCCAAGACAGTGAAGAAAAATTGAAAAGGTGGAATGAAGATGTGTCAATCACTCGATCCTTTTTAGTGGATAACTCATTTGTTTCTAAAAATTCTTATTTATCGAAAAGATCGAGACCAGTATATCATTTTGGAAAAGATGGTAAAATGTATTTTAACGTAAAAATTCAAGTAGGCGAAAATACTGAAAGTGAAATTGTCAAGTGGGAATATGATGCTGGTTTCAAGCAATTTGTCCTAGCAGACGGTACAGAAATCATAAATAATACATACAGAAATTCTGCTAACAAAAATGTAATTTTACTTCCACCTCAAGTAAAACTTGCTCAATCATTTTTAAATGATGAAAAACAATTTTACAAGTTAAGAAGCTTACGAGAAGAAGTTCAGTATTATAGATTAGTTAGGGATGTAGAAGAAGAAATTTTAGATGCTTTACAAAATCCTAATCCAAATTCGGGGTTTTGGAAATATCTTGCAGATCGACAGATATCTGCTTCTGCGTCTCCAGGAATTTTTGGATTTTTTTCTGCGTCCCTTTCTTCAGTCGTAGCTTCTCTACCTTTTGTTGGTGCTATTGTGGGTGAGGGTAGAAGCAGAAATAATGATAATATTTATGACGCTTACTCTAAAAGTAAAGAAATAGGAACAGAAGATTATACGCGAACAATTGAGGATCAGAAAGCAAAAGTTGAAAAAGCTGAACAAGCTTTTCGTATAGCTGCTCAAAATTTAAAGGAGCAAGATAGTTCATTTGTTGATTTATCTCCGGCGAAATCTCAAGCTCTTGCTCCGGCTCTTGCTCCGGCTCCTGATCTGGCTCCGGCTCCGGCTCCTCCAGCTCCGGTTCTTGCTCTTCTTTCGGCTCCTGCTATTGTTTCAGCTCCGGCTCCGGCAGCTTCAGCTCAACCTCTAGCTTTAACTGCAAATCTAGCTCAGGTTGCAGCTGCTGCACAATATTCTTTATTTGAACAAAATTCAACTAGTACAGCTGTAACACAAATTATTTCTTCATTCGTACCCTCAGCTTCAACTCCACCTGTAACTCGTGCTCCAAGTGCTCCTGCTCCAAGTGCTCCTGCTCCTGCTCCTGCTCCTGCTCCTGCTCCTGCTCCTGCTCTTGCTCCTGCTCCTGCTCTTGCTTCAGCTCCTGCTCCTGCTCTTGCTCTTGCTCCTGCTCCTGCTCTTGCTTCAGCTCCTGCTCCTGCTCTTGCTCAGGCTCCTGCTCTTGCTTCAGCTCCGGCTGCCACGCGATCTTCAGCTCCTACTAAGGCTCGTACTCCGAGTGCTCCTGTATCACTTTTAGCACAATTACTGACTCCTGCTTCTAATACTCCTTTGTCTTTAGTATTGGATCCTATTACAAGCTCAATTAACAAAGATAAGGTTACATTAAATATTGGGGATAAAGTTTCATGTGAGTTTGGAGGAAATGTTAAGGAAGGAATCATTGCAAAGTTTGATAAGGATACACGAGGCAATGTTATAGTTCAAGTAAACAATGGACAAGGAGGATTTTGGGGAAGAGCAGCAGTCGACTGTACGCTAGTCGCACGCTCGGCTCAAACAACAGCTCAAACACTTCCGAGTGCTCCTGCATCACTTTTCGAAAAACTACTGTCTCCTGCTTCTCCATCTTCTCCAGATCTAAAACCTACATCTAACCCTCGAGCTGCCTTGCCAATGTCAAACCAATTTGCCTTTGATTCAAAATCAAATAAAATTAATCAATTTGAAAGATCGCCTTTCTTAAAAAGGTTTTTAAAATCAAGGTCTAAAAAGTCAACGAGCCCAAGGAAGAAAATGAGCAAGTCAAGAAGCAAAACAAGTAGCAAAACAAGGAGTAAAACAAGGAGCAAGACAAGAAGCAAGACAAGAAGCAAGTCAAGTAAAAAATTACTTACTCCTGCTCTTATAAAGAGAGAAAACTTAATGCCCGGAGATGTATTTTGGGGCATTGCATCTCAAGACGGAAAAAAGTCATTTGTGACATTTGGAGGATTTTGGAATGAGAAAGATAATGTACCCGAACCCGATGGCAACACGTCTATAGAATACAGGTCTACTTATTTTAGAAGCGACGATATTGTAATCGATGGCTTTAGAGCATCAGAATGCTACAATAAAAAGGGATTTGGTTTAGGATCTGGATGCGATAAAGTATACTTAATTCGCAAGCTTAAAAATTAATAGAAATTTAATATGTTGTGAAAACAAAAAACCAATCTAATCAAAAATATAAGTGTCACTAAAAAGAAAAAGCAACTTTGCCATTCAAACTTCTTGCCCTCTATGGCACCGAGAAAATATGTTAAGTCAAGGTCCAAGCCGAAAAGTCGCCGTTCTTTAAAAATGAGAATGAGATTAAGGGGTGGTAAAACAGATTCTGAAGGAAAACATGTGTTAGGTACACCTTTTGATGTTAAAGAAGCATTTGCAAATACTAACACGTTTATATCTAAAAACGGTGCTTTAATGTCATCAGATGGATCAAAATATTTAGCGACGTCAAGACAAGTTTATGATTATTTAGTTAAAAATTCTGATGAGAATAACAACATTAAATCTTATGAACTTTCTGTTAGTCGTCAACGAAAAGAAATAGGATTAGGCGACGGAAAGCACATTAATGCACAAAATGAAGTTCATCAAGACGTTCTAACTCCAATTGATGCTGATAATCTAGAAGCTTATGTCTTGTATGAATACAACGTGACTGAAGGACGTTTTGTTCGTGTAGACGGTGTTAAAGATGCTGTTTCTGATTCTGACCTTGAATTATTACAGTTAAATCAAAAAACTTACGATTTGTTTTATCAAGAAGGTCAGTTAAGAGAAGAAGCAATGTATTATGATGGTGTAAGACATAATGAGGAACAAATTCTATTAGATTTACAAAGTCCTAAGGAAAATTCAAGCATTTTTCAATATTTACCAGCATCTCTAGGAGGTGCTGCCGCGGGTGCTGCTACTGCGGGTGCTGTGGGTGCTGTGGGTGCTGCGGGTGCTGGTGCGGGTGCGGGTGCTGCTGTTGCGTCTATCGCCGCTCCGATTGGAAGTGCATTGGCAGTATATGGTGCTGGTGGTGCTGCTTCTACTGCCGTTTCTCTGGTCTCAGGAACTACTGCTGCAGTTGCTGGTTTACCCTTTACAATTATTGCTTCTCTTGCTGCGTTATTAGGTGCAGGTGTTGCTGTAGGAGGAGTAGCTGCATATAACGCATATACAAAATTAAGCCCACAGCAGAGAACCACATTAATTGCTAGACAACTTGAGATAGTACGTCTTGCACAAAATAAATATAAAGAGGCACAAAAAATGTATGAAAGAGCATTGAGGGAACGATTCATTTTTGAGGACTCCAAAAATCCTAAAAATGACGAAATTGTTAATGGTTTAAAACAAAGATTACAGCAACAACAAGCAAATGATGAAGAACTTGCAACAAGAGAAACACAATTTAATAAAGAAACGGTTGAAGCTTTACAAAAAATGAATGATGAAGAAAGAAGGAGAGCTGTAGCTAAAGCTATTGCTGAGGCCGCTGCTGGTAGAGTTGCTGATCAGGCCAACCCCGCTCGGGCTGCTCTGGCTGCTCAGGCTGCCCAGGCCGCTGCTCGTCAAACTCAAGTTCCTACCCTTGCAACTGCAGCTGCAAATAATGCAATGGGACAACGTTTAAATCTTTTACAACGTCCCGATTTTGCAAATAGATCTTTAGAAAGACGCAGATTGATGATGATGAGACCGCTCAGAAAAATGATAAGACGCAGAACGCCCTCGCCCAGACGCAGAACGCCTTCGCCTAGACGCAGAACGCCCTCGCCCAGACGCAGAACGCCCTCGCCTAGAAAAATGATAAGACGCAGAACGCCCTCGCCTAGACGCAGAACGCCTTCGCCTAGACGCAGAACGCCCTCGCCCAGACGCAGAACCCCGTCTAGGTCTAGAAGCAGAACGCCCTCGACCAGACGCAAGGTAACGAGAAAGCGCAAGACTCCCTCTCTTAAACTTAAACGCAAGCTTGCAGCGAGACGTCGTTAGAATGGAAAAAAATGAAGAATGTTGTTGTTGAAATCACTTTATGCCTTTCTATACCCTCCCCCTTTAGACCTAATAGACCTAATCCCATTTTGTCGCAATTTTCGATGGATTCGAGGAATTAAAGTGCATATTCCCATTAAAAGGGTTACACCCTCCTGTTCCCAATGTCTGCTGGACCATGATGGAAACCTTTTCATTTGGTCCAGAGCATGTTTCATGTAAATAACCCAAAATGTGGCACATTTCATGTGTCAAGACATATTTTCTGTAGTCTTGTAAGGACAAGCCTGATTTCTTGGAGCCTTTTGTCCAATTTGTTTCATTTAGATATATATTATGTCCCCCCAAAACTGCGCACGACAATCCCTCAAATCCACACTCTTTTTTTATTGTCTTTTCACTTGATAAGCGAATATGAACATCAGCTTCTCTTTGATTCTTACTTTGATTAGTAGTACCATCAGAACTATTAACAGAAGAAGACCAAAAGGGAACAAATTTAATTTTTAAAGATTTCCATTGCTCCTTGTCTTGCAAAATTTGATCTACGATATCTCGATGATGCGAGAAATTAAATGAGGTATCTGATTTAAATTCATATGTAATGACTCGCTCTGCTGCCGTATTGGGAAAAACAAATCCTCCTCCCAATTCATTTTTCGCTTGATTTAAATTTAATAAAGGCGATGAAGTAAAAGTAGGAGACAAAATTATTCTTGAAGGATCATTTAAATACGGCATTTTTATTGTTTTTATTCATTCATTACCATAAAAACAGAAAAAACAAATGTTACCAAAAGACATTGAAGACGCATTAAATGAGCAACGTGCCGCTATTTTACAAACTCAAGGACCAGAGGCTTGCCAAAAACTTCAGTGTGATATTGAAAATTTGAAAGAAACGATTACAAAATGTACTTCTAGGTACCAAAGGAGAAGGAAACTGGATCTTTCAAAGACTGTTGCCGATCTTCAAGAGAAACTAAGAAATGCTAAATCTGGAAAGATTTTGAAAGATTTTGAGGAAAAGGTCAAGCCTATGCTTGACGTGTATCACCGTTTAAGTAAGAACGAACCTAAGGTTGCGGCAAAACTAGTTCGTTTTTCGGATTCCAAGGACTCGGAAATTGTATTAGAAATGCGACGATGTTTAATAGACAAGTTTAAGAGAACAGAACTGCAACATGCGCTTTTGAGAGATTTTTGCGACGATTGCGGGGTGATGATGCTTGTCATTGCGAGTGATTCATTGCTTGGATGCCCCAAATGCGCCAAGACGCGCGCAGTTCCGCACGCCTCGGCAACAAGCTCCATGGAGTCCGATTTTGTTCCAAACGGATCCATCAAAATAAAGTCAAGATTGCTGGAATGGGTGCAATTTTCGCAAGCTAAAGAGTGTGTCGAAATTGACGAAGGTGTTGGACTCTTATTGACAAAAATTCTTGTCAAGGATTGCTTTCCGCACTTGACTAAACCTGACGTGATTGAACGAATTAAGAACGAAGTCGAACAGGGGGGAGACTTTGTGGATTCCGACGACGCAATACAAAGATTAAAAGAAATCATTCCGAGTCTCGAGTCTGACATGAAGCGGATTAATGGTTCAGCAATTCGCAGAGCAATGCAGAGTCTCGTCTCAAGAGGGTACGGACACGTAAGAAAGCTGTACGAAAATGCTTCAAAATATGGAGCCGCCATTTCTGGGTTTTGGCCACGACGATTTAGTTCTGACCAAGAAGACCGGATTCGTCGCATGTTTACCTTGGCGGCTCCAGTATACCATTCCGATCGCGTTAAATCGTCTACACTTACATTCAAGGGAGGGTACCCATATTGGCTTCGTTGTGTATGCATTCTGAATGGCTGGTACGAGTTTTTGGATCATTTTCAAGTCAAGCGCGAACCACGATCTTCCGAAAGAGAAGTAAAACGTTCTGAATTCTGGAATAAGCTCAAGTGGGAAGTTGTTCCTTCTCATTCGCCTTTGCGGCCTCAACTTTGCGTTGATTCTGAAGGTAATCAATTTGAAATTCGCTCAGAAGACTTTGAAACTTCATTGCCATTGATTACATCATTATCAAGGGATCCTGAAGTACAAGTACGAGCATATAGAGAACCAATACAAAAACAAGAAGAAGAGAAAGAGAAAGAGAAAGATAAAGAAGAAGAAAAAGAAACGTGTGGGCAAAAGCGCAAGAGAACAAATTCGGGTTTGGGTTTAGAGGAGGCGGCAGAATCCGGAAGGGCAGAAGGGAATGATTTTAACAATAATATTTATTGACAACTTGTCGTACACGCCTTCACCGTGAGAGCTTCAATATACCCTGCCTTGCTTGCTTGACGCTCCAAAAACGTTTCGGAAGATGGAGAGTAAATGTCCTTTAAAAGCTCAATCTTGGGCCTTTTCTTTTCTGGAGCACCTTCGTGTTTTGCGTAGCACAATAAATCCAGTCCCAATGAAGCGGTAGAGGGGTAAAGAGCCAAGAAAAGGGAATCGAGCGACTGAATTCGCAAGACAAGATCATCATACTCGTCTCCCAAGAGAAGGAGAGGAGAGAGTGCACCACAAAAGTCATGGATCGCTTGCACGCGTTTTCGTTTTTCCTCGTCTGTTTTTTCCTTGTCAATGTGAACACAAAAAGAAGCTAGAAAAGTCCACACTGCCTCCTCACAAAAGGGGTGCATGTCGCTTGCCTTGAACCGTTTTTCAACAACAAGGAACGTCGGAGTATTCTGGACTTTCTTAAATGCTTCTTCAAGTTTTAATGTACCAGATAATTCAATTGTCTTTCCCAAATACAAATCACCTCGCCGTTGCTTAAACAACTTTTCGTTTACAAGGGAGTGCAAATTGTAGCAAAATGAGAATGCTCCACCTAATTGAAATTCTTCTACAATAGAATGATTAAAGTCGTTCTCTAAAGACGAGTAAAAATACTTGTACGACTCGAGGCATAAAGAACACGGCAGCAAAATTCTCAAGAGATCAAAAATTCTTGCAAGTGCCACGTAATAGCTCACATTTAAAGTAGATTGCCTTCCGTTTCCTGATACTAATGAAGGTGTGCAAAAGCCGCAAAGTCCATGCAAAAGACTCCAGGCCTGAGGTCCCCATATATTGACATTGGCCATTTTTTCTCTTTACAAGCTTGATTTTGATTTTAATTTTGAAGCTGTTGTGTTGTGTCGTGTTGGAAAACAACTATTAATTTTTAAAAAACAAAAAAAAATTAATTTCTAAAAAACAAATGGATTTAAATTTAACTATAGGAGGAGGAGGAGAAGACGTAGGTGCAGATGCAAATGATGCCATGTCCGAAATTGAAGAGGATATAGAGGTAAGACAAGAACAACAAGAACATATTCTAAAAGTAAATGAAAAGGAAAAGGACGAAGACGAACCAGCTAAAACTCGCAAAAATACAATGAAAAAGAAGATATCATTGTATCCTTCTCAAATTGAGCATTTTGAAAGAATTAAATTGCTGCACGAAACATTCCCATTCGCTCTCGACTTGAGCATGCTTGGGTCGGGAAAAACATATACTGCAACTTTTTTGGCCTTGAATCAAAAATATAAGCACGTTATCGTCATTTGTCCAGTGTCAGTTGCGCCAAAATGGAAGCACATGAAGGAAGAATATGGTTTGCCTCTCGACGCTGTCTTGTCGTATCAAGGTTTGAGAAGCAATAAATTTAAGCAGCCGAAGCACGGCTTTCTTCATCGCAGAGACTTGAGCGAGTTTGTCCCGGACGATTTTGGTATAATGATTGAGAAGGAAAAGGTTGAATTTTCTCCAACCCCGCTTTATAAAGATATGGTCAAGGAGGGATTGCTCTTAATTTTAGATGAAATTCAGCACATTAAAAATGTCAGCGTACAGTTCCACGCCGCATCTGAAATGATTCGTGAAATTACAGTTTCGAAAATTGAAAATGCTGGATTTCCCATTCCTCAGCAAGCAGGGAATCAGCCGATTCGATTTCGAGTCAAGCAGGGCGACGATTTCAATGCGGAAGGGACGAAAAGCCGAGTCTTACTCTTGTCGGGATCGCCTATGGACAAGAAGGAACATGCTTTACATTTATTCAGGTCTCTGGGAATCATGCTTTCGGATCGAGTTGCGCAACAGAACATTCATACTCGCGAATTGGAATGGCGCGGAATGCGCGAAATTCACACTTTCTGTTCCTTGCTATCATCTGAAAACCAATGTCCTCAAAAACCATTCTTTGAGTCATTCGAAAAGTACTCCTTCACTTTATTCCAAAGCATTTTCAAGCCGAGTTGCACATCGTACATGCTTCCTCCTCGATCAAATTTCAATCTGGATAAGAGAAACGCGTACTACAATGTGGACTCTGATGCAACCGAAATCTTGAGGAGAGGCTTGAAAGGTTTAAAGTTTGCATCCAACTTTGACGGTGTCAATGTGAATTTGAATCATACAGAATTGGGCGGCGCCATGGCAGCAGTTATGCGATCTCTTCAAATCATTGAAACTGGGAAAATATCATTGTTTGCACGCATTGCACGTCAGACTCTTAACCAGTCTTCAAATACAAAGGTCGTCATTGCCGTCAATTTTTCTGAAACGATTGAGGATTTAAAACAATTGCTTCAAGACTTTGATCCTTTAATATTACGAGGCAGTACTACCGTCCGAAATCGAGGCCAGCTTTTGCGAGATTTTGAAGAAGCGAGCACACGAAAGCGCTTGATCATTGCGAATCTAACCGTGGCGTCATCTGGCATTGACTTGGACGACAAGCATGGGTCATTTCCTCGTCACGCTTTTGTGTCCCCAAATTATTCGACAATAACCTCGTACCAATTTGGTTTTCGGTTCTTGAGAGCCGACACGAAGTCAAATACTCGTGTCCATTTCGTGTTTGCGAAACATGAAGGAAAATCAAAGGATGACAGCGCAGACATCGTGGAGGTTCGTGTTTTAAATGCCTTGGCTCTAAAATCGGGCGTTATGAAGGAGGTGACCGAGGAGCAAGCTTTGGATCACGTTGTGTTTCCTGGAGATCATCCGGATTGGGTTGAAGATTGAAACGTCGTGTAAAATATAAAATTAATTTAAGTTCTCCGAAATTTCACAGATTTGCTTTTACGTCTTTTTACAATTGGCGTACGTTTTTTAACAGATGGCGAACGTCTTTTAACAGATGGCGAACGTCTTTTAACAGATGGCAAACGTCTTTTAACAGATGGCGAACGTCTTCTCACAACAGATGATGGCGAACGTCTTCTCACAACAGATGGCGAACGTCTTTTTCTCAGAGGAAAAGACTTTATATTAAAACGCTCTCGTCTAGATCTTAAAATTGGTGATAAATATCTATTTATTGGTATTGGAGCAGGCTCATAAAATGTAGCTTTAGGCTCGAGTTGACTTATCACCACATGAACCTCTCGAGCTACGGCCTGAGCTTGTTGCGCATTTTTTACTGACTCGCGAGCTAAAGCTTCAGCGACTTCAGCCCGAGCCCGAGCAGCCTGAGCTTCAGCACGAACTTTGGCAAGTTTTTCATCATCATTAATAATATGTTGTTGTTGTTCTTCTTCTTTTTCTTTAACTAAAGAAGCACGTAAATCTTCTTTCGCTTCTTCGACCTTTTCTACTGCCTCCTCTAAAATCTCTGCCGCTTCAATATTTTGGATTTCAGCCTCTTGTTCAACTTTTTGTAATTGATCTTGTTCAAACGACTTGAAAAATTTTCCAAAAAATGTTGATTGTTTATTTTTAATTGTAGGACTTTGAGTCGTAAGCCATTCATATAAGTTAACTACTTGATCAAAAATAAATGGTAACATTAATAAAACAAGAGAAACGATAAAAAGAATCAAAATAGACGACGTTAGTAATGATCTTCCAGTAGACTTTATAGTAGATCCTGGAGGAAAAGAAGGGTTATTTTCGACGCCCGCCCCATATTCTAAAGTTGAAGTGGTATTTAAATTATCTTGAAAAAACCATCTAAAGAAGCTTTCTTCTTTTGGTCCTGCTCCGGGTGCTCCTATTAGAAGCCTTTTTTGTGATTTTGTAAAAAAATGACTTAAATAATTTAAAATTTTTTTGGTCAAACTATTTTTAGCGCCAGGCAAAACAGAATTATCAGCTGCCGTTAACGGATTTGGCCATAGATACCAAAACATATCTTCAACTACTTTTAATGATTGTTGAAAAAAAGTAAGGTTTTTAATTGTTATGGTTTCATTATAAGCTGCCACAACTAAATTCTCATCAAACGTTTGATTTCCAGTGGTGTTTGCTTTCAATACTTGTAATAAGTCTTTTTTTCCTTGAAGTACATTTCCGGATTTTGTAAGATTTAACAAAACCTTTACAGTTTCATTTACAACTTTTTTTACTTCTGCTTCTGTTGGTGCAAGCGCTGCAATTCCTCTTGTCTTTCTTCCGGCAAAATACGCACCGGTAAGAGCTGCTGTGACACTTGAAAGATAAATAGCACCTTCTACAAAACTTGCGATTACTGCTGCTCCAACAGGAAATACAGGCATTTTAATATGTTCGTTCGCTAACAGTAAATAATTGTTTTTTTTTCTTTTTCTTTTTTGGTGTGTCGTAACTTATTTATAATGTGTAGAAAGAAAGACTCTATCTCACCTTTTTATCTAACCAAAAAGTTCTTAAAAAATGGGTGCTACTGAAAGTGCGGTCTACACCGAGCTGGCCTCGAACGGCGAGGCCGACAAGATTCTGACGGCCAAGACGGTTGCGGAGGCGCAGCACTCCTTCTGGCGCTTCGTGCACGCCAAGCACACGCCCTTTGCGATGGAACCGGTCGACTTTGACGCCACCGCCTCGCAGTGCAAGTTTGGCGGAAAGGCCAAGTATACGTTCCCGCGCCAGGGAGACTTGTGCTGGCAGGTCTATGCGCGCTACTCCCTGCCCGGCCTCGTTGCCTTGGGCAAGGACGGTAAAGTGTTGAGAGGCGCGGACGCGCCGTGCTGGCACAATGCCATCGGATACAAGCTGACGCAGCGCGCGACCCTCGCCGTCGCGACGACGGTCATTGACACGCTGACCGACACGTTCCTGTACGTGTGGGAGGAGCTGAGCGCCAAGCCCGGCAAGAAGCTCGGCGAAATGATTGGCAAGTTTGACACGCTCGAGGAGAGACAGGCCTTTGCAAAGCGCAGCCACCAGCTCTACGTTCCACTGCCGTTTTCCTTTGCGAGAAACAGCGGTCTTGCACTGCCCATCGCCGCGCTTGCTTTCCAGCCCATCGTGATGGAGCTGACGTTTGCGCCCAAATCCGAGGTCATTTGCAACAATGATTCGCGCGCCCAGATCTGCGTGCGCCCCGACGGCGTCACGGACGACGACATTGACTCCGGCAAGGTCAGCGTGTCCGCCATGCAGGACTCCGACTTGGAATGCACGATGGAGGCCAATTACATTTATTTAGAAGACGACGAGCGCGAAAAGTTTCAAAAGGGCATTTTCGAGCAGATTGTTGACGAGTTTCAGTTCCAGTCGCAGCAGGCGATTGCCAATGCCGCCACGGGCTCTACAGAGCAGTCCGCCGGCGTGCGCTCCAACGTTCGCCTGCAGCTCAACAACGTCGTTATGGAGTACATGATGGTCGTTTCGCCTCAGGCCAAGAAGGACAAGAACGAGTCCTTTGACTTTTCAGGCCCTGTCGACCCGGCGTCTGGTCTGACGCTCGACCCGGTCCGCAACATTACAATCAAGTTCAACAACTCGCAGCGCGTTCAGACGCGTCCGGGCTCTTACTTTAGATTGGTGCAGCCGTACCAGCACCACACGAACGTGCCGGGTGACTGCGCGAACAAGAAGCAGAACTTTATCTACGTTTGGTCGTACGCAACGGACCCCGAGGACATTGAGCCGAATGGCGGCGCCAACCACTCGAGAATCGACAATTGCAACGTCGAGTTTATGCTGGATCCGCGCATCTTTACGAGTGAAGCGCCTACTGCCGAGGTCATGATTCTCGCGCGCAACAAGAACGTCCTGCGCTACAAGTTTGGCATGTGCCACAAGAAATTCGCGTAAAGCTTTTTTGTAATTGGAGATTTTTGAGATTGATTATTTGTTTGAGTGAAAATTATAAAAAACCTTTTTTCATTTTTTTAAGCCACCCCCTTTATTCCATTCCTTCAAAATAATTATCTTTGCATTTTTAAACATCACGCAATTTTCCGGATATTCTCTACCCTCAAAGCCCCCACTTTCAAAACAATGCTTTCATACTGGTCCCTTGACAGTAAAAGCTCATAGTGCCTTTGCGAAGGCAGAAACAACAGGTTAATCGGAATTGGACACGACACCGTTCCAGGTTCAATGCAGTCCCTCATGACAAGTTTTGATCTGTCCGGAAATCCAGGAACGTAAATTACAATTTTTAACTTGAAGATTTGCGCAAAGGCAAAATATTCCGGGGTCCCTCCCCATGTCTTAGGAAGCATCATGTGTAGCAAGTACTTAATTTGCGCCTTAGTGCGCTCCACGCCCTCTTCGGGTACCTCAGTTTCCCTCTGCACCATTTCCATGGCCAGCAAATCGCCGCGACACCAGTCCCTTCCGCCTTCCGTTTCCGTGTACTTCCCCATGGACGGTACGGATTTTGTTAAGCCGGATTTGTACCATTCGCAGATTCTCTGGCGAACGAGAAATCCACCACGAATAGCCACTTGATTGTTTCCGTCCAAAATAAAGTTATTTATTTCCTCATTCTTTTCAATTGACTGCATTACTGCAATTAATTCCCAGCCTAGGCGCGCGGATGTAAACATGCATCCTCCGTCGCCCGCGACGGGCACCCTGTACCATACATCATTTGATACCTCTTTTTGGATTGGTTTATCATGTATTGGTGTAGGATCGGGAACTTCCACAATTTGCTCTTCTTTGGAAGTATTTATTGTAGTATCCATCGGACTTAATGCAACTTCAGAATTAGTAGTACTTGCGAGCGGTGAAGAAGAAGGTGGAGACAGGTTCTTTACAACCTCGTGATGAAGTAAAGCCTTTAAATGAGCTGCTTTTGCTGGATCTTTTTCAAGATTTAAACTCAATCTACTCATTTATTTTATTATGTTTTAACACTACTTAATATTATTAATTAATTGATGAAACGCATATAAAATGTCGTCTGCATCTGATTCGTCGTCGTCATCGTCCGACTCGTCATCCTCGTCTTCGTCAGACTCAGATGAAGGATTTTCGCGCATATTAAATTCAAAGTCTAAAGACAAAATACAAAAGAAAAAGCAAAAGCAAAAGAAAGTTTTAAAAAAATTAAGTGCGCCCGCTGATTCTTATTCTTCTGGAGCTGAAATGCAATTTGATAATCACTTTAATAGAGAAGCTGAAGCAGAAGCAAAAGAAGAAGAAGAAGAAGTAGAAGCAGAGGACGACAAGAGACAGGAAGATGACGATGAAGTTGAACAGCACTTTGAATCTGGAGACGAGGAGGAAGAAGAAGAAGAAGGAGAAGAAGGAGAAGAAGGAGGAGACGAAGTAAATGATTCTGAAGCTGCGCTAATTTGGAAACAATTTGGAACAAAGCCTGATGGATTTGAGAATAAGCTTAAAAAATCTCAGCTTGTTGCGACAATGCGGTATGCGACAAACTACTGGATTCCGGCAAATACACCTCAGGGATCTGCCTTGAAACTAGCAAAAAAATTATTTGGGCGCACTCCTTGCAAATGCGGCGAGCTCTTTTCAATCAAGATAAAGAAGCCTAATTTCACAATGGAGGATATTGTTTATGTATATCGATGCGAAATGTTTAAGAGAATTCGATTAGAGGCTGCTCTTCGTCAGCGGGGAATGCTCGAGACGTCATTTGGAGGTCGAGGGTCAGCGTCCGATCATGGTGGTGAAAAGATTGACGATCTCGTTGGATATTCGCGTCAATTAGCAAGAATGCAAGAATGTATTTCAAGGTGCTTTAAGCTCTTGCAGAGCGAGCGATACTTTTATAGGGCCGTCGACCCGTCCGTGGACGCTTCATGCGCGACGGTTCCGGACGTCTTTGGGTTTGTTCCCTTTAATGAAAGCAGTTTGACAAAATACGAATCCTTTATTATATTTATATTGAGGCAGCTTTATGATCGGTCGTACAGGCGTTATAATGGAGGAGTCTACGAGCAAATTTTTTCGCCAGATGGTCGCGCAACGCACGCATATAAATGCATTTACGACGACATGAAAAAATTTATTACGCAGGCAACGTCCAAGGAGGACACATTTGCCCAGTGGCAAATTATGCTTTCGCCGGGAAATTTGGCGCATGCATCGACTTATTTGGCAACGGCAGCAAACGAAGTCGAATTTCGAGATCTGAAGCCGGACAGGCACTGGCACGCATTCCGAAACGGGCTTTACTTTACAAAAAAGGCCGAGTTTTACGAATACTGTCACGACGCAATTCCTGGCGACGTTGTGGCCTGCAAATATCACGATGTACTATTTGACACATCCTTGCTGGAAATTGAAGACATTTTGGAAATCCCTACGGATGCAAGTCGCAAACTCATTGAATTTCAAATTGAAATTATGAACAACGGTGGCGGCGCGGGCACTAAACGAACGGCTGAAGAAGTCAGACACATTTTGTATTGGATGTACGTCTTTTTTGGACGATTGCTTTTCGAGGTTGGAGAAATGGACTGCTGGCAAGTAATTCTGTTCATTGTGGGCCGCGCCGGGTGTGGAAAATCCGTCTTACTTCAAGCTGTAGGCAAGTTTTTCGAGGAGTGCGACGTGGAAACAATGGCAAACAATTCCCAGAAGGGGTTTGGTCTTGAGACCTTTGTGCACAAGATGATGTGGCGTTGCTACGAGGTCAAGAGCGACTTTTCTTTGGACCAGGCGCAGCTCCAGAGCATGATTTCCGGCGAGGACATGTCGATCCAGCGCAAGAATTTGACGGCTTTAAACGTTGTGTGGAAGGTACCCGGTATTTTAGCCGGAAACGAATTTGCTGATTGGGCAGACAATTCCGGTTCTATTTCCCGTCGAATCGTCTTGATGAATTTTGATCGGCGCGTTCCGCCCAACATGGTGGACCCTGGTCTCTTGAAAAAAATTGAAATGGAAATGCCGGCCATGCTTCACAAGTCTTGCAAGGCATATCTGGATGCTGTTGAAAAGTACGGCAAGAACGACATTTGGGCCTCCAAGGACGGAGTTTCCATTCTGCCGAGTATCTTTTTGGAAAACAAGAAGAATTTGAAGAAGGGAACACACAATCTTGCTGCTTTTCTCAATTCGGAGCTTGACGTTGAGCTCGGAGAGGATTTGTGTATCCCTTTCAAGATATTCAAGAAACTTGCGGATGCGTTTTACCAAACAAGCGGCTTTTCAAAATTTCAGTGGAAGGAAGACAAGTTCAATACAGTCTTCGAGGACAATGGGATTACGAGAAGAAGGTTGAAAGCGGATGAAGTATCGAGAGGAATGAACGTGTATGGGGAGGAGGAACTTGACAAGAAAGAGGAATGGCTCTTTGGTGTTGGTGCGCGCGTCAAGGACGGACTACACGGCGCAGACTTATCACCCGGATCTGAAAAAGATAAGAGGAGGGGTAAAAATGACAGAGGACGCAACGAAATTTTAGAGGAAATGGGAGGGGAGGATGATTTGTAGTTTTCGTAACGAAAGGAAAATTAATGAAATGCAAAGAAGAAAAAAATGAGGTTTTGTCGATCCCGTTCCAAACATTCCAAGCAGGCTAAAAAGGCCCAACACAAACTTCGTGGTGGCTTCAAATTAAATGAAGTTAACTTGATCGGAAACAGTGGGGCATACATTGCAGCGTGTATAGAGTGCTGCTCTACAAACCCCTGTCCGGCGCCAAATGTGAATGATGATGTTTCCATTGTAACAAAAATTTTTCCCAGTACGGCCCAAGGGTTTCGGCAGTATACAGACGAGATTGCATTCGGACCTCTAATACGTCGATTTGATCCTCATCAGACGCGTTATGTATATAATTTACAAAAGGATTGCGTAGCTTGTCAGGACGTTCCTTTGCGCGCCTTGGCGCCAAGAGTTCGAAACATTTTAATGAGAGTAAATCGCGAAGCCACGGATGACACTTCCTTGTCAAGCTTTTACATGTACAACATGCCAGCTCTCAATCCTTATAGAAACATTTCAACAATTTCGGAAGCTCGAAAAGATTTTTTGAGAGAAAGCGTTAGAATTTTGCATTTGAATGGAATTACGCATAATGATTTGCACAAGGACAATATTCTGGAAAGCCCTGACGGGAATCCGCGAATTATTGATTTTGGAATGTCCACTTCGTTCAACACTCTAGCGCCCACAGAGGAGGATGAGCAAAAGAAGAGAAGAGATTTTCAAATGTTAGAAAGAACTCTGGCTCATGCTCCTCCAGAATTACCTCGTGGTCGCGGTCGAAGAAGTTTTCCTGGTCGTGATCGTTCAAGATCAAGATCAAGATCAAGATCAAGATCACGATCAAGATCACGATCAAGATCGCTTTCTCCTTCTAGACTCGCGAGAGTAGCATCTCCTCGTCAATATCATTCTCCTCCTCGTTAGTGAGTATGCTCTAACTCTTTCTCTTCCTCTTCCTCTTCCTCTTCCTTTTCCTCCATCTGTGTATTTTGTTTGCCCTTTCTTGCTGCCTTTTTCTGTTTCAATTTTAGATCAGAAATGTATGTCTGCAATGTTTTTGCATGTTGATTTGCGCCTCCACCAATGACTGTTACTGCTGTTAAAGAAACTGACAATCCGCACACCGCCGCAAACATATAGTTTCTGTATAATAAAGCACTTATTAAAGAGAGGAAGATGATGCTTACACACAAAGCAACTGACAAGTTATTGCGGGGCATTGTGAAAAACTGAATCATTGTGGCGCCAGTTTCGGCAAAGTCTGCCATGTCCTGAAGCGTAGTTGACGGAGGAATGTCAATTAAAACGTCAGGTTGAAATTGATGAGTTTCTGTTACGTACGGTTCGGCGTGGTTCGACGTTAACGAAACGGTTTCAGGGAGTCTCGCAGTTAAGTACAGACGCGCGGGGCGCTCGTCGTACGACCCCGACCTCACTACCCAATCATACAAGAATGTTCCAGGGGAGGGTGGAGCTGACAGGGGATTGGGCTGCTTCATGGTGGTAAGCTTCATTGTGAGCGTGTTGAAGATGGACGCACTCATTTTTTATTGACTTAATTGCCTCTTTTTTTTTATCTTGACAAGAGAAAAGGAAAAGACAAATAGAATGAGTGCAAGTTTGTACCTTCAAAACGCTCTTGAACAAATTTTAAAATCTGAATTTGACGTTATAGACAAGGAAAATAATGATGAAGATTTAAACATTCTTCATTGTCTCACAAAATCAATTCAGTGTGTTTGCAATCATCACGACATTTCTTTGCCCAAAAAAAAGTTAGATAACTTTATTATTGAATCGGCTGCTTATTGTGATAACGATACTGGTAATGAAACATTTCCGTTTCCATGCTTTCCCTGGCACGAGTGCGAGGGATTTAAGGACTTTGAACATAATTTTAAGAAAAAGAAAAACGTTAAAAAATGTTGTGTAAGAAACACAAAATTACCTACAAAGTCGAGCTGCAAACGAGTAGAAATCAAAGACTGTGTTAATATTGAAGAAAACAAAAACAGAAACAAGGAAAATGAGAAAAATGTATTAGGTGTTTTTACAACTAGAAACGCGGACAAGAGTGTGAGCACTTATGGATTACTTGAATCTTCAGACAAAAGTTTAAGTACACTTTTATATGATACGAAAGACGAGCCTTGTTTTGTGGCAACAATTCCAGATTCAAAACTAGGTATTGTCTTTTCGGCAACACCATCTGGTGTATGCTCAATACTACACCTTTCAATAAATCAACAAAACGGAGCGCGATTTCTCAAAAAACCTGTTGAATTTATGCTCGACGTTCCGGTCGGAGGCAACCTCAATTTCTTAGAGTGCAGACGATCATCAACAGAAGGGGATTTAATTTTGTTTTGGGAGTGTTCTTTATTATTAGAATTTGAATCAGAATTAAATGAAAAAAGCAGTTTTTATACTGGAATTAATGAATCTACTTTAAGATTATTAATGGAAGAGCACACCGAGAAAAAATTGGATCGCTTGTTCAGGGCTGTTCAAGAAGAAAATCTTGACTTTATGACCTTTACAAAACCCAAGATTTATTCGCAGTTTGACTCTATAAAGGACGAAGACGATAAAGTCTTGTTTGAGCACAATTTTGGACTTATATACGCAGACTGTTCTTCTTCTTCTTCTACTTCTTCTTCTTCTACTTCTTCTTCTTCTTCTTCTACTTTTTTGTCAAAAAGAAAACCTAAATCCCATCATGATCTTGTCATTCTCGTTCCAGCAATTTCGTGCGCGGTAAAATGTCCCGAGCCTAGTAAATGTAACACGTGTGGTAATATTATGTGGTTTTACGACAACAAATCCGGAAACTTATTGTTTCGCAACAATGAAAGCGAAAAGGGAGGAAGGGTAAAGGAAATTATTTCAATGTCAATATTTTAAAATTTATTCCTTGTTCTTGTCTACTGTGTCTATGTCTCCCTTACGTCTCGCCCCTGCCCCTCTTTTGAAATTAGCAGAATTTGCGATTTTTAATTTCTTTTCCTTTTCTTTCTCTTTCTCTTTCTTTAAAACAGGAGTCGACCATCTCGGAACGTCTTGTAATTGTTCTTCTTGTTTTTGAATATTAATCTCTTCTTTTTCTACCTCAAGTTCTATTTTGTCTTCAATCTTTTGCTTTACTTCTTCAGTTACTTTTTCTTCCTTCAACTCCTCATTCGCTTCAATTTTTTCTACTTTTTCTACTTCTCTTTCATGCTCCATCTCCTTTTCATTTTCTTTGGACTTTTTCTTCTCCATCTCCATCTCCTCTTTAGACTTTTCCTTCTCCTTTTCCTTTTCGTTTTCATTTTCTTTGGACTTTTGCTTTTGCATCTTCATTGCATTTGCAAATAATTTTACATCCGGAAGTGAGGCCTTGACTGAATTCGCAATTTCCAATACCTGATTTAATTCTTCATCAAAAATATCTTGCTTTCTTATGTATTGAGGTTGAACGAAAGAAGGAGCAGGCGCAGGATAAGGAGCAAGAATAGGAGGATGAGGAGGATGAGGAGGATGAGGAGGATGACTAGGAGAAAGATGAGATGTAGAGTCGGTTTGCTTGGCTCTTAAAGTTTGTTCAAGGTCAGAGACGAGATCATTGAGCTGAAGTCTGACAGCACCTCGTAACGTAATGTCGTCAACTGGAGGTCTCGCCTCAAGATCACGAACTCGTCTTTGAAGGGAAATAATTCTCGCCATTGCATACAAAAGCAACATTCCGAAAAAAACAACAAGTATGTACCAATATGATTCTACAGTTTTTCCTAATCCTAACCATGAGCGCTTTGTGGCTTGCGTACCATTCGTATGCTGCATTTCTTCAAAAACTTCAGGTATCGAAGACAAGAATTGTTTCTTCATCTTTTTATTTTTGATGTGTTTGGTTTGATTGTAATCAAGGACAAAAATGCGTAATTGTAAACATGAACGAAAGAATAAAAATGGAGGACGCATTTGATGACATGCCAAACCTGGCACCTTCAGCAATTGTGAACGTAGAAGTTTCATTGACGAATCATCACGCAACTCCGACTACTTCTCTTCCCCCATTGTTGATTACGGCAAATTGGGATGCTATTGAATCCGAAACAATTGCAGACACCGTTCCTTATGAAGAAGACGAGTATACAGGAGAAGAAGGAATAGAAGGAGAAGAAGGAATAGAAGGAGAAGGAGAAGGAGGAGAAGAAGGAATAGAAGGAAGAGAGGAAGAAACAGAAGCTTCTGCTTCTGCCACCTTTCAGGAGCAGCTTGTACGTAATTTGCTTGATCTTATTAATCCACCAACAACAAACGCAGAGAGTTTATATGTGGGAGAGTTTTTGGGGAGAATGATGGGATCAACACAAGAACCAAGCATTACATTAGATAGACTTTCTCAAGGACTTTCTCTCTCTTCAGGCGTCTTAAGAGCTCTTTCGTCTTCGTCGTCTTCTTTATCGTCCTATTCAATCACCGCTTCTGCGCCTATTGCTAAGTCGAGCATAATTGACTCCTTTACAGGAGCTCCGCTTCCAGAAAATGCAAAAACGATTACGTTTCATGACAATGAAGTCTATGAAATTGACGGATTGATTGATTTTTTTGTCACAACGCGCGAAATCAGAAGCCCACTAACTGGATTGATCTTGACCGAAAAGGATGTTGAAAAAGTTTCAGACATGCAGCCATCGTCAGCAATTCATCTGTTAAGCATTTATAAGTCTTACTTAACATCTCGCGATGAAAAGTACGAAAAACCAATATCAAAAGTAAAGGCACACTATTTTGAGGAAACTATTTACACAATGATTCTTCACTGCTTGGCAATTTGCGAATTGGACCAAGTTACGAATGCTCACTTGACAATTCAAGACTTTAACAAAAAATATTACCCCACAATTATTCGGTCATTTTCGGGTCTGGCGCTTTCAAATCCTACACGAGTGTTAAAAGTAAGCAAAAATGTAGTTTCTCAACTAAAAGCGGTAGTGGAAAACGTAAATAATTCGGATATGGACGACATGGACGAATTAAATGACATAGAAAACGAAAACGCTATCAAATTCTTATATCACCCAGTTGTTGTAAGAAGCATTTGCCACGCAATTACTGGAGTCTGCAATCTTGCTTCAACGCAATATTTTTCTGCTGCGTCGCCGGCAAAGTTTGCTTCCAAAATATGTGAAGTTCCAGTTGCGCGCATTGTTCAAAATCAACCCCAATCAAGATATATAATGAGGTAAAAGATATTAAAAACAAATGAAATCATTGTTTGCTTGTGTTGTAACATTATTAATTTTGATAATTTGGTTTTTGAGATCCAGTTTGCTATCAATAAGCAGTAAACCAAAAATTAGCCCAAAACAACCCAAAACAGAATTGTATTCAAATGTGAGATCACAAGTGAGGACGGGTGATTTGATCATGACACGAGCTTCAAACAATCTTGTGTCCGATCTTCATTGTAAATGGCTCAAGACTCCCATTTCCCACGTGGGCATTGCAGTTGTTGAAAGTGAGGGCAGCGACTTAGCGAGAGTTTTTATGTTTGAATCATCCGCTGGTCGCGGAGCGCAGCTTCGCGATCTTGAAGATTATGCAAGAAACGGAGTAAGTGACGTTTTTATCAAGCATTTAAATAGAGAAGAATTAAAAATTTCAAAAGAAACTGTTTTAAAAACAATTGAAAGCTTTTCTAAAGCAGAATATTCCTTCAAATTCCTTGCCGACATACCTCATAAGCTCATGGGCCTTGATCGGGAAGGCAGCGAAAGCGAAGATGACGAAATGGAGGACTCGTACAGCTGTGCGGATTTGGTCTACAACGTTTATATTAAAATAGGGATTGTCATAAATCCAAAAAAAAAAGGAAGGCGTTGGTTTCCAAAAGATTTTTTCCTTGATAAGATCGATTTTTTGGACTCTGCGTTTAGCGAGATTCGCAGCGTATTTTTTAATGATCTAGACCAAGTAGATAAAAAAAGAATTTCACTGTCCCTCCATAGAATTTTTGATCTTTTAGTAGATTCTTAAAATACAATGTCGGAAATATGGGAAAGAATGAAAGCAAGGAATGAAGCGCTAATGAGGTCTAATAAACTGAGCAAGGAAACAGAAATGCAAGAAGGTTTTAACGGAGGAGCTAGGGACGAAGCAAGCAAAACAAAGCCGAGAGAGGAAATAAAACCAAAGTTTACACAGCAGCTTAATGAATCTACTGATATTGGAAAAACATTGCTTGTTTTAGAGGAGGAAGATTATGTTGTGAATGGAGTTCAAACAGCAGTGCACGTGCAAGGAGGAGAGAGATGGTTTGATGGTCTTAAAGGCGGAGCAAGGGACGAAGCTAGCAAAACAGAACAGTTTCTGATTCAACAACTTGCGCAAACGCGCGAAGAAACAAGCAGGGCGCAGGCAAACTCTTTAATGTTGCAACAACAACTCAACCAACTTCAGACAGAACTTCAATCAGTTCGCGAAATGGTCAGGGCCTCGAATAAGAACGTGGAAGAATCCGAAAAAGTCCTTCAACGAGTACAGGATGCGAGTCTCGAAATCGTTCGGACGCGATCGGAGATGGTCCTCATCCAAGAGCAGACGGCAGCGGCGGCACTGAAGGCAAAGGCTTTCGAACAAAATGCCGAAAGCTCGGCGCGCACCGCCCAAGATGCAGTCGCAGTCCAGACAATGCGAAAAACGCGAGTGATGCATGGCGAGCTTGAAAGGGCCTTGAAGCTGGAAGAGCAATACAAGAAGAAGGCGGAGGAAGGCCACAAACTTTTGGACGAAGAGCGCAAAGTTTTAAATAAGCTCAAGGCGGACGAAAAGGAGAAGAGGGATGAGGCCGATTTGGAGCAGGGGCGCTACTCGAAACTTAAATCCTACGCGGAAATTCTCGTAATGAATGCTCAAACTGCTTCAGTGGCTTCAGCCGAGGCGAATGAAAAGCTAGCTTTTCTTCTTGCAAATGAGACCAAGGCGCAGGAGACCTTGACCAAGTACAAGGAACACGCTCGAGAGGTGATTGCCAAATCCAAGAAGTTCGAGTCAGACGCAATGCGAGGCAAGCGAGATCAGAACACAGTGCAGAAAATCGCCGAGATTCACGCGTATGAGACCGAAACGGCTACAGTCTTGGTGCAGACCATGAAATTAATCGAAAAGCTTCGAGACAAGATCGAAAAGGCCCTGGCTCGGGCCAAGGAGGCCGAAGCGTCCGCTAGTCAGAAGGCGAATGAAGCTAAGATTTCTCAGGACGCGCTTTTGGAATACGAATCCGTATTAAAGAAGGCATTGAATGACGCCATGGCTGCTTTACGAGATTTAAGGGACGAGGAGGTGAAGTTTGAAAAGGTGCGATCGGATTCGATTCGGTATGACGACGAGTACGAACGGGCCAAGACAGACGCCCGACTCAAGTCGTCTGCGACGATTGAGAGCGAAGACGAGGCGCGCAAGGCCTTGAGGGAGATGCAAATTGGTGCAGGCCAGGGTGCTGCAACTGGATCAGAAGAAGGAGGAGGAGAAGGAGAAAGAGAAGAAAATCCAGACAAGGACAAGACCCAAGACCAACTCTATGGAGGATCGTTAGAGAAAAAGAAGGGCGTCTTTTCAAAAATAACACAAGCACTTAAAAATTTAAAGAAGAAGAATGTCTTGTATGTGTCTGGGGGCGAGTTTCAGGAAAGGGTTGCGAAGGAATTGGCAGGGGGGATCAAGGTAGACTTTTAAGACACTTTTATTTTACATTTACACTTCTTATTGACTTTGACTTGAAAGGCATTATGCGTCTGGGGGGCGATTCTAATAAAAGGTTGTGAAGGAATTGGCAAGGTAGACTTTCAAAACTTTTTTTAATAATTAATTACTCCTTCATCTTCCAATTATTTTTTTTAATATAATCTTGAACATATCCATTTGTGAAAAAGTACCAAACGAACCAATACGTAGGAACTTTTTGAGCATGCCAGCCTTCCGTCCATTTTTCATCCATTTTGTCGGAAATTTCTTGTTGTTCGTCTGTATAATAAAAGTTATCAACAATATCTCCTATCTTGTAAAAAATCTACAATTTTTTTTTTAGAAATTTCCATTGTCATAAGAAATTTTACAATTTCAACAGGATTTTCAAACTGATGGAAACTTAGGGAAGCTCCTCCGTCATCAATATAAGTTTCAAGTAAAAATTTTGTAAGCTTTCTCGCTTTAGCTTCAATTTTTGAAACGTACGTAGGAGTCGATCTCGATTTTGGCAGCGATCTCGATCTAGATTTCGACTTTGACTTGGAAGGCATTTTCACTTTTCTTTTTATTTATTTGTGCTACCAAAGACATTTCATATTTCGTTGGAGAGGATGGTAGTGAGGACCCAAAATTGTAGAAAGATCCAAATTCAAAAATTCTTGAACAAGGACGTTTTCTGGACGAAACGCCCATTCAGCATTCTTGCAAAGATACTTGGGCTCGCCACTTTTCTTGAAACCAAACGGTTCGTACGATACAAGAACTTCTGCGCACGAGAAAGGACCGTTACTCCATTGTGAAAAATGGTCCGACACGTTTTCAAATCCGCTCTTTTCCTCTGTACATTTCTTGCAGGTGCACGCATACTGTTGTAAAGGATACTGATGAATTTTGGTTGGAAACGCAAAAGCCAAGCATCTGAAAATAACTCCTTCTTTACGAAACTCGTAATTCTGGTGACGAGACGCGTAGCGACACGCCTTGAAAAATGTACCCAGATACACAGCATTGCCCAGCATGCCAAAACTCGGCTTCAATCCTTGTTTTATAATCAACTCACGTTTATCAGCTCCAGATCCGTGATATAAAGCAAAGGGTTCAATGTTGCAATGTAGTAAATGACGAATGTCGTGCTTGTGCCTTAAAACTTTTAACGAATCAGTCTTCGAAATAATAGTATCAAAATACATTGGTTTGTCTTCTACATTTTCAGGTGGAAATCCGCCACGAGGTGTAAAGTCATCGCTTACAAGCCAAATAAGATCTCTTGAAGCTCTAAAAGGTTTTTGAAGCTCGTAATGATCAGTATGGGAATTTAAAACTTGCAAATCGAAAAATTCTGTTTCAATTAATTTTACATTTTTTGCCTCCTTGTTAAAAACATTTGAAACAAGTTTAATTTTATTTGAAGTTTGATCGTATTCGCATAAGAACTCTACATAGAAAAAGAGTGTTTGTTCAATGGTCTTCGTTCGTATCGTGCAAACAAATTGATCTTTAACAGACATTTTTTTATATTTAAAAATAAATAAAATAATCGTTAAACAAATCAAATATGGATGAGTTTGAAACAAAGTCTCGCATTGTGATTCTAGATACAGAAGACGTTAGTGAACTATTTAAAAAGAAACAATCTGAAATGAGCGAAGATGATGCATATCGAAGTGTCGGCGCATCCATTTCGATCGCAATTGGACAATCAATTGACGTTACACGATCTGAAAAGGGATATGCTGACTTGCTTAAATCCGTTCGCGAAGAGTGTGAACAGGGACTTTCTGTAGCTTTGCATGGAAAATTGGAGAAAAAATCATCAGAGGCTGACGGAGACAAGGATGAAAATAAGGACAAGGAGATGGAAGAGGAAGAGGAAAACGATCAGGAGAACTTTTGTTGGTCGTACCTCTTAAAACCAAGAGATACGGTGCTTTCAACAATATCGAAAAAGTGCTCTGCGATTGCAAACATTACGATTCTGTTTCGCGGTCGTGCCGATGAGGGCATCTTGACAATAGTCGACTCTGCATATTTAACGTTTAATGACCGCGTCATTGACATTGCCAGCATTGCACCGAACCAAGATGACAGGAGAGTTGCCACATTTCGAGGATTTCCCGAGTCGCAGCCATTTCTCTTTTCCTGCATGTCCGAAGAGGACGAACTCAAAATTTTTATTCGATTCAAGAAGTGTCCCAAGGACTTTGGCAAGGAAATGGTACGAATTCTAGCGGATCTGTTTTGGTTCGAAACTCAGGACGATTTTCTTCACCAAAACTGGATCGTTCCCCTCAAATTTGATGAAGGACAAGAGCTTTTCTATGATTGTTCAAAAATTCCTGCTACACTAACAACCCGCGGCGAGTTAGGTGCTCCTCCAGATGTTCTTGCTCGGCGAGCTTCAAAGGGATGGCCGCACTCCATGGAATTCGAATCGGAAGAATCAGACTCTGATGCTTCAAAGTCTCAAAATTCACATGAATCTGAAAAGTCGTCGTCAAGCACGCGACGAAAGAATGAGATGAGAATGAGGATTGAGTGGCAAAGACGTTTAGAAGCGGATGCAATGGAAAAACGAGCAAAAGAACGAGCCAAGAGTGCAATCGCATCCATGACTGGCACTCTTCATTTACGAGGTAGGGCATATTCGGACGAGGACATTTTTCATATCCAACGTCTCTTTGGCGCATCCTCGGGCATGTCTCCAGAAGGGGAAGCATTGTGTGCCATTGAAATTGCCCGATGGAAGGCACAGAAGCAACTATTGGAAGATGAATTGGCTTTATTGAACAAAGAATTAAAAACAGGGAATGAAAATGAAGAGAAGGAAAAGGAAGAGAAGGAAAAGGAGAAGGAGAAGGAGGAGGAAAAGGAGAAGGAAAAGGAGAAGGAAAAGGAGAAGGAGAAGGAGGAGGAGGAAGATAAGGACAAAAATGTTCACGTCATGCCAATTTAACACTTCACTTTTAGTTTAACTGGACACGCTCGGCGTCGCGCTTTCTAACAACCGTATTCATTGCACTAGGCTGAAAGTAACTGTAAACAATTTGCTCAACAGCTTCCTTTGCAAAGTATTTGCAGCTAAACAAGTCAAAATACATTGAATTGTTTTCTTCGCAGAAATGAGCACAGATATTCGATGTCTCAATAAGTTGAACTAACGTAAATCCCTTCTTGTTGCCTTCCCCAAACATAACAATCTGAGGCTCACCAAACGCCTTCATATCGATTTTTTGCACAAGTTCCTTTGTAAATTTTTCAATGGTTAAGCGCGATCGAATCGCTTTAGAATTGCAGCTGGATCCATCGATTGTCAAATGCAAACCCCATGGATTAATTGCCTGTTTTTCGTTTGTAGAGGAGGCAACTGCAAGAAGTGGAGGAGGGGATCTGCATAAATTGTGTTGATAATCCTGCTGTTTTAATTGCAACTGCTTAAAAAAAGAGCACTTTGTGGCTTCCTTTGAATGTAAACAAGTTGAAAATGCTCGAGTATTGATTCGTTTAGAAAACATTACCATTGTTTAGCCTTGTAGCCCTTTGGACCGTGTTTTTTTGTTAGACTTTTTTTTTCTTTTTTTTTATTGAGGTAAAGGATAAAAGTATGAGTAGTTAAATTATTGTTTTCAACGAATATTTAAGTTGCCTGTTTTTTAGCGTTAGAGTCAGCAAAAAACTGCTTGTTTTGACTATGAAGGCCAGGAAGACTTGAAAAGCTTATCATTCCTAGAGGTATTTTTTTCAATGCAGATATATTAACAAATGCATTTGTTGAATAATGCACAACTTTATCCATGCTTGAAAAAATGCTTTCAATTGCATTCAAGATCATGTCTGATTTGATAGGGTCATTGGATTGAGACGTAAACCACTTCAAAATCCCGGTTTTCTGATTTTCTGCTGATCTTGAAAAGACAATTGTTTTTACTTGTTCTACGAGATCGCGCGTGTCAGTTACATCCTCTTGCAAATTGCTTGCAACGGCAAAGAGTTTTTGAAGAATTGAAGAAAGGCGTCCGATGGTGCTGTTGAACGTCTGAATAGTCGCGGAGTGATCCATCAGTCTATTCGAAGACGAAGACGAAGACGACGAAAACTGCAATTGATCGATTGTTGCTTCTAACGGTACACCGATGACAAGACTTGTGCCAATGCACAAGAGCGCTTCCCTGGCCTCCAAGAGAGCGGCATTCTCATTGTTGGTAATGTAACCATGTGCCATCGACAACAAGTCCACTGTCTCGATCAACAAGTCTATTGTTTTGAAATCCTTGCCCCTCTTTTTCAGCTTGTCGCTAAATTCATACAGTCCCTCAATTTTACCTCCTTCCAGTCCTGAAGAGACTTGATCTGATGTCAAAACCTCATAATCTGGCGTAGGCACCACCTCATTTGTATTTGTGGGACTTAACTCTGCTCCCATGACTTCGCCGCTAACTACTGCTATAGGAATAGGAATAGGAACACTATCAGAATTTCCTATTTCTCCTCCTCCAAGAAATCGTTTAAAAAAAGATGGATTTTTCGCATCTGCTTGTGCCGCTAAATTTGCTTCTGCCTTTTGCCTCTTATTTTCAGCATTTACAAACTGAGAAAGCTTCTCAAGATTTCTTAACGTGTTTTGAGAACAGTGAATTGTCATTTCCAAATTATGGACTACTGCCAATAAATACGCTTGACAAATTTGGACATTTCCAATAACTGCCTTGGCGGCTTCAAACTCAAAATTGTTTGACGACATTTCTTTCTTTTTTTTTATGAGACTCCGAGATACGAGTTTCGAATAAATTCAGGATTCTTTCTTGATTGAGCGCAGTTTATAAATTCCTTAGCATTTTTTTCGTCAAACGCTTGCACGAGAGACAATACAGGTTCAATTTCGCTTCGTTGATGGTTCTTCTCGGAATTGTGATTCAAGGAGGAAGGAGTCGATAGTTTCCACCTGCCCATAAGTCCATCTCTTTCAAAATTTGCATAATAGTGCTCTATGGTAGAAGACTCTAAAAGTGTCATGTAAAAAACAATGTGTCCCTTTACTGCATTATTTTCCTTCTCATATTCTCCCAAGTGAAGGACTCGGACTCGAGTGCGATAGTTTCCGTTATATTTAAAATGTTCAATTTTATCTCGTTTTAAAACAGCATAGAAAATAACATCATCTTCCGGAATCGTAAATTTACTTAATTGCGATTCCTCGTTGCGTTGTAACTTTAAAGTCCAACTCATTTTTTTATGTGTATATTTTAAAATATTAAAAGGATTTATTGTTATTAATTTGTTTGTTCTTTAAGGGACGTTTGATAAACATATTATGTTTTGATTACGCTGCCAATGGATCACGATGGCCGCGATGTGCAGGACAGCGAGTGTGGGGTCGAAATGGAGGATTTCAAGGCGGATCACAAAGGGTCAATTCCGTTTTTCAGGGACGCGGACGCTGAAGATATTATTAATCTTGGAGATGGAGACAAGTCTCACTTGTCGTCCTTCTTGCAATCCGAAAGCGCGATACCTGGGAAAATTCCGTACATGAAGAAAGTGGAGTGGAGAAAGGGAGAGGAAGCCCTTAAAGCATACAGACCCTTATGGAAAATTTTGAAACAGGGACATGACGTTCCGTTTCAGAAATTAAGCATTTTTTTGAGAGACACTAAATCTGCTATTGATCGCTTTGCAAAAGAAGCGCTTAAAAAAGTTCCGACGCACGTTACAATGTGTGGATCAAATTTTGCAATTGCTGAAAAGGACGAGTCAACATTTCTTGAAATGTATGCTGCCTTAGTGACAAGTGGATGCCGCTGCTATTTTGTGGAACGACCTACGGAAGTCTACAGATACTTTTGCGACTTTGATTTCAAGCAACTCGCAATGATTCCGGACAAGACGATTGAAGCCGCCGCAATGGTTGTCCAATCGGTTGTGCGCCTGTTCTATCCGTCCTTCAAAGACGACGAGCAAGCATTGAAAGCGGTCGTTTGTACTACGGACGCAAAGCGAGTCCCTGCAAGCGGAACAACTCCGGAACTCATTAAAACGGGAATGCACATCTTGTGGCCAGGTTTGTTAGTGTCTGTCGATACTGCATTAAACATTCGAGAATCAATGCTTGTCGAGATGCAAAAGATTTTTGGACTTCGAGTTGAACCAAGCAATTCGTGGGAGGACGTGATTGACGTGTCGGTCTATCCAGATTTAAACAAGAAGGGCAGCGGTCTACGAATGCTGGGTTCTTGCAAGTCGGTTACGTGTTCTGCGTGCAAGGGAACAAGGAAACTTGATCCGAAAGACAGAAATGGTCCGGATTGCGCCAAATGTAAGGGAGTCGGAAAACTTGACGAAGGGAGGCCTTACTTTCCTCTCATGGTCTTGACGACATCGGGAAAACGAGATGTCAAGTCTGAACTTTATTATCTTGAGAATATGCACGCGCTTATTGTCGATACGAAAATCAGAACGTCTGCAGGGACCGAGCCTACTCCAGGGTACGTTTTACCGGAAGGTGCGCCCGTATACTTGGCGTCCGAACCTGGACGTATTCGCAGACCCGGCGGAACGGACGTTGTTGACAGAGGCCAGAAGACGAAATCAAAAACAATGGGAACATTGCCACTGGGCCAAAAGGTCGAAGTCAGTCGGTCCGACCCAGTTTGGCCATGCATTGAGGCAATGATTTCCAAGCATCCTTGTGGAATGTATTCGCAAATTATTGTGAATCAAATTACGACAAATGCCAAGAGGACAAAATATACCGCGCACATTAATGGGCCGTATTCTCATTATTGTCAAAATAAAGGGTCTGTCCACTCTTCGAATCGCGTGTTTTTTGAGTTTGATTCTACCGGATTTGTCCAAAAATGTTTCGGGAATAAACAAGGAATCCATGGTCCATGCGGTCCTTCCTACAGATCGTCAACCGAACCTCTTTCGCCATCCGATCTTGAAATTCTTTTTCCAGATGCGAAACATACGTATTTGAAAGCCCTGTACGCTTGCCGAGATCCAGTTCTAGATGGTCAAAAAGAAAAAGAACGGGAAACAGATGAAGAAGATCAAGAAACTGCATTCTTGGGTCGGAAAATGAGGACACTTCTTCTGGCCGGCGATTACTTGTCTAATTTTCTCTTTGGTTCTAATCCTCTTCAAACATCCAAGGGTAAAAATGATTTAATTGTAAATGAAGGCGAACTTTGTCTTTGGTCTAGAACGCTGCGAAACGAGGGAAGGTATTTTGTCAATGTTGGATCCTTTTCTGCGGACAAGATGGACACATATGTCGAAATTGACTCTGCCGCTCTCGGAACAAGGAAAAACGCTGCACGACTTCTTGGGTTTTTGGATGAAGAAGACGAACTTGAAGATGAAGGTATTGGAGATTTTGATAAGACTAAAATTCGGAATGAATCAAAAAATGAAAATCGTAAGTCTCTTCTATTCCTTCATAAACAAATGTTTGGCGCGCTCGATGACATGATAAATGATTGTGTGGAGCTTGACCAGAGCTCGTTAAAAAAAAATGGGCTACGTTTGGGGTTGAATGGACATGGAAATGGAAACGATTTTGCATTTAATGAAGATGCAGATTTAAAAAAGGGGATACGATTGCGCGAATATGACGCTGACACTTTGTTGCAACTCTAATAAATAAATTAATAAATAAATAAGTTAATCAATTAATTATAAAAAATAAGAAGTAAAAATGTCTTTTACCTATACTCAAACTCAGATAAAGGCGTTGGATGCATTCAAAACAGGCAAAAGCTTTTTGCTGACCGGATCGGCCGGAACCGGAAAATCAAAATTAATTTTAGATTTTAAAATTATTGCGAACGGCGAAGATGAAGTTGTAGACGATTTAGATTCGCAAGATGGATGCAGATTTAAAAAAATTGCCGTTTGCGCAACCACTGGTCTTGCAGCAGTACAAATTGGCGGCAGAACGATCGACTCCTTTATGAGAATTTTTCCTCAGGATGCAAAAACGGACATGGACCTTTTAATTACAACCAAAATGAAAAGCAGGACATGGGTCAAGTCCCTAAAAGATCTTGATTGTCTGTTAATTGACGAGGCTTCCATGTTAACACCTCTTAAGTTTGTTCAATGCGACGCATTACTGAAAGCAGTTCGTGCAAATGAAAAACCGTTTGGAGGTTTACAAGTTGTTTTAATTGGAGATTTTTTTCAATTGCCACCAATATCTTCTTCTTCCTCTTCTTCCTCCTCCTCCTCCTACTCCTCTTCTTCTTCCTCTTCTTCCTCCTCCTCCTCTTCTTCCTCCTCTTCTAAACCAAGTAATATAAATGACGCCACATTTATCTTTGAACTGGATCTTTTTTATGAGCTCATGGACGACATTATTGATCTCGAACAAGTCCACCGCCAAAAGGATTCTGAATTTGTGTCCTTGCTGAGACGAATGCGGATTGGCGAACTAAGCGAAGACGACAAGAAGGTTTTGTTTTCAAGAGTCAATGCAACATTAAAAGACGACGGAATCAAAGCCACTTCGCTGTTTGCACAAAACGTTGATGTCGACAGACTCAATTTTTCAGAGCAAGAAAAGCTTAAGACGAGACGAAATGTTTTTGAGTTGAGAAATGGATGCAAAAAGTCTGGATCACGTCACGGTGGATCGCAAGCTACTGACGTTCAAAATCTGCAAAGATTGCAAGAGACATTAATAAAGGAAGTTGGGCTTCCTTCGTCTCTTGAACTTCGGATTGGAGCGCAAGTCATGCTTGTGCACAATTTGGATGTCCAAGGGGGACTTGTTAACGGATCTCGTGGAGTTGTGATTGGATTTGCCAAAACATCCAAAGATGACCCAGAAAGGGACTTTGATCCAGAGCCCTTGGGTTTTAACAAGAAGGAGGGAAATGATCGCAATTTATATTATCCGGACGATCCTTTACCCATTGTCAAGTTTGCTTCTTTTACACCTGGAGGAAAACAGAGGGCGATTGAGATTCCATTTGTCCGTTGGGAAAAAACGGAAAAAAAGGTTGGAGAGGCGTGGGTTACGGCTCTGCCTTTGAAACTGGCTTGGTCATCAACAATTCACAAATGCCAAGGAAGCTCATTGGATCGCGTCGAGGTGGCGATTGACAAGACTGTATTCGCGTACGGGCAGGCTTACGTTGCCTTATCACGAGTCACTACATTGGAAGGTCTAACTCTAAAATCTTTTGATCCGTCTGTTGTAAGGGCGCATCCTGCAGCCCTCGAATTTTTCAAGTCCAATTTTAACGATTTAAAATCTGCAAGATTTCCGGCAAAGACTGTGAAAGCAGAAAGAGCAGAAAAAGCAGCAAAAGCATTGAAACCTTTGGCGACTACAACGACAAAAAAAAGGACAAGGTCAATCGAAGATTTGACTGCTTTTGCTCCGGTTGTTATGAATGCAGAGCAGGTGATGGCGTCGGAAGCACGAATGTTAGAGATTTTTGCGCTGCAACGTCTTCAAGACGATCAAGAGGATCAAGACGAGGATTAAGCACCATTATCAATAATACGAATTTCTTCCAAGTCGTCGTCGTTAGGAAAATTTACATTTAATCTTGTTTTCGTGCATATTCCTTCAATGCATTTTTCCCTTTTCCTGCAAACCAAAGATCCACATTGAGGACCAGCTGCATTTAATGCAGGTACAAGTGGTCTTTCTTCTCCTTCTCCTTCTTTTCCATCTTTTTCTCCTTCTTTTCCTTCTCCTTCTCCTTCTCCTTCTCCTTCTTTTTCTCCTTCTTTTCCTTCTACCTTTTTTGATTTTAAGTCATTTGCTTGTTGTTCTGCAACTGATTGTAAACTTAAAAGACGTTGCCTGTCTGCTTCTTTGTGAGCTTCTAATTGACTTGCCAAGGCGCTTTGAGCAATTTTCTGAGATGCGGCTCTTTGAATTACAATTTCAGAAGCAGAAACAATTCTAATTGGCTGTACTTGTAAAAGTACTTTAACTTCAGGTTGCGGTGTTAGTGTTAATGCTGGTGCTGCCGAAGTTGGTGTTGGTGTTGCCGGTATTGGCGTTAATGCTGGTGCTGCCGGTGTTGGTGCTTTTGGTGTTGGTTGTGGTGCTTTTGGTGTTGGTGTTGGTGTAGGTGCAAATTGCGGTGAAAGTCGTCTAAAATTGAAAAAACGAGGACTTCTTAATCTTCTCCTTAATTTATAGGGACTTCTCCTTTGTCTTAACTTTCGAGTTTTTAAAGACTTACGGCTTCGGCTTCGGCTTCGGCTTCGGCTTCGGCTTCGGCCTCTTCGACTTTTTCGTATCCGAGAACCCATTTTTCTTTTTTTGGTATTCAAGAAGTAATAAAAGGTTTTGTCATGTCGGTTTCAAAAGCAAGCAAGTTTCTCGAAAAAAGAATTCTAAAAACCCTTGCCATACCAATTTCAAAAAACGATGTAGTAGAAAAAGACAATGACAATAAGGACGATAACTTAACAGTGGTGGCGGACAGTGAGGTTCGACGCTACATTTTGTTTTACGTAAAGGGAGACGAACATTCTAGAGACGCTCTTGAAAAATTGAAGAAAAACAAAGCCTTATGCTATGACACCCACGTTCAGAATGCCGCGACTTTAGGAAAGAGAAAGCCTTGGTGGCTAGATGGTGTTCCCACGTTATTTGACAAGTCGCGATCTTCTTTGCTTAAAGGCTCTTCGTGCATTGAGTTTATCGAGCAATACAAGAAACAAGTTGATCTCTTTCGAATGCCAGGTTAACAACTTGCAAAAAAAAGAATGGCGGCAAAAAAATACAAGGGCAAAAAAAAAAGAAAGGCAAAAAAAGGAAATGTACCGCATGCGGGGCTCGAACCCGCGGCTACGGGCTTAAAAGGCCCGTGCTCTACCAACTGAGCTAATACGGTTAAGGTTTTCGGTACGGGGAGTCGAACCCCGGTCAAGGCTGTGAAAGAGCCCTATCCTAACCGCTAGACTATACCGAAGATGGCATTACTCGGGATCGAACCGAGGTTCCAGGGTTCAAAGCCCCGTGTCCTGACCACTAGACTATAACGCCTCACTTGATTAATAATCAGTATACAACTATACTAGAATACACAATCGCGCTCTAAAAGTTTACGTGTCGAAGTATGTATATATACGTTTTAGTTGTAATTGTCTGTCATTGTCCTTCATCTGTCCGTGAGTGCTCTCACTAATCAAACAAAACAAAAAAAACAAAGGATGATTGCCTCCATTCACGTGATTCATATTGCCGACCGCGTGGACAGGGAGCCCACCATGCGCGCGCTCAACGAAAAGCTGCAACCATTGTTATTGTTGCAAATGGACCCAGTACCTATCCAAATTTTTAACGCCATCCGGCAATCAGACGGCCGCAAGGGATGCTATGAGTCTCATGTTGCCGTTATGAAGCGCGCACTTGCACTAAATTCAGAGCAGCATGCTTTAATCTTTGAAGACGATGCGGAATTCGCTTCAGACATGTCAACTACACGCATTCAAAAATTATTTAACGAAGCTCTTCAATTTATTAACAAGAACAAGACATTTGAAATTCTTTTTTTGGGATCCTTTCCGAACATTTTTGTGGCAAATGACACTGTAAGAATTAAAAAAGACGGGTTTCAACATATATTTAAGACCAATCCAGCAACTACTCACGCGTATATCGCTAGCGCCCCGTTTATGAAACGAATGACGGAACGTTTCTACGAGTTTTACGGGGTACCAATTGATGATTTTTATAAATCAAGCTTGATTAATACTCACGCTATCTACCCATCAATATTTTTACAATCGTCTTCTGAATCCGACATTGCGAGTCCACTTGCGTCCTTTGTAAGTAAATTCAAGCTAAAAAAAATTATTTGGAGACTTGCAGAATTTTATGCAACATCGACCTCAATAAGTTTGAAGCATGTATTGTTCGTATCTTCAATTCTTTTAGTATTGATGTATCAGTTGTCCTCGTTCTCTTCGTCTATCAATTGTCCTCGTTCTCTTCCTCTTCCTCCTCGGTAACGCGCGGGTTCTCCCTTTGAGATTCAATCCACTTTAAATTTTCTTTTTCAGCTTGTTCTCGTTTCTTCATAAATTCGCTTATTTCTGGAGAATCAGAATCAATGCGCTTTGGCATCTTCTTTTTGAAGCCATTTACTTCAACTTCAACTTCTTCATGAACCTTTTCGTCTTCTTCTTCTTCGGCAAGAACGTCGCTCAATTTCGTAAACCTTGTTTGCTTGTTAATTGCCACCATTGAGTTGTTTGTATGACGTTGAGGTTTAGATTTCAAATCTCTCTTCTTCTCTTCAGCCTTAGCATTATTAGAAGGAGCATGATTTTTAGAAGTAAAGGGAGAGGGAGAAGGAAAAGAAGAAGGAGAAGGAGCAGGAGAAGGAGCAGGTGCAGGTATAGAAGGAGGGGCCGATAAATATCTCTCCAAATTCTCGATTACATGGGAATCTTGCATTAATTTTGTTGCATCATCTTCCTGCTCACTTACTAAGAAAAGTTTAGGTGGAGGCAAGCGTGTGTCATTTTCTTTATCTTCTAAAGAGTCTCTTAACAAGGGCACGGCATTTGCCAAGACATTCTTTTTTGAGTAATACCATACGGCCAAAACCGCAAATCCAAGAAGTATAAGTGATACCGTAAGCAGGACAATTGGAAATGACTTTTTAGTGGTAGGTATTCTTTCTTTTAATAATGCAGCAGGAGCATCAATTGGCATAGTTGTTGCCGGTGCTTGATTGATTTGATTGTGATAAGGAGGAGGATGAGGATGAGAAGGAGGAGAAGGAAAAAATTGTTGCGCTTGAGGTTGCATTTGCAATTGCTGAGAGATTGGATATCCATAATTTAATTGAGAAGTCGGCATTTGCATTTGCATCATGTGGTGTTGTGCAGGGGGAGGGGCAGCTTGCGGAGGCACAGCTTGCCAAACATACTGAGGTTGTTGTTGTTGATGCTGAAAATCAGGTTGTTGTTGTTGTTGTTGTGAATGCATTCTTTTGCCATTGTTTCCTTGTTGTGAAACGTGAACGACATGCGATGCATCATTTGAACTTGCTCCTGGGTTACTATTTCCAGATCCAGAAAGAGCAGCAAGAAGTTCACCAAAATTATCCGATTTCATGTGATCCATTTTGCTTTTGTTTCTAAGTGTACGTTGTTTTTTTTTGCACTTTAAATAACGCTTAATGCAACGTACATAGTTAATAAAATGGAAAATGTAAGGGAGATTGAAAAAAATGGTGTTCGTTATATACTAAAAACTGCAATTACAAAAGAAAAACAAATTTTATTGCAAGATGAAATTCAAAACTTAAAATTAATAAATTTACAAAACGTTTCCGGAGTTGTAAAGATTGAAGACTGTTCTATTTCAGACTCAGGTACTTTTCTTACCACAAAAAAAGCATCTGGTTTATTCGGTTATTTCAATTTTCGCAGCGTCTTGACGAGTACGTGCGAACTACACGACTTGTGGTTCCGCGAAATACTTTTTCAAATTTTATATACCATAGGATCTTTGCAACTAACGTTTCTTTCATTTCGTCATAATGATTTAAAGGCAGACAATATACTTTTGGATTATGATCATGTGAATTCGTCTTCTTCTTGTAAATACGAATGGCCACCGAGTCATCTTGCCAATGCATTAACATCAAAATCAGAAGAAATAATAACAAGAAGTTGGAAGCTATCGTCGAGAATTAAAACTATTTTGATTGATTTTGAAGTTTCCACATCTGAAAGGGCAAATGAATTTGACTGGCATTTAAATAGTCGATCTTTACAAAACGCCAACAAAAAATTTGGCTTGTCATCAAACAGATGTGACATGTTTGATGTACACTTACTTTTTGCCGAATTAAAAATGTATGCAAACCACAAAAATTGGGGTGCGTCATTCCTCTTATTCTGCGACAGTTTCTTTGACGAAACCATGTTTTCATCGCCAGAGTTCTGCACATCTCAATCGCGTCTCAATTTAGAAACACAAAAAAAGTCCATGACGCAAAGATGGCAAAATGATAATTTTATTTTAAGACTCTTGTCACATGAATACTTTGGACATTTGAGAATTATTTAATTGTTTGTATAAAAGAAAAAAAGAACTTTGCTTCTCTACCTATCTAAAAAAAAATGGAAGTTCCTGTTGACGTTCCTTCGGTCGTCGAGGCTCCGGTTGTCCCGGTTGTCGACGCCCCGGTTGTCCCGGTCGTCGAGGCTCCTGTCGTAATCGAGTCTGCTGCACCTGTTGAAGTTATGGATGGCGGCGCAAAGCACAAGCACAGCCACAAAGCAAAGCGCCGCTACTCTCCGCGTCGCAAGTCCGCTTCCCGTCGCCGTTCTTCTTCGCGTTCGCGCAAAATGAGAGGCGGCGAGTTCGGCGTCGACGCGTTCGGCCGCAGAGATTTGGGACAATTACCGAAAAAGAAGAACTTTCCCTATTCTGGCGCGACAAGAATCGAAGACGTTGATGCAATCAATGAGTATCTTTCGGAGCCTGCATTTACGGGCGCGGAGTCCGCGTACGAAAAACTTGCTAAGCTTCACAAGCAAATGATGAAAGCCAACCTTTCGCCGTATGACGCGAAGCGCTTGCTGGAAGAAGTCAAGGCCTACGACCAGACTTTAAAGGATGGCACTTTGCCGCAGTGGATCGTTGAGTACGCCAATGGAATTGATGAGAAGATCAATCAGACCGAGGCTGCACTTGCCATGGGCGACGACAACCTCGCCGCTTCGTATGAATGGCAGGCTGCGATTGAGGAGAAGAAGCTTGCGTACTCGATCATGGAGGCTCTTTCAGGTGTTGCCGTTGGATCAGGAGAAGACGCGAGATCCTGGCGCACAGACCGCGCCAACGGCTACACGTCTCCTTTAGGATGGGAGACGGGCTTTTCGGGCGCGTCTGCGTCAGGTCCTGCTTCTTCTTCAATGCCTAAACACAAATCATATGATCAAGTTAACTATCAATACAAAGCACCGAAGTACACTGCCGAACAATTGGCGAAATTGAAAGCCAATGTCAACGAGGACATAACTTTTGTTCCTAAAACCGAAAACTCTGTTGAGAGCCCTACAGGTTTTCAAAATATTTTTTCAGGCGGAAAGAGACACAAGAAGCACGGGTCGCGTTCGCGTTCCCGGTGCAGCAAAGGCAAGGTATTCGATCGGGACACGAAGCGTTGCCGCAACCCCAAAAGCAAGAGCAAGAGCAAGAGCAGAAGCAGAAGAATGGGAGGAGGCAAGAAATGCTCTTGGTAAATGGTTATTTAAAAGTATTATGTGTTATTGTTGCAAAAAAAGTAAAAAAAAAATTCCTTCCCTTCTAATCAATAAATAATCTAATCAAATTAATACAAACAAAACAAAATGTTCTCCATTATAAGCGCAACAGACTTGAAAGAAGTTGATTGGACAATGGTTGAAGGCATTCAGGTTGGGGTTGCCAAACTTGAAGACAAGAGTGAAAAAAGCGAAGACAAGGAAAAGGGAAAAAATGAGGAGGACAATATCAATAAAAATAACAATAACAAGGAGAAGAGGGGCGAGAAGAGACGTTTAGATGAAGTTCAAAATGTAGCAAAGCCTGACGACACTGACATACAATGTGCCGTGGGTATCGTTCTCTTTAATACTACAGTGAGCTCATTAAATCCTGACCATCATTCAATTTACCTTAATACATTTCCGCGCTTTCGAGACTTTGATTTGTTAAAGGAAGAGAAGGAGAAGGACCAACTGAAACAAACAGAGTTAATTTCTACAATTAAGATTGAAAAGCCTGAAGCTTTAACAGCGACACAATTTTACGAAAAATTTGTCAAGAGAAGCCAAGACGAATGTGATGCAGAACGAGCGGCGAAACAAGGTTCTAAAGAATGGCTTGAAGTGCGCAAGCTTTCACTAACTGCATCTGTGTTTGGCGCAGCTGCCGGGTCTAATCCTTATCAATCACCAAAAGACTTATTAGAAGAAAAGCTTTGGGGCACATTTAATGGAAATGCTTTAACAGTGTGGGGAAACGAGCACGAGCCGCACGCGCGCGAGTCCTTTATAAAATGGTTCAAGGAGTTCTTGTCTGCGCGCTACTTCTTTGCCGGCCGTTCAGATTCCGACAATCCCATTTTCGAGCTGAAGGAGGACAATGCAATCAAATTTGCTGCAGAGCCGTGGCTCGCAGTCTCGCCCGACGGCATCTTGTATTATGAGGACGCCGACGGTTCAAAAAAGGTGTCCCTTGTCGAATTCAAGTGCCCTACGCGCGACAATTTTGACGCACTGGTTTCTCCGTATGCAAAATATGAACATGGCGTTCCAACCTATTACAAGGACCAAGTGCAAGGCATTTGCGGATACTTGAATGAAAACAAGTATGCAAATGCAGTGATTGAAGACATTTGGTTTGTCGTGTGGCGCCCTTCAAGAACTTGGATAACGCATTTGCAAGTGGACAAGGCATACTATCAAACCTTTTTGAAACCTAAGCTTTTTGCTTGGTACTTTAAGCTGTACTTACCGGCCTTGACGAAAAAGTATAATGCGGGGGGCGAACGGTCATTAATCGAGTCGTTGCAATTATAATTATTATTAGAAAGGCCGCAATGTTTAAAGTTGATTTAACGTCTTGATATGTCTTGCACTTGAAACGTCAAAGCACGCAATTGCGTTGGATGGAAGATTTGCAGTCAATTCCCTTCTGGAATAGTTTGTCGTTAAAATTGCGCATTTGTTTCCTTGGTTAAAAAGATAAATATTTCGCAGATGAGTTGAAAATTGGAGAGAAGATGCAATGTCTACAATGCCCATGTCGGTCATTTTTGTGAATGAAAATCCAATGTCTGCAAGCGATGGATTTGTTTTTAAACAATTCGAAAGCGCTTTTGCTCCGACGTTTGAAATTGGATTGCCGTTGAGTCCCAAGGCCCACACTTTTGAAAATTTTTCGCTAACACACAATTTCGCAAAGAGCTTTGATGCACCAGCATCGCCGATATCGCACCCAAAGAGAAAGATTTGCTCCATTGATGAAGGCAGAGACGTAATTAAATTTTGAGCGCCTTCGTCACCTATTTCGTTTCCACCAAAGACGATTTGTTCAAGTTTAGACAATTTCTTGATTGAAGAACAGAGTCTCAAAGAGTTGTACTGTGTAAAGTGATTGTAGTTCAGATTTAAAACTCTTAAATTTGGAAATTTTAAGAAGAAATCCTCGTAATCGGAAAATGTCCATGACAAATAATTTTGATCAAGTTTTAATATCGTAATTCTGTTCAATTTAATTGTTGGTGTAAGTGCTTTCCAGCATTTTTCGTCCACACGCCCAAGTTTTCGAATCGAAAACGAAAACAAGTTTGTGTTTGTCACGAGAAGCTTTTGCATCGCAGCAAACACCTCAGGTTCGAGCGGTAAAATTTGTCCGATGTGTCCCACTCCGGTTTCGTAAAAGTCAGTCTTGACTAGCGAAAACTTTTGGAGTTTCCTGATCGACAAGATTATTTTTGACGCGTCTCCGGGCTGCAGCATCGATAATGTTGCGCTTCCGATCTTGAATTTGCGCAGCGAATGCGTCGACAAAAACTTGGTCAGATCATCAATGCAACTTGAATGTATGGTCGAGAGAAGAGAAAGCTTGCTTAGGAATTTGAGCTCTCCAAAATGCGCAAAGGATCCAACACCAAGCTTATGACATTGGGAGTCCAGAATCAAAGTTTTTAGCCGTTGGGGAAAGTTTAAATCATCGTTAATGAAAAGAACAGAAGATTGTTCAAATCGCAATGATCGACAAGACGTCAGTTTTTGAAGAAATTCTTGTACTATATATGATATCCAAAATCCTTCTTTATTTTGAAAATATAATTTAACTGAGGAAAAACAATGTCTAAATTTTTCAAGAGTCCGTAACTTTTTTGTAAACCCAATGCTTCCTGTAGGTCTGCTTAAAGAAATTTTTAAAGGTGGCGACATTAAGATCAAGTTTTCGCTGACTGCTCGGGACGTCATTGAAAGACTTAAAAAGGATTTAAAGTCTAAAAATGATGCTGTTGTTTGCAAAAGAGACGGATGGGTTTCTAAAGTTATTTTTTGATTTGGTATTGATGCTACATCTGTTTCTTTGTCCCCAGACACTGATTTACAATACATAAAGTCATCTGTTGGATTCGCGGACGAGTAAAAGGATAAAAGAAACATTTTGAATTTTGATATTATAAAATTTAACAAATAAAAAAGGCAAAAAATAAAAATGCCTCGTGTTTTTTATGAAGACGACGATGTTGTCTTACCTCAAAAAAGTACACATGTGTGTTCAAACATTGAGGTAAAAACTATTGTCGGTAGAGACGCCGTAAAATTAGAATTAGGGTACTCTTTTCAAGATAAATTTGCCGAAAAGCTTGCAGAATGTTGTGGATCACTGATGTTTGCAAATGCCGAACATTTAATAGATGAACTTGAAAAATGTAGGTTGCAAATGTATTCATCTTTTTCGTATGACACGTCAGGTAAGAGGACGCAAGTCTTCTTTACAACTCTAAAAAATGTCGAAAAATTGAAGGGATTTATGTTTAGTGCACTATTTGTAAATGGTGTTGGTAAGAAACAGAAAAAGGTACTTCAGATTGATTACTTGTGTGGATGCTCTTCAAAATGCGAGTTGTGTGGACATAAATACAAATCAGGTACTGAATTGATAAAGGAAGCAAAACGAATTGCGGAAAAGTTTGGAGCTTCAGAAATACAAGTAGAATCCGTTAAAGAATCAGTTGAATTTTACAAGAAACTACATTTTAAACCAATTGTTAATGACAATGTAAATGAAAAAGATTTATTTTTTTATCTAAGCACACATCTTAGAAAGAGAAGTAGAAGCAGGAGCAGGAGCAGAAGCAGGAGCAGAAGCAGAAGCAGAAGCAGAAGTCCCAAACGTTCAAAAAAGTTTCCAGAAAATGCGACGGAAGAGGAACTTCAAGAGTATTATGAATACATGACAAAATAACTTAATTCATTTTATAAGTTTTTTATGAATCCGTAAAAAAATGAAGCGATCTTTGTTTGACTTTGCAAAAGCAAAAGAAGCAAAAGGTGGGAGTACAGAATCAGAAAAAAAATCTAAGATTACACCTCAATTCGAGCAAATTCTTCGACCTCCTGATTTAACTTTTTTGACATCCTTACCATCCAAAATACAAACTCATCAAACTCAGACTCACGATACATTACTAATTGATATTGTTAGGCCCAAAACACTTAATACCGTTTTAGGACACGTAGACGCCAAAAAATCAATTCTGCAATACCTAAATTCACCAACAACAAGAACAAAGCCAGCTCTTTTACTTTCAGGTCCCTCCGGATGCGGAAAAACATTACTTGCTAGTTTGGCAATTCAAGAAGCACTCTATCAAAAATGGGATGACTGCATTCTAGACTTGTCAAAAGAGAGCGACGATTCAATTTCTGTAGCAATCGAAAATTTGTCTAAAAAAAAGAGTTTGTCGGGAAAACCTTGGTGCGCTCTTATTGAATGCATTGAGGGATTTTCCGGGGAGGAGAGAACGTCTTTACTAAAAGCTGTAAAGGCATCAAAAATTGCCATGATTTTCACGTGCGACGACGCTTTTGAACCTACAAACAAATCGTTTCGCGAAGCCTGTTTTCATGTTCGAATGGGACAAAATGATTCAAATACGATTTTGAGAATTTTGTTTAAAGCGGGCGAAGTCTATGGACTTAAACTCTCTCCGGAAACAGCATCGAGCATTTTAATAAATTCAAATCAAAATGTAAGACTTGCTTTGAACACGCTACAGCTCTTGGCAACTACAAAGAAGACAGCCAGAAAGGGAGCTCCCTTAAGTTCTGCGGACGAGGCGTTCAATTTGTTTATATCATGCTCTCAAATGTGCGCTGCAACTCCAAAATCGTTTGAAAAATCATTGGTCGTTTCTTCAGGAGATTCAGACATGTTTGTGTCGCTCCTGCAGCAAAATTATGTATCCAGTGCTTCATTTCCAGCAGGTTCCCAAAAAACACTTGATTCTTTATCAAATGTCGCGGAAGCCTTTTCGTTTTCGGATATTTTTATGAAACGATTCTTAATTGAGGAGGCGACCTTTATTGCAACCTTGTCGACAAAAATGAATTTGACTTTGCAGAAACCAGAAAAGCAGTCTTCGTTTCCTCTCTCCTTTTCAATCATGTCGTCTTCAAAATCAAGAAAAGATAGGCTTCCTGTAGCAGCCGGCGTCTTATCTTACAAGTTTTTAGGCGAGGAACGGCCCCTCTTTATTCAAGGCGAAAAAAATAAAGATAAAGATAACAAGAATAAGAAAACCAAGAAACCAAACTCGTCCTTTGTTCAAGACATTATGCCCCATTCTCATTTAACTCTTCTTTCTCAGATAAAGCCTTCAGGACTTGATGCACATGAAACTCTACTTGTTTTAAAGGCAAGAGTGAATGGGAGAAGCGATTTTCGCGTGTTAAAGGAAGAGGGGTTGTATGTTGTTGGGGATGCGCAGGCAAATACATGGATACAAAAGGGAGTCTTTGCATTTTAACACATAACTAATTAAAGATTAAACCGTTTCCGCGTACTCGCTAGATTGCTCTTGATGTTTGAAGTATTTCCCCATAAAATCCACCGGCTCCAAAATCCAGCCGTTGTCGGATCGTTCCAATGCTCCCTCTTTGCGTGTCTGGACAAATAGGCGGACTTGTGTTTGCTTTTTTCTTGGGGCGAGAAGGATGTGTAATCGCGCATTGTACTGTCACCAAAATGAATCGTTTTCGTTTTTCCACCCAAAGTTTGTAAACGGACCATGTACTTTTTACCGGACTTGTCAGATTTTGAAAAGGAAACTAGTTTAACTTTAGATCCGCTCTTACTTTTCCTACTTTTTCTACTTTTTCTAGAACGGATAGAACGGAGAGAATGCATTTTTATTTTATATTTAGTATGTTATGCAACTACAATAACTGCATTTCCATCCATTTTGTCTTTGCATGCCCAATTTACCATTGGGAACAACCCAATTTTCGTAAAACACGTGATTGAAATCATACACACGTTTTCCTGTCATTTCATTAATGCGCCATCGTTGAGGGCAGTATTTTTGGCAACCTCCTCCTGACAAGGATCTTGATCTACGGGGCCAAGGACCAGGTTTTTTCTTTTCTCTACATCTCTTTGTTACAGGATCGCGAATTTTTCCCTTTTCGCAAGGACTATTAGCCTTTGAAATCTTATTTTTGGATCCCAAGGGACGTCCACGCCTTTTCGTTAAAGGGCTCCGGCTCCGGCTCCGGCTCCGGCTCTTGCTCTTGCTTTTGAGATCAAGAAAAACTATAATTGGATCACTTCCAGATCCTGTTACGTAACATCCCTTCATCGTATCATAAGAAGCATTAAAAGATCCATCAAACTCAATCTCGTCATAATTGGACGTGATTGCGCTCTTAAGCGTCTTACCATCTCCCTTATAAAAATTGGTAATTTCAAGTTCTTCAATGTTTCCAATGCGATTATCAACATCGGTAAAGTTTAAAAATGTTTGGCCGACCAATGCTCCGAAAGTTTGGCCTTTCTTTAAATTTTTTGCAATTTCAAACGTCAGAAGTCTCGCATTCTCAGTATAGAAATATCTGGTTTCACTAAGAAGATCTTGAACTTCAACGCCATCAGTAATGCCGTGCTCATAATAATACTCTTTTACGATGTCAAGTGGATAATTAAAAACACTTAACTTTTCAATCACTTCGGATTTTGTAAGAAGTTTCATTTTGTTTTTTTTTATTTGTGTATGTTCTCCAAAAACTTATTTTGCATCTTCGGGTCTGACTGTAACCAAATCGTAAATTGCCGCCAACCAATCGTCCAATACTTCTTTTGATGCATTTGCTCTTTTCATCAAGACATGCACTGTTGCAATAAGTTCTTCGTATGATATTAGCTTCTTTCCAAATCGAGTCACAGCGGCTGCGGTTTGTTGCTGCATGTACGAATCGGAAATCGGACCCGTGTCAAACAAATCAACATCTTGCAAGCTGACCTCGGCATCTAAACCGGAAAAAACGTTTATTAATCTTGTTATGTTGCCTTGTAGACATAATCCCTTGCTTTCCGCCATTTCCTCAACAAATCTCTTGACGAGTTCAGATCGCCTTTCTACATCTTGAGTTTGTACAACTCTTTGCCAAACCCAACTTGAAAGAATTGGAAATGTAATTCCCAAGACACTTTCCTTGTCATCAATGCTATACACTCGATTTAAATGATCAAGGCAATCTTTTTCTGTTTTTGAAAGAATGAATTCTTGTCCTCTTTCCTTCTCCTTCTCCTTCTTTTCCTTCTCCTTCTCATTTTCCTTCTCTTTATCAATGAAGGAAGCAACGGTCTTCATGGATCCTCGCCAAAACTCATTTACGACCGTTTCTGTAAATTTTTTTACAGGAGGTAAAGGCGGTTTAAGTTCTACTACTTTTACTTTGTCATTTTTTTTCATTTTTTGAGCTGCCAGAAATTCATATATAGTTTTTCCTAAATTATCTTCAATCTTTACTTTCCTCGTTGGTGACTCTGCCCAGGTTCGTAACATTGAGATTGCCTGAACGAGCGGACGCTGGATTTCAATCGTATGTATGTTCTCGTCGTCATCTGCCAAGTCGCGCAAATTTCGTTCTGTACGACGTTTCTTTTCTTGTTGTCCTCGTTGGGGTTCTAACACGTCGGAACCTTCGTCTCCGACTATTGCAACTCCAAGTCGTCTCCAGACATATGTCAATGCGTTTCTACCTCCTTGAGCTTGAAAATCTGAAAGTCGAAATGACCTTTGGTTCTCATGCTCAGCGCAGAAAGAAAAATCTTCCCCTAATTGAGAAACGCATCGCTGGGAGCACTGCCTTCCATTACGAGTTTCACCAAGACACCGATAGGATTTTAATCCACCATCTTGCATACTGATCCTTATCTTTGTTTCTTGTTATGCTTAATTTTGAATTGCACGTAGACCTCGTCTCTGACCAATCGTCAATCCAAACATTTTCATAAAATTCCTTTTCCCATGTTCTCTCCGCAATGCTTCTCTTAAAAAACTCTCTTTTCTTTACGTCTCCTACTATTGCCCATTTCCCAGTTGTTAAGACAAGAAACACGGGTGCGTGGACCATTTTTTTCATTATTAAGTTAAATTAATACTTTTTATATTCACCTTCGTTTTATCATCAAATTCAACCGTATACCATTTTTTTCATTATTAAGTTAAATTAATACTTTTTATATTCATTTTCGTTTTATCATCAAATTCAACCGTATACCTGTCGGTCTTTGTGGAATACTCTACAATCATGATAATTTGACCGTTAAGTTCTGGTTTTGATAACAATCCCTTCACTGTTGCCCTAGAGCCGTAAATGCGTTTTTTGATCCACAATACCGAGTCGAATTGAAGCTTTTTCCAATTTTCTCCTGTCCTTGTTTCGTAAACAAAGTCATCATCATTTACTTTTCGCGCTGCACAATCCTGGGGATAAAAATAAAGCAACCTTCCTTCATTAGGACCAGATCGAGGATCCCGAATAAATCCGACAAAGTGACCTTCGATTTTTCGACTCTTGTACATATAGGGATCTTGCACTCCTATTCCACTCCAACCAAATTTCGTGACATTTTCAAGACTATTGTCCTTTTCCTTGTATTTTAATTCCTCTCTTTCTAACAATAATGCTTCATCCTCCTTTACCAATATTGTAAATGGTGATCCTGGTTTCAAGCTTTCTCGGAATACAAAGTTCTTATCGAAATATGGACGCCCAGGGAGTCTAGCATCCCCAAAACTTATTTCCAAAAACAATTTAAGAGCTTCAGGAGAAGAACCACCTTCATCAAAATTTGATGCTATTATTTCCTTGTAAAATAGTCCCAGAAACGCCAAGGAATTTTTTCCGCAACTATTTTCTCCTGTTGATATTGAATTTAATTTAAATGAAGGTAATGTGTACCCTCCATTTATCGAATTCATTTTTATTTTTATTCAATTTTTTTTGATAATAAAAATTATTCTATAAAAATATTTAAGAAATAAAGAATGAGCTCGTTTGTCGCAGTCAAGACAAGAGTTAAGGCGTCAAGAGAGCGCAAGAGCCCTGAAAAGGAGGATGTAACAATTTCCGAAGGATGCTTTTGGTACATTAAACCTGTAATCAAAATTGATGCAAAAACAAATCGGAGATCGTTTTATGGAATTAATCAAAAAGAAATGCAAAGATTACGAGAATTGGTCAAGTCCAACTTCTTTACTCCCGAAATGTTGAGTGTCATTGCGAACATGAATGAAGAGTCCGGCACTAAAAAGCAAACAAGGCTGAGAAGCTTTGATTGGGCAGTTACAAACTTTACAAAGGGAAATCCTATTTCGTATTTGCGCCCCATCAAATCTATTGACGCAAATACACATGCGAAAAAGGAAGAGGATAAAGAGGATAAAGAAGATAAAGAAGAGAAGACCAGGCGGATTGTTGACCCGCATGTGTCCTATTCATCAGAACTTCATAGCGGCCACCGTCTGCTCTTTGACCCTTTTCGCCGCGGAACTCACGTTTATTTTGAAGCGGACGGAAAAAACCGTCATTCCACAGTGGGGCAATTGTGTTTTCTGAAGTGGTGCTTTGACAATGGAATTGACAAGTACGTGGATGAAAATGCAGACGAAATCAAAAAGGACATGGCCGTTATTTCTAAAAAGAGGCGCAAGAACAAGAAGACTCCCATTTCCATTCAAGCTGAACATCAACCAGAAAAAAAACGATCCAGAGAAGAGGACAAGAAAAATGACGAAGATGTTAAACATCCTAAAAAAAGGTCGAGAATGGAATTGACTCCAACTCCAAAAAGTCGGATTCGCGGTTTGGTGCCAATGACAAAAATTGAAATCCATGCATAGTAATAAAAAAAAGCATTTAACTCTTTATCGATTTTGAAAAGAAAAAAATGTCTGCTCCGTCCGAAGTTTTTGATCAGGTCGAAGTCCCCGAAATTGTCGAGCTGGCCGGTGGCAAAAAGTCCCCGCGTCGCCGCCGCTCGTGCCCTCCCGGTCAGCGCCGCAGCCAGACGACTGGCCGCTGCCGTAGACCGTGCCCCCAGGCGTGCAAGGGTGAAGCCGACGAAGAGGATATGCTTTTAGACGAAATTGATGACCTGCAGCAACAGCTTGAAGTTGCTAGACGCGAGGGCCTTAGTGCTAGATATTCAGGTGGAGTATTCGGGGAAGAAAGATCTCGCGCTAGAACGGAAGCCGAGTTAAATGCGCTTAACGCGGAAGGTGTTGAGTTTACGAACCAGACAGGTCCCGTACGCCCCAGCGGCATGTTTGGCGGCGGCGAAATGGAGGGCGGAGCTAGAAAGCGCAAGCTGAGCACGTACAACAAGTTTGTCATGAAGTACGCCGCGCAGCACCGCGGCAAAACTGGCAAGTCTTTGATCCGCTCCGCGGCCAAGGCATGGCGTGCACACAAGGGCGGTCGCAGCATGAGCCGCAGCCGCAGCCCCTCAAAGCGCAGCCACAGCCGCAGCCGCAGCATGCGCCGTTAAATACTTACATGAATGAATAAAAGTGAAAGAGAGAGAGAGAGAGAGAGAAGAGAGAGAAGAGAAAGTTGTTGAAATCAAATAGTCTCAATTACAAAGGGCCCCCTTACGTCCGTCGAATACCGCTCTGCCGCTTTTAATCCCATCACAACCGCATTCTTTCCAGAAAAACAACCAGCCTTCTTGGCTACATATAATGCCCCCTTTGCAATTTGAGCACCCGCTCCGATGGCACAGAATCCATCCCTTTGCGATGCAACCTGCAAATCCGCAGACACCACAAACAAGTTCTTCTTAAATCCCATAATAAATGAGAAATCTTCTGATTCCTTGTCAACTTCAAATTCCTTCAATAATGCGCGGAGCGGAACAATTACTTTTGTAACCATGTATTCCATCGGGTCTAACTTTTCCTTGACGTCAAATTTTGGAAAATTGAAATGATACCGGACGAGCTGACACACGCGATAAGATCCGCAAAATCCAAATATGCAACCATTTTTAACAAAGAGTTTTGGGTCGCTGCGAATTTCGAGCTCAGAATCGGAAATCCCCGCGCTGTCTGAACCTACAACCACTTCATTGTCATCGGACAGCAGTGCAACAATGACTGTCATTTTAAAATCTTTTTATTATACTTATCACGTTACATATTTAATCAAACAAAAACAAACAAATGAAAAGAAATGAACGTGACTACTCTAGATGGTTTTAAATATTATTTGACAAGTTCATTCGTAAACATGAGTCTAGTGCTTCAAATGCTAAAGCTTCACACCACACAAGAACAAGAGCTTCCGGTAACTTTAAAAACGTTGTTGAATGCCGTAAAGTTTTGTGCTATAATCAATCAAAATGAAAATCAAGTACCGAAGCAAGAACCCATTCCGGACACTACGGTATACTTTTCTGAACTCGTCTCTCAACAAGAGTATGAATTTGTGAATCTTTTGAATTCAGATTCAAAAGAAGATGATGAAATTAAGAATCTTTTTGAATTTGCTGACTACATTGATTTTGGAATGCTAAGGCGACTGATGGCAAAGACAATTGCCTTTAAAATTAAACAATGCAAAAATGTTGAAGACATAAGAAAAGAATTTGGATTAGTAAATGACATTGATGAAAAAGAGTATGCGAAATTGGAAGAGGATAGCAAATGTTTGCACTAATTTATTTTATTTTACAACCTCACGACAGGTTGTTTCGGACCACCTTTTCTACCGCTTCTGCGGCCCGACGCAGGTGGAGATGAAATGACGACAACGCGACGAGGCTCGAATTGTTCCTTCTCCTTCTCCTTCTCCTTCTCTTTTTCCTTCTCCCCCCTCTGCCTTTCCTTCTCTTCGTCTTCTTTCTCATCTTCATCTTCATCTTCCTCTTGCTCATCTTCATCGTCATCTTGATACGATTCGTCATCGTCTTCATCCTCTTCTTCTTCTTCTTCTTCTTCTTGAGCAAGTTCTGCGAGAGACTTTTTATGCATCTTCCTTCTATTGGTAGAAGAAGAATTAGGGATCTTGATTTTTTTTTGTGGAATAGACCGAGCCTCAGCAAGACGCTTAGACATGTCCTCTTCCATCTTGCTCAACCGTTCCATTCTCTTCTCCATTTCAATTTCCTTCAGTTTTAAACTTTGGAGCGCAGATGCAGTTTCCTTGTCTTGCTGTTCTTTTGATTCGTCAATAACTTCAATTTTTGGAGAGCTTGCAACTTGTGTCCAAGGGGACGTCAAGTTCATGCTTGCGCTAGGCGGTCTCATCATTTTCTTTCCATTTGTTGTTGATGGAGATGGAGGCGTCGCCGGAGGAGACGATGAAGACGACGAAAACTTGGCTTTAAGTGCTTCCATTTCCTTTTCCTTTTCCTTTGCCTTCGCCTCGTCCTCTTTCGCCTTGCCCTTTCCCCCAAAAAATTTTTTCAAGTAGCTTCCGTCCTTCATCATGTTGCTCATGACTGTCCATCCAAAGCTTCCAATAACAATCATTGCGAGTTCCATTTCAGGCTTTTGCGCGCCGCGGCGCCAGTACTTCTTGTAAATTTTTGTGAGTGGCCGATCAAAACGGTTCATGTCGCTGCACAAGGACTTATGGTATCCGTCAAGCAAAGGGAACCCAAAGTTTTTGGCGACCATCTCGATCAATCCAGCACCAACGTCAATAGAAGACTTGGCAAGATTGACCATGCGCCTCGCCTCAATCTCGGATTGGCAGCGATCGTACTGAAAACTAATTTCTTCAAGTGAATCTTTCATAGTCAAGGTTCGTACCAATTTGCATTGTCCGCTTTCAGCGAGAGACAAGAGCTCAGTCAGCAATCCTTCCTTTTCGTCGCGACGTTCATTCTCGACGGATTCAAAATAGGCCTTTTTTGGCTTAGGGTTGGGGTTGGTTGCTTTAAAAGTTTCTTTAGCTTTGGCCTCAAAAGAAGTCGGAAGCTGAGATCTTTGGTCATCGTTCGATTCGGAACGAATACTTTCCTTGTCTCGATTATCTTGATTGTCTCTATCTCTATCATGTTCCTTTTCATTATTGTTGGAGTTTGCATTGTCTGAATGTTGAGAATGCTCGCTCGCCGCATCCTGTTCTTCCCGTGGCTCAGCTCTCTGGTCCTCTTCTTCTTCTTCTTCTTCTAGATCGGCTGGCGGCGGTTCGTCATCTTCCTCTTCAACAACGTCAACTGGAAACGATCCTCTCAAATTTAGATCTTTGCGCCTAGGTTTTTTCTTGGACATGTTTGTGTAATCGCGGTTAGCTAAAATTTCAAATGTTGCAAATTCAGATTGCGTTGGAGTGTGAACGGAATCATTTTCGTCATCACTCATTTTCTTTGTCTTTATTTTATATTTATTCTTTGTTCTATGTCTTTCCTTATAAGTTCCAAACCAAGGACGAACGAACACAAATTAATTTTGGATTAAACTTAAAAAACAAATTAATTCATTTTATAAAGGGGGTAAAGGGTAATCTCTAACCCTTGGTATATCTCGAAATGTCTCTCTCATTTTCTCAAAAAGCGGGTTTTCGCCGAAACTAGGCGGAACTTTTGACATTGCAAAAGCAATAGGATAAATAAGTATCGATAATGCAAGCATATTAGTAGGCAACTCAAAAGCAAAAAGTCCTAATTCTATTAACAATGATCTTATTTCTCTAGAATATTGTTTAACAAGTAATTCTAATTCTGCTTGTCTTGGTCTTTCAACTTCTTCTGCTACTTGTCTTGCTGCTTCTGCTGCTTCTTCTGCTGCTTGTCTTGCGGCTAGTGCTTGACCTTCAACTGTTGAGTCTTGTAAAACTTTTAATATCTTATCAAAGTCTTCGTAAAGACGAAGCTTTTGGTATTGCTCGTCTGTGCTAAAAAAATTCATTTTCATATCTACAAACTTTCTCATCTCATCAAGCTGAACAAATGTAAATGGAGTTTGCGTATACCAATTTACAAGGCGATTTCTTCCCATTGACCTACCATAATTTACAAACTCGGTTGCAAGAGCATCAAAATCATAACAATACTCGATTCCGTCCCTACCAGAAGGAATTTCAAGTTTGTTAAATGGGTCCATACTTGCAAAATCTTCGAAAGTAATCATATCTCTAATTTCCGAGCATTCGCCACCACGTAACAAAACATTTCTAATTTTCTTTGTCGTTTTTCTATTAAAACTTCGGGAACGTTTCTTACTTTTTGTTAAGATACTTCTCGTTTTACGTTTCTTACTTTTTCTTAAGATACTTTCGGTTTTTCGATTGGGACTCTTAGTGAGACGACGTTCATTTTTTTGTAAAGTCATGTTCTTCTTTTTTTTTATTAATATTATATATTTTATTACCTAAAAAAAACTAAAAATGATTTTTTTGGAGGAAGAGATCGCTCGCCTTCCTTTTCCTTCCTTCACTAAATGTGTATCTCTTAAAGAAGAAGATGCGGACAATCACCTTAAAAAAATTATTAGCAAACGAATTCCATTATTAAGACTTATTGCAAATCATGTTGCTTTAGAAAAATCAAGAATTTTAAAAGACTTGCAAGAAAAGAAACGAGCACTTGCATTTAGAGTTGAAAAAGACGCGTATTTTCCGTCAATGACAACTGTTTCATTTATTGATGTAATGAAAGAACCAGAGTTTATTCAAAGGTTATCAAATGTACTTTATCCAAAAGCTTTTGGTATAGAAATATCTGTATCTCTAGGCTACATAGAAATTTATTTGACGCTAGATTTGTCAAAAATGATTGAAGGAAAAGATCCCATTTGCGTTTGTGAACATCGGGGCTTTTATGACGAAGGCGCGTGCTGTGAGTGCGGGGGATATGTAGTTTTTTGTTACGAATGTGGTGCAAAATAAATAATTTATAGACGATTTCTCTTGTTCTTGTTTTTGTTTCTGTTTTTCCTGCTTTTCTGTCTCGACAGCTTTGTATTTCCCCTCTTCTTCTTTTTGTTCTTTGATCCTCCTCCTAGATGAGACGATTGCGACCTTCTTAAAGCGAGGAATCGAGAATATTTAGGAGAAGTAGGAGTAGGTAATGTTCGGAAAGGAAAAGGAGGAGGATCAGAATGAATAGGAGAAGTAGGAGAAGTAGGAGAAGTAGGACAAGCAGCACCCTTTTCGTAAATCATGTCATTCTGATTTAAATGTACAAATGAATCTATCATGCTATTCAACACAGTACGATCTTTCGAATTTAACTCATTTGCGTACCCCATGTCAGTGCTTAGTATACCTGTCTCTCGATCAAAAAGAATTTGTGCGCCATTGTTAAAGAAAATCGTTACAAAGCTAGAGTCTCTTGGATTTGTAGAAAAATATTCAACCCTCACAAAATTATCTCTTGTAATTGTAATATTACTCATTTTTTTATCTTTTATTTTTATTACTTTAATTACGTTAGTTAGTTATAATAATCAAAAAAAAAATGTCGCACGCTCTTGAAAGTATTCAGCTTACGCTGTATACGGACAAGGAGGTGCGAAACCTGTCAGCAGTGCAAGTTTTATTTCCATCTACTTTGGAGCGATCTCTTCCAAAATCAAATGGTCTGTCCGACCCTCGATTTGGCGTCACGGACAGAAACTTGAGATGCACCACGTGCGGGCAAGCTGATTGCTTCCAGCACTTTGGTCATATTGAATTAAACAAGCCTGTATGCCGTTTAGGTCAAATATCATTAATCTTGTATATTTTGCGGTCAGTTTGTTGGGCATGTTCAAGGCGAAAATTTACCGTCAAGGGCGAGAAGGGGGGGTTCTTGGATGCTCGGTCAATTATATCGAGGACGCCTCCTTTAGGAAAAGAACGGCTTCGAGCAATTAGTGAGGCATGCAAGAATCGCTTTAAATGTCCTTGGGACGATGATTCAATTCCATTGACAGATCGGTGTGGGGCACCTCAACCTTCTTACGTCCTCGTCAACAAACTTTTTTTCAAGAGAACGTTTCGCGAAAAGGAAGAATGTTTGTTTGAGAGCGAGGAAGAAAGGGCCTTTGCTACTTCTCGGCTTATGCCTGATGAAATTCAAAGTATCTTGAGGCACATTCCTCATGATACTTTAATTTTAATGGGATTTCGTCCTGAAATCTCGCATCCAATGAATTATATAATGAGCGCCCATATTGTTCCGCCTCCAATTATTCGCCCCGCTTCAGGATCCGTAGCGTCTGATTCCAGATCCAGAGGCGAAAATGACATGACAACGGCATTTCAGGACATTATTCGATGCAATAATGAATTGAAATGCATTTATGAGGATCCGGAATCGACAGAAAAGGAAAAGTATCAGTCGTGGGATAAGCTTCAGCTTTTTTGCGGAGCTTTAGTAAATCAAGTCCTGAAAAAGCAAGAAACGTACGATGGAACTCCTTTAATGCATTCACGCGCAATTGCAAATCGGCAAGTGAAGGATTTGAAAAGCCGATTGACTGGCAAGAGAGGCAGGCTCCGCGGAAATCTGTCTGGCAAGAGAGTTGACCACGCGGCTCGAAGCGTCGTCGGACCAGACGCGTTTCACGACATTTACGAGCTCGGTGTGCCGAAAAGCATAATGAGCACTCTTACTTTTCCAGAGCACGTAAACTACATTAACATTAATTATTTGGCCTCTTGCGTGGCCAGGGGGAGCAATGTGTTGGGCGGAGCTCTCACAGTTCGCACGCCAGCGCTTCTTGGACAAAAAGGATCGGAGGGCGGAGAAAAGGTACATTACATTTCCTTGCTTGACGAATTGGGACGGAGGGACCTCGCCGCTTCCTTAAAACCGGGCATGATCGTCGAGAGGCACTTGAGAGATGGAGACTGGTGCTTGTTCAATCGTCAGCCGTCTCTTCACAAGGGATCCATCCAGGCCTTTAAAATTTATAACGTCCCTTCTTTGCAATTCAAGCTGCCGCTTCCTTGCACAAAACCTTTCAATGCAGATTTTGACGGAGACGAAATGAACCTACACTCCCTTCAGGGATACGAAGCCATTGCCGAAGCTCAAGAAATTATGAGCGTTCCTTTTCAAATGGTGACTCCTCAATCGAACAGCGTGTCCATTGGACTCGTGCAAGACTCTCTCGTGGGAGCCTACAAAATGAGCTCAAAAGACTCTTTAATCAAACGGGATTTGGTTATGCAGCTCGTAATGTCATTCAGGCACAATCCCACATCGTCCGAGTACAATGAAATGCCTTTGAATAAGCCGGAGTCTTTCGTGGACTACTTGTCTCAAAAGAGCGACATGAGGTGGTTGACACCATCGAAGAACACCAAGACAAAGAACACAAATGACATTTTCTTCACTCCGTCCGTCGAGGCTTTTTTACCTTATCCTGCTATTCTCAAAGGAACTACGTTTTCGTACGTTAAAAATCAAGATGGATCTTCAAACCGTACAAAAATAGTTCACGGACCTTTATGGACGGGAAAACAAATTTTTTCTTGGCTTTTACACCCGGCAGTAAGTTTGCAGAAACCTCTTTCCGGAGGAGATGTTTCAAGTATCGACGATTGGATGAATGACAAAATTGTTTCTATACGAAACGGGGAAGTGTTTTGTGGGCGCTTGTGCAAGCAGACTTTAGGGTCTACGACTGGCGGACTTATTCACGTGATTTGGAAGCACTGTGGGCCTTGGGCGGCTGCGCATTTTGTTTCCGATGCACAGCGTCTCATGATGCAATGGCTTACGCATTTTACAGTATCAATATCAATTTTGGACTGCATGAATGGGGCAGAAAGCGCTGTCGACGATTTGGTCGCGGAGTCCATGGGCAAGGCAGACGCTCTCATGCTTTCGGACGTTCCAGAAAGTGTGAGGGAGCAAAGACAGACTCAGGTTCTCCAGGACATTTTGAGATCCGCGGGAGGAAAAGTTCTCGAAAATATGGATCCTCAGTGCGGCATTGCTACAGTCGTCAATTCAGGAGCCAAGGGCAACTTAATGAATCTTGCTCAAATTTCCGGAATTGTCGGTCAACAAACATTGAACGGCGCGAGAGTTCAATTCAGAAAAGGTCCGAGCGGGCCTCGAACGTTAGCGTGCTTTGCTCCGGGGGACGGGCGTCCCGAGGCCCGCGGGTTCGTCGCCTCTTCCTACTTAATGGGACTTCAACCGTACGAATTCTTTTTCCACCAGCAAGCCGGACGCGAGGGAGTGGTTGCAACTGTGTCCGGAACATCGGAGACAGGTTACAATCACCGGAAAATGATCAAGGGTCAAGAATCGGAGGTGATCATGTACGACGGATCAGTAAGAGTCAGCACAAATGTAATTATTCAGCTTCATTATGGCGGCGACGATTACGATGGCGTTCATGTGGAGCGTGTCAAGATGCCCTTTCTGGCCTTTTCCGACAAGGATAAAGTTTTGGACTATTTAGGCTTTAATTCTTCTTTTAGTCCTACTTCTACATCTACTTATACTTCTTCTCGTACTCCTTTGCCGCCTTCAAAAAAACGAGAACAAGAACAACAGAAAGAAGTAGAGAAGGAGAGAAACAGAGTCATTGAGTCATGGACATTGCTGAGAAACATCAAACTGTCGGCAAGCAAGTATGGAAATGACTTTTCTGCTGAAATCTGCATGCCCGCAAACTTTGAGCGTGTTGTTGCCTTTACAATGTCAAAAAGGTCCGCACCTTTGTCAAGCGCTGCAATTGAAGACGAACTCATACTCTCCGAATTCATGCTGAAATTTATGCTTGAAAAAATGCTCAGGGCTCATCTAAGGCACTCCATTTCCTCATTTGAATCTCTACATCTTGAAAAATCTCCATCTCTCCGCGAGTTGCTACATTTGCCGAAAATGGATTGGCGAAGGATTGACGATCCCTCTCTAATTGCCAGACACGCTCTATCTCTAACGTGCACGTCTCCTTTCTTGAAACGCCACAAGGTAAACACGAGAGACATTGCAATGGACATTGCAACTCAATTCGTTAATCTTTACATTCATGGACTTGTCAATCCCGGAGAAGGCGTGGGGGCAGTTGGGTCGTCTTCAATTGGAGAACCCTCTACGCAATTGACACTCAACATTTTTCATTACAGTGGAATCGCCGAGAAGAACGTGACATTAACAGGCTTGCCGCGATTTAAGCAGATTATCAATGCCATCGATACGTCCGAAACATCAAACATGAGGCTTACGTGCATTCCTTCAAAATCGAAATCAATGATTGACGATTCGGCTAAATTATCTGCAAAAAAATTTGCAGCTTCGTTACCTCGAGTCATGTTGGCGGAAATTGTCGACTTTTCTCGAGTCATGTACAGTCCCTTGGGATATTCGTCATCCTCCTCCGTTTTACGAGACACTTACGTGTTTGGAAAACTTGGAGACATTTCCACTTTTTTGGACATTGAGTCCTTGAGTTACTTTACGCTTTCTGGTGGGTCGGGATTAACCGTAAATTCATTTGCGTCCACGTCATCGTCGGCAACTCGCCTCAACTCATCTCCGGCTATCAAGAAATTAAAGAGCGCTACAAAATCAAGAATTGCATCCGCGATTGATTCTCAAACATCACCCCAATTCAAGGATAATTCTTCTTCTGCTTCTTCTTCATCTTCCTCTTCATCTTCTCCAAAAAATCAAAACGCGTCTTCTTACGTGTGTGTCTTTAAACTTGACAAGACGGCATTAACGCAGCGCTCCTTGTCCGTCGACGATATTGTTAATGCACTTCGTCTCTTTGTTGGCGAAGAGGCTCATGTTGTAGCAACAAAGAGATGGTGCAAGGATTGGCTTGTGTCAATTCGTCCTCCGGCTTTCGGATCAGGAGACATGGACAGGTGCATAACAGAGGCCGTGCACGACAGCTTGCTTGAATCTGCAATCGTAAATGGCCTGCACGGCGTTACCAAGGCGATCGCCTCACTTGATGCGCAAACAAAACAATGGGTTGTCGACACGGACGGTTCAGACATTATCTCGGCAAACCGTTTATCCGGGATTGACAAGCAGCTCATGTGGACGAACAATATAATTGAGGCTGGTCGTTGCTTTGGTGTGGAAGCTGCAGTTGCTCTTCAGCAAGTTGAACTTCATCGCGTCTTAAGCTTTGACGGAAGTTACGTGGATCCAAGGCATACGTGGTTGCTGTCAGACGCTGTTACAAGATCCGGAACAACCAACCCTTTGAACAGACACAAAATGGAAGAGCTCGGCGGCAGTTTGCTTCAATGCGCCTCGTTTGAACAAACGTTGGACGTTTTCGGGGTTGGGGCTGCATTTGGATCGTCTGATAATTTATCTGGGGCAACCGAAAAACTTATCGTGGGCCAACCAGTTCACGTCGGAACTGGTTCTTTCGAAATTCTTTTTGAACCAGTCGAACCGCAAAATGAAAATGCCAGCACATTTGTTGGGCCCCTGTTTTCATCAGCCACAAAAGAAAATTTAACTGACGATTTTGTTGCTCCACTTGATACGTCAGCAATAAACAACAACAGGAAAGATGGAAAAGAACGAGACGGAGAAGGTGAAGAAGGAATTGTTCTTCCATTAAATCTACATCTGAATACTGAAATGAATTGTGATATGGAAGAAGAAGACGAAGGATTTGTGGAGCCCCTGTTTACGTCATCATCGGCATCGGCATCATCGGCATCCTCTGAATTTGTACCTCCAAGACTTGTTACAACTGCTGACATCATTTCTTCCTCAATCACAAATGTCACGGGCTTCATCTCAACGGCAATGTTTTCAAGAAAAGAAATTTCCGCATTTGCAACAGAGCTTTCTCCATCTTTCGACATTATGCAAAAATGCGCCAGTAACCGTCGGGGTATTGTAATTAAGGCAACGTGTGCCGGCGATACAAGTAGAACCTCATTTTTAAGAATGGAGTCAAGCCTTGATAAATATTACAATTGGACACATTGCGATTCCACATGGTCGCAAACGACTCGAGTTTATTATAATGACTCCTTTACGGATGTTTTGTACAATAACAACAACAAGAGCATTTCAAAAGAAAATTTTACATTAGAGAGGCTGCATTCTGGTTCCATTCGACTTGGTTTTGCTGAAAATGCAAGAAGCCGGAAAATTGCAATTGATCAGATTTTGATAATGAAAAAAGAGGTTAGTGAGGAATGCATTCTTCCAAGCCGAGTGGAAATACTTCAAAGCAAGAACTTTGTCAAGGGGCCATTCGAAATTTCCTTAACAAAATTGTGGTCTGCAAAGAACATTGTCGAGGCGGAAAAGCTGCAGCATGAAGGACATCCTAAATTGTCCGTCTCGGTCAAGCTCAAGTCTCCCGATTTTATTTTGGAACGCAATCAATCAAGCTTTACGGTGGGCGCTTCTTTTGCCATGTTCGTAGGTCTGTGCGTTGAAATCCTTTTCTAAATAAATAAATAATTTTAATGCTCGCTCAAAGAATCAATAAAATAAAGGATGCCCGTTTTTTTAAGCGAGCAGCTCAAGGAGGCAGGTGCAATTCGCATAGAAATCTTAAAGACTTTAAATGCCGGAAACAAGCGCTTTTTGTTATGGGTAACCGAAATGGACAATCACTCCATGGTTCATGAATTCTCTTCGCTACTGTCAATTGATACCTTTTCGTCTGTGATGGAAGAGGAGGAGACGACGGATTCGGACTACTCAACTATTTTACTGACACGACTTGATGAAGACGAAGAATCGTCGTTGGAAAGTGTTTCGATTGGTTGTCTGAACAAGGATGCGGCATTAAAGCTAAAAGATTTTATCAAGAGTTTTGTTCAACAGTCACAAGTAAGCGCGAGTTTAGAGGTAATGGGGGCAAAGGGGGTAAATATTAAGAATAAGGATGCAAAATAATTATTATGTGGTAAAATCCGCCCATTTTGCTTCTGGAAAGGTCGAAAGAATGTCTCTTTTCAGTTCAATCCCTTTTTGTTCATGTAGAATAGACGGAAAGAAGGTAATAAATATTCTTAGGTTCTTGTCAATTTTCGAATTGTTTTTACAGCCGGCGTGAAGAGTAAAAATATCGTACAAGAGACCGTCGTTTGTCCACGAGGCTGAATCAATTTTTTTTTCATCTTGTGGATCTTTAAGAAGATCTCCATATAGTACTGTATCGTCGCTATTCTGATTGTCTAAATGACTTCCGGAAATAAACAAAGTGCCTAATTTTGATCCATCCGCAGTAAATGCAAGGCAGACAGCTACATTTGGTCCTGACCCGTGGTCTCTATGAAATTGCTGTTGAGGAGACATTGCTTCAACTACAATAATTTCGCTGGTATATATTATAGGTTTTGATCCAAAATATGAGGTTAAGAATAACTCTAATTCTTCAGTAAAAATTTTCTTACAAATTTCTCTTGGCAACTCTATAAGGTTAAAAGGGTAGGCATTTCGTCCTGTCCTATATTCATATCCATCAATGTTTGAACATTTCTCAACTAAAAAATTCTTCAAAAGACTCCGTTCTTTTCGTGTAAATACAAGAGGCCATCTTTGAGCGCCCGACTCTTGCATTTATATTTATCTTTATGATGGTATCCATTCTTTATCCAAATGCCAAAAAAGATACAATGTGTGAACGTTTCCGGTTACGCAATAATAAGAGAAACCATCGTATGCGGGATCTACAGTCTCAGTTTCAAAATTTTTTTTATCCCTTTTTGTAAAATCAAAGTTGTTCCGTGACTTGGCAAGCAGTTTTCGTGCGTCGTTTTCATCTGACGTAGAGAATGGAGTAAAGTTTTGATCTACGATTCTATTTTGTTCTTCTATTACCGGAGTAAATTTGAAGTAATCAAAACCTGCTCCCGGAACTATTTGTATATTTCGCAGTGTTTTCTCGGTATCCGATCGTGGATAAAAAACGTAAATCTTAAATGTATTTTGCTGGTATTTAAAATTTACTTCTCCCTTTCTTGGAAACTGACTATTCTGTCCCAATTCTTCACTATCTTTATTTATACACTCTTTAGGATCGTAGTCGTAACTATCAACTTTTAAGTCAACAAATGCATCAGGACCACGCCTGCAAGTTGCACGTGTTTCTGCCGTCATTCTATTAGTTAATGTATCAATAGATATAGATACGTAATACATTTCGGTTCTTAACCCAACTCGAGTACTCGTGTCTTTTTCCTCAAGTTCAACAAAACATTTTTCTAAAAATGTTTGAAGAGTCATGCATCGTTTTCTCCTTTCTTTTATTTTTGACATTCTTTTGCTTCTTGCTTCTCTGGCGGCTTCATTGTCTTTTGCGTTTTGATAGGCAATAAAGGAATCAAGCGAATCGCTTCTGCTTCTACTCCTGCTCTTGCTCTTGCTTCTGCTTCTGCTTCTGCTTCTGCTTCTGCTTCTGCTTCTACTTCTAATCCTTTTAATGCTCCTGCTCTTGCTTCTGCTTCTGCTCTTGCTTCTCTTGCTTCTTTTAATGCTTCTTTTAATGCGTCTGCTCCTGCTTCTAATCTGTAACCATTGCAATCGCTTTCGCGATTTCGCATATGCTTTACTTTCCTTGGTCCACGGATAGTCTACGAAAAGTAAAGGTTGGACATTAGGACGTTCTGGTTTAAAAACTTGCATAAGATTTTTAAAACTCAAATACGAATCAGGAACTTTTCGAATCCATAAAGCTTTTTGCTGACGCTGAACTACTGGATTGTACATGTAATATCTCCCATATTCTAGATCATTCAAATACTGTCTTTCTTCTTGTGAAGTAGTTATTGGTACATCTAAATCTCCTAGTAAAGCGTATAAAAGACCGTCAAATGTCAAGTCTCCCGTCACATCTTTATAGATAGGCTTTTTCCAATTTAAATCATTTTTTGCTGCTTTTAAAAAATCAGAAATAGTTTTTGAAAATTTCCAAGCAAGTTTTATTTCTGCGTTTTTGAAATACTTTAGTAAAGGATATTCTTTGGATTCAAATACTTCTGTCAGATTTTCGGTCATTTGCTTGAAAATTTTATCATTAAAATTATTTACTTCTTCGTCTTCATAACATTCAATGTTCCGTGTTACAGTTCCTAAATCATTTCTTATTGTTTGAATTCCTGTTTTTTTAGCCTCTTTCATCGTTTCATAGTTTAATTTTCTGTAATTTTTCACGAGTTTCAATCCATTTATGTAGGAGGTGTAGAAACCAAGTTTAAATTGAGATGCATTATATAATGAAACGTGATAATTGTCTATTTTTAAAACGTCGTGAAGCAAAAGAGCATCCGCATTTGATGCTTTTCGAAAACTATCTAAAAGGTTGATCATAATTCGTGTGTAACTATCATTTTCTTTTTTTTTGTTTTGCAAATCTTCAGGATTAAGATTTCTTAATCGAGGCTGCAAAACACGATCTAAATCAACTCCATATAAATTTTTAGGAACACAATATTCCGGGAAAACACAAAATCTTTGCAAATGATGCAAATATAAAGTCAAGACATTATTTTGTTTTTCATTCACAGAGTTTGTAATTGTAAATTGTACTTCCATTCCCATACTGCATTCCAAGTTTAAAGGATATTTATCTGGACAATTTAAAGGAACACAATCCTTTACTACTTTTTCAGCATGCTTATAAGGTTCTGTTTCAAAAAGCAAAATTCGGTCAACTTCTCTTTCTAAATCCAACTGGACGTTCCATGAAAGACTTGCAATGTGATTAAAGAAAGATTTATATGCCTTTTTGGCCTCAATTTCATTTTCTTCTAAATTAAGCTTCAGAATTTTTTTTGCTTTCAAAGCAATTTCATATGCTTGAACAGCTTCTAAGTTAGTTTGTTCCTTGTTCAAATTCACTTTTGTAAGTTTTTCCCTAGATTCTTTTTGATAACGTACGCAATTGATAAATGCTTTTTGAATGTTTGGATCAACCTTTGGAAAATAATACTTCTTGAGAAATTTATCCATTTGATTGTTTATTAACTCAGCGTCAAAAGCATCATTTTTCACTTGATTTACTTGCCTGTATATAATTGTTTCAACAACTGCTTTTAAATTAGTTATACCATTATTGTCTTTTGCACAATCCCATATTATTGGATAATATGGTGTTCGTTTTTGTGGTTGTATAGAACTTAATTGAATAGACTTGTTTTGTAGATGGTTTACTCCAAACAGTACAACCATTCCTTCAAACATTCCATCTTCTTTACCATTGCGCTCCCTCTTTAAAAATAAAGCTTCTGTCGTAAAGTCGATGACTTCCTTCTCACCTCCTTCTAAAGACAAAGACAATTCTCGTCGTCTCCTATCTATCTTTTGTTTACTTTCTTCTGAAACGGAGCATTTCTTAACGGTGCTCTGCCACGAAACCCATCTTCTTTGAGGAGTTTTTAAAACAAGATCTTGAAGTTCCTTAATCTTTTTAATCGCAGTAAATTGAGCATTTTTAGGTAATCCAAAATGACTTGACAAGTCAGTGCATTGTTCAAAACCGAGTAAATTTGGAACAAGAATAGCGTTAGGTGGAACAAGATACTCCTTCATTGGCCATCCAATCTCTTGTTCATTATCTAGATTTGTAAGCAAATCTTCCTCTGTTAATGGGTCTCTCATACTTCGAGTCTTTGAGTCACATTCTGCAATGATGTTCCAACCTCCTTGAATAGGAGAAAAGTACATTTTTTATTCTTTGCTGCATTGGGAATGTGTTTTGTTTTACTTTGGTAAATTTATTTTTTTTTGAAAAACATTAATTAAGAACGTCAATTACATTGGCGGACCCTTCCTTCACTAAAGTGGCGGCCTCCTCCGAATGCGCAAGCCTCGCCTCGTGCAACTTGTTCAGTTGCGGATCCCTGTATTTTCTGCGCAATTCTTTATTATTATTCAAAGATAAAGATGAAATGGACAGCCATTCGTACATTGCGACGCACGCAATGTCATAATGCTTTTTTGACACATCCGTGTCCACAATTTTTTGTATTATTGTTTCCATCTCGTCTTCCCTATCTGTAACACCCAAGAACATGACTGCAGGCTCTTGTTCCTCCCCTTTAACGTCTTGCTCTTGTACTTCATCTAATGTAGGTTTTTCAATATTCATTTCTTTAAAAAGAGCATCTTCAATTGCATCGTTACGCATTTTCACCCATGTCGAAATTTCAGAATCAGGTTCCTTAATTTGATTTGATTCCTCCTCCGTAACAGTTGTTAATTTGTTCCCCAATTCATCATAATGAGGAGGTGGAGGATACTTTTGTAAAAATGAAGCTGTGAGTTTTGAAAGAGACGGAATCGAAAAACCTTGCTTCACTTTTTCAGAAATGAGCTCGTTCTTCTTTTTTGTGTATTCTTTTTGTGCTTGCGCCTTTTTGAGTGCAATGCGCCTTGCCTTTATTCCAAGAATTTCATAATCGGGAATGATTGATATTGCTGCAAAGCGCTGCATGCGAATCTCATCATTTCTCGAAATTGGAGGGAGATCTGACTTTATCTTGTTTTTTTCTTCAACTTCTGGTTGTTTTTCAGGGTCCTCTTTGTCTTCTTCTTCTTCTTCTTCTTCTTCCTTTTCTGCGTAATAATTAAATGAAGTAGTACCTGCCATTTTCCGCAAATCCGCATTTTCCTGCGTTTGCTTGATCGCGTGGCTTCTCACTTTAGAGTGGGTATCCAATAAAAATTTATGTTTCTGAGTCTCCTTCTCTCGAAGATCTAAGAGATTTTTCGGATTAAATCCGTCTCTTAAAAGCATTCGAAAATTGTGAATCGGCGCAAGACGTATTTCTTGCTTCATGCCTTCATTAATTTTTGCTGCATGTTTAAATGCTTCATCTCTTGAATCGAAAAAACCTAAAATGCGAATCCAGGCGTTTCCATCTTGTGAACGAATCGATGTATTCGAGTGCGCGGCATTGTACAGTACGAACGACATTCTTCCTTTTCCTTTTCCTCTCCTTTTAATATTATTTAATATTATTTAAAGTTATTTATTTATTTTTATTTTGTGAACTTACTAATACAAAATAGCGTGTTTTGCAAGAATGCATGCGAACGTAAAGACAAACGCGTGAAGAATAACTTGCGTTTTTGTAGTAATTAATCCTCCAGTCATGCTCATGCACTTTTTTCTTGCATCGTAAATTGGACTCATTGCTGGACTGTTTAAAGAGTCTGATGTAATATTTTGCGATTCGGATGTACCGCGTCCATCACCCTTGACAAACGTGTATTTTTCTGGAAAAGGAATCATATCAGTGCATTGTTTCAATGAATTTGATGGAAAAGTAATGAATGATCCAGGTGAAAGAATTACAAAGAATGCGAATGGAATAATTATATTTGCCCACAAGAGCTTTTCAGGTGATGCTGAAACGGAAGACATTTGTATTTTTTTTTATTTATGTAAATGTTGTTGTCTCCTCAACAAAATTAGTCGAATTGCTTGAATTAGACATTTCTCTCATTTCTCTCGGTGGCCACCAGCAATTATATGGTGCTAGCTTTAGAGGCACCCGTATAGGAACATACACCTCATCACATTGAAACGAGTAATTGTATGATGGCGAACCCATGCGGCGCATGGACGTGTTGTTTCCAATCATGGAATTTAAACATGAGTCGTGCAGCTCATTGCCCGGCCACGCAAAAACGTCTCCTGGACACACAACGGCCGCATCGAACAAAGAAATATCTGGTAATGTGGGGTTTTCTAATTCATTATTTCTAGAAAAATCTAAAATGTCGCGGCGTCTTCCAAAGACCATCTGAACTCCATTGATTACTGAAGGCCAGTTTGGAGTTAACGAAAATTGTTTTGAAATGTCGACAATTTCTAAAACTCCGATTCTTGACCACTCAAACGAATTAAGAGCGCACAGAACGCCCCAAAAAAATGATCTGACAAGAAGTGGTCCGATATGAATGCCATTCCACGAAAAAACCCCTGGGCCAAACCCTAAAGGAGGAAGCTTTATCCATAATTTTTCTGCGCGGTTCTGACGCAATTGCTCCTCTTCTGCGGACATGAGCAAAAGCAAGACGTCTTCTGCTACGCAACTAACGTATGCATTTTCGTCAAAATAGTAGCCTTGTCCTAAGGAAAGCAGCATGCTCTTGTCGCGAATGCGTTTTAGGCGCTCGTGACTATGGTGAAGAATAAAAAAATGTTCAGCTTCAAGTTCTTTGAGATCCCAGTCAATGGTCGGGAAAAAGAGGATCAAAGCTTCTTTGCGATCTTCAGGTCCATTTAGAATTCTTGGAAACGGTCCGCAACCGCCTTGAGCGTACATTGTTGCTCTCATTGCAACAATGTGTTTTCTAGCCTGTAGACGTTCTTTTTTTGAAAGAAGTTCATCAGCCGAATAAAACGATGTCATGTGTGCATCGCGTCTCGCGTGCGTCACGCATACATTGTTTAAATAACGCTTCACTTTATCTTTAGCAATCCAATACGAATTATAATAAACTCTCGTATTGTTAACGTATACTTCTTCATTTTCGGATTCAACTGCAGCTTGAACGTCCCAATTGCAGGAGAAAATTTGTTTCCATTGACATTGAGAAAGATGGATAATGTTCTCCTGCATCATGGTTTCTTTTTTTATTATGGTTACTAAAGGGACAAAATGATACACAGGTTAATTATTAAAACTTTGATTTTAGAAAGAGGCGAAAGAAAGTGAAACGAACTTTTTTTTCCTATGCCTTATATTCTATGCACTACAATTCCACTTGAAGTCCAATTATAAGAAGGCAAAGGAAGACCTAAAGCTTTCGCAATGCCGACTTTCCCGTGCTGCTCAATGCTTGAACGAATTGATAACCCTGTCTCTGGCATGGGAGCAATGGTAAGCAAAAAAGCGTTTTTTTCCGCCACAAACGAAACGTGAGATACGAGTCCTCGAATTGTCCAGCCCCCCCCAGACGTATCGCAGAAAAGCGCCCCAGTTTCAACCTTGTGATTTTTGTTGTTGGCATGCGTTTGAGCGCCGAAACAGATCTGAAGTGGTTTTTCTTCATCATTACTAATCATCGAGTCAGAGTACTTGGAATTTCCTGAACTCCATAAAGACACTTTTATTTTTGCTAACCTTGCCTTCTTGTCCTCAATTCCTTCCTCATGTTTCTGTTTCTCACTTTGAGTTGAATTTGCATTCGAATGAGAGCACTTGTTCGAATAATGCCCCGGCTCCCCACACCTATAACAAAGATTCTTTTGGTGCTTGTCCTTCATAAAAACAGATTGAACATCTGATTCATTCAAATAATGTCCTCCCCTCACTCCAGACCCGTATGCCAAAATGTACTTTTCAGTAATGGAATCCTCCATTTCAAGCGCTTCCTTTTCGCTTCCAGATCCAGCATCGTATACTTCAACTAAGTGTTTGGGTTTAAATTTCTTTGTATATTCACATCCTTCGCCCTTTGCATGCTTTTCATACCTTTGCTCTACATCTCCCGATGTTCCTACATAAAATCGTTTTGATCCAGACGAAGTTAAACCCTCAAGCTCAAGCACGTAAACTTGCTTCATCTTTTATGTTATGATTTTCGTGACTTAATATTTTAAAAATAATAACAAACAATAAAATTAAGAATCAAACAACTTAATTAAATCTATTAAATCCTCGTGTTCTTTCTTCCACAATGTCTTTTCTTTTCCTCTTGATCTTAAAATCGAATACGTACTCATTTCAATAAGTCTTTCCTTCATTCCTTCAATTTTTAACTTATTCTTTGTGGACAAGCAATTTCTTGCCTTCGACATTTCAATCTTGACTGCAAACTCGTGGTATTCGCGCTTGTACCAATTGAAATCCGCAAAGGACATTTTACGTCCTTGAATAGGTTGTTCCTCAGGCTGCAATGAGGGGACAGCAAGGGCCGAAGGAAGAGGACGAGGAAGAGGAAGAGGAAGAGAAAGAGGAAGAGGAAGATTGAGGGTTGCTGGTTGCGAAAAGGACGAAATTGGCATTAACATTGAAATTTGTTCTGGCATATTATAAATAGCATATTGACTTAATATTGAAAATTCAACAAGTTTGTGCGCCAAACCAACGTCTTCAAGATCGATTTCCATGTTTGTTAAGATTTATTTATTTTTAATATTTTTAACCCAAGCAATTATTTTAATTAATTAATAACAATAGCAAGAAATGGAGTTTCTATCTAGACTTAACCTTTCAGAAACTGACAGAATTATTCCTAAGCTTAGCAACCTTATATTTGAAATTGGAGATATTCAAGTGTACGCGACAAATGGTCAAAGCAATTTATATCACGATGTGTGTGGGTTCTTGTTCAAGGATTCAGATATTATTTGTAAGAAGAGCAAAACGTCAAAGCAAAATTATGAGCCTGCATCAAGAGATGATATTCGTTCTGCCATTGTCAAGATGCATTCTTCAATTCCCTTAACACCTACTGAAGAAAGTGCAAGTTTGCTCTACAAAATGCTTTCTGGTTGTAAGAAAAAGAAGTCAAGAAGCAAAAGGGAAGAAGAAGAAGAACTAGATGAAGACGATGACGAAGAAGTTCTTCGCATCGTGAGAAAAAAGGATTCAGGCAAAGTTCCACTACTCGCTTCAAAATTAAAAAAAACTTCTTTAGCTGTAGCAGCCAAGAAAACTAATGCTTTAAGAGAAGACTCTGATGACGAAGATATAGAAGTGGAGGAAGAAAATTTGGAAGACGATGAAGAACTTGAGGAACAAGACGAGGAGCAAGTTAAGGAAGAGGAGGGAGAAGAGGAGGGAGAAGAGGAGGAGGAGGAAGAAGAGGAGCAAGAGGAATAAAAACAATTTTAAACAACATTTATGCCAATGGCCGAGCCACTGCAGGCCCACCCATAATCCTGCTGTCGGACGCAAACAGATGTATACAAGGGAGTAGCTTCAAGAACATCTTCGCTCGGGATTATTGACGAAGCAAAATAATTCTTCGGAGCTTTTTTTGCATGGCATTTTTTTTTTTATTTTGGGAAGAAGAAGAGAATAATAATGTTCAGAAATACCTTTTAAATTTTCTTAAAATAATATGAATTAATAATGATAAAAATGATTTCGCCCTCTACGGCAAGATGTATATACCAAAAGTACGATACTCTTCCTGATATTGTAAAATCTCTGGAACCGTCTGAGGTTAGTTTAATTCTAAAAAGCCAACGAAATTTATATGCATTTTATCCTCGTTTAGGATTGTTTTCGACTGATTTTGCAGTAGCATATTGCAACAATTTGCATTCAAAATCGAGGTCTAGACAACGACCTCGTTACGCCCATACAACTCCCAACGGAAATGCAAAAAAGATTGATTTAGATAGAAAGGAAAAGACAGATAAAAGGAAAGAAAAAGATGAAATAAAATAGTTTTTCAATATTGCCCAAGATCAATAAGATCATTTTCAAATTGCATTTCATTAAGATTCATTCTTGTATTTAAAATAGGTGAGTTTATTTCTTGGCTGTCGATGTCTGGAGGAGGAGCAGAAGGAGCAGAAGGAGAAGGAGAAGAAGGAGGTGAAGGAGGAAGTGGAGGATGAACACTTGTCGTGTTAGGCCCTAAGCCAGACGGAGGTAAGGACAGCAATGATCGTGGTTTCTTGCTTTTGCTTAATTTTTTCACTTCATCCTTGTTGTTGTTGTTGTTGTTGTTGTTGTTGTCTTTGCTGTTGAAAGACACAAAACCAAAATAACTATGAACTTTATCAAGAACAATGATTCTGCACACCGTATACATCACTTTTGTGAGAGCAACTATTTGAGAGGGGCTTGCATTCTTTATAGGTAAACTGCAACACATATACACAGCAAGAGTAAAGACTCCTACAACTCCTACAGAAACAAGAGTTGTCGGGTCCATTTTTTATGTTTTTATTTAAGTAATAGTCATGTAATAAAAACAAAAATAAAATGGAAACTGAACAATTATTCAAGCCCTCAAGTGCAGGAATAACAATGAGGAAGTTGACAAACGCGGATTATACAAACTCTTTCTTATCTGGGATTTCCTGGGGATTTATTGCTTTAGTTGTTATTTTGTTATTATCATGGCTGGTTTCAGTAATGAGGTATAGGAGGACATAAATACATTTCACACATAAAAAAACATACAAAACTTATATTTACTTTCGCGCAGGGGATTTCTTTACCGGCGGAGACCGCGAGCGAGAACGCGACAAGGATGTCGGGCTCTTTCCCGCTCTGTACGACTTTGCCGCCGATTTGAACAAACTAGGTCCTTTGATTGTAGGATGCGCCTTGGAATATGATTTCACATAGTTGTTCCACTTTGAAGGACTGCGCTTTTTGGATCCTCCTCCAATTACCATATCGGACGAATCGGGTGCGTTTTGATCCATCCTAAAAATTATGTATAATTATATTTGAAAAGCGGAAACAGAAAAAACTTCTTTTCTTTATTGCTTTCAACTAAAGTGTACAGAATGACCACTTTATTTTTCTTAGATTTTGAAACTACTGGATTAGAAAGAACGAGCAGAATTACTGAAATTGCGTGTGTTTGTCCGAAGGGCAATGAAAAGGAAAAATGGTTTGAAACTCTTGTTAATCCAGGTATTAGTATTCCGATAGAGGTTCAAATTCTAACTGGCATTACGGACTCAATGGTTAAATTTGCAGCAAAGGAAAAAAATGCCATTGAATCTTTACTTTCCTTCATTATTAATAAAGACGTAACTGATTGCACTCTCGTGTCACACAATGCAGTTTATGATAAGGCTATATTTGAGTCAGCCTGTCAAAGACATGGTTTAGCAATGCCCGAATTTAAATGGATGTGTACTTTAAAAATGGCCCGAGCGTTTCCGAAGTGGCACAAGAAAAGCTGCACACTTGAAAATTGCGTCAAGAGAGTTAATCAAGGATCTAATTTTGAAGGAAAAGAAAAAGAAGAAGACGAAAGTTCTACATTTAAATTTCATCGTGCGATGGGAGATGTGAGAGCGTGCATGAAGATCTACAAGTTTTTAGTCAAAAAGAACAATGTAGCACCCGAACGAGAACAAGAACAAGATCAAGAACAAGAACAACAAACAGAATCAAAGAAGCAAAAGAAAAGCAAGAAGCAGAAAGAGGAAAAAGAGGAGAAAGATGAGTTTTTTCATTCCGAGTTTCCTTTAGAAGGTTTAGGACCGGACATGGAGACAATTCCCTGCATTGCAGCCGCAATATGCGGGAATTATTACATGGATCCTTTAGCAATGACGAAGACGAGCGGTCTTTGTAACTCTTGCTCAGATGCGCTTGACTACCATTATACACAAGAACAAAGTTCTGAAATGTCTTTTTCGTTTTTAACGAATCAGACTAATTGCATCATTGATAAACTGGTGCAATCGAATGCTGCTTTAACTCTCCTTGCACTTTCTAAAGACAACAAGAGTACGAACAAGCCCAGGATTGCGAAGAGAGCCAGGGACTAATAAATGTTATTTTAACACTTTGTTTTCCCTTCTCCTTTCTCCACCTTTTTTGTCTATACCCTAATAGAAAGAAACAAAAAAACAAAATATGGAAATTGTTATTGCGCGATACAATGAAAATCTGAGTTGGATTCTTGAAATATTGGAAAGGACAAGTGAATTTAACAATTTAAAAATAACAATTTACAACAAGGGCAACACTCCCGCCGTGATTGACTCATATAATGAAAGCAATGAAAAATTTTTAAAACGCCTAGAACTGCAGCGTTCTCGAGTAACATTTATTCAGCTGCCGAATGTTGGAGTGTGCGATCACACATATTTGCACCATATTGTGTCACGTTATGATTCTCTTGCACCAAGTACTCTTTTCTTGCCCGGTTCAGCGTACGATGACGAAACGAAGCGACCGCGCCTTCTTGTAATGATGCAGTCTCTCATTGTAGCAATGAAATCTAAATCTGTTCACGTTCCTGAAGTAACTGCAGTAATATCAATCCCAGAGGTATTCAAATCAAATTACGTTAGTTTTAGTCGTAGAAAACAAGTGGATACTTACGAATGCTCAGATTCTAGGAATCGCGATGGAAACCAAACCATCACTCATTCTACTTTAAGACCATTTGGAAAGTGGTACGATGTCCACCTACACCCTCTTCTGGGTCCAGCGCGCAACATTACACTCAAGGGAATGTTTATGGTGGGAAGATCAAAATTATTGAATCGTCCTTTATCCATGTACACCAAACTATTGGATATGGTATCTCATCACCGATTTCCTGAGGAGGCACATTACATTGAAAGATCGTGGCACGCAATAATTGATCCGAAATCGCATGAAGAAATTTCCTTACTTTTAGTCGTTCCATACATTAAGGAAATTATTGGATTTTTACTTATTCTGGTTGCCGTTGGAGTTGTCATTGTTCTTTCAAAAATGAAAAAACCAATAATAAAATTTGCTTATGCTACTTCTACTTCTGCTTCTGCTGCTTCTGCTTCTGGTTCTGCTTCTGCAAATCCTACTCCAGTTGCTTTACCGTTACCATGAAGAGGAGGAAAAGGGGGATTCTTTTGAAATTGAAGACTCTTGTGAATTTTGCGAATGTTGCGAATTTTCTGAATGTTGCGAAAAAGGCGATGTTGGAAATACATACTGTTGTTGTTGGTTTTGCTGGATTGGCTGTACAAATGATTTCGATTTATGATTACGTAGCTCGTCAATGAGGAACCGAGTCGGTATTTCTTCATCTGCCTTAAAATCGGACATTGTTAATTTAGATTTTGATTCAAAATTTATGCTCACGTCTTTTGTAAAGAAAAGTATCAGAAGAAATGTCAAGAGTCCTATTCCAATGACAAGCCACAAGAGCTTTGCATTAAACGGGGGTAGTGTCGAAAAGCACAGATTGTTTGCAGACGATGCATAATTTATAGGACAGACAGGCTGCACGGGGCTTCGTATAGTTACAGGTTTGAAACAATTCTGAGAATTTTCAAGAAATCCCGCAGGGCAATCCATGGTACATTGAGTTCCATTGAAAATGCTGTAACCTTCAGAACACGCAGACGAGCACGTTAAGTCCCAAAATGTGTATCCAGCAGGACAGTCACCCGTCCCTACGTCTGCAGACACAACTGTTCTTGACTCCATTGGTTTTTGGCAAATTGTAAAGTCGCCACCAGTCGAAAAACCTACGGGACACTCTACATTGAGAACACACGCGGACGGAGACACGTAAGAAGCTTCCGTATAATATTGTGGACATGGTAGAAAACATGCTCCTTGAATCAAGACTTCATTCGTGGAACATTGTGGAATTATCTCCGACATCGTTTGTTTTTTTATTCCTCTTCATCTTCTTTATCTCTATGCGCCTTTTTTCTTACCATAAAATCCGTTTGTGACGACAGTCCCAAGATGCGAGAAGGATCCATTGAGTAGTCGTTCTTGTCCTCAAAAAAATAGTCTGAAAGTTTGTAAAAAATTTCTCGGCCAACACGAAACGGTTCTTTTATCAAGGGGGCACGATAAAACATTATGCAATGGTCCGGGTCAGTCGCAGCCTTTCTCGTATCAAGTACAATGCAATCATATCCTTGCGCTCCAGCGTCAAACACCTGGTTGAAGTTCTTAAATGTTGAAAACATTCCAAAAAACTCCTGGTGTAATTTTTGTCGTTCAGCTCCGGAGTTTGTATTGAATGCGAAAAGCAAATCTACATTTCCGCGAATGTCAGGAGGCGCATTTTTAACGTCTTGCATCGCATTGATGTAGAAGAGACGCAAGTGACGGCCGAGTTTGAATAACTTTCCAATGTCAGCGCTGGCCATGGCCTTTTTCCCCTTTTTCCCACTTCCAGACATTGTTGTTTCGGATGCACAATCGTCCATGACAAATCCGATTTTATGCGCCTTTCCGTTTTTCATGGCGCACGTCTGCCACGCAAGTAAATGTCTTAATTTTTCGTCGTTAAACGTGTCGAATACGAATGCTTTAGGACAAAAATACGATAAATTATGATTTCCGCCTTCCAAGGGGTTCATTCCCATGCAAACATCGAGTTTTTTCCTCATTGCATGCATTAAAGCTCTCGTCAAGACAGTTTTACCTGTATGGCGCTTTCCAATTATTAAAATTGTTGCGTCGACTGGCATTGAGTCAGGGTCCCACGCTTCAAGTACCCACGTCTTAGCAGGATTCATTCTTCACTTTTTTATTACTCTGTTCGGCTCGATACAATAATAATAATAATATTTCTTATTTGTTAATTATGGATGCAAACTATAAAAACAAAGACAATATGTCCGTTTTGGCTTTTGATGTGGAATTAGACAAGCTTGTACCTCCATACGATGGAGACATTTCGTGGGAGTTACCAAGTAAACCCAAAGTTACTTGCGCCGCAACGTGCGAATTAGAAACTGGGAGAACGCGGACGTACTGGTCCCCGTCCGAAGACGGATCAAGATTGGCAAGTCCTCAGCTTTCGCAGGAGGGGCTTACGTTACTTATTGAAGACTTGTATTCTCATTTGTGTCAGGGCGGACTTGTTGTTTCTTGGGGAGGAACAGCTGTAGATTTTAGAGCTCTGCATGGGTCGTGTGTGGACCCGAGGCTAAAGCAAATGTGTTTATATCTTACTCTGCATCAAATTGATATTCCATTTGCATCTTCGTCGGACTCTGGTTGCATGTTTTCTTTGAATAGTGCCGCAAAAGCAATGGGTCTTGCAGGCAAGGATGCGTCTCTTTCGTCAGCTGCACCTCAACTTTGGGAAAACGGGTCCGAGCTCGATGTGCTTGGACATGTTCAAGGAGACGCTATACTTACCGCAATGGTTTACGGGAGGGCTCTTAACTCTCTTTACAATCCACACCCAAGCATGAGCTGGATCACGCAACGCGGAAAAATAAAGTCCTGGAAGCCAACAATTGTTCTGCATCCAAATTCAAACAAGCCGAGATTGCAAACAGTCGATGAATGCATGTCTAGACCTAAACCTATTGTTCCATTCGTAACTCCACAAGGAATGGACAGGGATTACGCTATTAGATGGTTACAAAGCGAGATGCGCAAATAAGAATATGTATATATATTGAAACACGAAAAATTCTTTTACTTCTCTTACTTCTCTTATTTCTCTTACTTCTTTTACTTCTCTTCTCACACTCCTCATTTCCCTTTCAGCAAAAAAAGAAAAAGAAAAAAATGTCTTCGAATGCGGCTCTCGAAGAGTATGCAAATGATATAACATATGCGCCGACACCATTTTCAATTCCAGACAAGGAATGGCCCCAGGAACTAAAGATTCTTTTTAAGGATTCTATTTACAAGGATGGAGCGCTTAAAATCAATTCATTTACATTGTCTACAATGATCTGCGGCGCCTTTTTGGGAGCGGCAAGTGGAATTTTTGTAGACTTTTTAGTTAGAACACTGCAATATAAAACCGCTCCACAATTTCGGAAAGCCCACTTTGAGTTTGTCGTTGTTCAGCTGCTTGTAAATGTCGCCTTCTTGATCTTCTTGACAAAATACAGTCGAAATTTTTTGCCCTGGCTTGAGCTCAGCTTGGCTGGAATTTTGTTTAGAGTCTTGTACTTTTTAGTTCAAGGCAATCTCGCCAAGAACATGGCGCCGTTTCTTCCCCGCGAATTCAGGCCAGTTTATGCTTAACCGCGAATTCTGGATCGTTTTCCACAACGATTGCAAGAAATAAAAACGTCCATTCCTTCGTCGGATGAACGGCATTGCTTTTGCTCAACATCCACGTCAAAGCTTTTGCAGGCGACGCAGGAAAAAAGTCCGCTAGTTTTGATTTCGTCCTTTCCAACTTTCAAGAAAGCCTTTGCCTCGTTTTGCCGCTGGTAAAAGCCCGTTTCCCATTGCGCATGATCGGTATTTTCGCACAAGTCTTCATCCTTTTCGGCCAAAAGTCCGGCAATATCAACAAGTCCGTCTTTTAGCGTTTGGTCCGACACGCTTTCACAAATCCAGAATGCTCTTTCGATTGATGAGGAATACGAAAAGATAGCGGCTGCGGCGTGGTTTTGAGGTGAATCAAATTCCAGGAGAATGTCTCCTCCATACTTAAACGCTCCCACGTCCTCGTCCAACTTTATTCTTGCCTGTCTTGTTAGATTGCAATAATGTTCAAGCTTTCTAGCTTCAATTTCAAAATTTACAATGTTCCGTTTTTTTAAAGAGTCAGACAGTTTTTGAATCCATTGAGTACGAAGAGAAGTCGATATAGGTTCAAGAGGTACAAATATAAGACTGTCCATTTGGTTCTGCGATGGCGATGTAAGTTGTAGAGTTGTGAGTTGTAGAATTGTAAGTTGTGAAAGAGGAAGAGGAAAAGGAAGAAAAAGAGTAAAATTATTTTACATAATTAAAACAAATGTCAACTTTTTTTAAAACAAATAATTTTAATGGATATGGACTTCAAAGTAATCCGAACCCGACAGTAGCTTATATTAAAACAATGCAATCAGAAATTGAAAAAGATTGCTCAAAAGATGATAAAATACTGTATACACTTAATCGACTTCACGACGACGTAAAAAAAATTAAACTTTCGACGGACAATATTATTTTAGATGTGCAATTGCAGTTAGAAAAGCAAACAAGCTTTTTAGAACTGTTACTTTCTCAAATGCAATTATTACACCAACACATTAAAGATTAAATGCGACTTCCCTGAATACAAGTGGGATCAGGCTGTTCATCTCCATAATTGTCTACAAGCGACGTAATTGTAGTATTTAGAACTATAGCATCCTTCGTATATCTGTCCTTGACAATAGCATCTTTCAAAGCATTTGGAGTTTTTTCAATTCGTTGCATTTCCGCACACTTTGATCGACCGCTTCTTAACAAAATGTCCCACTCCCGTATCCTGCTTTCTTCTTCTTCCTCTGCAGCATGAATAGGAATATTTTTTTCAATATATCTGCACGCAGCTTGACGATTGCATTTTGTCCATGTTTGCGGATCTCCGAGACCACCGGAAACAATAGTCTCAGGCGTCGTCGTCAACGTAATACGGGGAGGCGGAGGATAGCCAGTAAATGTTGCGCCTCCGCGAAATTTTAATTTACTACTTTTCTTCTTTTTGCTTCGGCTCTTTTTTAAGATGTTTTCTCTTCTGCTTTTGCTTTTGTTAGTTCTTTTTCTGCTGCTTTTGCTTTTGTTAGTTCTTTTTCTGCTGCTTTTGTTAGTTCTGCTCCTGCTAATGATAGTCCTGCTTCTGCTCCTGCTTCTGCTCCTGCTTCTTTGTATGCTCCCACGCCTACGCCTAAAAGTACTAGATCTTGATCCCCCAGATAATGTTGTGGTGTTGGTTGTTGTAGTTGTAGTTGTAAATAAATCATTAATAAGATTACCAAGCGATCCGAAGAATCCGCCACCCCCAATGAGCGATGGATTTGTCCTTGCGTTTTTTACAAACTGAACGATTTTAGGCACTGTTCGATCTGTTGTTGGATATACATATACCCTTCCATCCTGCCCCACATAGACAATTTTCGGAACCGTCTTGATCCTTCCTCCGATCGCTGTCGATACATCAATCGTGTCCGTATTAACCATGTAGATCAAAACGTCTCCGAAACCTGATGACATCAAGGCTTCAGGAACTTGCTTGAAAGTAGGTACACAAAGAACGCATGCGGGACATGTCGGTCGATAGTACAAGATTAGTGCATTTTTTACAGAGTCGGCCGGGTTCGCCTCAATAAATGAAGATGTCATTCACTTTTTCTTTTTCTTTTTCTCTTACTTTCTTGTCCCTTGAATAAGAAAAAAACACAAAGAAAGATGAGGGGGGAATGTTCTATCCCGCTCCGAAATTTTATTGACGGCGGACTTGGAGAATCGGTAGCACAAAACTGCGCAAAACTTAACGTAATTTGGGTTCTCGGATTTTGTCTTGTTGTTTCTATCATTCTTATTGCCATTAACATTGGGCAAAGAGATCGGGAAAAAAGAGGCGACCCTGGCCCCAAACCTTTATACCTCCCTCTATGGCTTACCCTTTTGCCAATCTTCTACTTTTTATGGTACTTTTTCACTGCAGAAACGTCATCAAGAGATTTGCTGGAGACAGAGAAGCTTTTATTTACTGAATCCGGAATGAAAAAGTCAGACTTTTTAAACTTTCGGGCGGGAGAAGACAGGGCAAAATTTTCGAGCTTGGTTGCAGCATCAGGAGCTCTCTTCATCGGGTCAACTGCGCTTTTTGGGCCGTTCTTAAGGGGAGATAGATGATCAAATTAATTTTAATATTTTATAAACAAACAACAAACAACAAAAAAATTCATAATGTTTCGGTTTATACTTTCTGCAGTGTCCGTGGTTATTGTTGGAGGATGCAACAATACCTTTTTTTTGGAGTCTAAAATACAAAGGACTGCTGAGAGGAGTCGTGTCCTTTGCGCCCTTTGTGCTCCCTCATCCATTCCCTTTCCCTTTGCCTTTTTTGCCTCCTCCACCAATTTGCGCAATTCTTCAAATGAACGAAAACATAGAATTGAAGCGCCTTCTTCTACTTCGTCTAAAATCATTACAAATAAGGAAAAAACTCTTGAAGTTTTGTCGTCATTTTACACAGCAGAAAACGACGCCGTATTCTTTTTCAAATTCTACAAGGGAATGAACTAGAACAAATTCTTCCTCATTCGCAACAATTATATATATGCAACACGGCTTGCATAATATAAAAAGAGAAAAGAGAATGCCGTTTGTTCTCGAATTGCAAGAATACCAACAGGAAAAGAAAACATACAAGCATTGCGGGTATTTAAAAGTAGTTTTTTGTACTCGAGACGATGCATCAGACTACCTTGAGAAACACAAACCCGATGTAGTTAAACTGTCTTCGACAAACGGTTGGAAGTCTGTTGAAAAGGAAAAAGCAATAGAAGGAAAGGCCAAAAAGCGTTACGTAGCACGTGAACATTATGGCGAAAAGTGTGAAATTGAATCGTTATAAGTTGCATTCCTTCTTGTATGTTGTCATGAAATGTAGTAAGAATGAGGCATCTTTTTCAATGCAGGGATCAAACAAGGTCGTGATTTCGCCTGTTTTTGTAGAGTCGATGCGAACAATGGGCTCAAAATGCGAACGGTCGATCCAGGCAATGATTCCAGTTTTCTGAAGTTCATGTAAAGGATCACACTCCTCCATATTTTTCAAGGCTTCGTCTCCGTGCATCGTGCAGTAGACGTGACTCTTTTTTGAAAAGTCGACGAAAACGAGGTTTAAGTTAAGAAGTTTGGACACAATTCTTATATTCGTCTCATCTGCCCAAACTTTGGGTTCACAAAAAGCCTTCTGGGCCTTCTTGTACTCCTTTTCAAGTTTCTTCAAACGTTGCTTCTCAAGTTCTTCAACACTTCCTTTACCCCGAAGTTTAATCGGCTCGCCCTTCTCCTCTGTTCTTTGCGTGAGAATGTGAAAATCATTTAAAGAAAATTGTTTGCTAAATTTGCATCGGAAATTGTTTGCGATTTCAATTTGGTCCTTTTCAGACAAGTTGATAAAATCGTGAGGGTTTAGTATAGTAAGAACTGAATGAAAAAAGCAAGACCCTTCTCCATTGACTCCCATGCGCCCAAAGAGACCGTTATTAGGAGCATCAAACCATTTTGTTTGAATTTCTTGCGGAAGTTCTTTTATTATGCCAGTATCTAAAGCCTGACGATCCATTGCGCAATTCTTTCTCCTGTCTTTACAACAAAATGTTTTTGTTTCTTTTTCTTATTTTGTTTTCGTTCTCATTAAAAAGACAAGACTTGTCGACACACACAAGATAACAATTAGTAAAGCAAGCATACCAAAGTCCATCGTTTCTTGCCTTGTCTTCCGTAAACCAGAGCACTTCATATCGCAATGTGCATTTGAACTCTCATACACTTTAGAGACATCTTCAAACGAAAACTGTGGTTTTCCAAGTCTTTCATTGACTGCATTGTGAAAGTCAAATGTCCACACTGCCAAATTCCCAGCTTTCTTTGGATTGTGTTCCTCGAGATACTGAGAGAAATGAAGTCTGCAGTCTTCGCACGGCAAAAGTGTTCGTAGAGATTCTAAAAAGTCTAGAAATTTCTTTCGATCCTTTTCATTTCCTTCGTCTGATATGGAAAAGGAAAGGCTGTGTAATACTCGCCACATGGACGGTCCCCACACTGTCGTGCTTAAGTTTCCCTTCATTTTTTATTTGTAAGCGGTTTGTTTCTTGTTGGGTTTGTTCTTTTTGGGGTTTGTGAGTGTTTTATTATATATATTAACTGGGTTTCAACAACATTTTTCCATTTAATCCTTACTCTTTTACATGCGGCGCGAGAGCGATTTAGATCTGCTCTTTTTCTGACCTACGCAGTGACCTGTGTGCCGGCTGCGTCTTTGATAGGATTCGCACTTTTTCAAACCCTTTGCACCTCCTGTAAACAAGTTTAAGAATCCACCCGAATTAAACGAATAGTCAGCTCTCTTTGCTGCGCTCTTAAAAAGAGCATCGGATTGCGGAGAAAACTGAACTAACATGCGGCAAAAAAAATGGATTACGCGAACCGGGAGTCGAACCCGAGTCAAGGGTGTGGAAGACCCTCATTCTACCGCTGAACTATTCGCGTAAGAGATATAGTCTAAGGGATTCGAACCCTCGCGCATTTCTGCAGCGGAACTTGAGACCGCCTCCTTAACCACTCGGACAAGACTATAAATTAATCATTACACGTATACTACTTTTTTATTTTGTATCATGTATTATTTTAGAAACACGGATTTAGTATATATAGGGCATATATTTTTGTTTTCACTTTTCACTCTACTCCACTACACTTCTTTTACTTTCTCTAAATTTTTTTCTTTAATATGCGACGCGGGGAGAACGCGGCGAGTTCGTCCTGTTATTGACGCAGCGGTGCGTGCTTGCGCTTCTGTGCTGATTTGACTTGCAAGGTACCATTTTATTCTTATTCTGTCCCAGAGGACGACGGTGGATTCCTCTGCTTTTCTTGGCGCACTGACCGCTGGGCATGCGAACCTCATCTCCTTTGCAAGGTATTCTGCGGTGGATCTTTCCCTTGGATCTGCGACCACTTTTCAACATTTTCCCAACTCCCTTACGACCTACAATTTCAGTTTTCCACAGGTTCTCTACATTGACACAGTGCCCGCTCGTCGTGCGTCTCTGGTATGACTTGCACGGTTTCAGCTTTCTGGACATGCGCGCGAGGGGACGAGCAGATCTGCTCATGCTGCAAGATCCCATCCTTACAGTTGATCTTGATCTTGAAGTCATTTTTTTTTTAAGTAGAAAAGAAAGAAGAATTAGTTTTTATTTTTTTTAGTAAGGAAAGGAAGGAAGAAGGAAATATTTTGTACCATTTTCTACCAATACATGTACCATGTTTTCTTTTCCCAATCGTAAACTCCGTGCCCCTGAATCGTAATGCGATAACTGTCTTCGCCGTCCCACGCGCTCGGCGCAATCATGTGAGTGTGTTGGCCGTTGTGGCACACAATATATCCGACCTTGTACTCAATCTTGGTCTTTTCCGCAAAGGCGGTAATTAAAGGGCGTGGAATCAAAAGTTGTATAACGTCTGGGATGGGAGGAAGATCAATCATGTAAAGACCCGATCCAGTCTTAGGAAGTTGAAGAGCAATTGTAAAACTTAATGTATTCTTTAAGTCAATCTTTTCGTTTTTTGCGTATTCTAATCGTTGAAACTGCAGATCCCTGTGCACTGACGCAACTGGACTTGAAAATAACTTGTTGCACTCGAAAATGTGGAAGCCAGGCAGAGCAGCATAGTCCCTGAACTTGATGGTCGTTCCTGGCGCTCTAAACTGAAAATATTTCAGAATGCGATCCTCAACGTCGCCAAACAATTCCATCATTCGCGGATTCGATTCTGCCGACTTTTGCTGGTACGTTTTGGAATCCGCGCCGTCCACATACGAGCTCGTGCCTAATGTTGACATGGCAATGTTTCGACGCTCCCACAAGTGCTTTTGCGCCATGACGCGGTCAGCAACTTTTTGAGCATCGCTTTCAGTATAAAATGGCTCGAACCTAAAATCGGCAATGTTCAGCGGATCCTTTTCGGATCTTTTTGAGTTTTTTAAAGAGTGGGGATGCGTAAAGGCATTCTTTTCATTAATTATAGACGCTTGGTTCCATAAATATTTTGGAACGAGAACGCCACAATTTGCAACGTATGAAAAGTTAAAGATTGTTAAAAGCACAAGCACTGTAAGAAACGCATACACTTCCATCATTTTTTATCTTTTATTCTAGATTTGAAGATCTTAAAAAGATTGAAGCATTGATTTGCTATATCCAAACGGAGGAGACACGTTTACTGTACCATCAGTAAAAACATGGACTAAATAAGATACCGAAGATTGAGGCCATTTTTGAGGAAAATTATTTAATGCATCAAATCCAATCTGGTCCGCAGTATCAACAATTGGAGATGTTAAAGTTTTCCAAGTAATACTTCCATCAAAACTTTTGATTTGAATGTTTTGCCCTCCTAAACTCGCTTGAGATCCAATGATAACAAGGATAAAACTATATTCTCTCGAATCAACATTTTCTGCAAGATATAAATGTTCTTGATTATTAATCATAATATACACGAATGTTTTATTCAGATCAACTCCTGGATCAAAAATAAAATTCATGTAAGCATTTGTATTATCCCAATTATACATTTTAGGAGGAGTAGGATTTGCATCAGTTATGTATGCTTGACCAACAAACCCGGCAACCCACGATGCGTATAAGACAACCCAGTAATAGGCTCCGGTTTCTCCTTTTGCCGACAAAATTGTTCTGTACGGCATTGTATTTCCGTTTAAAGTTGAGGACGACATGATTGTAATTCCTTGACGACCAAAAGCATTTAATGGGACACCTAGATTCGTGTTCAAATATTGCATGGTGGGTTCTGCTGGCATAGGAAATGTAGTAAGTCTCGTACTTAAAACAATCCAACGGTTCGAAAGACTTGCGAGTGAAATTGGCATGTTGGCTCCATCGCTTAAAACGTAAAGAACAAGTGGATTTTCGTTTTTGGATGAATCGAAGAATACAAATGTGGACAATATTGTCCATGTTCCATTCAAGACTATCCACGTATTTCTTGTAGTAGTAGTTAAATCCGTTGGATGCAAGGAAAAAGATTTAACATCAAATCCGATTAAGCTAAGGCATGTTCCATCGCTTAAATTTTGAGGATCTCGTAAAAAGTAAGAACGAGATATCGGATTAACAAATTTATTACTTTTTGGAATTGAGATTTTATTCACTGGTGCAGCCGCACTTGCTATAAATGTAGATTCAGATTGAGATCCAGAAAAGTATTCATTTGTTATTATATGAGTTTGGTTAAGAGAAGAATATGGAATTTGAGACAAATTTCCATTTCTGACAACTAATTCTTGTCCTCCTAAAGGGTTGGGACTACCGCTAACGAGCGCTGGTTGAAAATCTGCCGAAGAAAGTGGATCTGAATACCATTGAGTTGCATGCGTATTCAGTGTTGTAGGACCCATTGAACTGTTCGGTTCAATTAATGGAGGAGTATTCGGATACGGTCCGTATGAAGGTGATTGAAAAAGAAAATTTGGTTTGCAGGGTGTTCCATCTAAAACAATGTCATAATCCGTATAAAATAGAATACCTGGTACATTTGAGTATTGTCCATTGAGAATATAGATGTCATCAATATTGTAAGGTGAAAAAATAAGTACGGGATCAATTTCTCGATTAACTTCGTTTTGAAAAAATAATTGCGGAGTAAAGCCCGGTGCGTAATGCGTATATACGTTGGAAGTTAAACATGCATATCTGACTCGATAACCAGGAAATGTATTTGTAGGTATTACAAGAGTCTTAGACCCGGTAAAAATGGGAAAAGATGTTATAACATTTGATGAATATGAAAAATTATAGTCACTCGTATTTTGATTAAACGAAACTCCTAAAAATTTTCTAGTGTTTACAGGCGTTGTCGATGGAGTAAAGGGCGCAAGTCGCCTCGCATTCGGAACATCGCGGATCGTATCGAGCTGTTTTGAATTGTATGCTTCCGCATACGAGACTCCGAAAGGATTTGTTGAACTTACGGAGTTTAACATACTGGAATTTGCCTTATTCAGGTAATTGTAGGAAATAATGAATATTACTAAACCAGCAAGAAAAATAACCCAGTTTATTTTACGTTTCGAATTGGCTTTCAAGATCTCGAACGCAATTTTAGAAGAATCCATTTTTTATATTTTGTATTTTCTTTATTTTCCAGTGAACCACGCAATGACGAGCAATAAGACTCCAGCACTAATTAGTGAAGTCGAAAGAATCTGCACAAACGTAAATGTTTTTGCATCTTCCCTGGATCCACCGGGCGCGTAGCTCGGAAGTCGTATTGAAAACCATATTCCAGTTGCAAAAAACGCAGCCGAAACAAGCATGATAAAGAACGTTGTCCTTGCCCCTCCCTTATCCCTATCCGACTTATGCCTCCTCGACTTGTGATTATGATACGAAGGGTACATCATCATTGCGCCCATCCCGCCCATACCACCCATCCCGCCCATTTGCATCGGAGGGTACTGGCAAGGTGGACATCCTGCTTTAGCATTTGGATCCAACGTTAAGGGCATGGGCGGCATTTCGGGTGGTGAGTAAGCTTCATTGTCGCCCATCGTATTCATGTGTTTTTTGTTTTTTCCTTTATCACCGATTAGATTGATTAAAGAGGGCGAGAATATGTTTTTTCTTAATTTTGAAAAAAAAATTGAAATCTATCATTAATTTCCACCGTCGTACTTTGCTATCCTTGCATTATACGAGTCCGCACAATTTTTGACGACTTGATTCGCTTTTCTTTCTGCAAACGTTTGTATACGAGACAAACACTTTTCAAGTTCGTAAAGAGCATTGCTCTTTCTTTTTTCGTCCTTTTCGTTTCCGCTTTCTCCTCCTTCTAAACCTTTGCCTCCTCCTTCTCCTCCTTCTACACCTTCTCCGTCTCCTCCTTGGAGAACGTCAAGCTTCTCAGCATTGTTGGAAAAATCCACATCCGAGTTGTTTAAGAAATCTTCAAAAGATTGTTTCATGTACCCCGCGTATAATTTGACTTGTGGAAACCACGCGTTTTCTTTCTGAGTCTCCTTTTCATACTCTACAAAAATTGCATTGATTTCATCTTTTTGTGAATCTGTAAGATTTGGAATTGAGAAAACGTAAACCTTGAGCTCCTCAAGCTTTTGAGCGTACATTGCTTCCAACTTGTTTTTAAGAGCTGTTGATTCTTTTAAGATAAGATCATTCATTCTCCATCTGAACTCCTTATCAACCCTAGCTCTGCTTCCCCCCCCTTCCAAAGTTCTTACTTCTTCTTGAAACTCAGGTTGGCCCTTTAATCTCTGAAGTTCATTGTACCGATCTTTCCATTCGTACGTCCAAGCTGAAAGTGTAGCAGTCTTCCTGTTAGTATCCTCCAGCTCACTTTGAAGCCTTTCAATTTTCGCGCTTTGCGAAGTAATTTCCGCGCTTTGCGAAGCAACAAGCTGAATTGTTTCAATATCTTCAGAAACTGCTGGACAAGATTCAATCGGCACAGCGGGTAAAGTATCGACGACTCCATTCACCACAACGGCAACTTCTTCATCTTGATCTTCATTTTGAGCTTGAAGCTGTGCAGTGACAAGAGTCTTTGTTGCCTCCTCAGCATCCTTTGCGGCTTGTATTTCCTGATCAGCCTGTTCGGAAGCAAGTGCAGCAGTTGCGGCAGCCTCGTCTACGGCAATTTTACGCACCCGGTCAGCCTCGGCAACTGCGCGTAATCTTGCGTTCTCTGCTTCTTCAATTGCTGCTTGACGCTCCTGCTCGGCGGCAGCCTCCGCCTCTTGTCTTTCGCGTTCAGCCTGTAACCGAGCTTCTGCAGCTTCGCTTTCTCTCCTTCTCCTTTCTTCCTCAGCTAATCTTAAAACTTCTTGCGCCTTTTCTAATTCACATTTCTTTTCTTCTTCGCTTTTTCTTATCGTTGCAGCGGCAAGTTCTTTATTTGCTTCGGCAAGATTTTGATTGCTTTTTAGTTCGGCCATAACAAGATTTTTCATTTGTCTGCTCTTTTCTACGATTTGTTCATTCAGTCTGTCGCGTTCTGCTTGAAGTGCTTCTGAACTTGCTTGAGCCCTTACAAATTCATCGTGTGCATTAGAGTGTTCGAGAACTGCATCTGTAATTCTTTGTTTGGCCGAGTCAATGTCGGTTTGTGCTAAAACTACTTCTTCACTTTCTGCACAATCAGCTCCACCTCTTAATGTCGTATTATCTAAACTAAGTCCAGTTTGAAGACCACCCATTAAAAGCGCAATTCTTTCAGAGTACGGAAGAGTCGAAACGTATTCCAAAACTTCAACACGATCATTAATGTCAGCTCCTGGAATTTTTTCTAACATTCCACCCTCAATAACACTTCGCATGTCATGGTGAAGTGAAAGCAAAATAGACATTTTAATTTTTTTCTTTTCTTGGATCACATATATTTTTCTCCTTGTCGTTGTTGAGTTTTAAAAAAGAATATCTTTTTTGTTTTTTTGAAATACGAAGCAAAGAAAGAAAGACATTTAGTCATGCATGGATTTAATTCAAGTGACAAACTTAGCTTACTTAGGTCTTGCTCTATGCATGATTTTTAGAAATGAACCCTATGCAACTTTAGTTCTTATTGTTTTTTTCGTTTCTGCATTGCATCACTATTTTCCAAGCAAAAAAGTTCTTCAAAGGCTTGATGGAACAATTGCAAATATAAGTCTTTTGATTGTTCTTCCGCACTATTTGACAAAGAAGCAAAAGACTTGGCACTATTGGCTGAGTTGCGAGACGTTTGCACTTTCCCTTTACTTCTACATTATTTCAGGTGATGATTTTTCGTCTTCGTCGTATGTTTTACATCATTCATTGTGGCACGTTCTGTCGGCATTGGCTTTGTTTATAATGACATGTGCACCAGATGAAGGAAAAAAATTACACAACTTTACAGCGATAAAGAAGGAATAATTATGTTTTCTATTTTTATTTGTGTCCAACCTTTTGAAGTCGGGGGTCCGTACGTATCCCGAATCAGTTTGTGAAGTAATTGAACACCTCCCTTTATTTGAAACGTATAGTTCTTTGAAATTTTCCAATTTGAAAATGACTCAAGCAAAAGTTTAGTCGTGATTGGGGCGCTTGAGGGAGATGATGTAGCTGGAAAAATGTGATCGTTTAAAAATTCATGAAGAATTTTTGTGCTTGAATCTTCTTGCACTTCTTCATTTAATTCTTTAATCCACCATTCTCCATCGAGTAAATCAAATAATAGTCTTACATACTCTTTTGTGATGGCAAAAAACTCCTTTTTAGGATTTTTTCTATATTTTTTTAACAAAATATGAATAATGGATTCTTTTTGCCTTGGATTATTAACAAGCTTTGCAAAAACAACAGAGTAATCCGAGGGAGGTCCAAATGTCCCTGATGCATTTGCTTCTACCAATCGTTCTTCTACTGTGCGATCCGTGTAGCCAATCTTCAAAAGACCAGGCATGCATTCATTTTCAAAACAATAAAGGTATCCTGACATTTCTTTATTTTTCCAAAAAAAGTATTAACACATTTTGATTGAAATGGATTTAAAACAAGTTTGAAAAATAATGTAGAATTGAGAAATTATGTTGTACTGTGAAAAAAAATCCAAACCCATCCTCTTTAATAATGAGAATTACATTTTCTAACACCCAGAATCGTATGCAAGCTTAAGACGCATCACATTGCAAGAGCAACATTCACATCCTTTTTCGTTTTTGCACACCTCTTCTTGTCGACTTAACCCGTACCCCGTACTCCCAAAACCATGAGATCCTCTCTTTGTCACTCCAAGATCTCCAATTTCAAATACTTCTTGAGTTGGAACGAGTTCAATTTTTTCAAGAATTAATTGCGCAATTCTGTCTCCTGTCTTTACAACAAAATCAGTGTCGCTGTGATTGAACAAAATGACGCCGACATTGCCTCTATAATCTTCATCGATAACCCCTGCGCCGACGTCAATTCCATTCTTTAATGTTAATCCGGAACGGGGCGCGACTCTTCCATACGTTCCTTTAGGAACACAAACTGCTATGTCTGTTTTTACAAGACATCTGCCCCTCATCAAAACAATTGCGTCATGAGCCGCACACAAATCGTATCCTGCAGCTTTTTCGGTAGCTTGCTGAGGAGCAACCGCCTTTCCTGATAACTTTGTATACTGAAGCATTCTTTGTCTATTTTTTGTATAAAAAGTAGAACAAATAAAAAACAAATGACGCGTTTCTTTTCTGTTTCGAAACGAAGCCCTAGAAAACCAGGAAAAGGAAAAGGGAAAGTAACCCGAAAAAACATTAAGAAAACACGATCTCTGAATCTGAAAGGAGGAAGATTACGTTTTTTTAAGCGTATCGCGCCTCTTGAAGAAGATTTAACATTACCATCACTCGTCAGTTCTGCAATCGAAGCTTATAAATATAAGGATTATGACGATTATACGTTCTTTAGACTAAAAGCTCAAGCATTGTATGGTAAAGAAGCACTTCTCAACGAAATGGAATCGCAACTTAGCAAGGAAGTACAAGTTGAAACCTTTACCGTACAACAACAAGTCGACAATGTGGCGGAAGGAGGAGGCAGAGGCAGAGGCGGAGGCGGAGGCGTTATCAGAAGCGGAAGCGGAGGAAGAAGAGGATGGCACGGTAGAGGAAGTCGTCGTGCAAAACAAAATTAATAAGTTGAAATTAAACAGCTCCATTTGCAATTAAAAGTGAGCTAAGCTCATTTGGACTTCCAAGCAAATTATTTGCGGATGCTAAAGGAGTAGACCCGTTTCCCAATAACATGTAAGCATTTAATTTTAAGCCTCTTGGAATCCACACTTGTTCGATGCATCCACATAAACGATGAATATAATCATCTAAATTTAATGGATCATTGGTACTTATTTCCTCTACGAAATCAAAAACATCATTTATAACTGATCCTATGGGAGGATTTATCATATAACCATGTTCTCCGAATAAATCAATAATTTGAATCTCGTAAAGATACAAATTAATATCGAATGGCTGAATGTCTCCTGATTGAAATACTAACATTTGCAACCAATTTAGTTCATCATTATAAGCATGAAAAATGTAGCCATCATGATCAGGAACATATTGGTGTTCAAGTATAAATCTTACAATCTGCACATCTTCCGCATCTTTTTTCCCATCATTTGTAATATAGGATTGCTCAAAAGTTATACTACTTAAAGCTTGCCTAGCATCTTCCAAACTAAATCCTAAATACTGAACTAATCTTTGGAAAAATGGAAATCGTGCACCCTCAGCCATTTCGCCTGAAAAAAGTACATAGTCAATCAAGGTGCTTGTTTTATATATACCTGCCGGCGGAGGTCCATATTTGCTAGGACCTTCATAATAAAACTTCTTCTTTTGTTGATTACGTATTGAAGTGGACGTCGGAAGTGTCATAATAAAATCAAATCGCGCAATGTCAAGTGTTCTAAAATATTGAAACACGAGTGCATTAAATACTCTGATTTGAAAAAATAAAAGATTTTGTAAATCTTCTTGTGCAATCACATGAGAAGTAATGTTAATATCAGTTATCAGCGCACTCAAAAAAGTATATATAAACAATAATTGATCGTCTGAATATTCAGTTTGAGTGCTAAAATTTTTTGTGTAGCCGTGCCTGAAATCTCGTGCAATTTGTCTTACATCGCGGCAGTGTTCTTCAGAAGGTATGGCGCCATTAGCGACAATAAAAGGAACATTTAATCTAAAGATTTGAGGTATATCTGCCAAGTTTTCATATGAGATTGGATCAACGACATCACTGCAAACTCCACCTTTCAGTTTTTCAGTTTTTCTTTCTTGAATTCGTCTGCTTCGGTTTTTGCTGTGTCTTCTGCTTTTGCTCCTGCTTTTGCTCCTGCTCCTGCTTCTGCTCCTGCGAATGCTAATTTTTTGTGTATTTACCTGATAAATACTCATATTTTTTCTGTGTCTTTTTCTAGACCTTGACGTAATTTTTAAAGGCATTTTATTTATTTTTTTTTATTCTTTGTTATATTACTAAATTACTAAATTTTAAAGATTCAAAAATGATCCCTTTTATGATGACTAGCGACGACTACGATGATGATAATTTTGTTTTACAAGATTTGGTGAATAAAAAGAATGAGGAAAGGGAAAAGAATGCGTTAATTGAAATGCAACTAAAAATTGACTTTATTTCGAAAGATCAAAATAAAAGACTTGAAACCTTTGCGTCTGTCATGAATGAAAGTATTGTAAAGCAAAATGAAGAAAATGAACGATTTCGTCAATCAATTCAACATTCGGTCAATATGCACCTCCAAACATTTATTAAAACACTTCAACCAATCCAAGATACAACTAAGGAAAATGCATTTATTTTAAAGAACGCGATTGACATGTGCAGGATTTCGAAACTTAACTTTGAAAAATTAGCTTCTTTAATTGAACCATTGTTCGCGTCGAACACAATAATAAAGGACAAAATGACTTTTTTGGAACAAGAGGTTATTGAATTAAACAAGAGAGTGAAAATCCTCGAAATCAATGTAAAAGAATTAACGGATTTTGATTCCTTTTTGATAACTCCACCTTCTTCAGGGGAGAGTACGCAGCTACAATCCCAAATAGAAATAGAACCAAAACCAAAAAGATCTCACAAACGAAAGAGTCCGTCTTCTTAACTAGACTAGATCCTAACTCCTAAGTACTAAGAATAATCACAGTAAGATTGCAGTAAACTTGTCTTTACTTTAGGAGGAGACGACATGGACGTTTTTTCGAGAACAATGAGGTCTCCGTTTGTGAGAAGCGCAACCTGCATGTGTCTATTTTCAGAAATTAGAAAAATGAATCCAGTTGGATGGGCTACTTTAGGCCTAAACTTACTTTCCCATCCTTCCAAATCCCATAAGCGTTTGTATTCTGTACTTGTCGTGTATTCTGTACTTGTCTCCTCGATTTCCGCGGAATAAAGTAAAGCATTAGCGTTTTTGGCGTGAATTGCAAATGGATCTAAAGTAAGCTTAAAGTCACTATGAATCGTTTGCGTCACTGCGCTTTCATCAATGTCCAACATATTAGCAGAGTCGTCTATGTGAACATTTGGAGTCCACATAACTTTTCCAGCATCATCAGAAGCCCAAACTAAAACTCCATTTAATCTGTACTCTAATACTCCGTCATTTTTAACGCTTAGAATCGCAAGCCCATTGTCCGTCTTTTTCTGAATACTTGACGGAATGGCGTAATATGCCTTTTCCGGCACACTGATAAAGGGAACATCCTCGTACAGATCAAATATATCTGAACATAATGTCCCGTCTTTAGGAGGCGCGATTCTCTTTACAGGAATATATTGCAAAAGAATGTAATACCGAACGATTAAAACTATTGCAACGATAATGAGAAGAGTAACAATATTTGAAACTTTCATTTTTGTATTTTCAAAACGTTTTTTAGTCCATTCATCTTGACATATTCAGCTTCCGCTTCATCATTTTCAAACACAACTGCTATGCCATAGTCTGTCAAGAGTCGAGCAGCACGCGTGGGTCGGTCGCATGCCATGACTGCATTTAAAGCTTGCAAACCTTTTAAAAGAGGGTTTCTCTTTGATGGCCCAATACTATTTGCAAAAAGCTTTGATACCCTTCTTCTTTCTCTTTGAAACCTATTTTCGAAATGAAGGGCAGCCCGTTCGTCAATGAACCCCTTGACGTGCAAGACTCGGTTCCATTTTCCTTCTTCTCCTTCTCCTTCTCCTTCTCCTTCAATTTTTTTTGAATTAAGTGCCCTGTGAGTTCGCTTCGCTCCTCCTTTTAACTCACCATTATGTTGACGTAACCTCCTCTCCAAATCATTAGTCTTTCCAATATACGGAATTGTCGAGTTTTTGTTGATCAACATGTAAACGAACCATTCACAGTCTGGTCTTAAAAGAGGCAACAAAAGAGAACTACCAATTGCATGTAACTTCATTTTGTTTTGTTTTCTTTTAATAAATGTGTTAGATGTGTTAGTTTGATGTGTGTACAAAAGGCGGCCACGTAATTTCAATCTCGGCTTTATGTTCGAGATTTCGTTGATCTAAAGTAGCATCGGGAATATTAGTGGTGTTGAATGCAGGTATCGCGCTTAAATCTTGCTTACGTATGTACGTGCATTCGTATACGTTAGGAACAATTACCCCATTGACTTCTTTTGTTCCACAACAGTTGTTTGCGTGAAAGTGTATTAGCCAATGCGTTTTTGACAATCTAGAAAGAATGTTGACTTCATCTGCAGAATGAATTTCAATAACAAGCTGCTTAATTTTTAATAAATTGTTGTCTGTCAAGGTTGAGAAAAAATCTACTTCTCCCCCTTCAATGTCCATTTTCATGAAAATGTCATTGTACTTGTTAAAATACGTAGAAAAATTTGTAACGTGATCATTGTCAAGAGAACCGATGTTTTTTTGAACTATTTGCAACCGTGGATGAAAGAATTCAAAATCTTTAGAATTAACAGTTCCGTCAAATGCAACGCCATTTAAACTGGAAAACTTGTTCAAAAGATCTCCTTCAAAGCTTAAATCATCGCCAATACCACCAGATAAAAAAAAATCGTAATCTCCATACCTATCGCACACAATATAGCCTCCGTCGTAATTTTTCCCCAATCTGACTTTTGTTTTTGGTGATTTGTAAACGCAAAAGTGCTCCATTTCTGTAAATACTTCTTTCTTTTTTTTTACTGCAAGTTTTAGTTTTTAAATGAAATTTGAGTACGGTCTCGTGATGCCCATTCACAACCAGGCACCTATCCTTCCAAATATTCTGGCAAAGATAAATGAAAACACTGTGGGTGATTATGAGATTATCTTTATTCTTGATGGATGTATTGATACGAGCGAAACCATTGTCCGCACATTTCCCTTTACATGTCCAGTCACGGTCATTGTCAATCCAACCGGTTTGTTCGAGACGTCATGTGACAATCAGGGGTTCAAGGCGACAAACTCTGAGTTCATTATTGAGATCCAAGCAGACATGGAAATGACTACTCGGGGTTACAATGAACTGCTATGCCATCCACTTAAAATCTTTTCAGACTTAATCGCAGTTTCTGGTCGTTGTTGTCACACTTTACAAGGTCCTGAATCCGGTGTTGGAAAGCTCGGCAGTCTTGTTGAAGAACCTCATCGCACACATCCACCCAACACCATTTATCTTTCGCATACGGTAAATCGTGGACCCCTCGCTTTGCGAAGATCAATGGTAGAGGAACTCGGCTGGCTGGACGAAGAGCATTATGTTCTCGGTAACGATGACCATGATCTCTTTGCGCGTGCCTGGGCACAAAAGAGATGGAGAACTGCATTCTTTCCCGTTGAGTTTCGGGCGCCGCTGGAATGGGGTAGCACACGAAAACCCCGTTCGGCACATGTTCAACAATATCTGGACAAACGTGTCTCGAGAGAAAAGGATGGATTTCTCGCAAGGGCAACGTCGTTTCCAATACCAGAAACGCGTAGTCTTTGCTTGTTAAACGACTCATTAGTTGTGCTAGAAAACAAAACGAATAAAATGAAATTTTTTTATGTTTTTCATGATGAACAGTGGATACCCGTTTTAAAGACTCAAGTCCCAGGTTGCACTCTGCTTTACGTGGGTAAACATACTCTTTCAAAAAAATATGAGAACGTGTATGTTTGTAAGGATCTTGCAAATAATATTGAACAATACCCTCAATTCTTGTCCTTTACTGCTTGGTACGCAATCTCTAAAAATCAATTGGATTTAAACAATGAACATGGAAGCGAAGAATCCATTGCAATATTTGAATACGATTGCGTGCCAGAAAGTGACACTTCTTTAACGAAATTAGTTTTGCATTCTAAACAATACGATGTTTTGGGAATTAATATAGATTATGACAGTTTCTATGCTGATGTTAACAGAGAAATTCTCGACGGTATTATTCATAAATTGGACTTAGTTCATCCTTTTTATTTGACGTGGTACAAGTCATCGAATTTTGTCATGAAACGAAAACTACTTGACGAATTTGTAGACTTATTTTGGCCGTTTGCTCTCCACTTAAATACTTTAGATCCTAAGAATTTAAAATATTATCACGAAAGGGTTTTTGCGTGTTTTTTGGCTAAAAAGATGCAGACACAGACACCAAACATAACTGCTGCTGTTTGTAAAGGATTTCAACACTTTGAGTTGAGGTCTCACAATGTTTCAGGTTTTTTTCTAAGTGAACTTCCTTGCATTTTTGTCACGTACGGAGACCAGAAATTTCGACACAGCGTTTCTCGAATTTCCGGAGAAATGAAATCTTTCTGCAAGAATCAGTTAGTATATACTGAATCGGATATTACTGATTCCTTTAAGATAAATTCGAAAGTTGATTGGATGACGACTCGAGGAGGGGGATACTGGCTTTGGAAACCGTATATTTTAGCAAAATCCCTTGAATCTTTGGATAACAATCAGTGCATACTTTATTGTGATTCTGGTTGTTGCGTAGATGACGCAAGAATTCTGCAAGAAAACATTGAGCGTTTTATTAAATCAGATGAGGAACTGTATGCTTTTAAGATGAGTAGTGAAGATAGAAATGAACTGCAATGGACTTCTAATAAAGTTCTTGACATATTTAAGCTAACAGAATCTGATCTTAATGATGGGCAAATTCACGCAACAACATTTTTGTTAAAGAACACACCGTTAGTAAAATCAATAATTCAGAAATGGTGCGGTTTGGCAACAACTCAACCTGAAGTATTTACTGATGAATATAATTCAAAAGGCGAGTATGGAAAGCATCGTTGGGACCAATCTGTGTGGAGCTGTATATTAAAACATTTTCGATCGCTTAACGAAGAAAACAGAAAAAAAATTGTGTTAGCAAAGGACGTTATTGAGGTTAAAAGAAACTCTTTTGGAATTTTTAAAGCTCATGCGCACGGCAACGAAAGCTGCGCGATTTCATATGCTCTACGCTATAGAGATTTAAAAGAGGCATTCTACTTTTCAAAAAAACATTTAGAAGATCATTATGAAAATCTTGGAAGAATTGAAGGGAGACAATATTGTAGTTGTTTTAAATTTGAGCATTCATTTTTCAAAAACAAAAATGAAATTGACTGGAAAGCGTACAAAATTGGTTTCACATCAACAAAATAGTTTTTTAATTTTTCAATCATCCTCGTTCATCACTGAACTCGCCATTTTGTTTCCCTTACCCATCTCTTTAATCCCTATCCCCGAAAAAACCTTAGATTTTACCTGATCATATTCGACCAAGAGTTTTTCCAATTCTTCATCTTCTTCATCTTCACCTTCTCCATCTCCCCCTTCTCCTCTATCTTCATCATCATCAACAACAATCGTTTCCATTGTTTCGATAGTGGGAACAGAAAAAGAAGCAGAAGAAGAAGAAGAAGAAGACGCCGATCCAGATTCCGAACCAGAAAAGCTGTGCATGACTTTAATTCCGACCGTTGCAAGTTCTCGTAGCAATAAACCAGAATAGCAATACGTCGTTGGAAGCGACACAGATGAATTTTTCGCGCCACAAAGTGCGCACTGGATTCCAGAATTCTTAACGTCAAATGTAAGAGTTCTCAGAGTCTCGTCCCTGCTTTCGCCGACATGGCCGCACGTCTTGCAGACTAAAGCGGAATGAGCGTCAGACGCAATGCGTGAGCGATCGTCCAAGACGTAGGCCGCGCCGTGAGATAAAAGAGCGTCCTTTTCCATTTCGCCGAGACGCTGGCCACCCTTGTTCGCGCGACCGTCCAAAGGCTGGCGAGTCAAGGCGGCTCGGCCTCCTCTCTGCCTCGACGTGACCTTGTCCAAAACCATGTGTTTTAGCATTTGGTAGAAGGAGCAGCCGATAAACCATTTACCCTCCATTACCTCTCCCGTCATTCCATTGCACATGGTTTCCTCGACGCCAAATCCTGCCTTGATCAATTCCTCAACCGCCCATTTGGCATTCACCTTGCGAAACGGCGTGGCGTCGATAAAATTGCCCTTGACGACGCCCAAATTTGACATGACCATTTCTAAAAGCCAGCCCACCGTCATTCGGCCGTTCATGCAGTGTAAATTGATAATCACGTCCGTCCTCATTCCGGCGTTTGGTCCGTTCATTACAAACGGCATATCCTCCTCATTCATCAAGACTCCAATCGTTCCCTTTTGACCGTGCCGAGAACTTAGCTTGTCGCCCTCTTGCGGAGTTCTTGTGGTCCGCGCGCGTATGCGAACGGTGCGCATGCCTTCCTTGGTTGTCGACACCATGACCTTGTCAATAATAAACGTTTCAGACTCTTCACAGCACATAATGACCGACTTGTCGCGTCGAACGTCCTTGATACTTCCATCCGCCTGCACCTCTTGGGTGTGCGCAACTTTGCCCACAATGACGTCGTTATTCATGATTGGAGTTCCCGGTTCAGGAAGACCGTCCAATCCAATTTTATCGTAACACACATTGCCGCGCACGCCTTCACATGGCGAAAAATCCTTGTTGAGTCCATTAAATTGCGGATGCTCAAAAATTTCTTGTTCAGTGCCCCTTTTTCTCGCCACGGTTTTCAGCATTCTGTAGACTGAAATGCGACCGGAGCCGCGCTCAACCGACGCTCGATTGCGAATTATACTGTCCTCTTGACTCAAACCCTGAAAAGGGGCAATGGCAACAATAAAATTTTCGCCCATCGGCCAATCATTAATTTTCTTGGCGTGCGCGATTGCAGTGTCAGCCATGGGTCTCTGGGGGTACCACAAGACGTGCGCGTATCCAAAATCCATTCGATCTGCAATGTTTGTGGCTGGGGTCGACACAGCCTGTTTCAGCATTCCGCTCTGGTACGAAACGCGCGGAGCTTGATCGTGATCCGAGAAGGGAACAGAGGATGCACACGTCCCCAAGAAGCTTGAAGGATGAACTGCCATGTGAGAATACTGAAATTTGTCTTGAAGTTCAATTGCTCTGTCAACCTCTTCAGGCTTGAAAGCCACTCGGTATTCGAGCATTTCCCATGAATCAATGTACTCGACAATACCAAGACGTCTCATGGCGGCCCACAACTCTTCGCGCCCTCCTCGGGCCGAGTCCAAAGCTTCGGTAAGCATGTGGAGAGACTCAAGATGAATGAGAGGGAAGGTTACGACGCCCATGTCAGTCGAAATGCAGATTCCCTGAGGGGCTCGAACTACGCTGCAGTCGAAGGGCAAGTACCCGTGTCGCCTCGCCAGTCTCGCCGCATCAACGAATTCATCTACATTGATTGTAACCGCAACTGGATCTGAATTTACGAAAATAATTGTTGGCTTGACGCCCCACGTTTCTTGAAGGTCACTTAACGTCCTGAACGGTTTTACGAGCTCGCTTGGAGTTGTAAAGTACGGAGGAAGTCCTATTTTTTGACGCAAGGACGTGGCAAAGTCCGTAAGTCCTTGAAGACTGCGCTCAACTATTTTTAGGTCCGTTCCGACGCGAACGTGAGCAAATGTCGCTAAATTTTGCAGAAGACCGCAGCCCTCTCCCTCCGGGGTTTCTGCAGGACAGAACAGGAAAAGCTGCGTTGCGTCAACTCCGCGAAGCTGCTTGTACTTTCCGGCGCGCGGAAGAGGCGTCGACACACGTTGAATGTGTGTTTGAATTCCCAACGGATTAACTTGAATTGCCAGTTGGATCACGCTTGTCCCTGCATTCGAAGCATCTTTTTGAACCGTTACTTCTCCTTCCGAAAAAGCTTTAAGAATGTCGCGCGTCAAGGTGTCGGATCCGCCAAGAATAACCGAAAGATCCAAGCTTTTTCCGAGCTTGCTCCTCTTGTACACGCTGTTTCTGAGCAATTTCATGGAGGCGGCAAATTGTTGACGAAACATAACGCTCAAAATTCCCGCACTCATTTGTACAGACTTGTAGCCTTCAAAATCTCGATCGTCCTTCTCCTCATAACCGAGGTGCACATCAATCATTCTGCGTATAATTATGCTTAGATAGACTGCTTTTTTAAGCCTTGTCAAGGGAAGGTCGTCATAGCCAACATGAGGAAGCAACTCTCCTATGATTTGCTGCATGACCTGCTTCCTTAATTTTTCGGGTGTCGGATCAGGGCATCGTAGACCCACTGACGCAGCATCAAAAACTTGAAGTAAGGGCAAGAAGGCAAAAGGGTGCCCAAAATTTGTAGAAAACACGCGCCGTTTCGCCTCCATCTTTTCAATTGAGTCTTGGTCCTCTTCCTTATCTTCTCCGCACCAAAGTATACTTTCAATGACTTCCTGGGTTTCAAATCCGAGCATGCGAAAAATTGCGACAATTGGCATTCCAGTTTCCAAAAAAGGAACATCAACTGTAATAGACGACGGACTACCAACCAAGTGAAGGTAAAGTGTCGATGTCGACCTGTATTTCTCGTCTGCTCGTAGAGAGCGAATGTCGGCGTCGACTGCGCCCCTTGTAACACCCTTGACCAAGTGAACATTAATTCTTTGCGTTTTCTGGGGCTGCAACACTTTCGGGTTTCCGCGAACGATAAAGTACCCGCCCATGTCGAGCCAGCATTCCTTCTTGGCGTCAATCGATGCGTGGCAAAATTTGCTCCTTAACATCATTGGCATTTCAAATAAAGGCATTTCTCTATAAACAGTCATGACGCTTTTCTGTTCGAGCGCGACGCCCTTCTCGTCGGTTGAAAAGACAGTGTGCTCGACGTCAACTAAAACTCGTCCGGAATACGTTAGACCTCGGTCCCTTGCTTCTTCCGGCATTAAAATGTCAAGAACGCCGGCTCTCAATGCTCTCACAGATGGGTCGGAATTGTCAAAGACCGGGCGTTTCGTCACTACATTTGTGAGGTTAATGTAGTGCCTCTCCTTGGTTTCTAAGCACAAGATGTCTAGCCTGCCATGCTCTTGTACAATAAAGGGCATACGAAATTGAATAAAATTTTCAAAATGTCCAATTTGATCAGTAGCATAGTTAATCATGCGTTCGTGGCTCTGAAGAGCCGCATCCTGTACGGCATTTGTGTAAAAGTCTGCATAGCTTGTCGTCATTTCACTTATTGTAAATATATTTTATTTAATTATTAATTTACTATATTGTTGTAATATAATAATATAATAGTTTACGCATAAATCTTAAAAAATGAACTCCGAAGTAGAAGACGACGATGATGGCAGCGACGACGACATTGATTTAAAGGGAGAAATTAAGAGCGTCCAATCTCTTGTTATAAGCATGATGCTTGTCTCAGACGATTTGATTGCAAGACTACAAAAATTAGATAAACCCGGTGTAACCAAAACAACTATAATAAATGACAGCATTGCGTCCACTGGAACTCTTATACGATTGCTTTCAATAGCAACAAAGAAAGCTGATCGAATTTCTCGAAAATCTTTGCTAATCGAAGAGGAAAATGAAGAACTGGAAAGAGCCCAAGAATCTCACGCAATGGCTTTAAATACTTTGGAAAGTGTCATTAAAACACACAAGGACGATAAAAAGCTTCTCGTGCCTCTTTCACTTAACATAAAGCCGTACACTGCGTCAATGTCAACAAAACAAGGCGGCGACACAAAATGCAGCACTTGCCTTGAAGATTTTAAAGAGGGCGCAAATTTGTTTGTTCTTCATTGTAATCATTATTTTCATGCTGAATGTGCTATAAAGTGGCTTTCAGAAAATAAGAGCGCATGCAGCTTGTGCAAGAGGCACATTGTTGATTATCAAATTATTTTAAAGGGGCGAAAACGTCCTCGCAAAAGTTCTAAATCTGGCGAAAAGGATGATGACGATGGAGAGGACGAGGAAGATGGAGAAGGCGGAGAAGGAGAAGAAGGAGAAGAAGAAGAAGTTAAAAGCGATATGATTTCTGTGCTTCCGGTAAGAATTGAGAACGAAGAGGGTGGTGAGGGCGAGGAGGGAGAGTCGTCGAGCGTAGCGATTAGGAGAAATTAAAGTTTCACTCTATCTGTCTCTACACACACTTGTTACTAGGTAGTTCTTTTTATTTTACAGGTCTCCACGTGCACACACCATTTTTATTCGAAACACTTTTCCACATTTTCCCATTGTTTCCCATCCTTTTCTCCCCACAAAGCATGTTAGCAGGCAAGCCAGGGCTTTTGCGAGTCGTATATTTTTTCCATTTTAACATAGAAGATATACTTTTGGATCTGGATTTGGATCTGGATCTCTTGATTGTCTTCCGTCTAGGGCTTCTTCTCGATCTTGATCTTGATTTTCCACCAAGAAAAGAACCCACTAAAGCGCCAGCAATCGCACCAGATCCTTTTGATCCTCTCGGAGCTAAAAGACCGCCAATGGCAGCTCCCGTAAGAGCATTAGAAAATCGATCGCCTCCCTCAATTTGTGTTTCGGTAATGTTATCAAACTCCATTTTGTTTTTTTTCTTTGGGCGTATAAAGTCAGATAATTAATTTACTTGTGCAAAACAATTTTTCTTTGCATGTTCCGCCGCCTTTCTCTTAAACGCTTCAGGATTGGAAACAAGTAAATGCGCGGCATCTCTGTTTAAGGGATCAGACGGGTTTGGATACGACAAAAGATAAGGAAGCTGCGTCTCCACAATGTGGCGGATGGTAAAGGAAGGAGACCACGCTTTAGGAGACAAGACGTCAAGACAAATGGATCCGCTTTCTTCGTCAATGTTTGGATGTAAAATTCGCCCAATAATTCCGACAGAAGGAGAAAGGAATGGAAACCCGTCTGGAATTGTAAATCGAACTCGCCATACGCATTTTTCGTACGGTGACGATTCGGGGCCTTGCATTGTTGTTACGAAACACTTTAGATCAAAATCCTCTTGCCCATTTTCGCCCGTAACTTTAAAGCCATTATCTTGTAAATCCTTCACATCTCTGAGAGCTCGACGCTTCCAAGCGGCTGACATTTGAAATTTTTCTTATCGCGTATCATATTTTCACGCAATTATTTTTTTTATTTTGAACGTTCTCCTTTTTTTTTCTTTACGTTTTTTAAGTAGATATAGTTGTTTTAGTAGAAGGTAATGAAGGAGGCATTTGTCCTGAAGCAATATTTAGACTTGCAAGTAACCTGAGCGAAGATTCTGCAGATGAAAGAGGAGGTTCCGTAGAAGGTTTGGCAATTAAATCACCAAAGGGCACGAAGGCAGTCTGTGCTGCCTCAAGAACGGGCTGATAATCAGCAATTAAATTTGAATCTGGAAAATTTGACGAGAAATAATTTGCAATCAGGTAATACATGTATGATACAATAGGAATTGAATCGATTTTGTTTGTGGGTACAGAAAATCCATAGCTTAAGGGTACTAAAGTCATGTTTAATGGAGAGGATCCATTCTTATACATTTCCCTGGACAAGTACGAATTAGCGTTTACTGAAACGAATGAAGACGAAGTAGACATACTTATCGAAATTGAAGTTATTCGTAAATAAAAGCTTGTATACGCAAATCCATCCGGCGACGTAAAATTGCCTTGAATAATAACTCCCATTTTTTTTTCTTTTTATCCTTTCTTCTTCTTCATCTATCCATCTTTTTAAATAAGTAAGTCCACTATTATTTGTTTTTTTTTAGAAAATGCTTCCTCCTTTACTAAAGTTTAAACATATGTTTGAGGAAAGGGCTTTGCCCACATAGATACAATCAGTTATGTATCCGTTATAACCTAAAGCCGCGCCTGCGGACGTTTCAAAATAACCAAGAAAAGCCAAACCTCCATATACAATTCCATATATACCATAAGCTCCAAGACTGTATTGCACACCGTTTAAATAGACTATCCAGTTCGCGGAAGAATCAATCGTAAGTGCTACGCTATACCACGTTCCAGTAGTAAGATTCGTTACGACTGGACCAATTGTAGAATAGTTTCCAGAAATGGCCATAAGGTTGCTCGTGCCGCCTTGAATATATAGCCCGTATCCACCGTAAGGTCCTATTCCGCCGGGTATGCCGTTCGTAAAAATGATGGAATCGCCAGATGGCATTGCATTAATGTAAAAACGACACATGATCGTGTTGTCATATGTTTGAGAAATATTTATTGCGTTAGATAAATATATGGCTTGATTCGTTCTTCCGGTAATGTTTCGGAAACAATAGTTCGTAGTTTTAGCCCAGTCTCCAGGCGTTCCGGGGAGAGCAATATTTGATGAAATGCTAGCTGTAGCAGTGAAGGGGGGCGTGCGCACGTTTGTCGACGGATCTACGTTAGCGGCATAATCGTAAATTGAACCGCTTCCTGACGCATTACCCCATCCTTTTAAAAACACAAGAACATTCTGCGGATTATCGGTTCTCGTATTTTTACATCCGGTTGGACGAATCATTTTTTTTATTCCTGTTTGAGATTAAAAGGGAAAGAAGAGAAAGAGAAACAGAAGAGGAAATGTGAAGACATAATTCAAGAGTTTGCAAATACATGATATCACTTACATAATTTTTTTTTTCACTAATACCCTTCCATTTAACCCCATAAAACCAACATTAAATGAAATACCAATAAGGAGATGTTGATGAATACAGAATTGTGCTTGTGGCGGACGGAGCAAGAACCACAATTGTTGTTCCACCATTTTGCTGAACTGTCAAGTTGTTTGTACTCGCCGGCATGTTTCTGACCACTACATACCACCCATCAGGCGTTGATGACGGCATTTGAAATCCTATCGCTGCTGTATTTGTTACTAAATGATAATAAGCAAAGTTATTACTAGAAACCGAATATGTTGAAGCTTGTGATCCTAAAATAAGGATGTTTGCATACGTCTGAGCATATCCCGTTACTTTTAAGGCGGATCCTGAAAAAGTTAAGTTTGACTGTCCCTGTGCCCCCGTCGAAGTGCCTGTAGCAGTTACAACATATCCAGACGTGTAAGGTGCTGTAATCGACATGCCTCCGCCACCGCCACTACTCGGACCCTGTGCACCTTGAGTTCCCTGTGGACCCTGAGTTCCAGTACCAGTTGTGCCCTGAGGACCCTGTGTACCAGTTCCTGTCGTACCTTGCGTTCCTTGCGTACCCTGAGTGCCTTGTGTTCCTTGCGTACCCTGAGTTCCCTGAGTTCCCTGAGTTCCTTGCATACCCTGAGTGCCTTGCGTGCCCTGCGTGCCCTGCGTGCCCTGCGTGCCCTGCGTACCTTGCGTACCTTGCGTACCTTGTGCGCCTTGCGCCCCTTGCGTTCCCTGGGAACCGGTGGTACCTGTAGTGCCTTGCGTGCCTTGTGTTCCTTGTGTGCCCTGTGAACCCGTGGTACCTGTAGTGCCTTGTGTGCCTTGTGTACCTTGTGTGCCTTGCGTGCCTTGCGAGCCTTGCGTGCCCTGTGTGCCTTGCGTGCCTTGCGTTCCTTGGGTTCCTTGGGTTCCTTGCGTGCCTTGGGTTCCTTGC
>Ga0214170_1000004_pt1 | contig 139325 bp, 132 predicted proteins | sample TroBogEpilimnion_2_FD_153008 | JGI IMG/M metagenome (GOLD analysis project Ga0214170, IMG submission 153008) | Freshwater microbial communities from Trout Bog Lake, WI - 27JUN2007 epilimnion | ecosystem: Environmental > Aquatic > Freshwater > Lake > Epilimnion/Euphotic zone | place: Trout Bog... | reverse complement strand
TGTAAATCCCAAACGAATACTACCCTCATCACCTAAGTCAAAGCGCTGAATTCTTTGAACTGCTTGGTCTACATTCGCCAGAATGGACCTAGCATCACTCAAAAAGAGCTTACCTGCTGGGCTGAGTTGGATTCTTCTAGATTCCCGAATAAATAATTGAACCCCAAGTTCTTTTTCTAGCATTTGAATTTGATGACTGAGAGGGGGCTGTTGTATCCCAAGCCTTTCAGAGGCCCGAGTCATATGCTCCTCTTCAGCAACCGCCACAAAGTATCGCAAATGCCTGAGTTCCATAAATGCCTTAATTCATATCTTAAAAGTATCAATTTAACACTTTTTAGATATTGGACAATGTCATTTATATGAAATAAAGTAAGAAAAGTCAAAAACAAGGAAGAATGTATGGAAAAAGATACAGAAGTTGCCATCGTAGGCGGTGGCATTGCAGGTTTATTTCTAGCAATTAGTTTGCATCAAATTGGTATTAAAAGTCGAATTTATGAAGCTGTAACTGAGTTACTGCCTTTAGGAGCTGGTATTAATTTGCTCCCCCATGCTGTTCGTGAGCTTGAAGAATTAGGACTATTACCAGCTTTAGATAAGGTTGGGATTCGTACTAAAGATGCTTCTTACTACAACCAGCACGGCCAATTAATTTATCGTGAAATCGTTGGACAAAATGCTGGCTATAAATGGCCACAGTTTTCTATTCATCGTGGCGATTTGCAAATGTTGTTATTGGAAGCAGTTAAGGAGCGTTTAGGTGAAGATGTAATTGCCACAAATCATAAATTTGTTGGATATGATCAAGACGAAAATGGAGTGACCTCTCACTTTGTCGACCGTGATGGTGAGCCACTTCCCTCCGTAAGATCTTCTGTAATGATTGGTTGTGATGGTATTTATTCTGTTTTAAGAGGTTTGTTATATCCAAATGAGGGAGAGCCAAGATACTCTGGATATACTATTTGGAGAGGTGTTACACCATTTAAGCCATTCTTAAGTGGCGCTGACACGATACGTGCTGGATGGATGCCCGTTGGCAAAATTATGGTTTATCCAATTCGTAACAATATTGACAATGAAGGTAATCAGCTCATGAATTTTGTGGCCACACAAATTCGTCCAAAGCCGGAAAAATGGAACTTCCATGGCGCTGCTAAATTAGAAGATTTTTATGATGCTTACGATAAGTGGGATTTTGATTGGTTAGACATCAAAGGTTTATTAAAGAAAACCGAAAAATTCATGGTTTATCCAATGGTTGATAGAGATCCATTGCCTACATGGACTGATGGTCGCGTTACATTGATGGGCGATGCTGCGCATCCAATGTATCCAAGGGGATCTAATGGTGCCGGACAATCTATTTTGGATGCTAGATTTATAACAGGAGCGTTTAAACGCCACGGAGTAGGTGTAACAGCTTTGCAAGAATACGATAAAGAGCGTGTTGCAGCTACCGGTAAAGTAGTTTTAATGAATCGTGCAAATCCACCTGATACGATATTGAAAGTTGTTTATGAAAGAACTGGTGGAAAACGTTTTAACAAGATTGAAGATGTTATTAGTCAGTCAGAGATAGAAGCTATACTCAATGAGTATAAAAACGTTGCTGGTTTTCAGGCAAAACAATTAGAGCAAAAACCTGCATACGTTTAAAACGCAATCAAAAAAAATTTGGAGGAGACCCAATGAGCTTAGAACTAATATTACCTGGATTAATTATTCCACCGTTAACACCCTTTAATGATCAACAGCAAGTTGATTACCAATTATTAGAAAAAGGGGTTAATTACGTTGTCCAGGATTGCAATGCCGCAATGGTTATCGCTGCAGGTGTTGAAGCTCAGGAATATCATTATTTAAAATTAGAAGAGCGCAAAGAGCTCATCAAGAAAACGATAGAGTTTGTTGATAATCGTTGCCCAGTAGCGGTTGGTATTTCACATCCGTCATACAAAATTGCTGTTGAGCTTGCACATTACGCTCAAGACTTGGGAGCTCAGGCGGTGCAATTACTCGCGCCATTAAGAGCTTTTGGAGGTGAGCCATCACATCAAGAAACGCTCGATTACTTCCAAGCCGTTTTGAATGAAATCAAAGTACCGATGGTGCTGTATCTCAATCCTGGCCCAGGTGCAAATGTATCTATTCCCACAACGATTGCTTTGTCTAAGTTAAAGGGTATTGATTACATCAAAGAAAGTTCACGTGATTTATCGCGTGTTTCTAGGTTGGTTGCAGAGATTGAATTAGCTGGTCATGCAAGATATTTCACAACGATGCAAATGTTATTGATTACTCTGCAGTTAGGTGGCTCAGGTATTACATTGCCTCCACCTGCAGCATATTTAGCCAATAAAGTTGTTCAAGCATTTGTTAAAGGTGATTTGAAAGAAGCAACAAGATTACAACTTCAATTCGCAAGTTACCCTAATCGCTGGATGGGGCATGGACTAACTCCAACCATGAAGGCATCGTTTAAACTAATGGGAATGTCCGCTGGAGATCCATATCCACCCCATCCACCGATTGGCGGGGAAGATCTTAAGGCATTAGAAGCGTACCTTAGAACAACGGATTTTCCGATTAAATAAAAGGAGTAGTTTGTGAAGTTTTTCCTTAGGGCAAAAGTATTTGCCTCTGCTATGTTTTTTATCATTGGCAATGCATTTGCTCAAGCAGATTATCCTAAAAAGCCGATTACGATTATTGTCCCTTATGCAGTTGGAGGTGGGGCTGATCAAGTAGCTAGATTAATAGGGCAGCAACTAAGTCTTCGATTAAAACAATCTGTCGTTATTGAAAACCGTGGTGGTGGCAGTAACACTATTGGTATGAACTTTGTGGCAAAGGCTGCCCCTGATGGTTATGTTTTAGGATTAGCAACCCCCACATTTTTGATGACACCTTCCATCATAAAAAATCATCCTTATGATCCACTTGGTGACTTTACCGGAGTTGGTATTTTTAGTGATGCACCACTCGTTTTAGCGGTTAATCCAAAGTTACCAGTGAAGACGGTCAAAGAATTAATAGAGTATGGAAAGTCTCATCCTAATGAATTAAATTGGGCCTCGGGTGGAACAGCCTCAACTCAAGGATTGGCCGGCATTTTATTTGGGATGACTGCAGGTATTCAGACTACTCAGGTGCAGTACAAAGGTAGCTCACAAGGTTTAAATGATTTATTAGGTGGTAGCGTGCAATTTATGTTTAATCCTATGCCATCGATTATTCAACATGAGCGTAGTGGTAAGTTACGTATTTTAGGAGTTGCTGGTACTCAAAAGATGACTAAATACCCCGAGTTTCCATTGATACAGGATGCGCTTCCAGGATTTCATGCTTCAGGATGGTTTGGTTTTGTTGCACCGAAAGGAACGCCAACGGCCATATTGGATTTACTAAACAAAGAAGTTAATGAAATCGTCAAAGATCCAGTGATTAAGGAACGTTTGATAGAAGAGGGTCTTGAACCTAGAAATATTTCAAGGGAAGCTTTTAACAAAATGATGCAAACTGACTTTGCTAAGTATCAAAAAATATTATCAACACAAAATATTGTCAAAGAATAAAACTTTATTAAGGAGAAATTGATGTTAACTATAAAACGATTATCACTTGCAGAAGCTAAGATTTTGATTGAAGGAGCAACAGTAAAGTCTTTGGAAATGAATATTCCAATGTGTATTGCTGTTACAGATGAATCTGGACATTTAATGGCCTTTGATCGCATGGATGGCGGTAAGGTTAGTAGCACTCCTATCGCAATTGATAAAGCATTTACAGGCGCTGTAGCACGTAAAGGCACTCACGTTTATAACGAATTATGCCAACCTGGTAAATCTACATTCGGTATTCATATTACTAATGGTGGTCATTTCAGCATCATTGGTGGTGGATTCCCAGTGACAGTAGATGGACAGATTGTTGGTGGTGTAGGTATCAGCTCAGGTACTGCTGTTGAAGACCAAGTTGTTGCTGAAGCAGCACTTGTTTACTTTTATGAAAAAACTGGCTTTAAGGCCTAAGTCATGTCAAAGCTACGTTTAACTCTTGCTTGCTGGAACTATGATCGCACTCGTGCCCTTATGGAGGGCAGTATTGTCCCAGAGGGGATTGATCTTAATTATTTAAGCTTACCTGTGGAAGAAATATTTTTTCGAACCCTTAGTAATCAAGAGTTTGATGTAGCTGAATTATCTTTATCGTCTTATTTGTTGTCGCTACAAAAGCCAGAACGACCTTTTATTGCTATTCCTGTATTTCCGTCTTGCGCATTTCGTCATTCCGGAATTTTTGTAAATGAAAATTCTGGTATCAAAGAGCCAAAAGACTTAATTGGTAAAAAGGTTGGAACACCTGAGTATCAAATGACAGCGGCAGTATGGATTCGTGGCATATTGCAAGACGACTATGGCGTGCCATTTGACCAATTAAATTACTATACGGGCGGCGCAGAACAGCCAGGTCGTAGTGAAAAAATTAAATTGCAATTACCTGAAAATATTAAAGTTCAACCTATTGCACCCCACCAAACTTTGTCACAAATGTTAAAAGATGGTGAGATAGACGCACTTTATACGGCTCGAACACCTTCTTGTTTTCAGGCAGCAAATCCACACATTAAAAGGTTGTTTCCAAATTATGGAGATGTTGAGCGTGAGTATTATCAACGTTCGAAAATATTTCCCATCATGCATGTCATTGCTATTAAGAGAAGTGTTTACGAAGCCAATCCTTGGATTGCTATGTCTTTGTACAAAGCCTTTTTGGCTTCACAAAAAATCGTTTATCAGGATATGAAAGAAACGGTTGTTCTCAAAAGCATGTTCCCGTGGATGAACTATTACCTTGATCAAGTTCGTGCAGAGATGGGTGAAGATTATTGGCCTTGGAATATTGCTGGCACACAACATAATCTTGAAGCCTTGATGCGCTACTCCTGTGATCAAGGGCTTCTCAAAAAACCTTTTGCCATGGAAGAAATCTTTGCAAAAGAAACTTTTACTGGGTTTAAGATTTAATTTCTCCAAAAAACAATTAGAGCATTAAGTCTATAATCTTATTAAAAATTACATAAATTATAGGTTCAACATGTTTGACGTTATTGTGGTTGGTGGAGGTAATGCAGCCCTGTGCGCTGCTTTGACAGCTCGAGAGTCTGGGGCATCCGTTCTTATTTTAGAGTCGGCGCCATTTGAATGGCGAGGTGGAAATTCTGTTCATACTAGAAATTTACGGTGTATGCATGACGCACCTCAAGATGTTCTTGTAGAGTCATACCCTGAAGAAGAGTTTTGGCAGGATTTGCTCAAAGTTACTGGTGGTTTAACAAACGAAAAATTAGCACGTATTGTGATACGTGGAACATCGACAGTTCGCGACTGGATGCGTAAGCATGGAGTTCATTTCCAGCCTTCTTTATCCGGCACTTTGCATGTGGCAAGAACTAATGCTTTTTTTATGGGCGGAGGTAAAGCTCTAGTCAATGCTTTTTTCAGAAGCGCAGAACAATTGGGTATTGAAATTCGCTATGAGGCAACAGTCAAAGAAGTTAAAGTTCAACATGGAAAATTTCAGAGTGTTGTTCTAGAAAACGGTGAAGAGATAACTGCAAAATCTTGCGTGCTTGCCAGTGGAGGCTTTGAGTCAAATCGTGAGTGGTTAAGAGAAGCATGGGGTCAAAACGAAAATGGTGAGTGGCCCGCTGATAATTTCTTGATTCGAGGCACTAAATATAATCGCGGAACGATCTTAAAAAATTTATTAGATCAAGGTGCTGATCAAATTGGCGATGTAACGCAAGGCCATTGCGTAGCTATTGATGCAAGATCTCCTTTATATGATGGCGGCATATGTACGCGTTTGGATTGTGTATCTTTGGGGATTGTTGTCAATCAATACGCAAAACGATTTTATGACGAGGGTGAAGATTTTTGGCCTAAGCGATATGCTATTTGGGGTCGTCTAGTTGCTTTACAAGCTGGACAAATTGCTTATTCAATTATTGATTCAAAGGCCATTGGTAGATTTATGCCACCAGTATTCCCAGCGATTAAGGGTAATTCTATTTCAGAAATTGCTCAACAACTTAAATTAGATGAAAACCAGTTAAATCAAACTGTTCAGGAATTTAATCAAGCTTGTCGTGCTGGAACCTTTGATCACAATGTACTGGATGATTGTTATACGGAAAATATTACTCCACAAAAAACACATTGGGCTTTACCGATTGACCAAGGACCTTTTTACGCATATCCACTTCGTCCGGGAATCACATTTACTTATTTAAGTTTGAAAACAGATGAAACCGCGGCAGTCTTTTTTGACGGAAAAGCTAGCCCTAATTTATTTGTGGCAGGAGAGCTCATGGCAGGTAATGTTTTAGGTAAGGGGTATACAGCTGGTATCGGAATGTCAATTGGAACTATTTTTGGGCGAATCGCTGGTCAATCTGCAGCAGATGCTGTTTTACAAAGGAGTGCTGCATGAACACGCTCAATACTTTAATTGATGACGCAAAAAACTTTCATCAGCCTTCTGAGTCTGTCATTGAAGTGCAAAGGGTATTACAAATTTGTAATGCTTGCCGTTACTGTGAAGGTTTTTGTGCAACGTTTCAATCAATGACTAGACGCCTTGATTTCAATGTGGCTGATGTTCACTTTATGGCTAATCTTTGTCATAACTGTGGGGCTTGTTTACATGCTTGTCAGTACGCACCACCTAATGCATTTGGTGTCAATATTCCACAAGCAATGGCTAAGGTACGTTTAGAAACATATCAAACTTATGCTTGGCCAAAGCCATTGGGTAATCTTTATCAAAAAAATGGCCTTGCTTTAACTATGGCGACTTCTATTGCCATCATTTTGTTTTTATTGAGTATGCAATCTGCATCAACAGGTTTATTTAATACAAACCTAGATGGTAATTTTTATGCTATTTATCCTCACAATACCTTAGCCCTGTTATTTGGCGGAGTATTTATTGCAATGCTCATTGCAATGAGTATGGGTGTTCGTGAATTTTGGAAAAATATTTCTACTGATCCGATGATGTGGTCCGCTGCTTCAGACGCGACGCATGATGTACTAACTTTAAAAAACTTAGGTGGAGGTCATCAGCAAGGATGTAACGAAGCTGACGATGCTTTCTCACTTTGGCGTAAACGCTTTCATCATATGACGTTTTATGGATTTATGTTGTGTTTCGCAGCCACAAGTATTGCAACTATTTTTCATTATGTATTCCATTGGGAAGCACCTTATGCTTATACAAGTTTGCCTGTTTTATTGGGAACTCTTGGCGGCCTTGGCTTAATTGTCGGTCCAATTGGATTGCTCTATTTGAATTTGCGTCGTCATCCTTTGCATGGTGATGCTGCACAAAAAGCAATGGATCGTGGATTTATTGCTTCTTTATTGGCCATTAGTATTTCTGGATTATTACTCTTAGCATTACGTGAAACGCCGTATATGGGTATCACACTGTGTATTCACTTAGGCTTTGTGATGGGCTTCTTTTTGATGATGCCTTATGGCAAATTTGCGCACGGTATTTTTAGAAGTGCATCACTGCTAAAAAATGCGATTGAAGTACGTATGAAAAAATCAGTCAGCGTTGGGGCTGACTGATTATAGGGTCTTAGTCAGCTTTTACATTAGCTGCAGTGATTAGTTGCTTCCAACGGTTATAGTCTGTCATCACCATTGCTTTTACTTCTGAAGGCGATGGTGAAATTGGCTTACCTCCAGCTTTTTCAAATCGATCCCTTACATCTGCTTGACTAGCAACTTGTTGCAATGCTTCTTGCCACTTTGCCACAATGGATGGAGGAGTTTTAGCGGGTAAAAATAATCCAAACCAGGATTCTAGTTGGATATTGGATACACCTGTTTCGATAATGGTAGGAACATTGGGTAAGTTAGGGTTTCGACTTGCGCCAGATGTTGCTAGAGCAACTACGTTGCCTGCATCAATATGGGGCTTTGCAGTCGGTGACAAGTCAAAAAATAGATCGACACGTCCGCCAATAATATCGGTATAAGCCGCTTGTGCTCCTTTGTAAGGAACATGGACTACATCCACGCCAGCGCGGTTCCACAGGGCTGCTGCGAGGACGTGTTGTCCTGTGCCGTTACCTCCAGAAGCATACGTAAGTTTTCCAGGATTATCTTTAGCGTAATTGATTAAGCCTTTTAGATCGTTGAAAGGTAAACCTTTACGAGCGATGAGGGTATAGCTATAACTTGTAGCAAGACCGACAGGTACAAAGTCTTTAATTGGATCGTATGGCAAACTTTTATAGAGCCAAGGGTTCATCACAATATTAGAGATTGAGCCGACGACAGCCGTATAGCCATCAGGTGGAAGCTTAGCAACATAATCAGTTCCCACTACAGTGCCTACGCCTGGTTTGTTTTCAACAATAATGCTTTCTTTCATTATTGGGGCAAGTTTATCTGCTAAAACGCGTCCCACAAAATCAAATCCTCCTCCCGGTGGTTGAGGAACGATAATATGGAGTGGTTTATCGGGGAAGCTTGTTTGTGCAAAGACTAAATTACTTATTAAAGTAATAGCCAATAAGCTTGCCTGCAACATACCAAAATATTTATTACGCATGATTTAACCAATCTTGACCGCGTTGATATAAAGCTTCTACTGCTGGACCTTTTAGTTGAGGCATATCTGGTTTTACGGTAAATCCTAGTTTAGTTTGTATATAGGCTAGGTGGCGATATCCTTCTGGGAATTGATTTAAAAGGTTTTGGTCAAGCTCTAATTTAGCTGCAGGATCTAGTGGATTTAAGCGATCTTTTTCATAGATTGGTTGGCGAAGAACAACACCCCAACGACCTTCACGCCTTTCCATAAAGTCATAGAACCTTCCGGTACAAACGACATCGCACATGACGCCGTCAACAGGACCGCGCTGAGTGATAGTCATTTTAGTTTGTGCAATAGCACGATCACCTTTTACTTCAACACTGCAACCACCCAAGAAGTGAAGGATACTAACGCCTTTATTCCAACCTTCAATTGAAACTTTAATAAATTCTTCAAAGTGTCCTTGAAACCAAGTAGCCATCATGACACCATCACTATGCCATACAGTTTTGAATTTTTCCCATTGACCAGAATCACGCCATACGACCCAGTTTTCTACAACTTCACGGATACGCTGTTTTTCTAATAATATTTCTAGATCATTTGACATGCACTAATTTCCTTATTCTGTTGAAAGATTTACTGATTTAACGATATTTGCCCAACGGACAACCTCTGATTTTACAAATGAATTAAATTCTTCGGGTGAACTACTACTAACAGGCACAATTAATTGTTTTTTAAATGCTTCTTTTACCTCTTCTGACTTAAGCGCTTCAAATACAGCTGCGTGTATTTTCTGTACTATCGCTGGAGGAGTTTTTTTAGGAGCAAACAAACCTTGCCAAGCATTAGTGCCAATACCAGAATATCCTAGTTCAGCCATGGTGGGAGTATTTGGCAATTCAGGCAGTCTCTTGTCGGTCGTTACTGCAAGGGCTCTAAGATTTCCTGCACGAATCATTTCAATCACGGAAGAAGCATTTATAAATGCAATTTGAACATCATTGCTTACCATTGGGATTAGATATTGCCCAGCACCACCATTGTATGGAACGTGTGTCATATCTAGACCTGCAGCTTTTTCTAAAGTGAGCATATCAATCATTGAATATGTTCCGACACCAGGGGATGCGTGATTGACTTTTTTAGGGTTTGCCTTAATGTAAGCAATCATTTCTTTGAAATCTTTAGCCTCTAGTTTTGCAGAACTAACGAGGATATGGGGAATAGTGGCTAGAATAGAAATCCCAGTTAGTTCATCTTCAGGTTTGAACTTCATTTTTTTCGAGAAGACCGTTTGATTCAAGGCGTTTGTTGAAAGATTTCCGACAAAAAGTGTGTATCCATCAGGATTCACTTTGGTCATAGACTCCATGGCTATCAGCCCACCTGCTCCAATTTTGTTTTCTACAATAATTGGATTATTTAAGATTTGTGAAATTTGTTTCGCAATAATTCTTGTTACAGTATCAGTTGCGCCTCCTGGTGCTAGAGGTACAACCATTTTGATAGGTCTATTTGGAAAGGGTTCCTCAGCAAATCCAAATTGAGATATGAGTAAAAATAATATAAAAATACTTTTTAAAAAATGATATTGGTTTTTGCGGTTATTTTTCATCGCCTGTCTCCAATTACTTGACTTTTATTTTGATTAGTAATACAAATATTAAATCAAATATAAAACAAAAAAATACTACCGGAGACAAAATGATTAAAAAGCTCAGAACTGAGCGAGATAATCAGCAATGGATGCTGGATCTCGCTCTAAATATGCGTGGACGTGTTCAAAATTTTGAGCGTGATGATCCAGAAATTCCAAGTGGAAAACGCGCAAGAAATTATCGGATGTATCCAAAGATTTGGCGTGAGGCAGGAGAGCGACATGAGCGCTTAGCAAAGAATGCTCAAGCTAGAGGTGCTCATTCATCAGCAACTTATCATTTTGATCATGCTGTGGAAGCATACCGTATGGCACAGCATCCAATATATTTTGATGATCATCCAGTAAAAAAATATTTGTATGCCAAGTTATCTGAGATGGTTGATCTGAGATCTAAGTCAGCACCATATCCTATTGAACGCGTTGAAGTTGAATTCGATGATGGGAAGACCATTTCATGTTTATTACATTTGCTACCGGATCGTCGTAAGGCACCTGTTGTTATTTATGTTCCTGGAATGGATCAAACTAAAGAGGTGTTCCCTAAGGCTTATCACAACATTGGTTTAGCAAGAGGTTTCCACGTATTAGCAATGGATGGTCCTGGTCAAGGTAATTCGAATATTCAAAAAATTCGTTCAGTAGGTGATAACTATGAGAGGGCTGGAGCCGCTGTTATTAGTTATCTTAAGAATCGTCCTGAAATTGATGGGGACAAAATTGCTATTTATGGCATTAGTATGGGAAGTTATTGGTCACTACGTTTATCTAGCTATGATCACCGTGCTGCTGTAGTTGTCTCTTCAGTAGCTTGTTTTAATCCTAATAACACCATATTCACACAATCCTCACCTCGTTTTAAACAGATGTTTATGTATATGTCTGGGTATGAAGATGAAGAGCGTTTCGATGAAGATGTTGCAAAAGGTATGACAGTGCGTGGTCATTTAGGAAAAATTAAATGTCCAACACTACTTGTAACTGGCGAATTCGATCCATTATGTCCATTAGAGGAAGCTGTAGAAGCTTTTGAAGATCTACAAGTTCCAAAAGAGATGTGGGTCTTTGAAAATCAATACCATCCTTTATGGGGTATATCTAATTTGGGTGGCATGGATTGTCATGATTATGTATTTGATTGGCTAGAGGGATTCTTTGCAGGCAAACACCAACCCACTAAAGAAGGCAAGATTTCGTACATTAAAGAAAATGGTGATGGGCCATGGGGGGATTGTGAATGGGAACCCCCAATCACTAGGGGGCAGGCTTATTTTTAATTAGTTTTTCTTGGTTTAGTCGTCTCACATAACATCAATATAAATAAGGAGACATGTGTGAGTTTGGACATTAAAGAACAATTTGTGCAACGTAGGTTGGCATTGAAGAGTGCTTTAGCTTCAATTGCATCTGTTTGTCTGCCATCATGGGCACAAGTTTGGCCTAATAAGACAATTAAGTTAATTGTTCCTTTCCCCCCTGGGAACACTATAGATATTGTTGCAAGACTAGTTCAGCCTAGAGTTTCACAAGAGCTCGGACAATCGGTATATATTGAAAATATTGGTGGAGCATATGGTCAAATTGGTATGGCGGCTATTGCTAGAGCAACTCCAGATGGATACACCTTCGGAGCATCTCAGGGGGGGCCTATGGTTGTACAACCTCATACGGTGAAGAATTTACCTTACGACACAATTAAAGATTTTGCGCCGGTCGCTGTGTCTGCTTGGAATTTCAATGCATTAGCGGGATCTAATTTAGCCCCTTTTAAAAATTTACCAGAGATGGTAAGTTGGGCGCAGGCCAACCCAGGGAAATTGACGGTAGGGACAACTGGTGAAGGTGGATTTGCACATCTTTGGTTTGAGGATTTTAGACGGCAGGCAAAATTTGAATATACCCATGTCCCATACAAAGGCACGGCGAATATCGCATCTGATTTAGTTTCAGGAGCAATCATGGCTGGAGCGGATGGCATTTCTGGTTTTGCAGGTTTAGCAAAAGGTAACAAGATACGTTTAGTTGCAATTACAAATAAAACTCCGGTTGATGATTGGCCGGGAGTAAATTTATTGAGTGATGTAGTACCTGGCTTTGTCGTAAATGGTTGGTTTGGTTTTATTGCTCCAGCAAAAACTCCAACGCTAATAGTTCAGAGACTTAACCAGGCCATTAATAACGCCATACAGTCTCAAGATGTTAAGGAAAAGCTAGCTAGTTACGGATTAACTGGCGTCATTGAATCGGCAAGTTATTTTGACCAACTCAATCGCAAAGATTTTGAACGTTATGGAGCAATTGTTAAAGCGATTGGCTTGGAGCCTAAATGAAAATACAAGTTCATAAAATTCAAGCTTATTTAAAGCATTCAGTAATTTTATTGAATGTTTTGATATTCCTGGGACTGCACCATACTGTCTATGCCCAATCAGAATTAAGTACTTTTCCAAGTCGAGTTATAAAGATTATCGTGCCTTTCAATGCGGGCGGACCTGCTGACGCTCTTGCTAGACCGCTTGCAGAAGCATTATCCAAAAAAATCGGTAGTGCTGTGATTGTAGAAAACAAGCCTGGAGCAAATGCTGCAATTGCATCTCAACTGGTAGCAAAATCTGCACCTGATGGCTATACCCTTTTACTGGCGAGTGATGCTGGCATGTCACTTGCACCTGCAACTCAAAAGTCTCTTCCCTATGATTCTGCAAAAGATTTTGTTGGAGTAACTATGGTTGCTCAACTAAGTCAGATTTTATTTGTGGGGGCAAATTTTCCTGCAAAGACTGTTCAAGAATTACAGTCGATTGCCTCAGCCTCTCCAAATAGTGTTAGTTATGCTTCTATTGGAGTTGGTAGTCAAACGCACATAGCAATCGAGTCCCTAAGTAAAATTTTGAATATCAAAATGACGCATGTACCCTATACAGGAGCAACCCTTGCTTTAACAGATGTAGTGGGGGGTAATGTTCAAGTCATGATGTCAACAGTAGCCGGACCACTACCATTTATTAAGTCTGGAAAAATTAGACCTCTAGCAATGGCTGGTCCAGAAAGAAACAGGTCTTTGCCTAATGTTCCAACTTTTGCAGAGATTGGTATTCCGAATTATGAGTCAAGAGGTTGGTTTGGTATCGTAGCGCCTGCCAAAACACCTCATCAAGTAGTGCAACTACTCTCAAAAAATATATGGGAAATTGTGCAATCGGAAGAATACATTAATAAAGTTATTGAGTTCAATGGCTTTGAAGTAGCAAAAGTCAATCCACAGGATTTTTCAAATTTTCTGGTTAAAGATCGTTTGAAATGGAAGAATTTAGTCAATCAAATGGGCGACGCGCTCAATCAATAAAAAATAGGAGATCTATGAATCAAATGAAGAGTGAAGTTAGGGATGGAATGAAAATTGATTGGGATGCTCCTATTCGAATGAAAGATGGGATAGTTTTAAGAGCAGACATTTTTCGCCCTAATGACAATGGTAAATATCCAGTCATCATGACTTATGGTCCGTACGCAAAAGGTTTAGATTTTCGGGAAGGTTATAAAAGTCAATGGTCTAGAGTGGTCAAGGCTGTCCCTGAAATTTTAGAAACATCTTCTAATAAATATCAAAATTGGGAATTAGTTGATCCTGAAGTTTGGGTACCAGAAGGCTATATTTGTGTTCGAGTAGATTCTAGAGGTGCTGGAAGATCTCCAGGCATTATTGATTGTTGGTCACCTCTTGAAACAGAAGATTTTCATGAATGCATTGAATGGGCTGGAACCCAGGAGTGGTCCAATGGGAAGGTTGGTATTAATGGGATTTCTTATTACGCCATGAATCAATGGACAGTTGCAGCCACTCAGCCGAAGCATTTAGCGGCTTTATGTATCTGGGAGGGCTCTTCAGACTTCTATAGAGAGCTTTGTCGTCATGGCGGAATCTTGTGTGATTTTCTAGGGGATTGGTATCGTCGTCAGGTCGTAAGTGTGCAAAATGGTGTTGGTGATCGTGGTGCGATTAACCATATTACTGGAGAAACAGTTGCAGGCCCTTTAACTTTAAGTGATGAAGAATTAAAAGCAAACAGAGCAAATTTAGATGGCGAGGCTGAGACCAGGGAGTGGATGGATGAATTTTATAAATCGCGTTCTCCAGATTTTTCAAAAATTAAAGTTCCACTTTTATCAGCTGCAAATTGGGGTGGTCAAGGCTTACATACGCGTGGAAACTTTGAAGGTTTTTTGAAAGCAGCATCAGAGCAAAAATGGTTAGAAGTTCATGGAGATACACATTTCACTCACTTTTATAGTAAGTATGGCGCTAGCTTACAAAGAAAGTTTTTCGCACATTTTTTAAAGGGTGAGGATTCTGGATGGTTAGGTCAACCAAAGGTATCTTTAAACATTAGAAGACCCGGGGAACAATTCGAGTTAAGAGCTGAAAATGAATGGCCCTTAGCAAGGACGCAGTGGACTCCGTATTATCTTGATCCAAAGTCTTTGGAGATGTCACCTAATGTTCAATCTAATCAAAGTGCCATGACTTATGAAACACAGGGAGATGGAATAACTTTTTTAACTCCCATTCAAGATCATGACCTTGAAATCACAGGGCCAGTTGCTGCGAAGATCTGGATTTCCTCACAAACTTCTGATGCAGATATTTTTTTAGCATTGCGTCTTTATGATCCTCAAAATAAAGAAATTGTGTTTATAGGTTCAAATGATCCAAGAACCCCAATTGGTCTTGGATGGTTAAGGGCTTCGCATCGAAAAATAGATCCCTTGCAGTCTAAACCTTATCGTCCTTGGCACACACACGATGAAGATCAGCCACTTCAGCCGAATGTCCCAGTAGAGTTAGATATAGAAATTTGGCCAACATCGATTGTTATTCCTAAAGGCTATCGTTTAGGTTTGAATGTTCGAGGTAAGGATTATGAGTTTGACGGAACCGATGCAGGGGTTGCACATGCACCATATCAGATGAAAGGTGTTGGACCATTTTGGCATCGCAACAATTCTGATCGTCCTATGGAAATATTTGGTGGAAAAAACACCATTCATTTTTCTGAAACGATGAGACCTTACTTATTGCTCCCAGTAATACCCCAATAAATTATTTAACTGAATAAGAGTATTTTCATGACAACACAATATAGTAAAGAAGAGCATCCACATTTTATTTTAGAAAAAAATGTGGATGTCCTCATGAGAGATAACGCCATTCTGAAAGCGGATGTATTTCTTCCTAAGGAAGATGGTAAATATCCAGCGATTCTTAATCTAGGACCCTATCAAAAAGATAAGTTATGGGTGACTCCTCCGACGCTAGAGGAAAAAGGTAATCCCTTTATGAATTGGGAGACTGTAAATCCTGAGATATGGATGCCTGAGGGATATGTTTCAGTTCGAATAGATGGGAGAGGAACAGGGAAATCGGTTGGGCAATATGATCCCTGGTCGTTTGCTGAGGCTGTTGATTTTTATGATGCGATTGAATGGGCTGCGAAACAGCCTTGGTGTAATGGCAATGTTGGTTTATTAGGTATTTCTTATTACGCAATTAATCAATGGTTTGTAGCTAATCTTCAACCACCTTCTTTAAAAGCCATCATTCCTTGGGAAGGCTTTGCTGATTTATATCGTGACGGTTTATATCATGGTGGAATATTAAATGTCTTCATGACCAATTGGTTTACTGCTCATTTACTTCATCACAACTTAGGAAGAGCATCACAAACTGTTCCGAATCCCTGGGAGAGAAACATACTTTCTTTTTGGTTAGGTAATAATTTAGATACTGGAGCATTTAGGGGGTCTCAGGCTGACTGGAGCAAAATCAGTGTCCCATTTTATTCTGTTGGAAATTGGACAGGTATGGGCTTACATCTCAGAGGCAATACGGAAGCTTTTATGATGTCTCCTTCCAAGCATAAAAAATTACGTATGCAAAATGGAAGCCACGTTCATCCCTTTTATACCGCTGAAGGTCGAAAAGATCAAATGCACTTTCTCGATTATTGGCTTAAAGGAATTGATAACGGCATTATGGAAGAGCCTCCTGTCAAATTGGCCATTCGTTATGGAAACGATCAAATTGAATGGCGCTATGAAAATGAATGGCCTCTTGCTAGAACAAATTGGACTAAATGGTATATAGATCTAGAACCTACTGCTTCACAAAATGGACCTTTCACTGGAAATATTCGATCATCGAATCCAGTTAAAGAATCATCTTGTTCGTATGCAGCAACGGGGTTTGGGTCAATGGGTTCTACTTCTGCGGCTTCTGCTCAAGTAATGGGTGGTGGAATTAAGCCAGATATGGGAGTTGCATTTTATACGGAGCCTATGAGTGAAGATATAGAAATCACTGGACCCTTGAGTGCAAATTTGTGGGTCTCAAGCTCTAGCGAGGATATGGATATTTTTATCACGATTCGTCATTATGACGAAAAAGGTGAAGAAATTATGGACACTGGTCAACAAGGAGCTCCAGTTCCAGTGGCAAAGGGATGGTTAAGAGTATCTCACCGAGAATTAGATGAAGAAAAAACTTTACCTTATCGACCTTACCATAAACATCAACGTCGTCTCCGTTTGCAGCCTGGGGAAATTGTTCAAGTTCAAGTTGAGATTTGGCCAACATCCATGGTGTTTAGAAAAGGCCATCGTATGAGAGTCGATATTCAGCCAAGGGATGGAGTAGGTAGTGCTGGTTATTTACACTATCACGCCGATTACAACACGGGAACTAACACAATCCATACAGGTGGAAAGTATGAGTCCCATTTGCTATTGCCCATTATTCCAAAAGAAAATTGAACTGAATGATTCAATAAAAAAGCTGGGTTTATGAAAATAAAATTATTCATTATTACTATCGTAACATTCTTTTTTCAAAAGTTTGCTATTGCACAATCAGATGTTTCATACCCCAACAAGCCTATTCGTTTAATAGTGACAACGGCTGCTGGCGGTGGATCAGATGCTATTGCTAGACCTCTTGAATCAAAATTTTCTGAGTATATAGGGCAAACAGTGATTGTTGACAATCGTCCGGGAGCATCAGGAATGATTGCAATGGAAATGACTGCAAAAGCGAATCCAGATGGTTATACGATTGTTTTTGCAACAACGGGAACAGTTGCCACTAATTATGCGCTTCATGAAAAAATTACTTACAACCCATTAAAGGATTTTGAGCCTGTTACTAAAGTTGCAGAAACTTATTTAGCATTTCTTATTAATCCAAAGTTAGGCGTTAATTCTTTACAAGAATTTGTTGCTCTTGCTAAAGCAAGAGAGAAATCAAATCCATTAACCTTTGCTAGTTATGGAGTAGGGAGTTACGCTCAGTTGGTAACAGAATGGTTTAGTTCTATTGCGAATATAAAGATGATTCATGTCCCTTATAAAGGGAGTGCACCAGCGATGACCGACTTAATTGGAGGTCAAGTCGATTGTTTTATTGATACCTTACCTTCCTCTATGCCATTTATTAAAACTAAGCAAGTAAAAGCTTTGGCAATTGGAACAGACAAAAGAGGTGAAGGTGTCTTAGCTGATATACCAACATTTTCAGAATCGGGATATTCTGAGTTTCATCCCTTGGCGTGGTGGGGAATATTAGCGCCAGCTAATACACCTAAACCGATCGTCCAAAAATTAAATGTTGCTCTAGTTAAAGCTCTAGGATCTAATGAAGTGAAGCAACGTTTTGCGAATGCTATGGCAACTCCTGTTGGCAATTCACCAGAAGAGTTTCGAAAACAAATGAAAGAAGAAGTAGAAACATATGTTCGTGTAGCAAAACAAGCTAATATTAAAGCGGATTAAGACTATTTAAAAAGAGGGGGCATATGAAATATCCGTATAAAAAATTGGGTCTTCGATATGGTTTTTTATTTGTATTATTACCATTCTTTGTATCGGCTCAAACCACGAGTAATTCTGCGGCAATAAAAGATTATCCAAGTCGTTCTATACGTGTAGTTGTCCCGTATGTTGCAGGAGGGCCAATGGATTTTATAGGAAGGTATTTAGGCCAGAAATTACAAGTGAGTATGGGGCAAACTTTTATACTAGATAATCGCCCTGGTGCTGGAGGTGCAATAGGGACTGATATCGTTGCCAAAGCATCACCTGACGGTTACACCATTTTAAATACTTCCTCTAGTCATAGCAGTTTACCAATTGTTAACAGCTCTCTGTCATATGATCCTATTAAAGATTTTCAACCAATTACTCAAATAGCTAGTAGTGTGGGTTTTATTATTTCTGTAAGAAATGATTTGCCAGCAAAAACATTTATGGACTTTATCAATGATGCTAAAGCAAATCCCGGAAAATATAACTATGGATCTGGCGGAGTAGGGAATGTGATGCAGTTTGCAGCAGAGTATTTAAATACTACTGCAGGAATAAAAACCCAGCATGTTCCTTTCAAGGGTGTTGGTCAAGCAATGACAGAGGTAATAGCGGGGCGAATTGATTATGTGATGGGTCCTGCAAATACGGTTTTACCTTTTATAAAATCTGGAAAAATTCGAGCATTGGCAATTACCTCAAAAAAACGTTGGTCTGAACTTCCGGATGTTCCAACTGCTGATGAAGCTGGGTTAAAAGATTTCCAGTACAACCCATTTTATGGCTATTGGTTTCCAGCGGGAACGCCACGAGAAATTGTCAATAAAATGCGGAATGAAATTGTAAAAGTACTCGATATGCCTGAGACTAAAAAAGCATTTTTTGATCAAGGATTTGAAGTAGTTGGATCCACACCTGAGGAGTTTGGAAAAGTTGTCTCTAATGAAATTGAGTTAAATAAAAGATTGGCCAAGTCGATTGATTTTTCAGAAAAATAATAATACTTTTTAATTTAGGAAAATATGTCATTACCTTTAGAAGGAATCAAAGTTATTGAATTAGGCAATTTTATTGCTGGTCCATTTTGTGGAATGTTGTTGGGTGATATGGGTGCTGATGTTATCAAAATTGAAAGACCCAGAAATGGCGACCAAACGAGGGCAATGCCACCTATGGTTAATGGTCAAAGCGCAAGTTTTGCAGCTTTAAATAGAAATAAGCGAAGCTTAGTTTTAGATTTGAAACAATCTAAGGCGATTGAAATCGTAAAGCAGTTAGTTAAGGAATCGGATGTATTTTTAGAAAATAATCGACCTGGGGCATTAGATGGATTGGGCCTTGGACCTAAAGATTTAAAAGCAATAAATCCTAATATTGTTTATGTTTCTGCATCGGGTTTTGGTCAAACCGGGCCATATCGTAAACGGGCAGGTGTAAATTTAATTGTTGAAGCATTCTCAGGTACTTTGTCTGTAACGGGTGCGCCTGGCGAAATGCCTATGCGTCCCGGTATTCAGACGGCAGATATTTTTGGGGCCTTATTTGCGACCTATGCAGCACTTAGTGGGCTTATTAGTGTTTTAAAAAATAGGGGTGGTAAGGTTGCAGATGTTTCTTTAGTAGAGTCCTCTTTGGCAGCGGCAGCATGGGAAACAGCATTTTACCTAGCAACCGGAGATGTTCCAGAACGATTAGGAAATCAGCATAGATTGAATGCCCCTTATCAGCTATTTGAAACAAGTGATCAACAGTACTTAGCGATTGGTACTCCGAATGATGAATTATTTAGAAGGTTTATGACGGTACTTCATCTTGAGAGCTATATTGCTGACCCGCGATTTATGAGTTATGTTTTGCGCAAACAAAATGAAAGTGATTTGTTAGCCATTGTTGAGCCAATTATTAGCACAAGAAGCTCTAAAGAGTTAGAAGCTATTTTGATGGAAGCCGGAGTCCCATGTTCTAGAATGAATAATATCAAAGAGGTGTTTGAAGATGAGCACATGATTGATCGTGGTATTACAGTTGATGTAGAACATCCTGTTATGGGCAAAATGAAGGCCGTTAGAAATCCAGTTTTATTTGAAGAGGAAAGTCCTTCGATTAGGAGACATGCGCCATCACTTGGAGAGCATTCTGCAGAGATTCTTCTGGGGCTGGGCTATAACAATGATCAAATTGCTCAGCTTGAGAGTGATGGAATTGTGTTGTTAAAAAAATAAATCAAAAAGAAAAAGAGATTAAAAATGCAAATTTGGAGAAGTTTATTATTTGTTCCGGCAAATCAAGAAAGAATGCTCAATAAATTAGGTGAATTGCCTGCTGATGGATTTATTTTTGATTTAGAGGACACGATCCCTGATCCAGAAAAAAACAATGCCCGTCAAATGACATTAGAAACAATGCCTAAGGTGGCTGGTCAACGAAGCTGGGTCAGAATTAACGGGTTAGCTACAGGGTTTTTTCATGAAGATGTTGAAGCATTAGTAGGTGCAAAAGGACTAGTTGGATTTATTGTTCCGAAGATGGACTCTATAGAAGAAGTTTCTGCTGTTGATAAATTGATATCTAGTGTTGAGATAAGACGTCAACTTCCTGTTGGTAGTACTCCAATCATTGTCATGATGGAAAGTGCTGGTGGTGTTTTGGACTCAAGAAAAATTATGACGAGTTCAAAACGTATACAGACGATGATTTATGGTGGTGGTGAGGATGGGGATATGAACGTATCCTTAGGAGCAACTTGGACTAGTGAAGGTCCAGAAATGATGTTTGTTAGACAGTTTTCTTTAGTATCAGCAAGGGCAGCAGGATTTGAATGTCCTTTAGATGGAGTATTTGCAAATGTTAGAGATCCCGAAGGCTTTCGTAGAGATACTCAACTATCTAGAAATCTTGGCTTTAGAGGGAGAACTGTAATACATCCTAATCAAATTGCGGATGCAAATTTAATTTACACCCCTACATTAGCGCAAGTGGAATACTACACAAGAGTCGTACAGGCTTATCAAGAAGCTTTGACTAGAGGTGTTGCTAGTACAACAGTTGATGGTAAGTTAGTTGATTTAGCCATGGCAAAAACAGCTCAAAGACTTTTAGATCATATGAAAGCAATTGAGAATATTGAGTCCATCACAGGTTTTGATAGGAAAAAATCGTGATTCAAGCTGCTATCTTTGGCCTGGGAAGATGGGGACAGAATTTAGTCAATGCTGTCCAGCATAAGAGTCAAAAAGTTCAGTTTAAAAGTGCAGTTGTGCAAACACCATCTAAGTACGATGATTTTGCGCACCAAAAGAAAATTAAAGTCACAGCCAATCCTCAAGAAGTACTAGATGACTCAGAGATTCAAATGCTGGTTCTTGCTACGCCACATAATTTACATGTGCAGCAAATTCAGACTGGAGCGAAATTTGGTAAGCATGTTTTTTGTGAAAAGCCTTTAGCTTTGACTCTTGAGGAAGCACAAAAAGCAGTTTTGGGATGTGAAGAAGCAAAAGTTTTATTAGGTGTTGGACACGACAAGCGCTTTTGGCCTGCAATGCAGGAATTAAAGAAAATTGTAAGCTCAGGTGCTTTAGGTGACATCATCCATATCGAAGGAATTTTTACGAATGAAAATTTAAAAAATTTTCAAACTTCATGGAGAGATGATCCATTGAATGTTCCTGGTGGAAGCTTAACTGCAACTGGAATACATGTGTTAGATGCATTTACTAACTTAATGGGTGATGTTCGATCGGTTGAGGGGATTTATCGACAAAAGAATCATGGCCAGCAAGATACTATGGCAATTTTGTTTGATTTTACTTCTGGAGCGACAGGCCTTTTATCTTCTCCAAGGCCATCTCCTGTATTTTGGAGAATTCATATTTTTGGAAGTTTAGGAAACGTAGAGGTTAGGGGACCTACCCAATTAATAATCCAAATGGCTGGATCAAATCTTGAGATACGTAACTTTGAAAATATTAATGCTTTAGAGTTTCAGTTAGAAGCTTTTGCTAGTGCAGTAGAAAATCAACAGCCTTATTTAATTACTCCTTCAGAAATACTAAGAACTGTTCAAACATTTGAAGCTGCTGCAAGATCTTTAGATACCCAACAAAAGATAATCTTACAGTGAACTTAATCTGGTTGTATTTTCGCTGACTTAATTACTTTTGACCATTTATCTACTTCATTTTTGATAATTTGTGCGGTTTGATCTGGGTTGGGTGTCGATATTAAATAGCCCATAGATGTTAGTTTCTCTTTCATATCAGAGGTGCTAACAATTCTGGAAATTTCACTATTTAAAACATCAATAATAGCTTTTGGAGTTCCGCTTGGAGCGACTATAAATTGCTGTGTATCTCCTTCAAAATCAGGGAAACCTGATTCAGCGATAGTGGGTACATTTGGTAGGCTAGCGATACGAGATTTGCTTGTTAAAGCCAAGGGAATTAATTTACCACTATTAACTTGTGACATAGCGGGTGGGAGCGCTGATAGACCAAAAGGCACTTGATTACCCAGAACAGCTTGTAACGCTGGTCCTCCACCGTTGTAGGGAATATGTTTCATAGCGACCCCTGCTTTTATAACAAGAAGTTCTGCGCTTAAATGTGGACCTGTGCCATTACCTGGGGAAGCGTAATCATATTTACCCGGATTAGCTTTAAGAATTTGTATAAATTCCCGCATATTTTTTGCAGGAAATGAAGGATGAGCTACCAAAATATTGGGAGAGCTTACTGGTAAAGCAACTGGAGCAAAATCTTTAAAAACATCAAAACCTGGATTACTAAATAGAGATGGATTTATGACAAAAGAACTACTCACCAATAAAAGTGTATATCCATCTGCTGGAGATTTTGCAACTTGGGCAATACCTATGTTTGCTGAGCCACCGGGTTTATTTTCCACGATGAAAGATTTGCCGAGATTTTCTGATAATTTTTGAGAAAGAAGGCGCGCAATAATGTCAGATGGACCGCCTGGGGCAAATGGAACGATGATCTTTACGACACGAGTTGGATATTCTTGTGCTTGAGCTTTTGGGCATAGGATGGTTATATAAGTTAAAACCAATCCAATAATCAAAAAATGCAAGAGAGGAAAACGAATATCTTTCATATTTGTCTCGATTATGGTTATTTTTTAATAATGTTATATGATTAATGCTTGTAACAATAATAATTGAAGTAACAATAAATATAAATGAGGCTAACATGAGTAATCTAACCCTATGGGGACGATTGAACTCCATTAATGTTCAAAAAGTATTGTGGTTATGTGAGGATATTTCTTTGCCATTTCATCGGATAGATGCTGGTATGGAATTTGGAGTCAACAAAACAGAAGAATACAAAAGCAAAAATCCAAATGGCTTAGTTCCAACGATTGATGATGACGGATTTATTTTGTGGGAGTCCCACAGCATCATGCGTTATTTAGCGCGTAAATATGACGCAACAGGTGCAATGTACCCTCAGAGTTTGCAAGACAGTGCAAAAGTAGATCAATGGTTAGATTGGTATAACACGGTTGGTTGGCCTCCAATGCGGAATTTATTTTGGGGTTGGATAAGAACTCCAGCTGACAAGCGCAATCTTCAGGAACTTGAGACCATACGTCAAAGCTTTATTCAAATTGCTAGTATGTTAGATGAACAGTTAGGTAAAACAGCCTACATTGCAGGTGATCATTTCACAATGGCAGATATTCCAATTGCTTTGTTGTGTTATCGCTGGTTCAATTTACCAATTGAGCGACCCGCCATGAAGAATTTAGATGCATGGTACGCCAAGATTCAGTCAAGACCTGGATATCAAAAATATTCAACAGCGCCACTCACCTAATTATGTAAGGGGTTAATTTGAAGATAGTTGATATTCGTGAAATTGCTATTCCATTAAAGTCAAATTTACGAAACTCAGTATTTGATTTTTCAGAGATGACCACTTCGGTAGTGGCGGTCATCTCTGATGTCATTCAAGACGGTAAGCCTCTTATTGGATATGCCTTTAATTCAACAGGACGCTATGCTTGTGGTGCGCAGATGCGAGATCGATTTATTCCGCGCATTTTAAAAACAAATCCAGAAGACTACCTTAATGAGACAGGCACTAATTTTTCTCCAGAAAAATTGCTCAAGTGCATGATGCAGCGTGAGAAGCCTGGTGGGCATACAGAGCGTTCAGTTGCAATAGGTACGATTGAAGTAGCGATTTGGGATTTGGTAGCAAAAATTGAGCAGTTACCTCTTTATGTTGTTTTAGCAAATCAATTTAATGATCGCCAGATTCCAACACATGTTCCATGCTATGTTGGTGGAGGTTGGTATGCCCCCGGCAAAGGCATTCCTGAGTTACAGGCAGAAATTCAGAAGCGTATGGATGAAGGCTATCGCATCATGAAAGTAAAAGTTGGTGGCGCACCTATTGCTGAGGATTTAAAAAGATTAGATGCTGCGATTCAAATTGTGGGTTCAGCAAAAAATTTGGCGGTGGATGCTAATGCCGCTTGGCAGCGCCCTACTGCAATAGAGTATGCAAAGGCCTTACAACCTTATCAGTTAAGGTGGTTAGAAGAGCCAACTGACCCATTAGATTTCTCTCTACTAAGTGAATTAGTTCAGTTTTACGATGCACCTATTGCAACGGGTGAGAATTTGTTTTCAACTCAAGATATTCGTAATTTGATTCAATTTGGACAATTACGCTCTGAGTCAGACATTATTCAAATTGACGTTCCTCAATCTTATGGAATTGTTCAATTTTCGAGGACATTGGCCCTGATGAAAGAAATGGGATGGAAGCGCCACTCGGTTTTTCCTCATGGTGGAAATCTGATGACATTAGCTATAGTGGCTGGATTTGGTCTAGGAGGCTGTGAAGCCTACCCAGATGTTTTTGGTGTTTTCGCTGGATTTAACGATGATGCTAAGGTGGATGAGGGAATGATTACGCTGAGTGATCGTCCTGGAATAGGTTTTGAAGGGCAAAACGAGTTATACAAATTGATGCAAACAATCGTTTAAATAGAAGTTAGCAAAAACCCTCATAGAAGGGTATTAGTAGGACGTATACGATGCAATAGTATTGTTCAATAAATCACAAAATAGGGGACACCATGAGTTCAAGACGTCGATTCTTAAAAAATACTGTATTTTCAGGGCTTACATTTTGTTCTTGCAGCATGCTTGATGCTGCCATCGCGCAAACAGCAAGGGATCTTGGTGGCAAAGATCCGGGGAATGACCCAACTTTAAACTTTACCCATCCTTTAACTGGCACAAAAAGAGCGCCAACAATTATTGATGGCAAAGTTGTAAAAACGATCGACGTTCATGCGCATTGTTTCTTTCAAGAGGCTGTAGAGTTGGGTGGGGCTGGTACTTTGGTCAATGGACCTGTCAGAGGCGGTCCACAGCACTACATTGCTTTACAAAATGAAGAGGCTGTAAAAACGCGTTTAGCCTCAATGGACGCTATGGGGATTGATATGCAAGTTTTATCTGTCAATACTTTTTGGTATCGAAAAGATCGAGAGCTTGCTACCGAAATTTGTCGTATTAATAATGATAATTTAGCTAAATTGTGTGCAGCACATCCTACCCGGTTTTCTGCATTTGGTTGCTTAGCAATGCAATTTCCTGATTTAGCTGTAAAGCAATTAGAAGCTATCATGAAAACGCCAGGAATGGTTGGTGCAGCTATACAGGCAAACGTGGCGGGAGAAGAATTTTCTGATCCTAAATTTGATCCTATTTGGGCAAAGGCGCAGGAGTTAGGTGCTGGATTATTCATTCATCCACAAAGTACACCAGAATTAGCAAAGCGATTCAAAGGAAATGGTTGGATGTCAAACGTCATTGGCAATCCTTTGGATACCACCATTGCACTACAGCATTTAATCTATCAGGGGACATTAGATAAGTTTCCGAATTTGAAATTTATTGCGGCACACGGTGGTGGTTTCTTAGGTTCTTATGCACCACGTATGGACCATAGCTGTTTTGTTTCGCCAAGTAATTGTGATCCAAGTATTGGTTTAAAGAAAAAACCTACGGAATATTTAAAACAGTTGTATTTTGATACCCTTGTTTTTACTCCGGAAGCTTTACGTCATCTTGCAAACCAAGTAGGCACTAGTCAATTGATGATAGGGACTGATCAACCGATTCCTTGGAACCTTGATCCAATTGGACACATTATGGATACACAACTCACCAATAAAGAGCGTGTTGCTTTATTGGGTGGAAATGCCAAGCGTGCATTAGGGATTAAGACAATTTAAATCTAAGGATTCATTTTTTAGCAATGTAAAATAAATAAACTAATAAAAAATTAATTTAAATAGGAGACATATTTTATGGGAAGTTTTACTTCTGAAATTCGTGCTGGTATGCAAATTGATTGGGATGTTCCAATCACCATGGATGATGGATTGCAAGTAAGGGCGGATATTTTCCGACCAATTAAAGAGGGTAAATATCCAGCAATTATTACCTATGGCCCATATGCTAAATATTTGCATTTTGAGCAAATATATAAAACGTGTTGGGATCGAATGATTGAAACTTATCCAGAGGTTGGCGCTAATAGTACCAATCAGTTTCAATCTTGGGAAGTTGTAGACCCTGAAAAATGGGTTCCTGAAGACTACGTTGTCATTCGTGTGGACTCACGTGGTTGTGGTCGTTCCCCTGGCTATGTTGAGTTATGGAGTGCACGTGAGGCACAAGATTTTGCACTTTGTATCGATTGGGCAGGAGTTCAGCCTTGGTCAAACGGCAAAGTAGGAATTAACGGTATTTCATACTATGGTATGAATCAATGGCAAGTTGCTGCTCTTCAACCAAAACATTTAGCAGCTATGTGTATTTGGGAAGGTGCAAATGATTTCTATCGCGATTTAAGCCATCACGGTGGAATTCTATGTAACTTCATTGAAAACTGGTATGACATGCAAGTTAAGACCGTTCAATATGGTTTGGGTAAAAATGGTCATCGCAGCAAAATTACAGGAGATTGGGTTTCTGGTCCTGAAACTTTAACGACTGAAGAATTAGGCGCTAACCGCTTTGACTTTGGTGGATTGACATTCAAGCATGAATTCGATGATGAGTTCTGGAAATCACGCACACCAGACTACAGCAAAATTGAAGTTCCATTCCTTTCTGCTGGAAACTGGGGTGGACAGGGATTGCATACCAGGGGCAATGTCGAAGGATTTGTTCGTTCAGCTTCAAAGCATAAATGGTTAGAAATGCATGGAATTGAGCACTGGACTCATTTCTATACCGACTATGGAAGAACAATGCAATTAAAGTTCTTTGATTATTTCTTAAAGGGTGAAAAGAATGGTTGGGATCAACAACCAAAAGTATTTTTAAATGTACGTCATCCTGGAGAGAGATTTACACAAAGAGCAGAGACTACTTGGCCATTAGCAAATACACAATGGACTAAAATGTATTTAGATGCATCTGCCGCCACTCTTTCACAGTCTGGTGTTGATAAGGCGGGTAAAGTGACCTATCGTGGTTTGTCTGAGGGAGTTACCTTCCTAACACAACCCCTAGATCAAGAAACTGAAATTACAGGTCAATTAGCTGCCAAATTATTTGTGTCTTCAAGTACTGTTGACGCAGATATGTTCTTAATTATGAGAATTTTTGATGCAAACATGAAAGAAGTTACTTTCCAGGGTGCATTAGATCCGAATACTCCGATTGCACAGGGGTGGTTAAGAGCATCTCATCGTGAGTTGGATCCAAATTTATCAGAGCCATATCGTCCATATCACCCACATACTAAAAAAGAGCCATTACAGCCCGGACAAGTATATGAATTAGATATTGAGATTTTGCCAACTAGCATTGTTGTTCCTGCAGGATATCGAATTGGTTTAACTGTTCGAGGAAAAGACTACGTCTATCCTGGAGCAACTGGAGCAAAATTATCCAATATGAAGTATCCATTTACTGGAGTAGGACCATTTACCCACAATCACCCAGGAGATAGACCGCCTGAGATTTTTGATGGTGAAGTGACTCTCCATACAGGGCCGGATCATCAGGCATATATCCTATGTCCTGTAATTCCTAAAAAATAATTGATTTGATGCGCAAAAACAAGCTTGCGGTGCAAGCTTGTTTTTTTTGTAAACTTGATGACATACAATGAACACTTAGTCATTTACCCATTCATAGTGCTTTGACAGAAACTATTCAACCTTCAGTAATTCCTACCATTCAATGGGAAGAACTTTCTTCGCAAAAAGTGAAGTTAAGAATTACTGGAAGCCTCAACACTAATTCGATTTCGCAAATTTGGAATGATGTAAAAAATCATCAAGCTAAGTGGTTGATGACCAACCCCACTGTCAAGAAAGAGCTTCTTTTAGATGCTTCTGAGATTTCATATCTTGATGGAACTGGCGTAGCATTTTTAATAGATATTCAGCATATTCAAGAAACCAATAATGCGAGTTTTGTTCTTGAAGGATTAGATGCAAGGTACCAGACATTATTGAGTAGATTTCAACCGATTAGCGATCTCTACCCGAAGCCAGTTATAGAGAAAAAAGAAGGTTTTATATACTCTGTTGGCAAATCTAGCAGTGAATTTTTCAAAGACGTAAAAGAATTTGTTGAATTCGTAGGTAAGGTAACAGCTGGGTTTATTTGGATTTTTCATAAGCCAAAAGAGTTACGCTGGAATGACCTGGTTCACATATCGTCTCAGGCAGGTGTCTATGCATTACCTATTATCACCTTAGTATCTTTTTTGATTGGGGTCATATTGGCGTTTCAAACTGCAGTAGGGTTGATGCAATTTGGTGCTAGTTCATATGTTGCACCATTAGTTTCCAAGGGTATTTTTCGTGAGTTAGGACCATTGATTACTGCAATATTGTTCGCTGGTCGTTCATCTGCGGCATTTGCAGCTGAGATTGGAACGATGACAGTCAACAGCGAGGTTGATGCACTAACAACAGCTGGTATTAATCCAATACGTTTTTTAGTTATGCCAAGAGTAATTGCTGGAATTATTGTGGTTCCTATTCTCACGATTTTTGCCAATATCATCAGTGTTTTTGCAGTAATTTTGACCATGACCTTATATAAAATCCCTTTTATTACTTCATATAATGGTCTTATTAATCTTATACAGTTAGATGATATCTATTCCGGGATGGTCAAATCAGTCATATTTGGTATCGTCATTGCGGGAGTGGGTTGTTTACGGGGTATGCAAACTGGTACGGGAGCAGCAGCGGTTGGTATTTCAACAACGCGTTCAGTAGTCAGCAGTATTGTTCTGATTGTTTTAGTTGACGGTATTTTTGCATTCATTGCATATAGGACGGGTTTTTAAATGAATCCAATTGAAGTCAAAGATTTAACAATTGGTTATGGAAGTCGCGTTCTTTCTAAAAACCTTAATTTTGAGGTTCATCCTGGAGAGATTTTTGTCATCCTTGGTGGATCCGGTTGTGGCAAATCTAGTTTGTTGAAAAATTTATTTGGACTATATCAACCCCTAAGTGGCCAGATATTGATAGATGGTCAGGATTTAACCAAGGCAGAGGGACAAGAGCGCCAAAAGTTAATGTTAAGTTTTGGGGTTATGTACCAACAAGGTGCATTATTTGGTTCAATGAGTTTGCTCGAGAACGTAAAGTTACCTTTGCAGGAATATACTGATCTTAATGAAGAGCAAATGGATTTAATTGCGCGTTGCACATTAGATTTAGTTGGATTATTGCCTTACGAATCAATGATGCCTAGTGAGATAAGTGGTGGTATGCAAAAACGTGCCGCGATTGCAAGGGCGATGTCTTTAAATCCAAAGATTTTGTTTTTGGATGAACCTTCAGCAGGACTTGATCCGATTACTTCTGCTGGGCTAGATCAATTAATTGTTGATTTGGCACGAAATTTAGACATTACATTCGTTATAGTGACGCATGAACTTGCTAGTATTGAAACTATTGCAGACCGCATCATAATGTTAGACAAAGAAGCTCAGGGTATTATTGCTCAGGGGAATCCAAGAGAATTAAAGAATCAGAAAGAAAACAAAAAAGCTTATGAATTTTTCAACAGAATTAGTGCGAGTACATCATGAGTCAAAAAAAGGATAATTATTTTCGATTGGGCTTATTTGTCCTCACTGGTTTAGGTTTATTGATTTTGATGACTTTAATCCTAGGTGCTGGGGACTTTAATAAAAAAACGACAATTGTGGAAACCTATGTTTCTGGATCGGTGACGGGGCTTGAGGTAGGGGCACCTGCAAGGTATCGTGGCGTGAAGATTGGTAGCGTGAAGTCTATTGCTTTATCTGGCCCCATCTATGAAAGGAATATTCCTATTGCTGATCAGAAGCAATATGTTGTAATTCGAATAGAAATTCAGCAAAGGGATAATCAAATTCCAGAAGATATTGCTCATGAAATCGAAAATTTGGTAGAAAAAAATTTACGTGCGAGAGTCAAAGCAGCAGGAATTACAGGGGTTAACTATATTGAATTTGATTCACCTGAGGATGCAGATAATTATCCTGAGTTAGCTTATAACTGGACGCCTAAATATCCTGTAGTGCCATCATTACCTAGTCAGGTAGATATGGTTTTTGCAGGTATTCAAAAAGCACTTCACATTGCTGATGACGTCAATTTGGCGCAAACACTTGAAAAAGTAAACACCTTACTAGCCAATTTAAATCAGTTAGTTGTTGGAGATGGTAAAGACCAAAAAGGTTTATCTCAGTCGGCCAAAGACTTAAATCAGTTAATAAATAACTTAAATAAAGTAGCTACAAATAAAGATTTGGAAGTCATTACTTCTCAAGCTTCAAGTAGTGCGTTGGCTATTCGTCAAAAGCTTAATAGCCTTGAGGGGGACTCTCAACTATCTATGGAACAAATTAAGCAGACTGCTGAACAGTTGAATGACTTATCCAGAAATTTAAGTAGAAATCCTTCATCTTTAGTTTTGGGTGCTCCGCCACCGAAAGTGAATCTACCTGAGGTGGTTGCAAAATGAAAATTAAATACCTATTCACACTTATTTTCCTCATGAGCCTTGTTGGGTGTTCAATCAAACAAGAGCCTATAGAAGTTTCTCACTGGAGACTCATGCCGCAACGCTCGGGTGTTGCAAAGTCTAATGCGATTCAATATTGGTTAACACAGGGAACTATCTCGGTTACTTCTCCATTTGATACAAAGTCATTTGTATATCGTTTAGATGAGCAAAAGTTTGAAAAAGACTTTTACAACGATTACGTAACCATGCCAAGTGAGATGGTAGCTGCAGCAACACGTCAATGGATGAATGATTCTGGAATATTTCAGTTTACTGTTGGTAATGCAAATAGTCTTATGCCTTTATACCTTTTGCAGGGAACTGTTGATGAAATGTATACTGATTTTCGACCTGGGCAGACTCCTTCAGTTGTATTGACGGTCGAATATTATTTAAGTAGGACGGATGGTCTTAAAAAGAATAATGTGTTATTTCGTAAAAAATATCAGCAAAAAGAGCCAATTTCAGATAATTCTGCCAAAACAATCGCAAAATCACAGCAAATTGCCTTGTCCAAAGTCTTGTCTGAGTTAGAAAAGGATTTATTGCTAGAAGCTAGCAATTTTCCAAAACCCTAAAAAAGACTTGAAAAACTCATTTCACTAGACAATGGTAATATTTCGTTGAAATCAATTTGTAACTTATCGAGTAAATTAGACATGGTGTGCAATCCTAAAAGCGGGCTTTACAAATTACTAGCTTTGCTTCCAATAAGCTTATTAGCATCATGCGCCGCAGGGCCTGATTTTGAATCTCCCACTTTAACTAGTAATGCTAGTTTGACTTCTGCCGCATTGCCAAGCAAATTAACCACTGTTCCAGGAATCGTTGGTGGATCTTCTCAAGGTTTTGTCAACGGATTACAAGTTCCTGCAGATTGGTGGACATTGTTTCAGTCAAAAGATTTAAATACCATTGTTGATACAGCTTTACATAAGAATCCAAGCTTGCAAGCTGCTGATGCTGCACTTCGCACTGCACAAGCAAGCGCTAGAGCGCAAACGGGTATTTATTTCCCATCTGTTGGCATCAATGCTTCAGCAGCACGTCAACAAGTACCGCCAGCTTATTTTGGACAATCATCTGGTGATCCATCTGTCTATACTTTATATAACGCCAATGTCAGCGTTGGATATAAGGTAGATTTGTTCGGTAGCTCAAGAAGATTGGTAGAAAGTGCTAAAGCACAGGCTGAGTTTCAGCAGTTTCAGTTAGAGGCAACTTATTTGTCTTTAACCTCAAATGTAGTCAACGCTGCTATTCGTGAAGCTGCTCAACGTGAGCAACTTGAGGCAACCCAAACTATTTTGCAGTCTCAGCAAAACTTAGCGAAGTTAATAGAACAGCAATTTACTATTGGTACCGTATCAAAAATTGATACTAGTTCCCAAAACACCTTAGTTGCAAATTCTCAATCCCAGTTGTATGCGTATGACAAGAACTTATCAGTCACACGAAATATGTTGATTGCTTACACAGGGAATTACCCAGGTACTGCAAACTTACCCCAGTTTCGTTTAGCAAATTTACATTTACCAAGTGAGATTCCAACGGTAATCCCGTCTGATCTAATTAGACAGCGACCTGATATTCGTGCAGCTGAAGCTGCTTTAAAAGCTTCAAACGCTCAGGTTGGAGTTGCCACTGCCAATTTACTGCCTCAATTAAATCTAACAGCTGCTTATGGATCAGAAGCACTCACAACTGCAGCTTTATTTGGACCTGGAACTACGATGTGGAGCTTGGGGGCGGGCTTGTTTCAGCCAATTTTCCAAGGTGGAACATTACGTGCTCAACGCGATGCAGCAAAGGCAGCTTATGAACAGGCGGCAGCTAATTATCAAGGTACTGTGGTTAATGCATTCCAAGAAGTTGCTAATGCACTCAAAGCTTTAGAGGTTTCTGCAAATACTTTGGCTTCTGCTTCTGCAGCTGAGAAAAATGCTGGCGTTAATTTAGATTTAGTAACTCAACAATACAAATTGGGTACTACGAATTATTTAGCGGTATTAAATTCACAGACACAATATCAACAAGCCAAAATTAATTTAATTCAAGCACAAGCAGATCGCTATACCAGCACAGCAGCTTTATATGCTGCTGTAGGTGGCGGTTGGTGGAATCGTTCCACTCCTGCGTATCTTGGATCAGAACAAGCATTATCACCATCAACTTCAGCACAAATAGAAGTGAAATAATCATGAATATCTTTAAAAAACTATCCTCTTCTGATAACTCAAATAGTAATCAATCACCTCTGCGTAAGAGAATGATTTGGATGCTCGTCGGCGTATTAGTTTTGATGGGTTTAATCGTTGCGTTTAATTTATTCAAAACCATCATGATTAAGAAGTATCTTGCTGGTGCTGGCGCTCCACCTGCAACAGTGACTACTCTGGTGGTTGGCGAAGAAGAATGGCAACCTCAGCTTACCGCATCTGGAAGTATGAGGGCTTATCGTGGTGTTGAGTTAAGTACTGAAGTGAATGGCATTGTAAAAAATGTATTTGTTAAATCCGGTGTGGATGTAAAGGAAGGTACTTTGCTCATGTCATTAGTGCAAGACGCAGACGTAGCTCAGCTTCATGCACTCGAAGCCCAAGCTGATTTAGCAAGAGTGATTAATGAAAGAGATCGCCAGCAATTAGCAATAGAGGCGATCAGTAAAAATGCGTTTGATTCTAGTAGTGCTGATTTCAAAGCAAAGACTGCTCAAGTTGAACAGCAAACTGCGTTAGTTGCTAAGAAGAACTTAAAGGCACCATTTTCTGGAAGAGTTGGTATTGTTTCAATTAACCCAGGTCAATTTATCAACAACGGCGATAAGATCATGACATTGCAAACAATAGATCCTATTTTTGTTGATTTCACATTACCGCAAACTGTGGCAGCTCAAGTGAAAAAAGATCAAGTAGTTAACTTGAATACTGATGCATTTGGTAATCAAAACTTTAAAGGTAAAGTTACAGCAATTAGTCCAAAGATTGATCCTAATACTAGGAACATTCAGGTTGAAGCTGTTATTGCAAATCCAGATAAAAAATTACTTCCTGGTATGTTTGCAAATCTCAAGGTAGATATGGGTCAGAAGATGAAATATATTACTGTGCCTCAAACTTCTGTGACATATAACCCTTATGGTTCTATTGTTTATACCGCTGTTCAAGGAACTGGTAAAGACGGTAAGCCAAGTTTAGAAGCCAAACAGGTATTTGTAACAACTGGACCAACACGTGGTGATCAAGTTGCAATTCTGAAGGGTATTGCTGCCGGTGACACTATCGTAACAAGTGGACAATTGAAATTGAAAAATGGTACGCCTTTGATTGTTAATAATAGCGTTACACCTGCTAACAATCCTAACCCAACTCCACAAGAATAAGACAAGATCATGAGATTAATGCGTAAAAGTTATCAAGGGAATTGTCTATGAAATGGACTGACATTTTTATACAAAAACCCGTGATGTCGATTGTGGTGAGCTTGATGATCCTATTATTAGGATTTAAAGCTGTTGGATCATTACCTGTTAGCCAATATCCCAAAACCGAAAATGCAATTGTGACGATCACAACTGCATACTATGGTGCTGACCCTGCAACTGTAGCTGGATTTATTACTCAGCCACTAGAAGGGGCGATTGCTCAGGCGCAGGGCATAGACTATATGACCTCAACGAGTGTGAGCGGCTTATCAACGATTGTTGCTAATTTGCGTCTTAACTATAACTCTAACTCTGCTTTGACGCAGATTAACACGCAGATTACTTCGGTTAAGAATCAACTTCCTCCTCAAGCACAAGCATCGGTTCTAACGGTTGCGGTAGGACAGTCAACTGACGCCATGTATATGGGCTTTTATAGCGATGTTTTACCAAACAATAGCATTACTGATTATTTATTACGTGTTGTAAAGCCTAAATTAGATTCTATTGAAGGTGTACAAAATGCTGAAATTTTAGGTGGTAGAAAATTTGCATTACGTGCTTGGCTTGACCAAGACAAAATGGCCGGCCTTGGTATTGGCGCAAGTGATGTTTATAAAGCTTTGGCAGCAAATAACGTTTTATCTACTGTTGGCTCTACCAAAGGTGACATGGTCGCCGTTGATTTGGTTGCGGGCACAGACTTACATAGCCTAGACGAGTTTAAAAAATTAATCATCAAGAGTAATGGGGCAGACATAGTAAGGTTGGAACAAGTTGCAACTGTATCTCTAGGCTCTGAAGATTACACCACCAATGTTGCCTTCAGCGGTAAACAATCAGTTTTTATTGGTATTAAAGTAGCCCCAGAAGCTAACCTTCTTGATGTTGCACAAAGAGTTAGGGAAGCCATTCCAGATATCCAGAAACAATTACCTGTAGGATTGAGTGGAGAGGTAGTTTATGACTCCACTAAATTTATTACAACCTCTATTGATGAGGTTGTAAAAACTTTAGTTGAAGCACTTGTCATTGTTACAGTCGTGATCTTCTTATTTTTGGGAAGCTTTAGAGCAGTTGTTATTCCAATCATTGCGATGCCATTGTCTCTCATTGGTACTTTCTTTATGATGCAAGTGCTTGGATACTCCATCAATTTATTAACACTTCTTGCATTGGTGCTTGCTATTGGCTTGGTGGTGGATGATGCCATTATTGTGGTGGAAAACGTAGACCGTCACCTTAAAGAAGGTAAAACACCTAAAGAAGCATCCATTATTGCCGCTCGAGAATTAGGCATGCCGATTCTGGCGATGACTGTTGTTTTAATTGCCGTATATATTCCAATTGGTTTCCAGGGTGGATTAACGGGTGCTTTGTTTACTGAGTTTGCCTTCACATTAGCTGGATCAGTTGCTGTTTCAGGTGTTGTAGCTTTAACTTTGTCGCCGATGATGTGTTCACGAATCCTAAGACATGAAGAGACACCTGGTAAATTTTTACAAAAAGTTGACTCAGTTTTCGGAAAAGTTGAAAGTGGCTATAAGCGTCGTTTAGCAAGTATCCTTTCCACATGGCAAGTCATGATTGTGATGGGTGCTTTGTTACTCGTGGGTGTGGTGTATTTGTATACAACATCAAAATCAGAGTTAGCACCAACAGAAGACCAAGGTATTGTATTGATGCAAGCTTCTGGTCCTCCTAATGCCACTGTTAACCAGATGCAAACCTATGCAGACCAAATATTCCAGATGTCTAGTAAAGAATCTGAGTACCAGCAAATGTTCCAAATTACGAGTCCTTCTAGTAGCTTTGGTGGTGTGATTTTGAAAGATTGGGATGAGCGTAAGAAAGATGCAACGACTTTCCAAAAAGAGATGCAAGAAAAATGGAATACCATTGCGGGCGCTAGAGTAGCAGCATTCCAATTCCCAGCTTTGCCAGGCGCACAAGGTTTACCAGTTCAGGTCGTTATCAATACAACAGAGTCTTATGAAAATTTAAATGACGTATCTCAAGCGGTGCTTGATAAATTACGTAGAAGCGGTATGTTCTTCTTCGTTGATACTGATTTAAAAATTGATAAGCCACAAGACGTGTTGGTCGTTGACCGTGATAAAGTTGCTGCTCTTGGAATGACTCAACAAGACGTCGCTAACGAATTATCCTCAGCGATGGGTGGTGGTTATGTTAATTACTTCTCTGTTGGTGGAAGATCTTATAAAGTTATTCCACAGGTATTGCAAGTAAACCGTCTCAACTCAGACCAAATTCTGAATCAAATGATTAGAACCCCTAGTGGTAATTTGGTTCAAGCACGTAACGTTGCGTATATTGAGAAGCGAGTTGTGCCTGGTTCTATTAATCACTTCCAACAATTAAATTCAGCAACGATTTCTGGGGTTAAAACACCTTTTGTTTCTGAGGCTGAGGTTATTGATTTCATTAAAAACGCAGTTAAAGAAGCTGGACCAGTTGGCTATTCAGTTGATTACGCTGGACCTTCTAGACAGTTTGTTAAAGAATCTGGCGGTTTTGTGGGGACGATGGTATTTGCGATCATTATTATTTTCTTAATTTTGGCCGCTCAATTTGAAAGCTTTAGAGATCCAATCGTTATTCTTGTTTCTGTTCCAATGGCTATTTTTGGAGCTTTAATTTTCATTAATCTCGGTCTAACAAGCATTAACGTATATACACAGGTTGGAATTGTGACTCTGATGGGCTTGATCAGTAAGCACGGTATTTTGATGGTTGAATTTGCAAACCATTTACAACAACAAGGCCGCACTAAGTTAGAAGCGATTATTGAGGCAAGTGCAACTAGACTTCGTCCAATTTTAATGACTACAGCTGCGATGGTATTTGGTGTTGTTCCGCTTGTGATTGCTTCCGGTGCGGGTGCTGCTGGTAGACAGTCTATGGGTATCGTGATTTTCACAGGACTGTCGATTGGAACTTTATTTACTTTATTTGTTGTTCCGGCCATGTATTACTTCTTAGCAGCGGACCACCATTTGAAGTCATCAGACTCTGACACAAATACTGGGCATGAAAACCCACCTGCTGCGCACGTCTAGCGAAGTAAGGTTTTTAAAAACCTACTTCGCTTAAACTAGTGCAATGAAATCTCAAACAACAGCCGTTCAACGCGACTTTAGAGCAACTCTAATATACCGAGTCGGAAGTACACTTAGCTATCAGATGATGATGGTAGCGGTTGGCTGGCATCTTTTTGACATTACAAATGATGTTATGTCACTTGGCTTATTGGGTTTAGCTGAGTTGATACCGTATTTTATTTGTGCTTTGTTTGCTGGACACATCGTTGATACTTATTCAAGAAGAATGATTGCAACTATTTCCAGTATTTTGCATTTACTGATTGGTGTGTTTTTAATGTATGTGGCAAGAGGTTTTTTTGAACCAGCGCAAATATACATTTATCTATCTATTGGTATTTTGGGAGTGGGCAGAGCTTTATTAAGGCCTGCTTATCAATCTATCTTTGGTCAAGTTATTCCAAGAGAGTTAACCCCAAAATATTCTGCATATGCCTCATCGGCTTTTCAGGCTTGTGTTGTTACAGGACCGGCACTCGGAGGTTTTTTCATTGCCAGCATTGGCCTAGACTATACCTATCTGATTGCTGGATTATGTGCCCTTATTGGGCAGTATGGTGTTTTTGCCGTTCATTTAAAAAATATAAAAAGAGAAAAAAATACTGCCCCGTTTTGGGATAGCTTTGTTGAAGGTATTCGCTACGTCAAAAATCATAACTTGATATTGTCTGCCATGAGTATCGACATGTTGGCTGTTCTATTTGGTGGCGCGGTATCTATGTTGCCTGCTTTTGTCAAAGAAGTACTGCATCAAGGACCTGAGACCTTAGGAATATTGAGAGCTGCGCCAGCGATTGGAGCGATTATTACGGGCTTTTACTTTGCCAGAAATCCTATTTGGACGAATTCAGGAAAATATATTTTGGTGGGTGTCGCAGGTTTTGGTTTATCTATTATTGCCTTTAGCTTATCAACGAATGTTTGGTTATGCGCATTTTTCTTATTTTTAACTGGAGCATTTGACTCCTTATCCGTAGTGGTTCGGGTCGCTATTTTTCAGTTAACTTCTCCCGATCATTTGCGAGGACGCATAAGTTCTATTAATGGTATTTTTGTTGGATCGTCTAATGAACTAGGAGCACTCGAATCAGGTGTTGCTGCAAGCCTCTTAGGTTTAGTACCTTCTATTGCATTTGGAGGATTTATAACCTTGATTGTGGCATTTGGTTTTTACCAATTTTGCCTTCCTATACGTAATTTACATGTTAAAGATTTAGTTGAAAAAGGATAAATGTAATGGAACTCAAAAGAACCTACTGGGAAGAAGTACAGACTCCCACTTTAAAATTACCATCATTATCCTGTGATGCACATTGCCATATTTTTGGCCCCGCAGAAAAATTTAGCTATGCTTCAGATCGAAGTTTTACGCCTGTTGATGCGCCTAAAGAAAAGTTATTTGCCTTACATAAAAAATTAGGAATTGAGCGTTGTGTCATCGTGCAAAGCGCATTACATGGTTTTGATAATGCAGTGGTTGTGGATGCAATGCAAGCAAGACCAGGGGAATATTTGGGGGTTGCACTTACTTCCGCATCTGTAACATTAGATGAGTTAAAAAATATGTATCAAAAGGGTTTTAGAGGGGTACGATTTAACTTCATGGCACACTTAAAAAACAGTGATTCGATGGAAGATATCCTTGAACTCACAAAACGCTTGGAGCCATTAGGGATGCATTTACAAGTGCACTTTAGTTCTGATTTGATTCATGATTTAGCTCCACAACTACAACAATCTGCAGTGCCAGTGATGATTGATCATATTTCAAGGGTTGACGCTACTAAAGGGGCTGAGCATGCAGATTTTCAAAAGCTTCTACATCTTTTAGATGATCCTAAGTTTTATGTCAAAGTCAGTGGCGTTGATCGTATTGATAAAGTTCCCCCATATGATCAAGGTGTTGCTTTGGCTAAAACATTGGTGGATCGATTTACTGAAAAATGTGTTTGGGGTACTGATTGGCCACATCCAAATCATCATCACATGCCTCACGATGAAATCCTCTTGGATTCCATTGCTCGAATTGCAGATTCAGAGAATAAAATCAAGCATATAATGGTTTCCAACCCAGAGAAATTCTATCAATTTCAATAAAAATATAAAAATCGAGACATGTCAGATCGTTTAAAAGGAAAAGTGGCTCTTATTACGGGAGCTGGTTCTGTTGGTCCTGGATGGGGCAATGGCAGAGCTATGACCGTACGATTTGCTCAAGAGGGAGCTCATGTTTTTGCCGCAGATATTGATCAAGATCGATTAGACGAAACCCTGAGCTATGCTGGCGATGCTATTACCCAAATTAAAACGGGCTATGTCGATGTCATGAAGTCTGCATCCATTGAGAAAATGGTCCAAGAGTGTATTGCGCAGTTTGGGCGGATTGATATTTTAGTTAATAACGTTGGTGGGTCCGCAAAGGGTGGTCCGGTTGAGATGAATGAAGAGGTGTGGGATACACAAGTTGACTATAACCTTAAGAGTGTTTTTTTGACATGTAAGTACGCACTTCCTGGAATGATTGAACGTGGATCAGGCTCCATCATTAATATGGCATCAACTTCAGGTATGCGTTGGACAGGGTCTGCGCAAATTGCTTATGCAGCAACTAAAGCTGGCATTATTCAATTTTCTAAAGTATTGGCTGTGCAGTATGCCAAACAAAATATACGAGTCAACACGATTGTGCCGGGACAGTTGCATACTCCGATGGTGGAAACACGTCTAGCTAAACAAAGAACTGGCGGTGATGTATCGCAAATATTGGAACAGCGTCAAGCGAGAATCCCTTTACCGTTTATGGGTGATGGAATGGATACTGCGAATGCTGCAGTTTTTCTAGCTTCTGATGAAGCACGATTTATTACTGGAACTGAAATAGTAGTTGATGGTGGCATGTCTGCCAAATGTGATTAATACAAGGTAAGAAATAAATGAAGATTAAAACTTTGAAAAATTGGGCATTTATATTGGGGCTTACATCAAGCAGTTTTGCTATGGCCCAATCTAATACCATCAAAATGTTGGTAGCCTTTCCGCCAGGGGGGCCTGTTGATTTTGTAGCAAGAACCATAGCTGAGCCTCTTGGCAAAGAACTTGGTGTACAAATTCTGATTGATAACAAGCCTGGAGGAAATGGTGCTATTTCTGCGGAGTATATGATCAATGCACCAGCGGATGGTAAGGTTCTTTGGTTTACGAGTGCTGGAGCCGTAGCAATCAATCCAGGTTTATATGAAAAATTATCATATAACCCTTTAAAGGATTTAGCCCCTGTTTCCTTAGTAGTTAATAATGTTGAAGTACTAGTTGTGAACCCAAATTACCCTGCCAATCAAGGTGCAGAATTCGTAGCAATCTCTAAACAGAAAGAAGTCACGATGGCATCTTCTGGAACAGGAAGCGTGCCACATTTAGCGATGGAGCAATTAGCTGATTCCACTAAAGGTAAATTACTGCATGTACCTTACAAAGGCGCAGCTCCTGCGATTACTGATGTTTTGGGTGGACACGTCGATGGATTTTTTGGAGATATTCCAGGTTTAATTGGCTACATCAAGTCCGGAAAGTTAAAGCCAATTGGTATTGCCTCTAATAAGAGAAGCCCCGCATTGCCTGATGTTAAAACATTTGCTGAGATGGGAGTGCCAGGTGTTGATTCGAATAATTGGTATGCTTTATTTGCTAAGGCAGGAACATCTAAGGCTGAAATTGATAAGATTAATGCAGCAATGAAAAAGGTATTAGCCCAAGAAGATGTAAAAAATCGCTTGCTGCAATCAGGGACAGATCCAGTTGGATCGAGTGCTGAGGAACTTGCCACTATATTAAAGAATGATATTAATAAATGGACAAAGTTAATTAAAGCTAAAAATATTAAACCAGAGTAAATCATGACAAAAAGAATCGAAGAAATTGTTCCAGGAACCAATCCTGAGCTTGCTGAAATCGAAGCAAATATTTTAAAAGAGCGGGGACGCATATCACCGCTTTATCGCACACTTTTAAATAGCCCAGAAATTGCCAAGGGATGGGAAGCTTTGTTGACAGCGGTCCGCAATAAAAATTCTTTACCTGCTAGTTTGCGTGAATTGATGATTTTAAGAGTTGCGGTGTTAAACCGTGCTCAATTTGAATTTGATGCACACGTGCCTCACGCTTTAAAAGCTGGCGTTAGTGATCAGCAAATTGAATTGATACAAAAAGATAAGATTACTGCTGGATTTACTGATCTTGAAATCCTCGTAATGGAATTGACTGATGTCATGACCAGAGAGATTCAGGTTCCAGATGATTTATATAGCAAAGTTAAAGCACACTTTAATGATCGTGAAATCTTAGAAGTAGTAACAACTATTTCTGCCTACAACATGGTTTCACGCTTATTAAATGCTTTACATGTTGGTCATTAAATTATTAAAAATTGGAATAGGAGACATGTATGAAAGTCTGTTTAAAAAAAGTTTTATGTTTATTTATCTTTATGATGGGTACCTCAGCAATGGCTTCTGAAATCAAAGTAATTGCATCAGTAGCATTTAAAGATGCTTACTTAGCCATGCAAGCTGATTTTGAAAAATCTACTGGTCATCGTGTAACGACCTTATGGTTACCAACGGTTGAAATTATGAATCGTTTGAAAGCTGGTGAAGCTGCTGACTTGGTCATTATTTCAGGAACGGGTATTGATGAATTAACTAAATTAGGTCGCATACAGCAAGGATCTAGACAAAATTATGTTAAGTCAGGAATTGGTATTGGAATGCAAAAGGGTTCTGTAAAACCTGATATTAGTTCTGCAGAGGCTGTTAAGCAAGCATTATTAAATGCTAAGTCTGTAGCTTATTCCACTGGCCCTAGCGGAGTTTATTTAGTTTCCTTGTTTGAAAAAATGGGGATTACTGCAGCACTTGCTCCCAAATTAAAAGTAATTCAAGGAGAGCCTGTTGGGGCTGTAGTGCAACGTGGTGAAGCAGAGATTGGTTTACAACAAGTCCCAGAGATTTTATCTGTTCCAGCGATTGATTATGTAGGGCCTTTGCCGCCAGACATTCAAAGCATCACTATTTTCGCTTTTGGTATTCACGAAAAAGTGAATGATCTAGCTGCAGTTAAAGCTTGGATGAAAGCTCTTCAGTCTGATACTGCAGTACCTATTATTAAAAAATATGGTTTAGATCCTGCTTGGTAAGCTCCTAAGGATGTTCACGCATAAATTGAACGAAGCGTTGCGTTAGTAGAGGGTAAAAGTCCTTCCATAGTGGAAAGGCGATTAAATCTACGTCTTGATCAGTTGTAGGTAATTGAAAGAGCTCACTTCCTGGAATTAACTTATGAGCGGCAATACCGTTAACGCTTGCATGGGTTTTATCATTACCTGGAACGATTAAAACAGGCAAATTAAATTGTCCTAACTCAGCATTTTCCATACCCATGACTGGGGATCTTGGGCCTTGTAAAAACTTGCTGAGCCAATACTCTTGTTGGGCAATAAAAGCTTCAGGCTTTAGAGACATTAAATAATCACGATTGCTAGGATTAAGTTTTAAGCGCTCTTTGTAAGGTTCGGTATTACAAACGCCTTCCATACCGTTTTCTTGTGCAGCTTTGATGTATTGCAAATAATACATATTAGGTAGTCTGCCAGCAGCAAAGTCACCACCTGTAACGCGCATTAAGAGAAGACCTTTAACAGCATCTGGATGTCTCCGGCGCATTAGCATCGAAAGTCTTGCACCAGCGGATGATCCACCAAAAAAAGCAGGTAATGCATTGAGACTACTCATGAGTTCATATAAATCATCTGCCCAGATTTCTTCTTCACCATCAGTGCCTTCAAAGAGCATTTGTGATGCGCCGGTATTACGACGATCATGGACTAAAACCCGAAATCCTTGCTCAGCAATTTGCTTTGCAAAGGGGGCCATTTCAGCGTGACTATTACGCCCTCCGGAGTTTAATGCTAACCAAGGACCTTGATCTCCAAAGGTTTCATAAAAGATTTGGACTGAACGTATTGTTGCGTATGGCATGGAATAACCTTTTAATTTTCGATTTTAATATTAGCGTCTTTGATGACTTTGCCCCATTTGCTAATTTCATCTTTTACAAACTGACCAAATTGAGCGGGACTTTCGCTTCCAATGTCATAGCCGTAAATTGCAGCTTTTTCCTTATAGCTCATTGTATTCATCACTTTGTTGAGCTCTGCAAACAAGCGAGCGATGACAGCATCGGGCGTTCCTTTTGGTACGAAGATCCCATTCCAGCCAGCACCTTCAACACCTGGTAAACCCCCTTCTGCAAGCGTTGGCACATCAGGAAGGATTGCAATTCTTTTATTACCAGCAACACCTAATGCTTTTAGCTTGCCTGATTTAATATGCTGCGCAACAACTACAGGAGCTAGATACGCAACCATCACGTGACCACCTAGAAGATCAGGCATTTCTGCACCGATAGCCTTGTAGGGTATTTCAGTCATTTTAATGCCCGCCTTTGTTTTAGTGAGTTCGCCTAAAAGCTGGGTAATAGAGCCTGCTCCACCAGATGCATTGGTGACTTTTTGTGGATCTGATTTTGCAAGAGCAATAAATTCTTTAATATTGCTTACTTGCAATGATGGATGAACAACCATCACTAACGGAACGCTTACTACGCGTGTAACCGGAACTAATGCATCACCTAATTTGCAACAATTATTCTTAAGGAGCAAGTCATTTAAAGCATTATTGACGTTGCCATGTAAAAGCGTATATCCGTCCGCTGGAGCTCTAGCAACTTCATTTGCACCGATTGCACTATTAGCCCCTGGCTTATTATCAATAATCACTTGCTGACCTAAGAGATCTGACAAGCCTTGTGTTAAATCACGTGCTGCATTATCAACTGCACTTCCAGGACCTGCAGGTTCAACAATTCGGATAATTTTTGAAGGGAAGGTATCCGCGTGTGCAAAGGACAAGAAAAATACATTGATAAAAAATAAAGCTTTTAATAAACGATTAGACATATGTCTCCGATATTTAATTAGAGTTTTGAGTTAAGAATCGATATAGAATTTCATTGAAGCCAGCAGGATTTTGCAAGTTAGCAATGTGTGCAGCTGATGGCACTGGCATATAAATCGCTTTTGGTATTTTGGATGCAATCTCACGCATCACGTCTTCAGGCCCACCAACTTTATCCTCAGCACCTCCCATGAGCATGGTAGGAACTTTTATTTTTCCAAGCTCATCATCAATATCAAGATGAATAAAGGCACTCACAACACCATGATAGCCATCAGCACTTGTACCTCGAATCATTTCACGAACAGCATTTAATTTTTCAGGGAATGCAGTTTTAAAACTATCTGAGAACCAACGTTGGGCAGTGTTCTCAACAATTGCTTCAATACCATTACGTTTGACTTGATCGAGCAGACCATGCCACATAGCAGCAAAGCCTGGAACCATTTTAGATCTACAGCAGCAAGGGACTAATTTGATAATGCGATCTGAGTGAGTAATGCCCATTGCTAAACAAATAGAACCTCCAAGACCAAGTCCCATTAAATTAGATTGTTTAATTTCCAAGAAGTTCCATAGAGCAATTAAGTCTTCACAGAGAAATTGGACTTTATAAGGCCCTTTTGTACTTGATGTTTTGCCTTGTCCACGCAGGTCGTAACGCAGAATATGAAAATCATTTTTGAGGGTATCGATTTGCCCATCCCACATCGTCGTGTCATTGGTGATTCCAGTAACCATCGTGAGCCATGGTTTATCAGGATTGCCGTCAATAACGTAGTGCACATCGATGCCGTTTACATGAGCAATCATTTTATTTGTCCTCAAAAATTTTGGTTTTCATTAATAAATTAGCATTACCACAACAAACTTGATGGATTTCTTGAGGAGATAAACCTACTGCAAAAACTGATCGAATACCCTCACGAATATACATCTCACCACCTTCAGGATCAAAGGGGCAATCACTAGCAAATACGACATGCTCAGTTCCAAAAAAATCTAAGCCACAGCGTAAAGCTGAAGCTGACCCACCTAAAACGGTATCTCCATAAAACATCTTAAAGTAATCAATGGGTGGTTTACTTAATGATTTCAGAACATCCGCTTCACTATTATCAGCGCTCCTAGATCCTAGCTGGGCCCAGAGCGTTTCAGCACGACCACTGAAATAGGGGATCATGCCTCCACAATGGTGCGTAATGATTTTTAGATCGGGTAATTTTTCTAATAAACCTGAAAAAACGATTCGAGACATGGCTACGCTTGTTTCAAAGGGCCATCCAAGAACTTGCCACACTTCATACTTTGATCTTTCCTCATCAACATAATCTGGTTTTTTTGCAAGGCGAATAGGGTGCATCCAAATAGGTAGTTGATGATGGTTCGCCATCCGTTCAAAAATTGGAAAATAGTCAGGGTGATCTAGTGCAATGCCATTGACACTCGATAAAACTTGAACGCCACGTGCCCCAAAATTTGCAATTGCGTAATCCATTTCTTCTAAAGCGGCTTGAGGATTATTCATTGGTAGTGTTGCGGCAAAGCAAGGAAAGAAGTCTGGCCATGTTTGGCACATTTCATACATTCCTTCATTTGCTATACGGGCTAGTTTTGGAGAAAGATCTCCATCAACAAGCATTTCAGGAGAAGGGACTGCCAGCGTTAAAACTTGTTTAACTTGCGGCCATTTTTTGAGCATTTCAACACGAGCAGGAATATCCCATAAGAGCCTGAGTGAAGTCATTCTTTTTAATAAGCCAGGATCTTTACTATGCTTTTTTAATTCCTCCATATAAAGGGGAGGCATCACATGGTTATAGATATCGATTACTGATTGATTAGTATTTGTAGTCATAGGATTTTTTAATTAGCTTGAATGTTGGCATCTTTGACAACTTTTTTCCAACGGGCAATATCCGATTGAATGATTTCTTTAAGTTGATCGCCGTTAGTTAAACGGACATAGATACCTAATTCATTTAACTGTTTTTCCACTTCAGGAAGTTTCATAACAGCAACATAATCGTTGTAGATTTTATTTTGTATGTCTTTTGGTGTTCCTGCTGGAACTAATACACCGTACCAAGGGTATAAATTTTCAACTTCAGGAATTCCTTGTTCGGTGAAAGTCGGAACATCTGGCATCAGTTCAGATCTTTTGGCACCTGTTACGGCGATTAATTTGAGTTTGCCAGCTTTTGCGAAAGGTAGTAAAGAATTAAACGTTGCAAACATAACTTGAACTTGACCACCGATTAGATCAGTTGTTGCACCGGCTATGCCTTTGTAGGGGACATGCACAATATCAAGCCCCTTAAGTGATTTGAGAAGTTCCATTGATAAATGGTGGGGCGTACCATTTCCTGGGGATCCGTAATTCAATTGTCCAGGCTTACTTTTAATTAAAGCCATTAAAGAATTAACATCTTTGACTGGTAGAGAGTTTGTAACCGCAAGGGCATAACTGGAAGTAGCAATGCGTGCAATTGGGTCAAGATCTTTGATGGGGTCAAACGGTAGTGATTTATAAACTGCTGGGGTCATTGTCATCGTATCAATAGCCATCAGAATCGAGTAACCATCTGGATTCGATTTTGCAACATGATCGGTACCGATATTGCCACTAGCACCAGCGCGGTTATCAACGATAACGGCTTGTTTCCAACGCTCACTTAGCTTAGGGCTAACAATCCGTGAAATTGTGTCACTGCCACTTCCAGAAGTAAAAGGAACCACGAGTGAAACCACCTTATTCGGGTAGTTTGAGGCACTTCCTTGTGCATGAGAAAAGTTACTCACAAAAAAACTTAAGGCGAACGCCGAGAGTAATGCATATATTCTTTTTTGCATATTTGTCTCCTATTATTCTTGCAGTTTAATACATATTTGACTTATGAGCGCTTGATTTCAAAGAAAATTTATCACAAGGTCTACAAGAATCAATCACCATAAAAGTGATATGATGTTTTGAGTCGAAAATACAGAAGATGGAGATAAATTATGGCCTTACAAGTAAATCCAGAATTAGCAGCAAAAGTCGCGCAAGCAAACAGAATTCTTTATAAATTAGGAATTTTGGATGGCTTTGGCCATATTAGTGCGAGGATGGATAATTCCCCGGATCACTTTTTATTATCTTGTAATCGTGCGCCTGCACTCGTAGCTCCTGAAGATATTTTGGTTTACGACATGCAAGGCGAATTAGCAATGGAAACTGATAAACGTTCTTATTTAGAGCGTTATATTCATAGTGAAATTTATCGTCAACGTCCTGATGTGATGTCGATTGTTCATAGTCATTCAGCAAACATTATTCCGTTTGGAGTAACGAATGTTGAATTAAAACCTATTTATCACATGAGTGGTTTTTTAGGTGGTGGTGTGGCGCGTTTTGAAATCAGGGATTCGGTAGGTGAAGATAATGATTTACTTATTCGTGACCGCAACCTAGGGGAAGCTTTAGCTACTTCATTGGGCCGTAAAAACTTTGTTTTGATGCGTGGTCATGGAGCAACTATTGCAGCACCATCTGTTGAGGTTGCAGTGTTTAGAGCTTATTACGCAGAATCCAATGCAAAACTTCAGTTAAGTGCAATGACCTTTAATTCTCCAATTACTTTCTTGCATGAGAAAGAGGCGATGAATGCTATGGCTACGAATGAAGGACAAATTAAGCGTGCTTGGGATTTGTGGTGTCAACAAGAAGAAGGATTGATTTAATGAAAATCAGTAAGCCACTTATTCAAAATAGATTAGGTATTGTTCATGCTGTATTGGGACTATTTTGTGCATTGAGTATTTCTGTTAGTCATGCTCAAAGTAACTACCCTAATAAATCTATAAGGTTAATTGTCCCTTACGCAACTGGTGGGGGCTCAGATATTTTGGCGCGTCAGATTAGTGCAAGGTTACAAAATATTTGGGGGCAAGCAATTGTTGTTGATAATCGCCCAGGCGCTTCAGGAAACATTGGTAGTGAGGCAGTTGTTCGCTCGCCTAACGATGGTTATACATTGTTACTCCAAAATTCAACGATGGTAACAAGTGCAGCTTTAGCGGGTAAATTAAATTACGATCCTGAAAAAGATTTAACACCAATTATGCTTTTAGGTTTAACACCTATGTCCTTGGCGGCTGCTGAGAAAACAAAGATTAAAAATCTTAAAGATTTGATTGAGTACTCGAAGAAAAATCCTAGTGGTTTAAATTATGGGTCTTGTGGAATCGGAACTCCGCAACATTTTATGGTGGAGATCATCAAAGAACAGACTGGGGTTAAAGCTTCGCATATTGGTTATAAAGGTTGTGCACCAGCTGTGACTGATGTTGTCGGTGGACAAATTGAGCTAGCAATTGTGAGTGCAAACCTTGTTTCTCAATACGTCAAAATTGGAAGACTCTATTCAGTAGGCGTTACAACAGCACATCGTTATGCATTAATGCCTGACAATCCAACTTTCAAAGAACAGGGCATTAAGGATATGGATTTTGCAGTTTGGTATGCACTGATGGGTCCAGCTAATTTGCCAGCTGATATCGTTGCAAAAATTCAGGTTGAGGTGAATAAGATTTTGGATGAACCTGAAGTTAAACAAAATTTATCTAATGCTGGGGTTGAGCCTTACCGTGGAAATGGCGCAGACTTAGCAAAATTAATTCGTAACGATTTAGTGAGTTATGCAAAGCTAGTTAAATCTGCCAATATCAAATCAGACTAATTGATTGAATCATGGCGTTTAACTTTATCAAATTAGGGCTTTTTCTTATTGCTGGTTTATTTACAGTTATTAGTAATGCTCAGCAGTATCCCGACAAGCCTATACGTTTGGTTTCTCCAATACCACCTGGGGGAGCTCCTGATCTTGTTGCTCGAGCTTTAGCTGCAACATTAACTAAACAATTAGGCCTATCTGTTTTTGTTGAAAATAAAGTAGGTTCGAATGGCAATATTGCAGCTGATGTGGTTTCACATGCCCCTGCGGATGGCTATACCTTATTGGTCGGAATGGATAGTTTATTTGTAATTAATCCATATCTGTATAAAAAGAGTCCTGACGCTAATAAAGAATTTAAACCAGTTTCAACTCTTGCTGCGAATGAGTTTGTGCTTGCCATCAACCCCAAGGTTCCAGCTAATAACCTGAAAGAGTTTGTTGAGTATGTTAAGAAGACTAAGCCGGCTCCAGCGTATGCTTCTGGTGGCAACGGTAGTCAGCATCATTTGACGATGGAAATGTTGAAAGCTAAAACAGGAATTGATTTACTTCATATCCCTTATAAAGGCGGTGTGGATGCTACAACTGCAACGATGGGTGGGGATAGTGTAGCGATGTTCTCAGGAACATCGAATGCTGGTTTGATTAAGTCTGGAAAGTTAAAAGCAATTGCTGTTTCCGGGGCAAAGAGGTCTAAAGAAATGCCCGATATACCAACCATTGCTGAAACCTATCCTGGGTTTGATAATACGATTTGGATTGGTCTTTTTGCAGCGAAAGATACACCGGATGTGATAATTCAGAAATTACGGATTGAAGTGGGTAAGGCATTAAAAGATCCAGGGATGATTGAAGCATTAAATAAAGCCGGTGGTATTGAACCACTCATTACGACCCCTGAAGAGTTTGCAAATTTGATCAAGAAAGATCAATTGAAATACAGCACTATTATTCGAAGTTTAAATTTACAGTTAGATTAACCACCTTGGAGTAGGCCTTGTCAAATATTCAACTATCAGTAGCTATTGGGGATTATGATCAATTAAGAGATTTTACTAATGGCAGAGTTAGAGCTGAAGGTATTGATATACATCCAATTAATTTATCTATTGAGGAAACTTTTTTTCGGTTTATTAAGTTTCAAGAGTGGGATGTTTCTGAAGTATCTTTTGCCAAAGCACTTTCATTAGTTTCTCAAGATAATCCATGGTTAGTTTTAATTCCAGTATTTCCTTCAAGAGCCTTTAGGCATTCATCGATTTATATTAGAAAAGATTCAGGGATTACAAAGCCTGAAGATCTATCTGGTAAGCGCATTGGTATCCCTGAGTGGGCGCAGACTGCTTCTATTTATTCAAGGGGCTTATTAGCGCATGAGTATGGGATAGATCTCAAAAGTATTGAATGGTTCCAGGCTGGAGTTAATGATGCTGGTAGAAAAGAAAAAGTAACTTTACAGTTGCCTGAAGGAATTCGTTACCAGGCTATGCCGAATAATTCTTTATCCCAAATGTTATTGGATGGACAGTTAGATGCTGTTTTAAGTGCTAGACCGCCAAATGCTTTTTTACATCATGGAGATGTTGTCGAGCGTTTGTTACCCAATTACCGCGAGTTGGAGATGGCGTATTGGGAAAAAACAAAGATATTTCCGATCATGCATGTGATTGCAATCAAGCGTGAGACTTATGAGAAAAATCGTTGGATTGCTGGCAATTTAATGAATGCGTTTGAAGAAGCTAAAAATAGAAGTCTTGAACGCGCCTCTGATATTACAGCTTCCTATTATCCGATTCCATGGGTACCTGACTATACGCAAATCTCTAAAAAGATTATGGGTGAAGATTATTGGCCGTATGGTATTGAGAACAACAGAAGCACTTTAGAGGCATTTACTCAATATGCATATGAGCAAGGTATTACAAGACGTCATATGAAGCCAGAAGAGATATTTGTAAAAGAGGTATTGGACCGAGTAAAAGTCTAATCCTTTTTACACCAAAAAAAAAGACTGGGAATGCCAGTCTTTTTAAATATAAACCAATAGTTCTTAGAATTTATAACCTAAACGTACTACGTATTCCATAGGGTTAATCGTTAATGTTCCTGTGGTGTTAACTGGTTGAGAACCAAGAAGTGGGCTTCCTGGACCTGTAAATGTAGCATCAGTTTTGAGTGGAACATATGAAATCGAAGCATTAATAGACCATTTATCATCTATGTTATAGATTGTTCCGACATTAAATACTGGTGCGAATGAAGAAGATAAACTAGCTGAAGTTCCTGCCAATGCATTTACAGTTGAATCTGATGTATTCGCACTAACGCTATTAAATGAGGCATAAGTAAATCCTAAACCAAGATATGGTCTCCAAGTATCTCCTGGCGCATTAAATAAATATTTAGCAACTAAAGACGGAGTCAAAGCTTTCGCCGTTGCTGCTCCTGGGTGGCTCTTTGGATCTGAACCATTTGGTAAATATAAATCAACAGTCATTGTTGGGGGAATACCAATTGTGAGTTCAGTAGCAATGTTGTCTGTCCACATATATAGACCGCTAAATACAAGAGTACTTGTAGAACCGATAGTAGCATTCGCTCCATTAAGAGCATTATTAAAGTAGTTTGCAGTAGCTACTCCGTAAGGATTGCTTGTACTTGTTGTAGTTAAAGTTCCGATAGAAGCGTTAGGCACAATTAACGCGCCACCAATTCCGCCAATAAAATCACCAGCTTTTTGAGCAAAAGCTGAGCTTGTTCCAATAACAAGCAATGATGCAGCTGCAAATTTAATAATATTTTTCAAAATGTATTCCCCTTTATATAAAATTCTTTAAACAATATAAATTATTGGTAAAAATTTCATATTGGTAAAACTACTTACACAAATTTGTAATAAATGTAGGTCGTGCAATTAATTATTGATTCAATTAGGTGCAGAAAATATTATTTGTTTTAGTCGCTTAGAGTAACCTAGCATTATTAATAATTTTGTTTGCCCATTCGTTTAAGGATCTCAATGAATACTCTTAAAATAATTGTAAAAGATGCTTTGAAGCTTTTATTAGTGATTTATGGTAGTTTTGTTGTTTCACTATCTTACGCAGAAGATTTAGCTTCATATCCAAATAAGCCGATTCGCTTGATAGTTGGATTTGCGGCTGGTGGAATTTCTGATGTTTTAGGAAGAGCTTTAGCTTCTAAGTTATCGAATATTACTGGGCAAGGGGTGATTGTTGAAAATAAGCCTGGTGCAGGAACAACAATTGCTGCTGAGTATGTTGCAAAGTCTAATCCTGATGGATATACCTTGTTTTTACAAGACATGACTACGCATGCCATCAACGTTGGTTTGTACAAAAACTTGCCTTATGATGCAATCAAAGATTTCACTCCCATAACATTAGTAGCATCAACACCTTTGATGTTAGTTGTAAACCCTAACTTAAAAGTAAATACCCTAAAAGAATTTATTCCTTATGCAAAATCAAAAGCAGATTCTTTAGCTTATGCGTCATCTGGAAATGGCACAGTACCTCACTTAGCCGCTGAAACATTCAATAAAATGCTTGGAATAAATCCAGTGCATGTTCCTTTCAAAGGAAGCTCACCAGCGACGCAAGCTGTTCTTGCAGGGGACGTGGGTTTTACTTTTTCATCCATGCCTCCTGCTCTAAGCTTGGTTCAAAGTAAAAAACTGATTGCTTTAGGGGTTACCACTAAAAAGAGAGTTGGTGCGGTTCCAGATGTTCCTACTATCTCTGAAGCTGGATTGCCAGGTTATGAATTTGTTTTATACAGTGGCATATTGGGGCCAAAAGGGATGTCACCTGAGCTTGTAAAAAAGATCAACCAATTATTCGCTGAGGTTGTTAAAAGTCCTGAAATGACACAGGTTTACGCCTCTATTGGAGCTGATCCATTAGTGAATTCTCCTGCTGAGTTTACAGCGCATATGAATCAAGAATTAGTTAAAATGGTGCAAGCTGTTAAAACTGCAGGCGCTCACATAGATTAAGAAAAAATGACAAACTTACTTCCTAAGCATCAACGTTACGATTACATTCCTCTAACAGAAAGAAAAGACTACAGTTGGCCTGATGGTAAGCGTCTAGCATTTGTAATCACTACAAATGTTGAGTGTTTTGCCTTTGGTGCTGGATTGGGTCATGACCCAGCTAAAACTGGTGAACCACAAACACATCGGAATTACTCTTGGCGCGATTATGGGAATCGAATTGGTATTTGGCGATTCTTTGAATTGTTTGAAGAGTTAAATTTGCCTGCGGGACATAATGTTAATAGTCTTCTTTACGAATATGCACCTCAAGTAATGGAAGCGATTCGTAAACGTGGAGATGAGTTTGTTGCGCATGGTAGAACGAATGCAGAAAATCTCAGAGGAATGTGGGAAGCTGATGAAAAAAGACTCATTCAAGAGGTGGTCGATACTTTCGTAAAACATGAAGGCGTGCCTCCTATGGGTTGGATGGGCGCTGGTGCATATGAAACATCACACACGCCTGACTTACTCAAAGAAGCTGGGTTTAAATATTTAATGGATTGGCCAATGGATGATCAGCCAATTTGGATGAGGACCAGAAGTGGCCCAATATTATCGATTCCTTACCCAGTAGAGTTGAATGACTCTCAAGTGATTATTCATCGCAAACAAGATGGTAAAGATTTTTGTGACATGATTGTTGATCAGTTTGATGAAATGATTGATCAATGTGTTCGACATCCGCTGGTGATGAATGTTTCGATTCATCCATACGTCTTTGGACAACCTTTCCGCTTACGCAATTTGAGGTTAGCTTTAAAGCATTGCTTAGAGCATCCACATGCAGATCGAGTATGGAAAGCAAGGCCTATGGACGTTGCAAACTATTGCTTATCTTTGCCGCCAGGAATTATTCCAGGAAGTTAAGTTTTTATTGAGTCATCAAAATAGATTGATCTGAATGCATAATATGGCTTTCTAGTTAAGTGCATAAGCCTTATCAAAACTTTTGGGAACTTTAAAAATGAAAAAAATTCGTATTTGGGATTTGCCTACTCGAGCATTTCATTGGTTATTTGCTTTAGCTGTATTCGGGGCAATCATTACAGATTTTTTAGGTGAAATTGAGTGGCATAGTTACTGTGGATACACAGCTTTGGTATTGGTCATTTTCCGGATTATTTGGGGATTTGTCGGGCCGCTTCACGCTAGATTTAGTTCTTTTGTTCCATCGTTTTCAAAACTTAAGACATTTTTAAAAGATAAGAAAAGTGACCAATTAGGCCACAATCCACTAGGTGCTTTATCTGTATTGGCAATGCTCGTGATTGTTCTTGTTCAAGCAGCCTCTGGTTTGTTTGCTGATGATGATATAAGTTTTCAAGGGCCTCTAGCTAAATTTGTCTCAGAAAATACTGTGAAATTGATGACAGAGTTACACGAGGCAAATCATCTATTTGTTTACGGGATTGTTGCGCTGCATCTTATCGCTATTTTTTATTATCAGAGAATCAAGAAAGAAAACATTCTTGGACCTATGATTCATGGCGATAAAGATGTTGAGGAAATACAAAGTAATTTGCCAGTAGAGCAAATCAAATCATCTGTTGATAATTTAAAGATTCGCTTACTGGCAGTCATCATATTGGTAGTGCTTGGAGTTTTATTCAAGCACTACGTGATTGGATAATTACTTCTTCTTGAAGTCGTCGTGACAACCTTTGCAAGCTCCACCCACTGCAGCTGTTGCTTTTTTGATAGCTTCTAAATCACCAGAGTGAGCTGCAGTACTTAAATTTGCTGTTGCTGTCATCAATTTATCTTGATTTGCTTTAAATTTCGCTCCATCTGACCACACAGCAGGAAGTGCATCTCCACCTTCAGTTCCTGGACCAAAACCTTGCCATGGAAGGCTTGCCATTGTATTAACGATTTCTGCATTCTTGATAACGTCTTCTTTGTTATAAGGAACTTCACCTTTTGCAACCGCACCAATTCTTGCAAAGTGCGTAGACATAACAGTAAAAGCACCTTTACGGTATTTAACAGCAGCCTCAGGCTTTGCAAATTGAGCAATAGCTGTACCAGTAATAACAGTGCCAGTTAATGCAAGTGCGACTAGGCCAAAGCGATTTAATTTCATATAAACATCTCCAAAGATAAATAGGGTTATTAATCAGAACAATGCAATGCTTTATATTAACAGTTTCATCCTACAATTGTTGCAGTTGATAAAAAAGGAGTTAATTAGACATGAGACTAGCAAGATTTAATGAAGGCCAAATAGGAATCGTTGTTGATGAGGACATTATCGATGTTAATGATCTTGTGACACATGATTTAAAAGCATGGCCTATTGTGGCAATGAACCGTTTGATAGCTCACTTTGATAGTTATGCTCCTTTATTAGAAAAAGCGCTCGATCGACCAAGAATCCCTTTGTCGCACGTCAAACTTTTAACTCCTATACCGGCGAGCTCAAAGGTCATTGCATATCCTATTAATTATCATGACCATGCCACAGAAATGGGGCGTGAGGTAAAAGCGAATAATTTAGGATTCTTTTTAAAACCACCATCTTCTTTGAGTGGTGCAAGTGATCCTATCGTTCTTCCTGATTTGCCACACCGTCGAATTGATCATGAATGTGAACTGGCAATCATTATTGGTAAAAGAGGTCGTGATATACCTCGAGAAAATTGGCAAGAGTATGTTTTTGGATACTCGTGCTTAATGGACATAGTTGTAAGAGGTAAAGAGGAGCGTGTTGCACGTAAAGCATATGATACTTTTTGTCCTGTTGGCCCATGGATTATGACGGCTGATGAGTTGGGTGATCCAACACAACTTCAAGGGCGTTTATGGGTTAATGGCGAGTTACGCCAAGATGCCAATACGAGGGATTTGATTGTAGATATTCCTGGCATGATTGAGATTGCTTCTCATATTATGACTCTTGAGCCTGGGGATATTATTGCGGCAGGAACACCAGCAGGTGTTGGTCCGATAAAAGGTGGTGATCAAATTAAAATTGAATTTGAACGAATTGGTTCAATGACAGTTTCTGTGGCTCAAAGTAGTGGTGGTAAAGCTTCCATTTTTGCTTCAGCTTAGATAAATATGGAGATAACACCTAAAGCCACAGAAGATCTAAAGGTTTTTAAAGAACAAATAGATCCTTTGCATTTACTTCCCTTATGGGAACGAAAGGTTAAATTAACTCCCGGCTCTGAGTGCGTACCGGCTTTGTGGGCTTATCAAAATGTGCGACCTAAGTTGGAACGCGCATGCCAATTGATTAATAAAAAAGATGCTGATCGCAGAGTGTTAGTGATGGAAAACCCATCAATGAGAGGCAGTTCATTTATTGCTAAGTCTTTATTTGCTGGTCAGCAAATCATTCTACCTGGAGAACTTGCTCCATCGCATCGGCATACACCGAATGCATTTCGATTTATTGTTGAGGGTGAGGGTGCGTATACCAGTATTGATGGCATACAGATCATGATGCGACCTGGAGATTTTATTGTTACTCCCAACTGGGCTTGGCATGACCATGGCAATTTGGGAGATGATCCAGTTGTTTGGATGGATGGTTTAGACACACCTTTTACGAGTTTATTTGGGGCGCATTTTAGAGATAATTATCCGCAAGATACCTATCCGGTAAGACATCAAAGTCTTACACCTGACGAAGTGTCTAAAACCTATTTATATCCCTTTACTGAGATGTCCTCAAAATTAATGGACTGTTCAGCTTCTCAATTAGATACTTCTCACGCATACAAGTTAAAGTATCTAAATCCTTTGACTCAAGAAGATCCATTAATGACAGTATCTGCATTTATGCAGCGTATTCCACAGGGCTTCATAGGAACTCCGTATCGCTCTACAGAAAACACTGTATTTAATCTTGCAAAAGGGGCTTGTCGAATCGAAGTTGGAGAACAAGTTTTTTTGATGCAAGAACATGATGTATTAGTAGTTCCTTCCTGGGAAACATATCGTATCGCAGGATTAGAGGAATCTTATTTATTTAGTTTTACAGATAGAATCGCACAACAAAAGCTTGGATTTTGGAGAGAAGAGTATCTTTAGGCAAAGTAAATACTGATTGAAACATCCTTGTTTTTCCATTACGCTAATTAAAAATAAAAAACAAGGAGACATCCGTCATGAGAAAACGCTATGGCTTTTTTAGGCTAGTATTTTGCGCATTTTTATTCTTACACTTGACTGGTGTAAGTGCGGCTGAGCAGACCTATCCTAATCGGCCCATTAAGATTATTGTGCCATTTCCACCTGGCGGACCTACAGATAATTATGCGCGTTTAATTGCGAGCAAAATGCAGGAAGATTTTAAACAGCCTGTTGTTGTAGATAACCGTGCAGGAGGAACTGGAACACCAGGGACATTAGCTGTTATGAATGCTCCAGCGGACGGCTACACCTTACTCTTCACCTCTAATAGTGCGCACTTGATAGGACCCTTATTAAAAAGTCCTATTCCATTTGATTCTGTGAAAGACTTTACGCCTTTATCGATGGTCATTAAATACCCTATGTATTTATTGATTAATCCAAATTTACCGGTTAAATCTATTCCAGAATTTATTCAATACGCAAAAGGCAAACCCAATCAACTTAACTATTCCAGTGTTGGTATTGGTAGTGGGGGACATCTTGCGTGTGAGTTATTTAATATTGCTGCAGGCACCAATGTCGTTCATGTTCCTTATAAAGGAGCAGCACCAGCGCAAGCAGCATTGATAGGCGGTGAGACCCAAATGTTTTGCGATAGCGTAGGAAACTCACAAGGAATGGTTAATGCGGGAAAGATGCGTGGTTTAGCATTATTCTCGGATAAGCGTTCAAGTGTTGTACCTGATGTTCCAACAATGGGAGAGATGGGCTTGCAGGGCTTAGCTGCTTATATTTGGTTAGGAATGCTTGCACCACCCAATATGCCCCAAGATATACAAAATAAGTTAAATGCTGAATTAGTAAAAATAATGGCTTTACCTGATGTGGCACAATTTGCTTTAAAGGGTGGGAATGATATTGTTGCCAACACTCCAGCGCAATTTGGACAAATGATGCGAGATGAAAAAGACTTATGGCTTAAGGTGATTCGTGAGAAGAATATCAAAGCAGAATAAATCAATCCATTCTTATAATTAACAATTTACTAAATAAAACAATAATGACAAGCACAAGCAAAATACATGGTGGAAAAATATTAGCCAACGCATTAATGCGTCAGGGGGTTGAGTATGCTTTTGGGGTTCCAGGAGAAAGTTACTTAGCTTTATTGGATGGTTTGTACGATCATGAAAAGCAACTTCAATTTATTACATGCAGGCAAGAAGGTGGTGCGGCATACATGGCAGATGCGTATGCAAAATTAACTTCCAAGGTTGGAGTATTGATGGTCACGCGTGGACCTGGCGCATCTAATGCCATGGTGGGTGTTCATACTGCTTATCAGGATAGTACTCCGATGGTGGTTCTCGTTGGTCAGGTAGGAACAGATATGGCAGAGCGTGAAGCATTTCAAGAAGTTGATTTGCGCAAAATGTATTCTGAATGTGCAAAATGGGTTGGCAGTATTGATCGTGTTGATCGGATTGATGAATACGTTTCAAGGGCATTTCATATAGCCCAAGCTGGTCGTAAGGGGCCAGTCGTTCTAGCTTTACCAGAAGATGTTTTATTTGAAGAAGGTTATTCCAAGCCTGCTTTATCTGCGCACATTGTGCAACCTGGTTTAAATCCTTTGGTTTTTGCACAAGCTATGAATGCATTAGAGGAGGCTACTTCTCCATTAATTATTGTAGGGGGAAGCTCTTGGGATCTTCATACATGTAAACAACTTCAGACTTGGGCTGAGAATAAAAATATTCCGATTGTTACAGCGTTTCGCCATCAAGATTTAATTGATAATTACTCACCCGCTTATGCTGGAGTTTTAGGATTAGGTTCTAATCCGAAACTCATTGATAGATGTAAAAATGCAGATTTAGTCATTGTTATCGGGGATCGCTTAGGAGAGATTACTACGCTGGGTTATACCTTGTTTGATATCCCGCATCCAAAGCAAACTTTAATTCATGTCCACCCTGGGGCTGAAGAGATTGGTATGGTTTATCGTCCTAGTTATGCGATTAATTGTTCCCCTAAAAACTTTGTAGAGGCATTGGTTCACAATGTGAAGCAACTCAGGGCAGACCTAAATCACTTTCAACTCGCAAGACAAGAACAATTGGAATATATGCAGCCTGTTCCTATTGTTGGTGAGATTCAACTTGCGAATATTTTTGCAGAGTTGCCCAAATATATTCCAAAAGATGCCATATTAACCAATGGCGCTGGCAACTTTACAACATGGCTGCATCGTTTTTACCCTTATGGGGGATTTAGAACACAATTAGCACCTGCTAATGGTTCGATGGGGTATGGATTGCCAGCCGCTATAGCTGCGAAGATTACCCACCCTGATCGGACTGTGATTGGTGTGACTGGCGATGGTGATTTTATGATGAATTGCCAAGAGTTAGCCACTGCTATGAAATATGATGCTAAGCCCATTATTTTGATATTAAATAATGGGATGTATGGAACGATTCGGATGCATCAAGAACGAGAGTTTAAATCTAGAGTATCAGGCACTTTTTTAACTAATCCGGACTTCACCCTACTTGCCAAAAGTTTTGGAATGCTAGGTTATCAAGTTAAAACAACCCAAGCCTTTTTTGATGCATTGCAGGATGCGATTTCGCAAAATCAGGGAGCTGTTATTGAACTAGTAACAGAGCCAGAAGCAATTACTCCCAATAAAAAATTATCCGAGCTTTCTTAGTTAGTCAACTTTCGCACCTGAGTCCTTAACCACCTTTGTCCACTTGGCGATTTCTTTTTTAATGTAATCACCAAATTGTTCATTGGTATTGCCAATTGGTTCTGCACCAATTGCTGAAAGCTGTTCTCTAACAGCCGGACTTCTAACTGCCTTTATTACAGTTTCACTGATTTTTGCAGCGATATCAGGAGGTGTTTTTGCAGGAATCACAATACCAAACCAAGACGTTGCTTCATAATTTGGCAAATCTGCTGCTTCAGCAATAGTTGGTAGATCAGGAAATAAAGCTGAGCGTTTAGAGCTGGTGACTGCAAGTGCTTTTAATTTACCAGCTCGAATAAAGTTGATACTTGATGGCAAATTATCAAACATGATGTCGGTGTTGCCTGCTATTAAATCTGTTAAAGCTGGAGGACTACCTTTGTATGGAAGATGTACCATATACGTCTTGGTCATCGATTTAAAAAGTTCGCCAGCCATGTGGATTGAAGTTCCGCTGCCACTGGATGCCATATTAATTTTTCCAGGATTTGCTTTTGCATAAGCGATCAAATCTTTAACAGTATTAATTTTATTTTTCTCAGCAAAAGCCACATTAAGAACTAACACATTGGGTAATTCGGCAACAAGCGTAATGGGTAAAAAATCTTTAACAGGATCAAATGTGAGCTTATTATTGCCTTGGTTATATAGTGGTTGATTAATACCGTGAGTACCCACAGATGCCATTAACCATGTATATCCGTCAGGTGTTGACTTAGCAACAAAATCTGCACCGATGTTTGCTCCAGCTCCAGGTTTATTTTCAATAACAACATTCCAGCCAGCAGTTTTAGAGATTTCGGCTGCAACAGGCCTTGCAACGTTATCTGTTGCCCCACCTGCTGGAAAAGGAACGATATAGCGAATAGGGTGATTTGGAAAATTTTGGGCGCTTGCTTGAATTGCAAAACAGAAGCTCAACGTAGCAAAAATAACATTGATCAAAGAGCTGAAAAATTTCATAGTGTCCCCCGATATTTTTTAATAAAAATCAGTGTACGTTAATTTTTATCAAGAGACAAAAAAACTAGTAAGTATGGGGGATTTTTTCGGGTAATCCCCAATGACTTAGTACCAACAGCTTATGAATTACTTAATTTGAGCTCGGGATATTTTTATCTAAAAAATTAACAATAAGATCAGAGATAACATCTTCTTTTTCATTGTAAAAATGGTCACAATCAGCAACTAATTGGAAGTCACAAGGACCAGTACATGCTGCTTTAAATTCTTCTGCTGGGTAACGGTGTTGATCTTCTTTATCACCACGAATAGCAAGAACAGGACAATGAATTTCAGGAGCTAAAGCGATAGTGTCTGGGATGGATACTAGACGATCCAAATAACTTTCAGCACTGATTAGATACCACCAGCCTGGAAGATTAATTAATTCTCGACCATTGTTTTGAGCAACAAGCTCTTTTGCTTTTGCCGTAATTTGTTCTGCTTGATTCATTGCAAATAGTTTTTCAGAGCCTGGTTTAAGATCCTGTCCTACTCCACCTCTAGGGGCAGATAAGAGAACCAAAGCTGGAGTATTGGGATATTTCGCGGCATGAGCAACTGCCAACATGCCGCCATTACTATGGCCAATTAAGATAGGTGTAGGAAAACCTTTTCCTATGAGCCAATTACGTGCAAAGTCGTTATCAGCAAATGATTCGGCAATCGTCTGAAAAGCGCCACCAACAGGTTCTCTGCTTGCACGCGTCGATAAAATATCATGCCCACGTCGATTAAAAGCAAAAAATGCAAAACCTGCTTTAGTGAGTGCTGGTGCTAAAAATTTAGCAGCACCAGTATAAAAATTCATGGTGTTACCATGAAAAAATAATGCAGCACCTTTTATCTTTCCTTCGGGTTCATAGTAAAGTCCCTCAATTGGAATCGTATCGGTTTCGATGGTAATTAATTCGGTGCGCATATTTTTCCTTAGAATCCAGCAGCTAAGCCATCACGACGTGAGTCGCTTGCAGCAACATAACCATCGTTTAAATCATCCGTTTGACGCCATATAAATTGACCTGAGCCAAAATCCATATAAGGATCTTCAATACTCTTTAACTCATGTCCTAAATCTTTGAGGCCTGCAACAGTTTGAGCATTTAAATTAGATTCCACGTCTAAGGTAAAGTCGCGATTCACTTTCCAACGTGGGGCGTCACATGCTGCTTGTGGTTGCTGTTGGTAACTTAACATTCTGACAACGGTTTGCAAATGTCCTTGAGGTTGCATATCACCCCCCATCACACCGAAACTCATTTGTGGGAAAGTTTTGCCATTAACCTCTTTTGTCATGAAAGCGGGAATGATGGTGTGGAACGGTCTTTTACCTCCAGCCACAATATTTGCTGACTTACGATCTAATGAAAAGCCTACTCCACGATTTTGCATACTGATACCAAATTCTGGAACTACGACACCGGAACCGAAGCCCATGTAATTACTTTGAATAAAGGAAACCATCATTCCAGAACTATCTGCTGTTGTAAGGTAAACAGTTCCTCCGCTTGGAGGAAGTCCAAATTTAAAATAAGTTGCTTTATTTAAGTCGATTAATTTAGCGCGTTCTTTTAGGTATCCAGGATCAAGCATTTCGCTTGGTTTGACATGCATACTCTTAGGGTCTGCAACATATTGATATACGTCTGCAAATGCTAATTTCATCGCTTCAATTTGAAGATGCTGACTTAAAACGCTATCTACTGGATAGTCTTCAAGTCGAAGATTTTCTAAAATACCAAGTGCGATAAGGGCACCGATACCTTGGCCATTTGGTGGTATTTCATGAATATCATATCCACGGTATTGGGTTGAAATCAGATCAACCCAATCAGGTTGATAGTTTTTCAAATCATTGAGTGTCATCGATCCGCCATTGGCAGAAGCGTGTTTCACAATTGCTTGGGCGATCTCACCTTCATAGTAATCTTTGATACCAAATTGGCTAATTCGCTCGAAAGTCTTTGCCATACCAGATGCAGTAAATCGCTCACCGATATGTGGAGCGCGACCCTGCGGCATAAACATTTCTTTGAAACCTGGTTGATCCTTTAAATCAGGAATACCGGCCGCCCATTTATGTGCAACTATTGGTGCAATGGCGTGACCTTTGTTAGCAATATCAATTGCTGGAGCCAAGATATCTGCAAAACTTAATTTTCCTAATTTTTCATGCAATGCACCCCAACCTGCAATTGCTCCTGGAATAGTAACTGTATCCCAACCCCGTAATGGGCGATTCGCAAGTCCATTGTTTCCAATGCCGTATTTCTTTTCATAATACTCAGGGCTCCATGCTTGTGGAGCTGTACCAGAAGCGTTTAAACCATGTAAACGATTACCATCCCAAACAATGGCAAACATATCACTACCTAAGCCATTCGAAACAGGTTCTACCACCATCAACACTGCCGCAGTTGCAATGGCAGCGTCAATAGCATTACCACCTTCTTGCATTATTTTTAGTCCAGCTTGAGCGGCTAGTGGGTGAGATGTTGATGCAATATTTCTGGCAAAAACAGGAATACGCGTCGTAGGGTATGGATTAGTCCAATTAAATGTCATGAAGTTGGCTTTCTGATTAACGTTTATTCAGCAACGATATTTTGTTCTTTAATGATTTTAGCCCACTGAGCACGATCACTTAGCATTAGGCTTTCAAATTGTTTTGGAGTACCTCCACCTGCATCTGCACCGAAATTAGCAAACTCTTGAATAACTTCTTTTGATTTGAGTGCTTTATTTACCTCTGCATTTAATTTATTCATAATTTCAGGTGGTAAGTTTTTAGGACCATCAATACCCCAAATAACTTCTGAGGTAAAGTTAGTAAGTCCATACTGTGAACCAACTTCAGAAATTGTAGGGACATCCGGAATGAGAGGCGATCTTTTTTTACTAGTTATTGCTAGCACATTTAGTTTTCCGTCTTTTACATGAGGTAATCCAGAGACGATACTATCGAACAAGACATGTATTTTTCCGGAGATTAAGTCTGGCATAGACAAACTAGAGCCCTTGTAAGGGATATGTTGCATTTGAATTCCTACAGCTGATTTAAATGATTCTCCAGTGAGGTGCATAATCGTACCATTACCAGCTGATGAAAAATTTAAGGTTGTTGGGTTTGCTTTTGCAAAAGCGATTAATTCTTTTAAGTTATTGACCGGAATTTGTTTGGTTACCAAAAGAATATGCGGAGCTGATGCGACATGAACAACTGGTGTGAAGTCTTTGTCATAATCAAAAGGAGCTTTTTTATTCAGTGCTGCTCCGATTGAATGAATACTTGAACTGGTCATCAAAATCGTATAACCATCAGCAGGTGCTTTTGCCACAACATCACTACCAATTAATCCACCAGCACCAGGTCGATTATCAACAACCACAGTTTGGCCTAATTGTTTTGTAAGTTGATTTGCAACTGCACGCGCTATTGAGTCTGTTGATCCACCCGCAGGAAATGGTGTAATCATTGTTATTGGTTTTATAGGGTATGACTGTGCTATTGAGGATTCAGGTAAAAACCCCCAAGAAATCAATAAAGTTATAAGAACTTTGAAAAACCAAATTGAACGTGATTGCATAGTGAGTAAAGTGTAGATTGAGAAATTTTTATTCTACTCTTTAAGAAGGTATTGCCAATATCATTTATTCACCAAATTAGTTCGAATCGTTATACTCTTGAATGTTAAGGAGACCAAAATGCAAAGAAGACACTTTATGACCACACTAGCTAGTGTGGCTATGTCACCAATACTCAGTAATATTGCGCAAGCAAATTCGAATACTGTCAAAGTGATTGTTTTTCCTGGAGCCCAAAATTTATCAATGTGGGTGGCTCTTGAAAAAGGATTTTTTAAGTCCAAAGGTTTAGATGTTGAATTGACCTACACCATGAATTCTATTGAATTAAGGGATGGACTAGCAGGTGGAAAGTTTGATATTGCGCATTCTGCTGTAGATAATTCAGTAGCTATTGTGGACTACAAAGAACAAGAGTCTGTTATTTTGATGGGTGGAGATTCAAGTTTAAATGAACTTTTCTATCAACCTGAGTTGAAGTCTTTGCAAGATATTCGCGGTAAGACATTAGTAGTTGATGCTCCAAATACAGCTTACGCTCTCCAGGTTAAAAAGGCACTTGCTTTAGCTGGCATTCCGGACACAGAGTACAAGTTAAATCCTGTTGGAAGAACAGCGTTACGACTTGAAGCTATGAAAAATAGCAAAGAAAATGCTGCTGCGCCATTAAATCCACCTTTTTCAATTCAAGCTAAACAAGCTGGACTAAAAAGTATGGGGAAATTAGTTGATTTAGTTGGACCTTATCAAGGTCAGGGAATGTTCGCAATGAGGCCATGGATATCGCAGAACGCTGATATTGTTGAGCGATATATTGCCGCTTGGATTTTAGCTGTTCGTTGGTCTTTAAACCCTGCTAACAAAGCGGAAGCTTTAGAAATATTGTCTAAAAATATGAAGCTGGATAAAGAGATCATTGAGCAGTCATATCAATTATTAGTAACACCTGGTTTTGGTTTAGATAAAGATGCGCAATTTTCTCAAAAAGGTTTTGATAACTTACTTTCCATTCGAACAGAGTTTGGAAAAGGAAGACCTCTTGATGAGAAAAAATTAGTAGATTTAAGTTTCTATGAGCGAGCATTTAAATCGCTGAAATAGGCTATGGAGAATAATGATTTTTTTAATCAGCAATACAACCCTAGATTAAGTGTTGCTGATCATTTAAAAATTATGCAGGGTTGGCAGGATAAATCAGTTATCGCCAGAGCAAACGCACAATGCATTTTAGACATTGCATATGGGGCAGATCAGGATGAAAAATTAGATCTTTTTTTATCAGCAACAAACAATAGTCCTTCCTTGATTTTTATACATGGGGGATATTGGAGAGGATCTGATAAATCTGAATTTTCTTTTATTGCAAAAGAATTTGCTGCAAAAGGTATCAATGTCTTTGTTATGAATTATGGCTTAGCGCCTCGAGTCAACTTAGAAACTATTGTTGAACAAATTAAGCGGGGCACACAATGGGTGTTTGATCATGCCTCGCAATATGGAGCCAATCCTCAAGAATTATATTTAACAGGTCATTCAGCCGGCGGTCATCTTACTGCTATGATGATGGCGCATGTTTGGGAGGGGCAAGCCAACTCCATTATCAAAGGGGCGTTACCAATTAGTGGATTATTTGATTTAGAGCCTTTGATTCAGGCAAGTTTTATTAACCCCATCATTCAACTTGACACCTCTAGAGCAAAGGCTTTAAGTCCTGTTTACAAAAAGCCATTTGGGAAAATTCCTTTTTGGACTTGTGTTGGTGGTGATGAGTCTAATGAGTTCCATCGTCAAAGCCAATTGCTCACCCAACATTGGATTGAATCATTTCAGGGGAGTGTGAACATGCCTCACTGTAATCATTTCAATATAATGGATGAGCTTGCCAATCATGAATCAGCAATACATCAAGCAGTGCTTAAGATGATTGGTATTGCTTAAGAATATTATTCTTTTTCGATTCCAGCCTTACGCATGACCTCTCCGATAATCGGGGATTCTGCCCTAGACTTTTCAAACACGACTTCAGGTTTGCTATAGAGGGGCGTTACACCTAATTTTTCAAAAGCATCTTTAATTTCAGAGGTCAGCACTATTTTTGACCACTCTTGATTGATTCTATTGACTACTTCAATAGACACTCCCTTTGGTACTGCGAGAGCCCACCAAACACTTGCTTCAAATCCAGGATAGCCTTGCTCAGCCATTGTGGGAACATCTGGAAGAGTGCTTGATCTTTGCAAAGAAGTCACTGCTAAAGCTCTCAATTTATTACTTTTGATAAATGGTACTGCAGGAGCCATATCAGAAAAAACCATTTGAATTTGACCAGCCACTGCATCTGCTACTGCAACACCAGTTCCTTTATAGGGGATGTGAACAATATCAACATTAGCAGCACTTTTATACATTTCTCCACTGATATGGGATTGGATTGCTTTGCCACCTGAGCCGAAATTATATTTTCCAGGATTTGCTTTAAGAAGAGCAGTTAGTTCATTCAGGTTTTTAGCAGGTACGCTTGGGTGAACAACTAAAACCTGACCAGCGATTGCCACCATCGTAATGGGTGTGAAATCTTTATACCAATCATATGGCATTTGCTTATATAGAAAGGGATTGTTTACTACAGTACTACTATTCGAAAGTAATATGGTGTATCCATCTGCTGGAGCTTTGGCAGCAACTTCATGACCGATATTGCCAGAAGCACCTGGACGATTTTCGACAATCACGGGCTGTCCCAAAGCATCCCCCAGTTTTTGTCCGATTAATCTTCCGATAACATCGCTTGTCCCACCTGGAGGGAATGGTGCAATTAATTTAACGGGTCGATTAGGATACGTTTGCGCTGATGATGTTTGTATTCCCATGAAAATAGATATACAAAGCAAGACTAGAAAACGAGCTCTTGATTTAGATAATAGAACCATATTGTCTCCGATTTTTTTTATTGTTTCTATTTATGTTCCTAAATGAATCATATTCCAATTGGTATTTGTGCTGATATGAAGCTTTTTGATGAAAAAATTAGTTTAAGATAGCCAAAAGCATTCAACAAATATTAAAAATAATGAGGAGACGATATTGAAATATAAAAAAATCGGCCATTTTTTAGCTGCAATGTTTTTTTTATGCAGCTTACCTGTGCTCAGTCAAATTAAAGATCGAAACATCGATGAAATCAAAGAAGAGTCTTTATACCGCGCAGAAAATGGTGGAGCTTATCCTTTAATTGGACTTGAAGTTCCTGACGTCAAAGAAGCTCTTGGCATGATAAAGACTAGAAATCCTGATGAGTGGGCTAGTGCTTGGAGCAAGGTTGCAGAAAAATATATGCGTCAGGCACAACAAGCTTCTTCCCCAGAGCAAGCAAGTATGCTTTACAAAAAAGCCTGGCGCTTATATTTTTTTGCGCAATGGCCCGCGCCAACCTCAACTGGAAAAATGCAGGCATACAACAAGGCATTGGATGCATATTTAAAATATACTCAAAATTTTGATCCTCCATTACAAGTGATTAAGATTCCATTTGAGGGCAAAGAGATTGTGGGTTACTTGCGACTTCCTAAAGATGCGAGCCCATCTAAGCCTGTACCGATGATCTTTGCAGTTAGTGGTTTAGACAGCCGTAAAGAAACTGTTGCTGATAGTTACAGTCAAATCTTGAGTAAAGGCATTGGTATTTTTGTGTTGGATGGTCCTGGTACTGGCCAGGCTCCTATTAAGGTAAGTCCAACAGCGGAAAGAATGCTATCAGCAGGTTTAGACTATTTAACAAAAAGACCTGATGTAGATGCAAAACGTATTATTTTCTCTGGAGTCAGTTTCGGTGCTTACTGGGCTACAAAAATGGCAATTATTGAGAAAGATAGGTTGCTTGGATCTGTTGCTCAATCACCTCCAGTGCACGATAGTTTTCAAGCGAAATTTGTTGAAAAAAAGCTTAGTACTCCAGAATACTTATTTGATTATTTACCCGCTACGATTAACGTGTATGAGGGAGTTACTAACGTTGATCAACTCTTATCATTTGTTCCAAAAATGTCACTTAAAGATCAAAACTTATTAAGTCGACCAACTACAAAGATGCTAGTGTTGGCAGGTGTCAATGATACCCAGGTTTTACTCTCAGATATAAAGATGTTGATGGATTCTGGTGATGTACCGAAAGACTTTTGGATCAATCCTAAAGGTGGTCATTTAGGAAGAGAAGTCAGAGGGTGGACAGATGCCAATATTTTTTCCAAGGTTATTATTCCTTGGGAGTTAAGACTTTTGGAAGAGTCTGGTTGGAAAAGATAAGAAGTTAAATACTGTTGGCTAGTTGTAATGTTCGCAATGCGAGCAACACAACTGGCCGATCAATCATTTTTCCATCTAATTGAACTGCTGCACCGCCCGCTAATTTATCAGCCTCAACAACGCGTTTGGCATAAGCAATTTCATGTTCAGTTGGTGTAAAACATTCCGTAATTGTTTGCACTTGTTTAGGATGGATGCATAGTTTTGCACCAAATCCTAATCTCTTAGAACGTTGCGTATCTTTTATAAGCTTTTCAAGATTATGTATATCTGTAGTTACTCCATCAATTGGAGGGGTAATGCTTGCAAGGCGAGATGCAAGAGTAATGGCAAAACGAGTCGGTAATAATTCTGTTTCAGAGTCATCACAGCTAAGTCCAAGATCTGCTTGTGCATCGATATTTCCTAAAGCGAGACGGATGACTAAGGGGTGCTTTGCAATTTGTTTTACTTGGTCGATGCCTTCAGCTGATTCGATGATGGGAATGATGCCAGATAAATTTGTTAACTGATTGGATAATTGATTTAGTTGGTCTAAAGACTCTGCTTTTGGAACGACCAAATTAATTTCTTGATTTAATTCTTTAATAAATTGAATATCATCATTCGAAAAAATACTACCAATTGGATTGATACGAATGAGTATTTTTTGAAGATCTTCAGCTGCACAATTTTTTAGAAATTGTCCAATATATTCACGAGCCTGTACTTTTTGTTCTGGTGCGACTGCATCTTCTAAATCAATAATGATTGCTTTAGAGCCGCTATTAAGGGCTTTTGAGAAAAATTCTGGTCGGTGTCCTGGTGAAAAAAGGAATGTTTGTGCAAGTGCTAAATAAGAATTGGAAAGGTTCATTTAAATAGCCTTTGCTTCTTTTAAAGCATTGATTGCGGATTCGTCTAGACCAAGTTCTTTTAAGATGAGTTCTGAATGTTCTCCAACTGCAGGGATTGCGTCCATACGATAAGAATATTGGTTATTGACTCCAGGAGGAAGTAATGCGGGTACTTCTCCCACCGGGCTTTGAACTTTTGACCAGCGATCTCTACTCGATAGTTGCTCGTGCTTCCAAAGACCTTCCATATCATTCATTCTTGCATTAGCTATTTGAGCGTTCTCTAATAAAGCTGTAACTTCTTCAATGTTTAATTTAGCAAAACACTGATTAATGATTGATTCAAGTTCAGCTCTATTTTCATGCCTTTTGAAATTGAGTGAAAATTTATCTTCCTGGGCAAGACTTGGTTGTTGCAATACCTTGTCACAAAAAACTACCCATTCACGCTCATTTTGGAGTCCCAACATAATGGTGTTTCCGTCACCGACTGGAAAAGGGCCATAAGGGTAGATTGTTGCATGAGATGCTCCAGACCTTTGCGGAGGTTTAGCACCTTCAAAAGCATAGTACATTGGGAAACCCATCCACTCACCGAGGGCTTCGAGCATTGAGACATCAATGTGAGATCCCACTCCTGTTTTGCCACGCAAAATTAAAGCGGACAGAATATTTGTATAGGCGTACATTCCTGCTGCAATATCTGCAATTGAATTACCTGCTTTAGACGGAGTATCTTTTGTGCCTGTAACCGATAAAAATCCTGCTTCACTTTGGATTAAAAGATCGTAGGCTTTTTTGTCCCTGTAGGGACCATCGTTTCCATAACCAGAGATATCACAAACGATAAGTCGAGGATTAATGGATTTAAGCTTTTCCGAAGATAAACCCATGCGCTCAGTGGCACCCGGCGCAAGGTTTTGGACTAAAACATCCGCCTTGGATAAAAGTTGCAAGAGGATATCAAAAGCCTTTTCATTTTTTAAATCAAGGCAAAGACTTTCTTTTGAACGATTAGTCCAAGTAAAGTGTGATGACATTCCCTTTACGCGTTCATCGTAAGTTCTTGCAAAATCGCCAGTCACAGGCCTTTCGATTTTGATAACACGAGCTCCTAAATCAGCTAGTTGACGTGTACAGAAAGGAGCCGCAATAGCATGCTCCAAAGAGATAACGGTTATACCATCGAGCGGTCGAATCATTGCTTAAAAAGAGCGAGGTAAGTCTAGTAAATGTTCTGCAACGTAAGAAAGAATTAAGTTTGTAGAAATAGGAGCTACTTGATAGAGTCTTGTTTCTCTAAATTTTCTTTCAACATCGTATTCACAAGCAAAGCCAAATCCGCCATGTGTTTGAATACACATATTTGCTGCTTCCCAAGAAGCTTTAGCAGCGAGGTATTTTGTCATATTCGCTTCAGCACCACATGGAAGGTGTTGATCAAAAAGTTCGCACGCTCGAAAACGCATTAAATTCGCAGCTTCTGTTTCAATGTAAGCTTCAGCAATTGGAAACTGAACACCTTGATTCTTACCAATTGGACGATCGAACACTATACGCTCATTGGCATAATGACGTGCTTTATTAATAAACCAATAGGCATCTCCTAGGCACTCTGCGCCAATGAGAACACGCTCCGCGTTGAGTCCATCAAGAATGTATTTAAACCCTTGTCCTTCTTCACCAATTAAATTCTCAGCAGGTATTTCAAGATTGTCAAAAAATACCTCGTTTGTTTCATGGTTCACCATATTTAAAATTGGCGAAACAGTCATACCATGTCCGATGGCATCTTTAAGATTGACGATAAAAATTGACATCCCTTCAGACTTCTTCTTCACTTCACTTAAAGGAGTTGTTCTTGCGAGAAGGATCATTAGATCGGAGTGTTGAATACGTGAGATCCAAACTTTTTGACCATTAATAACGTAACGATCTCCTTTTTTTACAGCTGTAGTCTTCAACTTTGTAGTATCGGTACCCGTAGTTGGTTCTGTTACAGCCATAGATTGCAATCGGAGTTCACCGCTAGCAATTTTTGGAAGATAAAACTTTTTTTGTTCTTCAGAGCCATGGCGAAGTAAGGTGCCCATGTTGTACATCTGACCATGACATGCACCAGAATTACCACCTCCAAAATTAATTTCTTCCATAATCACGGAAGCTTCAGCTAGTCCTAAGCCAGAGCCCCCATATTCTGTAGGAATGAGAGCGGCTAACCAACCAGCTTCAGTGAGTGCATTTACAAAAGCTTCAGGATAGCCTCTTGCTTCATCTACTTTTTGCCAATAGTGTGAATCGAAATTTGAGCTTAGGTCACGGAGTGCTTCACGGATTTCTTGATACTGATCAGGAGTTGGAATGTTATGCATAGTTTTCTTATTCAGTTGCTAGGGTTGCAGTGGCTTTCATACTTGCAAAGCCTTCGTAATTTTTTGTCCAAAGAGAGATACTTCCGCCCTCTTGTGCTTTGCCATTGACTTCAAAGTGATGGATATCGAACAATGGTCGAATTGCTCTAAATTCATAGGTTTTTAGTCTACGGTTTGGTAAATTCTCATGCAGAAGTTCGATTAACAAAGTTGCAATCATCGGACCATGCACAATTAAGCCAGGATAAATCTCCACTTCGTTAACGTACTTACGATCGTAATGGATTCTGTGACCATTAAATGTTAAGGCGGAATATCTAAATAGAAGTACTTCACTTGGAATAATTTCCTTATTCCAATCCGGTTTGTCTTCAATGATGACTGGAGCTGCAGGCTTTTCACCTTCTGTTGGAACTGGGCGATAGACAATATCGTGTTCTTCAGAAATCGCTAAGCCACTTTCATTTGAAATCTCATGCTTAACGGTAACAAATATTAAATCACCTGAAGATCTTCCAGCCTTATGTTCAACAGAGGTAATGGTTGAGTGGCGAGTAATCTTTTCGCCGATTTTTAAGGCTTTATGCCAAGTTAAACGACTACCTGCCCACATTCTTCTTGGCAATGGAACTGGTGGTAAAAAGCCTCCACGCTTTGGATGTCCATCAGGACCAACTTCTGACAAAGGAGCATGCGGTAAAAAGTACAACCAATGCCAAAGCTCAGGGAGTACATCACCTTCTTTGTATTCCTGAGATTGATTAAATGTTGCAGCTAAGGCTTGTACTGGAAATAGCGTTGCAACATCATGCAAAGTTTCAGTTTTACCAATCCATGTTTTGAGATGATTGATTTCATCCGCAGTAATGTTTGAGCTTGTATTTGTCGAGTTTGTCATAATTGATTAAATCAGTAGATGCAGTTAGATAACAGCTTATTCACCTTTAAAATCCGGCTGTCTTTTTTCAGCAAATGCTTTACGACCTTCTTCGTAATCTTTACTAACAAAGCAAGCATTAATTTGGGCATTGATGCTCTCAATATGCGTTTTATCATCTAGAATAATACTGCGCATTGCACGCTTTGCTGCTTGAACTGTGAGTGGAGCATTCGTTGCAATTTGTTCTGCTAATTTCTGGCAATAATCAAAAACGTTATCTTGCACAGAATTAATAATACCCATTTTTTCAGCTTGTTGCGCTGCATATACATTTGCTGAGAAGAATGCTTCTGAAGTGAAAATTGGACCTAAATTAGCAAGGAACTGCTGCATATTGCGATAACCATAGCCAAGACCAAGTCTAGCTGCAGGCATTCTGAATCTAGATTCAGGACTTGCATAACGCATATCACAGGATAAAGCTAGGCCAAGACCACCACCATAGCAAATACCGCTAATTGCAGCGATGACTGGAACACGACAATCAGAAATCGCTAATTGAGCTTCTTCAACAGCTACGTTATAACGATCTGATGCTTCTCTTGAGCCACGCTGTGTTTCAAATTCAGTGATATTTGCACCGGATACAAAAGCTTTTTCACCGTTACCACGCATGATACAAACCCTGATTTGATGATCAGCATTGATATCATCTATAGCCTTTTTAATATCAATCCACATAGAAAGGCTTACAGCATTATATTTTTCAGGATCACATACTTCGATGTATGCAATGTGTTGGTTTTTTGAGTAATTAATAACGCCCATGAGAGTTTGTCCTTTTTGTTAATTTTTAATTTAATTCAAATTTCATCTATTTTAAAGCTTACTTAGAGAACGCATTATTTTTGATTTAAATAGCAATTTCCATTGAATAATTGCTTTTCAACATTATTAGCAAACTTTAACAATAGCTTTTCATGAAACGGTTTTGCAATGACTTGGACACTTACTGGTCTGCCATAAGAATCTTCACCGATTGGAAAGCTGATAGAAGGTAATCCTAATAAATTGATAAATCCCATAAACTGGAACAAGGCCAAGTATTTTTCCCTAGAAAAATTAGGATGCCCAATTTCTACCTCTGTCCAAAGAGGAATAGAGCTTCCCACGCAGGGTAAAACGATTAAATCTGTATTACTAAAGTAATCAGCTAAAAACTTCCCCAGCCTAGTTGTTTGTTGAGTAATAACATCTTGATATTGCTCTGTAGAAATTCGTCTTGCCAGTTTTCCGACTGCTTTAAGACCCATTGGGCATTCATCTGCATTTATTTGAGCCTGATATTGCTCATAAATTTCATAAGCCATGACAATATCTGCTGCATTTTTTAGTTCTTCGAATTCAGCAATATCGATAGCTTGAGAGATATTAAGTTGACTTAAAAATTGCTCAATTGGAGTTTTTACTTCAGGACTGATTAATTCTTGGGGAAGCCAATAGGAAACTTTTTCATTAGCATTGTCTTTCACATTAACCAGTTGATATTGGCTGACAATATCTAATATGCAATCAATATCCTCGGCATACCGACCTAATAGGCCAACAGTATCTAGTGTTTTAGCTAAGGGACATACTCCCTCAAGGCTAATTAAGTCTCTGGTAGTTTTAAGGCCTGTAATACCGCAGGTAGCGGAAGGAATTCTTACTGAGCCACTTGTATCTGTTCCAAGAGAAACATAAGTCATGTGCGATGCAACTGCTACAGCACTTCCACTTGAAGATCCGCCCACTGCTAAAGCAGCATCGATAGGGTTGATACATCTAGGAAAATTTGGATTTTGTGATGTGGCTCCACAAGCATATGGAGCCATAGCGAGTGCCCCCATGTTTTGAATACCGGCACTTTCTAATTGTTTTAAGACTTTTGCATTTTGGGCGGTTTTATCAAATAGGCCGTAGGTGTTTCCAAAACCTGCTTGTCTATGTGGGGTAGAGAAAATATCTTTATGAATAAGGCAGGTGCCTGCAAATGGGCCTTTAGGCTTATCGTTTTGATCAAATTGTTTAATAATGCAATGTAGTGATTGATCTAACTCAAGTTGATTAAATTGCCTTTGTATGGCTTCTTGAGGGCTAATTTTCTCTGTTTTTAAAAGAGAAATTAAGCTCGTCAATCGATCAGGAAGAAAGTTGTTATCACCCATTAAGTGCCATGAATTTAGTGTTAAGATTATTCATAATAAATTAAATACAAATATTTGGAGACAATTAAGTGGACGTCAAAGAACAGTCTTTACTTCATCCCTGGAAAGATGAAATATTTAGTCTTTTTAAATCCTCAGGAATAAGACAAGTCGCATATGTTCCTGATGCGGGTCATGCTCAAGTGATTCGTCAAATTCATGCTGACTCTGAAATGCGTGGCATACCCGTTACGACTGAAGAAGAGGGTGTTGCAGCAGTCTGTGGCGCATGGTTAGGCGGAGATAAAGCTGCCTTATTGATGCAGAGTAGTGGAGTAGGAAACTGCGTCAATATGTTTTCAGTCATTAATAATTGTAGGTTTCCATTTTTCACTCTAGTTACGATGAGAGGTGAGTGGGCTGAATTTAATCAGTGGCAAACTCCAATGGGCAGGGCTACCCAAGAAGCCTTTGAAATGATGGGTATTAATGTTCTACGTGCTGATCGTCCAGAATCTGTCGCCGATGTAGTCGGTGCTGGATTAGATGCGGCATTTCTTGGGGGTGATGCAGTAGCCGTATTACTATCGCAAAGTTTAATTGGCCGCAAAAAGTGGGATGTCAAATGAATATTGTCAGAAAACAGCAGGGTACGATAGATCGTCGTGAGTTTGTAAAAAATCTAATTGAGGCATGTCCAGATGCGCTAGTTATTACTGGTCTTGGATCACCCTCATATGATGTTTTTGCAGCAGGGGATAGAGATCAGAACTTTTACCTTTGGGGCGCTATGGGTGGTGCCGCAGCCATGGCATTGGGATTGGCGATTGCACAACCCAATAAGTCTGTTCTTGTTATTACTGGTGATGGTGAGCAATTAATGGGCATGGGCAGTTTGGCGAGCATTGGTGCGCAAAAGCCTAAGAATTTAACTATCGTTACTTTAGATAATGGACATTATGCAGAAACTGGAATGCAAATGAGCCACACATCTCTTGGAACAGATCTTTCTGCCGTGGCCTTAGCTTGTAATTTAGATTGGGCATTAACCATTACTGATCCATCTGACTTAAATAAGATAGCGCTTCATGTTAATCAAAGAAATAGTTGTGGTTTAGCAAACGTTTTGATACAAGCTCATGAATACCCTAAAGCATTACCGCCAAGGGATGGGGTATATATTAAAAATCGTTTTAGAAACGCTTTAGGTTTCGAGCCTTTTTAATTTTTAGTGAGCAGTGTAACCACCATCGATCAGAAGGTCAGAACCTGACATAAATTTCGATGCATCACTTGCAAGGTAAACTGCTGCCATAGCGATTTCATCAGGTTGACCAAGTCTACCAACTAAATGAAGTGGAGCGAGTTCCTTACGGGCATTTTCAAAAGTACCAAAACGCAATAACATGCGCTCAGTCTCAATTGCTCCTGGAGATAAGGTATTTGTACGGATACCTTCAGCAGAATGATCAACAGCCATTGCCCTAGCTAAATTTAATAAACCGCCTTTAACAGCGCAATAGACTGCGCGAGAAGAAGTGCCTACTCTGCCAAGTTGTGAAGCAATATGAATAATAGAACCACCATTATTCTGGCGCATATGCGGTATGGAATGTTTGCTCATTAAATAAGCACCTGTTAGGTTTACAGAAATGACTTTATTCCATTCTGCTAATTCATAGTCAGCAACTGTTCCACTTGGATCTTTGTAAGCAGCACCATTCAGTAAAACATGCAGTCCTGAATTGAAATGTTTAACAAGTTGGTCAACTCCTTGCTGAACAGAATTTTCACAGCTCACATCCACTAAAAGTCCTATCGCTTTACCGCCAGCAGCGTTGATTTCAGTAGCAGTTTTTTGTGCATTTTCAAGTTGCAAATCGAAGCATCCCACTTTTGCGCCTGCAGCTGCAAAAGCTAAAGCAATTGCTTTACCAATTCCTTGACCAGCACCCGTTACGATTGCAACTTTATTATCTAGTGAATAGTTATTTAAATATGGATGCATGCTCAATTCCTTTGAGTAGATTAATTGCCTAGGTACGCCTCTTTTATTTTGGGGTCATTAATGAGATCTTTGCAATCGCCGCTCATTAAAATTTGACCCGTTTGTAAGACATAAGCACGCGATGCTGTCGATAATGCATAGCGGGCATTTTGCTCTACAAGAAGAACACTGGTCCCCTCGGCATTTATTTGCTGAATTGTTTTAAAAATATCTTGAACAATAATAGGTGCAAGTCCAAGAGATGGTTCATCCATGCAAAGCAGTCGCGGTTCTGACATTAAAGCTCTGCCGATCACTAACATTTGTTGCTCGCCTCCAGATAAAGTTCCAGCATTTTGCTTTGCACGAACTTTAAGTTTTGGAAACATGGTTACCATTTTCTCAATTAAGGAATTAAATTTTGCACGGTTGTTACGAAATTTATAGCCACCCATTTCTAAGTTTTCCATAACTGTTAAGTATGGAAAAACATGTCTACCTTCTGGTACGAGAGCGATTCCTAATTGATTTCTTTCAAAAGATGGCATTCTTGTAATATCTTGTCCATCGAAAGTAATTTTTCCTGAGCGAGGATACATAGCTCCTGCAATTGCTCTCATGGTGGTGGATTTTCCAGCACCATTGGAACCAATTAAAGTAACTATTTCTCCTTCATTTACATAAAAACTAATTTGTTTACAGGCAGCAACATCGCCATAAGCAATTTCTAAATTATCTGCTTCAATTAGCTTATTCATGAGCTACCTCGATTTCTGCGCCAAGGTATGCGGCGATCACTTTTGGATTTGACTGAATTTCAGAAGGCTTACCGTCAAAGAGATATTCCCCATGATCCATCACAAAGATTTGGTCAGCCACGTTCATGACAAGTTTCATATTATGTTCAACCACAACAATCGTAATCCCTTTATTTTTAAGACTAATTAGTCGATCCATTAAGAATTGAACTTCAGTATCGTTAAGACCTGCTGCAGGTTCATCCAACATAAATAGCTTTGGACGAGTTGCTAAAGCACGTGCTATTTCGAGGAGTCGTTGTTGACCGTAGGCGAGTGAGCCGGCTCTGTCATAAGCGCGATGTTCAAGACCAACAAATTTAAGTAAGTCAAGAGCTTCTTGTTGGCAATCAAGACGGTCTTTCTTAAATGCTTTACCTGGGATGATGTATTCCCAAAGAGGGATGTGATGATGAATGTGAAATCCAGCAATGACATTATCTAAGACGGAAAGTTGTTTAAACAATCTAATTTTTTGAAAGGTTCTTGCAACACCAAGATGAACTCTTTGATGAAGACTGAGAGAAGTTACATCCTTTCCTTCAAATTGAATACTGCCATGTGTTGGAAAGTAAGTACCTGATAAAAGATTTAATGTAGTTGATTTACCTGCACCATTAGGACCGATGATTGCTTGAATCGTATTTTTAGGTATTTGCAAATCAATACCGTCAACCGCTTTCACACCACCGAAGTATTTGCACAGGCCTTTAACTTCTAGAATATTATTCGACATAATTAGTTACTTGAAGATGTAGTGGATGTTTTTTTACTGATTAATGATTTGAAGCCCTGAACGATTCCGCCGGGCATAAATAAAATCACTAAGGTTAAGGTTATGCCATATACCAAAAGTCTTGCATCGCCGATATCTCTTAGAACCTCTGGGAGTAATGTAAGAACTATAGCTCCAATCACTGGGCCAATCATTGTTCCCATTCCTCCGACGATGACCATTGCAAGATAAGTAAATGATTCGACCACAGCAAATGAATCTGGAACGAGTGTTCCAACAAAGCTTGGATAGAAAGAACCAGCCAAACCAGCAATAGCAGCACCAACACCAAAAGAAAATATTTTCCACAGCTTTGTATTGATACCTAGTGAGGCTGCAGAGACTTCATCTTCCCTAACGGCTCGCAGGGTTTCACCAATTGGTGATCGTAAGATATTGTCCAAGAAAATGTAGACCAATACTGCAAAGATAGACACTAAATAAAATAAATTAACTTGATCATTAAATTTAATCAGTTTGCCAAATATGGTCATTGCAGGAGGAGGAGCGATTCCATAAATTCCGAGAGGCCCGGATGTCATGCTATCCCAATTTAATAAAATTTGATGCAGTATCACTGCAAAGGCCATGGAGGCGATAGCGAGATAATGTCCTTTGAGGCGGGTTGCAAAAAATGCCAGCAAAATTCCAATTACACCTGCCATCATTGAACTTGCAACCATTGCTATCCAAAAATTAAAACCGGCTTTTTGGATTAGTAATGTTGTGGCATAAGCGCCTACGCCAAAAAATCCTGAATGACCAAGGTGTAATTGACCTGTATAACCCAAGATTAGATTCAGGGACATCGCCAACATAATATTTAAAACAATGGAGATAAGGATACTTTTCCAATAAGCTGAGCCTCCTACAAGCATAGGTATTACTGCAATTGCAGCAAAGACTAAAGCGAACCATACCCAGCGAGGAAAAGATGATTTTTGGGATGCTTGATTAGACATTTTCTTCTTTCTTTTCAGCGATTAGCCCAGTTGGACGAACTAAAAGCATGACTAACAATAATCCAAATACTACTAGGTCAATAACTCCAGATCCGAGGTATTGGGTTGTAAATGCCTCAATTAAGCCAACAAGTAGCCCTGCAATAATCGTGCCTTCCATATTGCCAAAGCCTCCAATAATAACGATGGCAAATGCCTTAACAACAACAGATGCACCAGCAAAAGGTGTTAACACTAGTATTGGTCCTAACATCGCACCAGCCATACCTGCCATAGCAGAAGCGATGACGATGGTTAACATAATTAAAAATGCTTGATTAATACCCATGAGACCAGCTGTTTCACGGTCTTGTGAAATAGCACGCAGAGCTTTACCAGTAAAGGTAAATTTCATGAATGCGTATAAGGCTGCAATAGCTGCTGAAGCAACCAATACAACTAAAAGGCTTTGTTCGGTAAAGAAAATTTTTCCGATACGAATTGCATCTGCATAAGGGGTATCGTACTGATATGGCACTGGTCCGAAGAATAATAAAGAGCCATTTTCCAAAAGAATTGAAGCACCAATCGTTGCGATTAAGGGCCTTAGTTCGTCACCTCTATCTCGAAGTGGCGCAAAAATAGTAAGGTTGATGATGTAGCCTAAAACGCCGCCTGCTAAAAAAGCCACTAAGATGCTGATGAGGTATCCACCACCCATCCATTTAACAAAAAAGTAAGAAGCGAAAGCTCCGAGTGTCACAAAATCAGCATGTGCAAAATTAATCTGATTCATGACTCCATAAATTAATGTTAGTCCAAGGGCGACCATCACATATAGACAGCCCATCACAATTCCGTTAATGGACTGTTGAATGATTAAACTCGCAATATCAACCATAAACCCTCTATTTAGTTTGTCTCAAATATAGAATAGCCTAGTAGCAAAAGCTTTCTAGGCTATTTTTTAGAAAATCTACATCCACTCAATTACCAGTTGAGAGTTTTCCAGCTGAGGTCTGGTTGGGTTTCTACGAAGTGAATAACAGACATATTTTGGTTTTGGCCATCTTCACCAAAAGTAATTTTTCCTGTTGTAACTTCTACATCCTTCATCTTTAGCATCTCACTGCGGATAGATTCAGAGTCTTTTGCACCTTTACGAACAGCTTCGGCAATAATCATGATGGTGTCATATGCGTGGGCATTAATGTGTGTAGGAACTTTATCTGCACCGTATTTCGCTTTATAAGCTTTTACAAAGTTTTGGACCATTGGACGTGTTTCATTAGGGTCAAATTGAACAATTCTTGTGTAACCAAGTGCAGATTTACCTGCTTTTTGATCAAAGCCCCAAGGTAACCAAATAGTACCGATTTGAACTGCTTTTCCGCCACCACCCTTAACAACGCCTGCTTGTGCTAATGCTTGAGCAATCTTAACTGTTTGTCCTTCGAGGGCTGAGGTTAAGATTACATCTACTGGACCTAAAGATGCGATACGAGTAGCAATCGAAGTAAAGTCATTCACGTCTCTACCAAAATCGATTCTTGAAACAACTTTACCACCTAATAAAGTGAATGTTTTCTCGAATGAGTCAGAAATATCGATACCAGCGTTCGTTTTCTCATAGAGTAGAACAGCAGTTTTAGCATTCATTTTACGGATTGCATTTACCGCAAAACTATCTGTTTGCTGACGTGCATTTGGGAAAATTCTGAAAGCATATTTATAACCAGACCCTGTTAACTTCATTGTTGCGGAACCAGCATTTAAAAGGGGAACTTTAGCTTCTTCAAGAATTGGTGCAACAGCTAGGGTTGCATCAGAACATTCTTCACCAACAACAATGTGTGGTTTGAAGTTCTCTAAAGTCTTTTTAACCACATTGGTAGCCGCAAGAGGTGAACATTGTGAATCTTGATAATCAACTACAAACTTGTAGCCATTAACACCAGTCTTATTAAGTTGTTCAATTGCTAAGTCAGTACCTTCGCGACCCATTACGCCGAAATAAGAGCCAGGACCAGAAATTGGATACAAAAGCCCAATACGAATTACTTTTTCTTGTGATTGAGCAACTTGAGTAAAACCCATCAATCCAACAGCAATGAAGGGTAATAACCTACACAAACTTTTTAAATTCTTCTGCATAACTTCTCCAAATTTACGTTTTGTAATTACAATTAATCTAATGACTACTTTATTTGATTTAATATTTGTAGACAAGCATTATTTTTGATTCTAATAAATTACATAATAAAGATAATATAAATGACTTTGTTGGTTACTGGAGGCAATGGTTTCATAGGGTTAAACCTCATAGAACTTTGTTCGTCTGTCAAACAGCCATGCGTATTGATGTCTGATACCCCCCCTAGCAGTAGTGTTTTAGGCAGTTTGAAAAATCGCATTCCCAACTTTAACTGGGTTCAGGGTGATGTTCGAAACGGTGAGGATTTGAATGAGATTTGTCGCCGATTTGAGATTAAAAAAATTGTGAATGCAGCTGCCATAACCGCTGAATTGCCACGCGAGATTGTTGATACTAGAAAAATCTTTGAGGTTAATTTGCTTGGAGCGGTTGAGGTATTCGAATGTGCCCTTCGTAACAAGATAGATCAAGTGATTCAACTTAGTTCGGGATCGATTTTTGGACATTTAGGATTACACGATTCAACAATCGATGAATTGACTAGTCCAGTTCTGCCAGAGACTATTTATGGAATTAGTAAGTTAGCTGCTGAGAGAACAGCTTTGCGCTATCGTAAAACTAGAAACTTAAACCTGACGGTGGTTCGTTTAGGCCTTGTCTACGGACAATGGGAACATGACACTGGCGTGAGAGATACGCTAAGTTTGCCATTACAACTTTATTGGTTTGCCAAAGAGGGCAGACATGCCATTGTTTATGATCAAATTGGAACTGATTATATTTATTCAAAAGATGTAGCTAAAGGCATAATCCAAATTCTAGAAAAAGGAAGTTCACCAGAAGGTTTATATCAATTATCTAGTGGACAAGTATGGTCATTGGAACAATGGTTAGATTCATTAAAGAATTGTTTCCCCAATTTTTCTTATGAGATCAGTTCTGATAGAAGTTGCTGTAATGTAGGTCTTGTAGGTCCATTATTAAGATCTCCAATGAAAACGGCACGTATACAAAGGGACTTTGGATTTCTACCTGAGTTTAATCAAGGATTAGCATTTGCAGATTTTATGAAGCACTATGAAGGAGAGTTATGAGCGCATTATCAAGATTCCGGATATTAGATTTAACTAGGGCTAGAGCTGGCCCTACTTCCACGAAGCAATTTGCTGATTTTGGCGCAGACGTGATTAAAGTTGAGCAACCAGCATCAGGAGGTGAGAGAAATCAATTGAGTGGTGATCGTCATAGTTTTGATATGCAAAACTTACATCGTAATTCTCGATCAATAACGCTAGATTTGAAAAATCCTAAAGCTAAAGAAATATTCTATCGACTTGTTAAGACTGCAGACATCGTTGTTGAAAATTTCAGACCTGACGTTAAATTTAGGTTAGGGATTGATTACGAAACCTTAAAGGCTATTAATCCTAGAATTATTTTGGCATCAATCTCTGGATTTGGTCAGGATGGACCGTATGTAGCAAGACCCATGTTTGATCAGATATCTCAGGGTATGAGTGGCATTATGTCCGTGACTGGTAAGCCAGGCGGCGGACCAATGAGAGCTGGGGTTGCTATAACTGATATTACAGCTGGTTATATTGCAGCGTGTGGCATGTTAACTGCATTATTAGAGAGAGAAGTTTCCGGTCAAGGACAGTGGGTACAGAGCTCTTTAATTCAAGCTGGTGTAGCTATGATGGATTTTCAGGCGGCTAAATATCTTCAAAAGGGTGAGATACCAACACAAGTTGGGAATGACCATCCAACGAGTATGCCAACATCATGCTATGAATGTACAGATGGATACATAAATGTAGCGGCTACAGGACAAGTAATGTGGCTAAATCTATGTGATGCTGTTGGCAAACCAGAATTAAAAGAAGATCCGCGATTTATTACTGAGCCACTTCGTGTGAAACACAGAGATGATTTGAATAATATTCTGATTCAAATTTTTAAGACAAAGGAAAAAGCGTATTGGGTGCAACTGTTGAATAATGTTGGTGTTCCTACTGGCCCTATATACGATATGTCTGAAGTATTTAGTGATCCACAAGTTATTTCGCAAAATATGGTGGCTGAAGTTGAGCATCCAAAATTAGGTAATTTGAAATTAGTAAATCAGGCTTTGAAGTTAAATAGAACGCCTGCTGAGGTTAAAACTGCTACTCCAGAGTTAGGGGAGCATACTGAAAGTTTACTTAATGAATTGGGTTATTCAAAAGAAGAGATTTTAGAATTTGTTAATGAAAAAGTTGTTTAAATAGGGAGATTAAGATGCCGTACGCAAAAGCTGATGATGGAGTAAATTTATATTACGAAGAAGTTGGTTCTGGACAAACACTCATATTTGTTCATGAGTTTGCTGGAGACTATCGTAGTTGGGAATATCAAATGCGATATTTCGCTAGGTATTTTAGATGCGTAACTTATTCAGCAAGAGGATATTTACCCTCTGATGTTCCTGAAGATCCAAAGCACTATTCTCAAGAACGTGCAGTTAAAGACATCATTTCAATCATGGATCATTTAGGTGTAGATAAGGCACATATTTGTGGATTATCCATGGGTGGATTTGCATCACTTCACATGGGGATTTCTTATTCAGATCGAGTACATTCTTTAGTTATTGCTGGTTGTGGTTATGGTGCAGAGCCTGCTAAGAAAGAAAGTTTCCAAGCGGAAGTTGAAGCCGCAGCACAACTGTTTGACGATGTAGGTCCTATAGAAGGCGCTAAAAAATATACTATTGGACCAACAAGAGTTCAATATCAGAACAAAGATCCAAGAGGCTTTGCAGAATTTGCTGCTCAGATGGCAGAGCATCCTGCTATTGGTTCTGCAAACACATTACGTGGTGTACAAAAAATGCGCCCATCATTATGGGAACTAGTTGATGGTATGAAAACAATCACTGTTCCAACGCTTATTATTACTGGGGATGAAGATGACCCATGTTTGGAGCCAGCGCTTTTAATGAAACGAATGATTCCTAGTGCTGGATTAGTCGTTTTCTCAAAAGCAGGTCACACTAACAACATTGAAGATCCAGATACTTTCAATCGTCACCTTACTGAATTTTATTTCACAGTTTTAGCTGGTAGATGGACGCTGAGAGATAGCAGATCTCTAGCAACTGGAATATTAGGTTTTAAAAAATAGATGTATTGAAAAGAAGTAGGTCAAGTTCAACTTGACCTACTTCTTAATTAGCATCAAGAGAAAGCTTCTGATCTTTCACGACTTTTTGATAAGTTTCTAATTCTGCTTTTATTTGTGCCGCGAATTCCTCTGGTGAATTTGCAATCACAATGGAACCAGTGTCTTCGATCCGTTTTTTAACAGCAGCAATTTCAACTGCTTGTTTTAAAGCAGCATTAATTTTGTTCACAATATCTTTTGATAGTCCTTTAGGACCAACAATTCCATAATAGGCCATTCTATTTACAGGGTCGGCACCCACTTCATGAAAAGTTGGTGTATTAGGTAGAGCACTAATTCTATTAGGAGCAGCTACAACAATTGGTACTAAACGATTATCTAAAACAAATGGTAATGCGGATGGCATATTGTCAAATATCACTGGTACTTGACCAGCCACAACATCGTTTAAAGCAGGTCCGGCACCTTTATATGGGATATGGGTAATGGAAACTTTTGCAATACTTTTAAATAGCTCCATTTGTAGATGTCCAATTCCACCTGTACCTGAAGATGCGTAAGAGTATTTTGTTGGATTTTTCTTAAGTTCAGCAACGAAGCCTTTGTAATCTTTTGCAGGGAAAGATGGGTGGACAGCAATAATATTTGGTGTAGCAGCAATATTTGTAATTGGACTAAAGTCTGTTATTGGGTTGTACGGAGTCTTCGGGTTAATTGCAGGATTTGCTGCTGTAGTTGAAACTGTACCAATACCAAGGGTATAGCCATCAGGATTTGCTCTAGCGACTTCGTTTGCACCAACGACTCCACCACCACCTGGTCGATTGACAACTAATACAGGCTGGCCAAGAATTTTTGTTAAAGGTTCTGATACCACGCGAGCAACGATATCTGTTGTTCCACCTGGCGCAAATGGAACTAATAATTGAATAGGTTTATTGGGATAGTCATCAGCTAAAACATGATTGGAAAAAAGAGATATCAATAAAACAGTTAGAAAACGAAATTTCATATGAGCATTCCTTGTGAAATTAATTACTTAAATTGATTGCTGATTTTTGTATTACATTACCCCATTTATTGGATTCTTGTCTAAGAAATTGCTTAAATTCTTTAGGGCTAGATCCAACAACTTCAAATCCTTGAGACTCGATGGAGTTTTTTGTATTACCTTCCAAGACTATTTGCCGGACAGTTTTTTGGATGTCCTCCAAAATATTTTCGGGTGTACCAGCTGGTGCAACTAATCCTGTCCAACCCTCAATCAAAATATCAGGTTGACCAAGTTCCATCATAGTTGGGACATTAGGAAATTGGCTTAACCTTTTTTTACTGGGTATGGCGAGCAATTGAAGTTTGCCTGCTTTGATTTGATTAATGGCCGAGGCAAGTGGCACGAACATCAAATCTGTTTGACCACCCATCACATCAACCAAGGCCGCAGAGTCGCCTTTGTTTGGAATGTGATTCATTTTAATGCCAGCTTTTATAGAAAAAAGTTCAGCAGCCAAGTGCTGTAAATTACCAACGCCAGCCGAACTGTAGTTTATTTCACCTGGATGTTTTTTGGCATAGGCGATAAGTTCATCTACTGATTGGTATGGTCTCTGAGGGTTACTTACTAAAGAAAAAATGATAGAAGAAATTTGGCTAATAGGTGCCAAATCTTCGAGGGGTTTGAAAGGCATATTTTTATATACATATGGATTGATCACCATAACACTTGGAACTACCAATCCTAAGGTATAGCCATCTGGAGCAGACTTAGCAACGATGTCCATTCCTAAATTACCATTTGCGCCAGGTTTGTTTTCTACAACAACAGATGTTTTCCAAACTTCAGATAACTTACTAGCAAGTGTACGAGCTACTACGTCAGGCGAAGCGCCTGGAGCTTGGGCTACGATAATTTTTACAGTGCGGTTAGGATAAGACTGAGCTTGACTTATGTTAGTGAAGAATAAACTCAGCAGGATGAAAGAGATTGAAACGATATTTTTTAGGAGGTACATATCTTTTTCTCGAAAGCTTACTAATTACAAATACGATTATTTTTTTAGAACAACATCCTTATTGACTAGACGAAGTTCCAAACCTTTTACAAAACGATCAACTTGCTCAAATGCTTCACCAAAATACAATTCAAAAGTTGCATGATCAGCCCAACCCAAATGAGGTAAGCATGTGACATTATCCATTTTTAATAATGGATGATCTCCATTCAGAATGGGTTCGTTTTCATACACATCAACTGCGGCATAACCAGGTTTGCCCAGTAAAAGAGCTTTTTCTAGTGCACCACTTTCAATCAGTTCGGCCCTTGCAGTATTAATTAAAAGTGAACTTGATTTCATCATCATCAAATCCTCGAACTTAACGATGCCGAAGGTGTCTTTGTTGTATCTTAGGTGAAGGCTAATGACATCTGATGATTTAAAAAACGCTTCTCTAGAATCAGCAAATGTATAACCTAGTGAAAGAGCTTTATTTTTAGAGCCATCTCTTCCCCAAATTAGAATATTCATACCAATTGCTTGAGCTGCTTTAGCTACTATTTCGCCGATTTCTCCAAGGCCGTAAATACCTAATGTAGACCCTTGAAGTCTATGCGAAAGAGTTATTGGGAAAAGACCAGCTTTCATACGGGCAGCTTCTAGAACAACATTTCTTCTTGCGGCAAGCATGAGAGCAAGAGTACATTCTGCTGGAGCTTGATGAGACGAAGCAACCCCGTGAGTCACTGCAACACCATATCGAGTACAAGCTTCATAGTCGATATATTTGCTATTTCTACCAACAAGAGCAACCAATTTTAGTTTTGGCAACGCTTTCAGAAGTTCTTCATCTATCGTGACTCTTTCTCTTACAACTACGATAACATCAGCTTCTTTGAAACGTTCAATTAACTCAGATTTAACTTTAGTGGGTTCAACGTAAAGGGTGGTTTGATGATCTTTCAGGATAGAGAAACATTGCAGATCTTTTACGCAATTTTGGTAATCGTCAGCAATCACAACATGCATTTTTTATCTCCGATATTGATAAGGACTTTGGATTAGTCCTTTAACTGTAATAATTTGAGTTTAAACCAATACATCGACTTTACCCTTCACGAGAATAAATTTTCTAGGGCAGCTCTTGAAATTTAGTCCCTAACCCATAGGTATAGGGCATTAACCATAAATTAATACTTTTCATTGATATTTAGAGGAAAAAAATGACAACGGTAGAAAAGCAAACCCTTGATTTTCAAGCAGAAATTAAACAATTACTGCATTTGATGATTCACTCTTTGTACTCTAACAAAGAGATATTTTTGAGAGAATTAATTTCTAATGCATCGGATGCTTCTGACAAATTAAGATTTGAAGCTATCAATCAGCCCAATTTATATGAAGGCGATGCAGAACTAAAAATTAAGGTTAGCTTCGATAAATCGGCAAGAACCATCAGTATTTCTGATAACGGTATTGGTATGAGCCGAGATGAGGTAATTTCAAATTTAGGAACCATTGCAAGATCTGGTACTAAAGAATTCTTTTCTAAACTTTCTGGGGATCAGCAAAAAGATGCATCCCTCATTGGACAATTTGGTGTAGGTTTTTACTCTGGGTTCATCGTCGCTGACAAAATTACTGTTGAAACAAGACGAGCTGGTCTAGAACCTTCTTCTGGAGTTCGTTGGGAATCTGCTGGAGCAGGCGATTTCACGATTGAGGCAATTGATAAATCCGATAGAGGCACCAACATCATATTGCACTTGAAAGAGGGCGAAGATGAGTTTTTATCCTCATGGAAACTCAAATCAGTAATTCAAAAATATTCTGACCATATATCCATTCCAATTCAAATGTTCAAAGAAGAGTGGAGTGATGATAAAAAAGAAATGGAAATTACTTCAGAGCTTGAGAATATTAATGAAGCCAGTGCATTGTGGACAAGGAGTAAATCTGACATCACTCCAGAGCAATACCACGAGTTTTATAAGAGTATTTCAAGAGATATGGACGATCCATTAATTTACTCTCACAATAGAGTGGAAGGAAGAAGTGAGTTTACCCAATTACTTTTCTTACCTAAAAAGGCTCCATTTGATTTATGGGATCGTACTAAGCGAAGTGGTATCAAGTTATACGTTAAGAGAGTTTTCATTATGGAAGATTCTGAACAGTTGATACCTACATATCTAAGATTTGTTTCAGGCGTGATTGATTCTGCCGACTTACCTCTTAATGTTTCACGAGAAATCCTACAAGAGTCTCGCGATGTAAAGTTCATTCGTGAGAGCTCTACTAAGCGAGTGATTGCAATGTTGGAGGAGCTTGCTAATCATGAGGATGAGGCAAAACGCGCAGATTATCAGGTCTTTTGGAATGAGTTTGGACAAGTATTAAAAGAAGGTGTTGGTGAAGATTCCGCCAACATGGAGCGTTTATCTAAACTTTTGAGATTTGCAAGTACTCACAATGATTCTGATATACAAAATGTATCACTCGCGGATTATGTTGGACGTATGAAGGAAGGTCAGGACAAAATATATTACGTCACAGCCGAAACTTATCTTGCTGCAAAAAATAGCCCACACCTTGAAATTTTCAAGAAAAAAGGAATTGAGGTCTTGTTATTAACTGACCGAGTTGATGAGTGGATGTTGTCTTTTCTTTCTGAATTTAATGAAAAATCACTCGTGTCTGTTGCCAAGGGTGGCCTTGATTTGGGCTCATTAGAAGACGAAAAAGAAAAAGAAGAGCAACAGCAAGTTGAAAAGCAATTCGCTGATTTGATCGAGAAAATGAAGGTAACCTTGGGTGATAAAGCTAAAGATGTTCGAGTAACCTTCCGCTTAACAGATTCACCCTCTTGCTTAGTCGCTGATGAAAATGAGCTATCTGGTAATTTAATGCGTATGTTAAAAGCTGCTGGACAAGCCGCTCCAGAAACCAAGCCTATTTTGGAGATTAATCCACATCATCCAATAGTTCAAAAACTTGAGCTTAATGAAGCTCATTTTGATGATTGGACACATCTCATTTTTGATCAGGCACTTTTGGCAGAAGGTGGACATGTTACTGATCCAGCGTCATTTGTCCGTCGCATGAATCTTTTATTACTGAAATAAAAAGTATTGCCAAATTGATTGGTCAAGCGTTTAATCTAGGAGTGAAAACTCACTCCTAGATGATGAAAAAACTAATCATTTACTCCTTACTAATTGTTCAGCTCACTGGGTTAGCGGCGAGGGCTCAAACTCAAGCTGAAAATTCAACAACACTCGCACAAAACACTGAAGAAATTTACGATGTGTATCGGCTTGGTGCTTTAAATGCAGCAATGAAAAGTTGTTTTATTTTCTACAAGTCACAAGTTTATTTCAATATAAATCAAGAAACTTCAAAATTAATCAATACCTTAAGTAATATTGATAGAAATCAAGCTATGGGCGCATATCAAAACGTATTAGCAACAAGTGTTTTTGAAGGTAAATCTTTAACATCTGCTTACTGCGAGCGTATTATCAATAGTAATTGGATTGGCTATTTAGAAAGAAGCGCAACCCTAGAATAATCAGAGATAATTTTTAAATGAGGAACCCAGAATGACTCAATTTTTTAGATCAATCTGTATCACTTTGTTGATTGGTTTGTTAACCGCATGTGCAAATGAGCCTCTACCCTCTATAAGTTCTGATGCGAAGCTTCGTATGGGTTTATACAAAGGATCTCCCACATCCATTTTGCCTGGTAAAACATTTGATGATTCGAAAGGTGTAGGCTTTGAGATTGGTAAAGCGTTAGCAGAGTATTTCAATGTTTCCTATTCGCCGATTATTTTTGAAAAAAATGCAGATGTTTTGAATGCTGCAAAACAAGGTAGAGTTGATGTTGTTTTTACGAATGCTTCAGCTGAGAGAGCTAAAGATTTTGCATTTTCTGAACCCGTTTTAAAAATTGAAAAGGGTTATCTTGTTGGGCCTCAAAGAGGGATACAAAGTATTTCTGATATCGATGTGGAAGGGAAGAAAATTGGAGTTAGTGAGGGTAGTAGTTCACAACAAGAGCTTTCTAAAATAATCAAAAAAGCTCATATTGTGACAACTACATCAAGTACTAGTGCAATTGCAATGCTTAAGGCAGGACGTATTGATGCTTTTTCAAGTAATAAAGCAATTCTGTATGAAATTTCAGACTCAGTTCCTGGCTCTAAAGTATTACCAGACGTGATTGGTTATGAATTCATCTCAATCGGAATACCAAAAGAAAAGTCAGCCCTCATTCCTAAAATAAACGATTGGATTAAAACAATGAAGGTTAGCGGTAAGATTGATCCTATGGTTCAAAGAGCGGGTCTGCGAGGCGTTGCTCCTTGACCACTTAGCGAGAAGCAGTAGACTTCACAAACTTATCCATACTGCTTAATTGCGTTGTTTTCCAACACTGATCTAGGATTGTTTTACTCTTAGAGATAGGAATAACTCCATCCATTAATTCCAAAAATTTGGCATTTAATTGTTCGTCGGTCATTGGGTTTTCAACTCCGCCGATCGCGCTTTCCACAAATTGGTGATGAACTTGTCCATTATTCATAGTGATGGTGAGATCACCAGATTTTTTAGGAATTTTTTCATCTACCAGGACATTAATTTTTTCACGAAGAGCGATAGTTTTAGGATCATTGACAGCTTGATCTGAATATTGTTTTTCGCTTGCTTTACCCGTTAGAAGGGCAATCGCTATTGAGTGAAATACACTGAACTTTCCTTCTAGACCCGTTTTAGGTGTTTTCTTACCGGTTAACTCTAAAACCATTGGATTACCCTTGAAGGTAATCGATTGAATTTGTGTAGGATCTATTTGATATTTATTCTTAAGTGTAATGGCTGCATCCAAAGCTGGATGAATCACAATACCGCAAGGAAAGGGTTTGTAAGTATCTTTAGCTGTTTCAAAGCGTACACCTAAGTCTCCCAATAACTCATCATAATTTTGCGCCTGACTTACTGATTTTGCCCATCCGATTCTTGATTCAATCATTTGGTTAGAGCTTGTAAAGTTTCTTTTTGCAAGTAGGGCAGATAATAGACCGTTTGAAGCAGCTCTACCAGGGTTAAAGCTTTTAGTCATGGATCCAAATGATTCACGAAAACCAGTTGGTTGAGAGGCTGCCAAACTTAAAGCCCACATCATTTGTTGGTCAGTTAGTTTTAATAAACGTCCAACCGCTGCAGCAGCGCCAATCGTTGGATGAGTTCCTGAAACATGCCAACCTACGTCAGCATGACTAGGGGCTACAAAATTAGATAAGCGAATCGACAATTCGATACCCAGATAAAGCGATGTCAAAAATTCTTTTCCTGAAACAGGATAAATCTCGGAGAAAGCTAAAAGTGCACAAGCGATTGGACCCGCTGGGTGAACATTTGTTACTAAATGGGTATCATCAAAATCAAAAACGTGACTACCAATACCATTGATAAAGGATGCATTAAAAACATCAAAACGCTCTTTTCTTCCCATAATGGTCGCTTGACGCGAAGCTGACAATGGAGACAAAGTTGCAATTGCAATATCAACAGCTTCATGGTGACAACTTCCAATGGTTACTCCAGTGAAATTGACAAAAGCTCTTGTTGTCTCTTTAACAATATTACTTGGTAGATCTTCAAATTTAAGCTGATTTGAATATTGCGCAAGAATTTTGCTGGCATCCTTACCAGGTAGTTCTTTTTTTGCTTCTTGAGCAAGGACCAGCTCAGGAAAAGCTTGAAGTGAAACTAGTCCTAAGCCAGCACCGTAAATACTTTTTTCAAAAAAAGCTCTTCTTTTTGTGTTCAACATGCTTTGTCTCCATGGTTTTTATATTGGATTTACAAAATATACTATAGATAAAACGCATTCAAACTTATATTTGAGGTCAATAGTTCCATAAAAAAGTACCAAAAAAACCTGTTTTAGCCCTATTAAGATATGTAAAATAGGGAAAACAATAAAGTAAACAATTAGGAGACAAGCATGAAGCAAATCAATGTTGCGGTTATCGGCACTGGATGGTGCGGTGGTATTAGAGCAGAAACAGCCTTTAAAAGCCCACTCGTTAAAAATCTTTATATAGCAGAAACAAATGAGATTCGTCTCAAAGAAATGACAGATAAAGTCAAGCCGACAATGGCAACGACAGATTACAAAGAACTTTTAAAGATTGATGAAATTGATGCTGTGATGATTTCAGCAACTCCGGAAACAACACATTTTCCAATGGCTAGAGATGCTTTATTAGCGGGTAAGCATGTGTTTTTGGAAAAACCGATTGCAATCGCTTTGGAAGAGGCGGATGAGTTAATTTCTCTCGCAAAGCAAAAGAATCTCAAATTTACTATTGGATACTCCCAGAGATTTAACCCAAAATACGCATATGTTAAAAAATCTATTCAGGATGGCACTATTGGTAGACCAGTAAGTATTTTGGTAAGCCGTCACATTACGCGTAGTTTAGGTAAAAAAATTAGTGGACGCGTTAAATTATCTCCAGCAGCGATGGAATCTACGCATGATCTTGATTTTGTATTTTGGTGCTTAGAGCCAGCCAAACCAGTCAAGATTTATTCACAAGTTAATTATGGTGCTATGCGTGAATCCACAGGTGGAGACATACCTGACACACAATGGATTATGGTAACCATGGATAACGGCTTATCTTTTGTTGTTGGTGGCGGTTGGAGTTTGCCTCCAGGCTACCCTAATTTCTCCTCAACATGGATTGAGTTTATCGGTAGTGAAGGCGCACTTTTAGTGGACGATAGTCATAAAGATGTTGTTTTAAATACGATGAAAAATGGTATGCAGTTGCCGATGTCAACAATGCCTGGAGAACAAGTTGATCACGTATATGCAGGACCAATGGCTTATGAAACTATTCACTTTATTGAGGCAGTAGCTTTAGATCGCGAAGTCCTTGTAACAGGTGAACAAGCACGTCAAGTAATGGAAGTTTATATGGCTGCTGATATTTCTGCGGAGACAGGAGAACCTGTTTACTTACCAATTAATCAAGAACAACTTCGTGCAGTGAATGGATAAATCATGCGCGATCGTCAAGCTAAAAATTTAGGCCTAGCTATTGTAGGTGCAGGACGTGTTGGTTTGTTTCGTGGTGAAGTTGCAGCACGTCATCCGCAGGTAGGTTGGATTGGTATTGCAGAAAAAAACCCTGAGCGTGCAAAATTAGTCGCTGAAAAATTAAATGCTGATTTTGTTACGGACAATTATGAAGAGTTGTTGAACCGTCCTGAGGTCAATGCAGTTATTATTTCGACGGATGAACATTTACACGTCGATCCCATTCTCAAAGCAGTTGAGCATGGTCATCCCTTATTAATTGAAAAGCCACTTGCAACAGAATTAGCTGATTCAGCTAAAGTATTAGCCGCTATTGAGGCTGCGGGTGTTGATGCTGTAGTTGGATACACTCAACGCTTCAGAAGACGTTGGTTGGCTGCAAAAGAAAAAGTAACTGCAGGTCAGTTAGGAGATGTAACACTTGTTACTTCTAGAGCGTTTATGAATCGTTTAGTAGCGATTGATAATTACAAACGCACCACTCATCCCGAACGTATTTCACCAATGGTGATTTCTGGCACGCACGCACTTGATATTGTGATGTGGATGATGCAAGGAAAGACGCCAGTTGAAGTTTATGCCAGAGCTATTGATAAAGCTTTGGGACCTGAGTACAAAGGTATAGATGCAACCAGTGGGGTTGTAACTTTTTCGGATGGAACTATTTATCAAGCAACGATTTCTTGGGCATTGCCGGTCGTTTGGCCTGGAGCTGTATATAGCTTAGATGTTGGAATTGTTGGTACTGAGGGTGTTCTCACTATTGATGATACGCATCGCGACATTGTTCTTGCCACTTCCAAATTCCAAGGTGAAGGGTATGCACCTGATGCATCAAGAAGAGTAGATTTTATGGGTAGTTATCCTCCAGGAGATATGGCTTTAGGCGAACTAAGAGGACCTATGCGTGAAGAGACTGATTCTTGGTTAAATAGAGTATCTCTTGGTTTAAGTACTCCGGCTGCAACAGTTGCTGATGCGCATAAAAACTTGATGATGACAAAGGCTTTTGATTTGTCTGCAAGATTGAAGCGTCCAGTAGCATTACCCATTGATGCCAAAGACGACATTTATTAAATTGTGTTTAAATAAGCTTACAAAATAATAAGCTGGAGATTAAAAATGAGACGATTTACCAAATGCCTGGCGCTAGTGGCTGCTCTGTTTGTAACCGCAGCCTATGCACAAGATGCCAATTATCCCAATCGACCAATAACATGGATTGTGCCTATGGGAGCAGGCGGAACTTCTGATGTTTTTGCTAGAACTATTCAGCCATTTGTATCCAATTATTTAGGTCAACCTATGATTGTTGATAATAAATCTGGAGCGAATGGTGTACTAGGGGAAGAGTTAGGTTTTAATGCAAAACCGGATGGGTACACATTAATTTTTTCATCTGCATCAGTTGCTGCAAATCCTTTTTTGCGTAAAACAAGTTATGACCCCAGAAAGTTTGTACCTGTCATTTATTTAGGTAATGTTTATTTAATTTTATTAGCCAATACAGATGTCAAAGCACGCAATCTAAAAGAGTTTGTTGACATGGTGAAGGCAAAGCCACCTGGAACTTACAATTACTCTTCTTGGGGAGTAGGCGGCATGGGTCATTTAGCTACAGAGCTTTTAAATATTGAAGCCAAAATAAATCTTTCGCATATTCCGTACAAATCTTCTCCTGAGGCAGTTACTGCAGCAATATCAGGTCAAACTCAAGTGACTTTCCAAACAACATCATTAGCGCTTCCACAAATCAAATCTGGACGTTTACATGCCTTAGCAATTGCAGCGCCAAATCGTTTACCGGATGCTCCAGATATTCCAACAGTTGGTGAAATGGGTTTTCCAGGAATTAAGATTGATACATGGTTTGGTATATTTTTACCACCCAACACACCTAGACCAATTGTTGATCGTTTAAATAAAGCGTTTCAAGCTGCGATATCTGATCCTGAAATTAAAGCAAAATTAGAAGCTAAAGGAATTTATCCTAAAGGTGGAACACCAGAGGATTTCAATGCATATTTTCAGTCAGAGATGAAGAAGTTCAATCGCATTGTTACAGAAGCGAAAATTGATCCTGAAACTAAATAAATAGTTAACAGCAATACTAATATTTTTCCTTATTTGGGAAAGCCAATCATTCCATCATTTCTTCAATAGCGAGTAAGAATGATTGGCTATAAAATGAATTATTAATAAAAAAACAATTTGGAGACAAGCATGAAATTTTGCAAATGGCTTATCGCATTATTTTTAATTTTAAGTAATGTTTTTTCTTTCGCTGAAGATCCATATCCGAATAGGCCAATTACTATGATTGTTCCTAACCCACCGGGCGGTTCATCGGATGCCAATGCGCGGGTGCTTAGCGAACTCCTTCAAAAGAGTTTAAAGCAACCTGTTGTGGTGAACTTTAAACCAGGTGTGGGTGGCCAGATTGGTAATTCATTTGTGGCAAAGTCTAAGCCTGATGGATATAACATTCTGATGGGTTTATCCTCGATTATGGTTTCACCTGAGGCAGAGCGTGTTCAAGGTAAAACTTCTCTATATGAAGTTGATCAGTTAGTACCTGTGGCCATGATTTCGAATGACCCAATGGTGATGTTGGTGAATGCGAACTCTCCATGGAAGACTTTGGCTGATGTGGTGAAAGCTGCAAAGGAAAAACCTAATACTATTAATTACTCTTCTTCTGGAAATTTTGGCCCTATTCATTTATCTGTTGTGATGTTTGAGTTTGCAGCCGGAATTAAGTTAGTTCAAGTCCCATTTGGTGGCGGTGGCCCATCAATGATGGCTTTGCTAGGAAATCAAGTTGAAATTACAACTGCAATTCCTTCAGTAGCGATTCCGCAAATTCAATCAGGAAAAGTTAGACCAATAGCTGTTTCAGGAGCGAAGCGAATTAAGTTATTACCGAATGTGCCTACCTATCGTGAATCAGGATTTGATGCTGAATTTAATATATGGAATGGAGTATTCGTTCCACAAGGAACACCTGACCCAATTATTAAAACTTTAAGAGACTCCATCCGGGAGTTTGCTAATTCCGGTGAGATGGAAGCTGCTATGCAGCAACGTGGAATGATCTATGAATATTTAGATATGTCTGAGTTTAAAAAATTTGCAAAAGAAGATGGTGATCGTATGGTGCGAGCCGTTAAGCAAATTGGTAAATTAAATTAATATGCCGAAGATTACTGCTTCTAAAGCTTTAGCGCATATTCGAGTCTTAGATCTTACCCGCGTTCGTGCAGGTCCAGTATGTGTGAGACATTTAGCTGATTTTGGTGCTGATGTTATCAAGATTGAAAATGTTAGTGAAGAGTCATATGCGGGTCCACGTGAGGGACCAGATTTTCAGAATCTGCATCGTAATAAACGATCAATGACTTTGAATTTGAAATCAGAAAAAGGTTTAGAGGTTTTTAAAAGTCTCGTAAAAAATGCAGATGTTGTTGTTGAAAATTATCGTCCAGACGTTAAGTTTCGATTAGGGATTGATTATGAGTCATTGAAAAAAATCAATCCCCATATTATTTACGGAAGTATTTCCGGTTATGGACAAGATGGTCCATACGTTAATCGACCTGGGTTTGATCAAATTACGCAAGGAATGTCAGGGCTAATGTCAGTTACTGGCGTTCCTGGAGAAGGGCCTATGCGCGTTGGTGGCGCTGTTACAGACGTAACAGCAGGCCTACTAGCAGCGATGGGTATTTTGACTGCTTTGGTAGAAAGAGATCAAAGTGGTGAAGGTCAGTGGGTCCAGTCTAATCTATTGCAGGCAGGCCTTACTCTCTTAGACTTTCAGGCGGCACGTTATACGATGAAAGGCGAGGTAGCTAAACAAGTAGGTAATGATCATCCTACCTTTATGCCGACTTCAGCTTATCCAACATCAGATGGTTATATTAATGTTGCTGCAACAGGGATGGGCGTATGGGAAAAATTCGCAAGTGCGCTCAATCGAGATGATTTATTAAATGATGAAGAATTTAAGCTTGCTAAAGGACGCTCTGATGGGCGAGCAAGACTCAATGCGGAAATTAGTCGCACTTTAAAAACGAATACTACTGCATATTGGGTAGATTATTTACTTGATCATGGAGTACCATGCGGTCCTATTTACAGTATGGATCAAGTATTTGCAGACCCACAAGTACAACACCTTGGAGCTTCTGCAAAAGTGAATCATCCTACCCTTGGAGAACTTAATCTTCTTAATCAGGGCATTGGTTTATCCAGGACACCAGCTAGTTTTAGTGCAAGTACACCAATAAAGGGGCAGCATACTGAGGAAATTCTTCAAGAACTGGGATTGTCTCCAGAGCTAATTGCCAATTTAAAATCTGATGGAACAATTTAATGCAGCAAGGTTTGAAAAAAAGTTTTTGTATTAATTTTCAACAAATTATTGTATTAACATTTTTATTCATTTTTGGATCATGCTGTATTGCCCAGAATCAGTTTCCTGACCGCCCAATCAGACTCATTGTTGGTTATCCACCTGGGGGTGCTGCAGATTTTGTTGCACGTGTAACTGCAGATCAGCTTTCTAAGGAAATTGGCGTATCTGTGATTGTGGACAATAAGCCTGGAGCTGGGGGAGCAATAGCTGCGGATTTAACTGCAAAATCTACACCTGATGGATATACGATCTCGATGTCAGGACCGCATGCTCAAATCAAAGCACTCTATCCAAAGATGGCTTTGGATCTTGAAAAGGATTCAGTACCAATCACCAATTTAGCAACTGGTGCAATGATTATTTGCACTAATCCACAAGTGCCTTACAAGAATCTCAAAGAGTTGATTACTTATGCAAAATCAAATCCAGATAAAATTTTTAATGCAGCGTCTGGAAATGGATCTACGCCTCATCTTGCATCTGCATTATTTAGTTCTATTGCGAATGTAAAGTTTTCGACAATACAGTTTAAGGGTGGAGGTCCGGCTGCTTTATCCACTATTTCAGGAGATACGCAAATCATGTTTGCTACACCTCCAACAGTGATGGGTTTTATTAAAAATGGTTCTTTAAAAGCATTAGCTGTCACATCAGCTAAATCGTCACCTGCTATTCCTGGGATTCCTGGAGCTTTAGAAAGTGGTTTAGCTGGATACAATGCGACCTTCTCATATGGCCTGTATGCTCCTATTGGCACACCGAATGAGATCATCCAAAAAATATTTCAAGCTTCGCAAAAAGCGATGGCACTTTCAAGTGTCAAAGAGAAGCTTGCGAGTCAGGGGATGGATGTCACACTTTCAAAGAGCCCTGAACAATTTATGGCGCAATTAAAAACGGAAGCGCCATTATTGATGGAAGCAGTAAAAATTTCAGGTGCAAAAATAGAATAAGTTTTTATTCAGCTTGAATATTTAACGATTTTAATCGAGTCGCATATTTAACAATTTCAGCATCAACAAAGTTTTTAAAGCTATCTGGTGGGTCGCCTACAGGATCAAGACCAATTTGCATAACGCTATCCGCAACACTTTTTTTGTCGTAAGCTTGACGAACTAATTGCTGAATTTTGAGCACTACCTCTTTGGGAGTTCCAGCAGTAGTGAACAGACCAAACCAACCTCCATCGATTTCAAAATTAGGAAATCCTTGTTCTGCAACAGTCGGCACATCTGGTAAAAGAGTCGAACGTTTTAAACCAGTAAATCCGATTGCTTTTAAGCGCCCATCTTTGATATAGGGCAGGACTGCTGCTGGTGTTGTGATTAAAACTTGAATTTGTTCTCCGAGTAATGCAGTAGTCGCAGGACCAGCTCCTTTGTAGGGGATATGGACCATATTGAGGCCCATTCTTTGATTAAAAAGTGCACTCGATATATGAAGGTGATTGCCATTACCAGGACTTCCGTAAGACACTTTATTCTCAGGTTTCTTAGCATAGGCTAAAAATTCTGTTAAATTTTTAATGGGTGATTTTGCGTTAATAACAATTAATAGAGCTTCTACATTCCCAAGGTTAGTTACAGGTACGAGGTCTTTAGAGATGTCATAGCTTAACTTTTTATAATAGCTCGGATTAACTGTAATCGAAGTTGATGTTGCAAGTAGTGTATATCCATCGGGCTTTGATTTAGCTACAAGATCTGCTCCAATCATGCCATTCGCTCCTGGATGATTCTCAACATAATAGGATTGATTTGTAAGAGCACTCAATTGTGGTGCTAAGATTCTTGCAATGGAGTCTGGGGTTCCAGTTTCAAATGGCACAACTAACTTTGTAGTTCTATTAGGGTAATTTTGTGCGCTAACAATAGAACTGATTATTGATAAGCAAAGAAGTAGGAATTTAATCATTTGAAGAATCCTTCGAAACAGAGAGTTTCTCAGGGGTAACATTTTTTGTAGCTCCCTTCCAACCGTGCTGTGTGATATCGACGACAACACCTTGAGGGTCAAAGTATTTCACTTCATAAAAGCCACCGTCATGCTTTACATCGCCCATCCAGTATTTACCTCCTTGGGCTTCAATTTTTTTTCTAGTTTCACTCACATCATCAACCCAAAATCCTAGATGATGTATACCCACGAAATCAGCACCACGGTCTCCAGCAGAAGTATCATTTTTATATTTTAAAAGTGCTAGGTTAACGGTTCCATCGCTTAAATAAACACCTTTGGCATTTGCCCAATCTGTTCCACCAACGCGCTCCATACCGAAAGATTCAATATAAAACTGTGCAGCGCTTTCCGGATCCGGGACGGTAATTGTGATGTGTCTTAGTTTTGCCATAGGTTTCTCCAGAAATAATTTTATTGTTGAGCGATGCCAGCTAATTTAACAATTTTGGCGTATTTATTCATTTCACTTTGAACAAATTGATGAAACTGTTGTTGATCCATTTCTTTAACTTGGATACCTGATTTATCGAACGTGGATTTAATTTCGGGATCTTGCATAGCTTTATTAATATCTTGATTTATTTTTTTGATTATATCCATAGGCACATCAATTGGTGCCCAAATTCCAACCCAAAAATTAATATCAAAATTTGGATATCCCTGTTCAGCTATTGTTTGATATTGCGGAAAAAATCCTAATTTATCTTTTGAGGTGATGCCTAGGGATCGTAATTTCCCGCTATTAAGGTAGGTGAGTGCCGTATCAAAAGGAGCCATAAAGTAATCTACTCGACCAGCTAGAACATCTTGGATAACCTCTGGAGAACTCTTATAGGGAATATGCGTGTTTTTAATTCCTACTGCCTGATGAAGGTATTCTGCAGCAAGATGTGTGGAGCTTCCCACGCCTGCAGAGCCATAAGTTAAGCCATTATTTGATTTTTTGGAAGCTGCAATCAAGTCAGCTAGATTCTTGTACGGGCTATTTATATTGGTTATTAGTACATAGGGTGTCGTTGTGAGCATGCTTACATCTGCTAGGCTTTTTACTGCGTCATAAGGCAGTTTTTTATAGACCGCAGGATTAATTGCGTAAGTTGCAGAATTTGCTAGAAGGGTATAGCCATCAGCTGGAGCAGTAACAACTGCATTAATCCCAATGGAGCCTCCTGCACCTGGTTTGTTTTCAATAATGACGGGTTGTTTCCAGGTATTTCCTAAATATTTTGCTAAAACACGTGCTGTAATATCAGTCCCTGAGCCTGCACCTGGAGCAACAATTTTGATTGTTCTGTTTGGAAAAGTGTTCGATAGATTTGTATCTTTATTTTGGGCATATACAGAGCTCGTGACACTGACTAATAAAAGAGTCAATATGGCAAAAGCAATACATCCAAAATGCTTGTGAAAAGATTTCACTACTTGTCTCCAATTTATTTTAAAAATCATCTTTGTGATTTTTTATGTAGTATATAACTCATTATCATTCAAATATAAAAATATATTCAAGGAGACTGTCACGTGTTTAAAAAAATTGCCGTGCTAGGATGCGGAGCAATTGGTAGTAGTGTGGGTGCCGATTTAACGGACGCAGGTTTTGATGTGACATTGATTGATCAGTGGCCACCGCATGTTGAGAAAATGAAATCTGAAGGATTGCATATTAAGATGCCAGATCTTGATCTTCAGATACCTGTCAAGGCATTTCATCTTCATGAAATATATTCCTTACAGCCGCAATTTGACTTAATACTTTTAGCCTCAAAATCCTACGATAGTGTTTGGCTAACGCACTTTATTAAACCTTATTTAAAGCCAACGGGTGTCTTGGTTGGATTGCAAAATAGTATGAATGATGAAGACATAGCGCCGATTATTGGATTTCAGAATGAGATTGGATGTGTTATTGAGTTATCAGCTGAGTTAGTTGAGCCTGGGTATGTAGTTAGAAATACGACAAGAACAACAACTTGGTTTAGTCCTGGTGAATTACATGGACTTCTTACTCCCAGATTAAAAGCTTTAGAGGATTTATTTCAGCATTGCGCCACAACAAAAATGACTTCCAATATTTGGGGGGCAAAGTGGTCAAAATTAATCTCTAATACGATGACTCAGGGCCCAATTGGAATGCTTGGCATAAGATCTTATGAAGCGGGCCAATTACCTGGTTTTTTTGAATTAGCATTTGAGTTAGGTAAGGAGACTTATGAAGTAGGTCGAGCTCTCGGAATGGAGATTGAACCTATATTTGGTTTAACGCAAGAAGACTTTTTGGGTACAAGTGATGATGTTATTAATAAATTACTACATACTTTGTTAAAACATTTAGGTAAGAACTCAAGAAATGCAGTTGTTCAAGATCATGCAAAAGGTAGAAAAACCGAAGTAGCTTATCTCAACGGATTAGTTGTCAAGAAGGGGGAGCTAGTTGGGATTCCAACCCCTTATAACAAAGCAGTTACCATGATTAATCAGCAAATAGAGCAAGGATTGATAAGCACTAGTCCTGAAAATTTAGAAAGAATAAAACCTATCATTACGCAGATTTTGCATACTCAGGAGATAGAAAAATAATGGAAATAGAATTTACAGGACAACATGTGCTGGTATCTGGAGGAAGCAAGGGCATTGGTTTGGCATGTGCAAAGGCCTTTTTTAAACTAGGCGCAAAAGTTACTATCGTCTCTCGCAATTTAGAAAATTTACAACTTGCCATGAAGGAGCTTTGTGGACAGGACTCTGATCCTCGCTTATTCGCGGTGCAGTCAAACCTTTCTGAAGCTGATCAAGCATTACATGCTCTTGATGCTGCGCAAGCGCACTTTGGCTTAGTTAATATTTTAGTTAATTGTTCTGGAGCTGCAAAAAGAGTTGGGCCTGATGATTTAAATCCAGCTGCTTGGAAAGCTTCGATGGAAGCTAAGTTTTACCCATATATTCATTTAATGGATCCTGCGATAAAACGGATGGCTCAACATGGTGGGGGAAATATTATTAATGTGATTGGGCATGGCGGAAAAATTGCCAAAGCGGTTCATATTTCTGGAGGTGCTGCAAATGCTGCTTTAATGCTTGCGAGTAATGGCTTAGCAGCCGCATATGCAAATCAAGGTGTACGTGTGAACGCTATTAATCCAGGTGTTACGATGACAGGGCGATTAGAAGGTTTAATTGAAGCACAATCTAAACAATCAGGTAAGGCAAAAGATGTTGTTCTAAAAGAGTTTACTGAGGATATTCCAATGGGGCGTTTAGCATTGCCAGAAGAAATTGCTCAGGTAGCTGTATTTCTAGCTTCGCCATTAGCGAGTTATGTTACGGCCAATATAATCACCATGGATGGGGCGATGTACCCCTTTATATAAAAATAGGAGACTTATGAATATTTATCGTTTATACACAACACCAGATGGCGAATCGGCAATGGAAATAAGGCAGATTCCTTTATCAAAAGAATCTAGGCCTATTTCTGAAATATTTCCCGTTAAAGAAATGTTTTTTAGAGAGACACCTGAGGGGCATGTGCAGATGTATCACAATGCGCCGCGCCATCAAATGATTTTTATTACTTCTGGTGTTATTGAAATCGAAGTTAGTACTGGACAGAGATATATTCTTCAAACTGGCGATTTACTTTTACCAGATGACTTTACTGGTAAAGGTCACATAACACGATCTTTAAGAGGTGTTAGGGGATTTGCGCACATCATATTAGAAGATGACTTTGATATATCTTCTTGGCCATTACTAAAGGGATGATGATGAAACTATTATATAAAGTTGTATTATTTTTATTAAGTTCTATATTTATAGGATCTGCCTTCGCTCAGAGTTCTGCAGGCTCAAAGACATTACGCGTCATCGTTCCATTTGCAGTAGGAGGTGCGTCTGATACTTATACGCGTTTAGTCAGCCAAAAGATGACTGAGCAAAGTGGAAGAGCAGTGATTGTTGAAAATAAAACGGGTGCGGGTGGTCGGATAGCCTTTGATTATGTGGCTCATCAACCAGCAGATGGCAGTACAGCTGTATTGATTGATGCTACTTATGCCATGCTTCCTGGATTATTTAACAATCTAACTTGGGATATCAATACGGATCTTATTCCAAGTGCATTTATAACTCAAACTCCTTTTGTTGTTTTAGTCAAAGCGGATTCCCAATTTAAGACTTTAAAAGAGTTAGTGACGGCCGCAAAGAATGCTCCTAATTCATTAAATTATGGATCTGCTGGAGTAGGCAGTACTAATCATATTGTTACTGAGAGATTTAATGCATCTGCTGGAATATCGCTCACCCATGTTCCTTTCAAAGGAATGAGTGAGGCAAATTTAGCTTTGCAATCAGGAACTATAGAGATGATTATTGCCGCGCTGCCAACTGCGCTTGGTGGTATTCAGTCAGGGAAGTTAAGACCTTTAGCGGTAAGCTCATCTAAAAGATCGGCACTTTTACCGAAGATACCAACAGTGGACGAGCAGGGTATTGGTAATTTTGTAACATCTAATTGGTTTGGTTTTGCTTTTCCTAAAGGAACACCAAAAGATCAGATTCAAGCATTACATGCTGATGTTAATAAAGCTTTAAGCGATCCTTCAGTCCGAGAAAAGTTACAGCAACAGGGTGCTGAGATTTTAAATATCAGTACTGAAGAATTTGTTAAGTTTGTTCAAGAAGACACAAAGCGTTGGACGGACATCATTAACGCAAAGCAAATCAAAGTGAATTGATTAAATGTGTAAGCATGGTTTTAACATACTTACACATTAGATATTTGCAAGCTAAATTACAAACCTAATTTAGCCGCAAGACCAATACGTTGGAGTTTTCCGGTGGCTCCTTTGGGGAGTTCATCCATAAACAATATTTTCTTTGGAACTTTGAAGTCGGCAAGTCGAGTGCTGACAAAATCTATAATTTCTTTTTCGGTAGCAGTTTTACCTTCTCTTAAGACAACCACTGCACCAACTTCCTCACCGAGTTTTTCGTGAGGTATTGCAAAAGTTACCACTTGGAGAACTGCGGGATGTTCCATCAAGATTTCATCAACTTCGCGTGGTGATATTTTCTCTCCACCACGATTGATAATTTCTTTGAGGCGTCCAGTGATTGTTACATAACCTTCCTCATCCATAATGCCTTGATCGCCAGTTCTAAACCATCCTTTAGTAAAGTTTTCAGCGTTTGCTTTGGGGTTGTTTTCATATCCCTTAGTAACATTTGGACCTTGGATAACGATTTCACCTGGGGTATTGGCACCTAAGAGTTTCCCTTTTTCATTCATGATGGCAACTTTCGGACCTGCCGCAACACCAACTGTGCCAGGTTTACGAAGTCCAGGTGGCAGAAGGTTACTACACATTTGATGTGAAGCCTCAGTCATACCGTAAGACTCAATGAGAGGTGCATTGAAACATGCTTCGAGTTCCTCGATTACCTTTGTTGGCATTGAAGAACTAGAGGAGCGAATAAAGCGAAGAGGATTATTTTTAATAATGTCTAAATTATTATTTGCTCTTGTCAAAATAGTTTGGTGCATTGTTGGGACTGCTGTATACCAAGTTGGCTTTACCTCATCCATCCAAGCAAAAAACTTCAATGCGTTGAATCCCGGTGAGCAAGATACATATGCTCCAGCTGATAAGGGAGCTAATATACCTGCAATAAGTCCATGTATATGGAAAAGCGGCATGATATTGAGACCACGATCTTGTTGAGTAAATTGCAGTGTGTTGGCAATATTGCCAGCTGATGCACAAACATTTTTTTGTGATAGTGGAACAATTTTTGGTCTAGATGTTGTTCCTGATGTGTGCAATATGAGCGCCACATCTTCAGCTTGTGACCAACCACCTTGTTTTAATTTCAATTTCTTATCTGAACGAAGTTTGAGGCTAAATGTTCCCGCACCACACTCTGGGGTTGGATGTAGCTCGATGATTGCTACGCCAAGTTTCTCTGCAACTTCAATAGCTGGAGAGCTAGTTTGTGCCTGAACGATTAAAGCTTTTGCTTTTAAGTCTTCTAAGTAGAATTCAAATTCATCAGCCCTGTATCCGGCATTTAAAGGCGCAGAAGTACAGCCTGAAGCAATCGATAAAAATGCTAATGCCATTTCAGGGCCGTTATTCAAAACGATAGCAACGCGATCATTTCTGCCAATACCCATTTTATTGAGTTCAGAGACAGTTAATGTGATAAATGCTCTTAGGTTTTTAAAATTAACATCCATTTGCCCTGGAGCACCTATAGCTGGATGAAGATCTTCACCTTTTGAGAGTAATTGAGGTATTGAAGTGCAATGTTTCATAAATAAATTCCTAATATTTAAGATTTTGTGATTTTGAGTTGACCGCTTTGGTCCTGAACTGATTTGTTAAGAAGGCTAATACAAGCAAAAACTGCATCAATGTGAGGTGTTGGTATACCTACAATTTTACCAAGTTCAATGATGGATCCTATTAAGGCATCTTTTTCTATTCCTCTTCCTGCCTCTATATCTTGAAGCATCGAAGTTTTGTGTGCACCAACTGCTTGGGCGCCAGCAATACGTTTTTCTAGAGAGACTCTAAATTGAATCCCCAGCTTTTCACCGACAGCTTGTGCCTCAGCCATCATTTTTGCAGCTAATTCTCTGGTTAGTGGGAATTCACAAATATCAACTAAGGTTGCGTGTGTCAATGCGCTAATGGGATTAAAGCTGAGGTTACCCCATAATTTAGTCCACAATTCTGATCGAATATCTGAAATTACGGGTGCTTTAAATCCTGCCTCTTTTAGTGTTTTGGAAAGGAGCTCAATTCTGGGTGTTACTGAGTTATCTATTTCAGCAACTGAAAAACGATTACCCTCAATGTGCTTTAAAACGCCTGGAGCAATCATTTCTGCTGCTGGGTAAACAATCGTACCGACAACTCTTTCAATAGGAAGGTTTTTAGCTATAAATCCATCAGGATCAACGCTTTCAATCGTTTTACCTTCGTATTCACCGCCATGCTTGAAAAAATACCACCAAGGAATACCATTTTGAGCAGTTAATACCATTGTATTTTCTTGGTATAGTGCAGGTAATTCTTTAACTACGGCTGCAACTTGATGGGCTTTCATCCCAAGAATAACCAAATCTTGAGGACCTGCTTTGGAAATCTCACTCATTGCTCTCATCTGAACAGTGGAGCTAACTCCTTCTTCGTCAATAAATTGGAATCCATTTTCTTGAATTGCCTTCAGGTTTTGTCCCCTAGCAATGACAGTTAAATCGTGTCCTGACTTAGCCAATTTAATAGCCAACAGTCCACCGATAGCACCCGCACCAACAACACAAATTTTCATTCAATCACCAATTTTAAAAATATTGCAAAAGAGGCATTATTCAGAACTAACGCCATTTGAAAGTTTACCAATACCATCTATAACTATTTCTACCGTTTGACCATTTTTGATGGGCATTGCACCAATAGAAGTTCCACATGCAATGATATCGCCAGGCATAAGGGTCATATCGTAGGATAAATAGCTCACAATTTGTTGAGGATTAAATATCATATCTGCTGCTGGATAACTTTGACGCTCTCTGCCATTTAAGAGAGTCTTAATAGTCAGGTTTTTATAATCAAGGTCGCTGGTGATGAATGGTCCGAAAGGCCCAAAAGTGTCATAGCTTTTTGCTCGCGTCCATTGCTTAAAGGAGTTATCCTTACTGAGAATTTCTAGAGCCGTTACGTCATTTACGCAAGTAAAGCCAAAAATAGCATTTTTTGCGTCTTCTTCAGATACTTCTTTGGTAACTTTGCCGATAACAATTCCAAGTTCACCTTCATAAAGAATTCTACCTACTTCTCCATTCAAAGTTTTAGGAATTCTTATATTTTGGCCAGGAGCGAGATAAGAATTAGATCCTTTAATGAAATACAGTGGCTCAGTTGGGATTTCATTTCCTTGTTGTTTGGCCAATTCATGGAAGTTATTCCATAATCCAATAAATTTGCTAGGTGAGCAGGGGGTTAAGAGTTCTACATCTGATATTGGAACCCAAGCTTCTGTCAATGTATGGTCAGAGAAAAAGTCACCTTCAACCACTTGGATGCTTAATTCGTCAGCGGATAATTTGCCAAATTGGATGGCTGAGCTTTTATGTTGTCTAAATCTACACCATTTGGCCATGACGAACCTTTATAAATAATGTTTTATAGAATAATGTCTCATAAGTAGACCTCAAATATTAGCATATTCGTTAGCGACCATTTCTATTGATTTCCACTTCATCACTCATCCATTTATTTTGATTGATTTAGAATGGTAAGAAGATCTATTTAGTCTTTTCCACTTATTGGGATAATCAATTAAATAATAAAAAGTTGCATCTATCATAGATATAACTATTGGAGATATTGTGAGTATAGAAAATTCAAAGCAAAAACCATTCCAAGTTGAAGAGTCGACTATTGCTCAGTTGCATCAGGCTATTCAAGAAGGAAGAACAACTTGTGTAGAAGTGGTGAAGCAGTACATTGAAAGAATAAAAAAATGGAATGGACCTTCAGCTTTGCTAGTAACTCCGTCTGGAGAAAATATTCCACTTGCAAGGGGTGTGACGCGTGCCATGCAAGAAATCAATTTTCCACAAAATACATTTCCTGCAACAAAGTTATTTCCTGATTTAAGTGATTATCAAGGTCTTCCTTTAGAGTTTGGACGAATGGAAGTTACAGCATCAGATCCTGAAGTTGATTCTCAATATGGAATGATTGTTGGGGATGAAAGTAATCATCAACTCAATGCATTAGCTACCTTAAATATTCGTGGAGAGCGTTCTGTTACTTGTAAAGGGGATTTTGATTTACATCCCTCTCTAGGGCCATTGCCCCCTGGAGCACCACCTGTATGTGAATTATTTAGACAATTTCCAGATGCTCTGGAGCAGGCTGAAATTCTGGATAAAATCTATGGCAGTAATCCACCACTAGATGAGTTACCACTTTATGGAGTCGTTTTTTCTTTTAAAGATGCATTCGATACTAAAGATATGCGTTCAACAGGCGGTGGTGATGCTAATTACGACATTGATTTTCCTGCAAGAGATCATTTATTGATAGAACAATTACGAAAAAAGGGTGCCATTATTTTTGCTAAGGCAGTCATGACTGAATACAACGGTCGTGCTGGAGATCCAGGTGGAAAAAATCTTCCAGAAAAAATACTACCTTCCGTTTCTGGATATCAAAGATCCTCTTGGGCTGGAAATCCTGCCAATCCTTACGATACCTCTAGATCAGCATCACTTGGATCTAGTTCGGGTTCAGGTGTATCTGTGAGTGCAAACTTCGTGATGGCAAGTTTAGGGGAAGAAACACGACAATCAACAAGAGGGCCAGCGAACCATAATTCTGTTGCACTTATTCTTCCTCATAAAGCGATGTTAGGTTTTGATGGTGGAGCTATTGGAGCTGATATTTATTGCGACAGAACAGGAATATTGGCGAAGTCACTTGAAGATTGCGCAGTTATATTGGACGCTCTGAAAGATCCGGAAAATGGTTACTATGACCCCCGTGATCCATACACAACTGTTCCAAGATCTTCTGTATTAAGCGCATATACACCTCATATTAAAAAATCTGTAGTTGCCAAGGAATTAACTGGCAAAAGAATAGGTGTTGTGAGGGAGTCCATGCTCAATCCTGGCACGAAGGCTGTAGAGCCAATTATTCAAGCAGCTAATCAAGAAATTAAATCAATTTTAGGCACACATTTAGGAGCTACTTTAGTTGAGTCAAGACACCATCTTTGGAAGCCAGAAGATGATTGCGAACAAATGAAAATTGATTTTTGCCAAGCTTTGGCAAGATTAGTGCCAGTATTTATGCCAGATATATTGTTCAGATTAGATGCGAATGGAGAACCTATATTCCCTGAATTTGTTGCTGCGATTAAAAAAACCGAATTCGCACCTGGCAAATTTTTTGGAGGTGGCGATTTAGATCCTATAGATTATTTAGTGCAGCTTGCAGATTTAAAAATTAAACCACCACAGAATTTAGATATTGCAACTGTTCAAGACGAAATATTAGCGAATTCATTTCGCTTTCATATCAAGCAATACCTTTCAAGAAGAGCAGATGATTGGCAAGCTCAAGGGTTTATTGAGCGCTTGATAGATTGGTCAATCTTGAATGAGAGATCAAAATATTGGGGTGATGATCAACGTTCTGCATTTAAGAACTGGGAGGAAACAACTGATCCCCGAAATCCACTAGGTGGTAGACAAGGTGTTGATGAGAGGATTATGTTACGTGAGCTTCTCAGAAGAGTCGATATGATGGTCATTTTGGAGAACAGGTTAGATGTCTTTGTGAGATTGCATTCTGCACTTCCACCAGCAAAAATTGGTTGGCCAGAAGAACCTGGAATGATTAACCATTTAAGAAACGAAATTACGTATGGCCCTAATGCAGGCCTCACAGAGGTATTAGTACCTGCTGGTTATGTTCGACAAGCTTATGATGCGACATATCAACTAAGTGCTGATAAGAAAAAATATATTGGAAAATCAACTGAGCAAGTCACAGAAATTCCTGCACCTGGATTGCCCTTTTCACTAGTATTTAGATGTGAGCCTGGAAAAGAGGATTTGTTATTAGAAATTGCTTCTTCTTATGAAAAGGCATCAAAAAGAAGAGTGCCTCCTCCGAACTTTCCAAATTTGTAAAGTTTGATGAGTAAACCTTAACGTCGTTGAAAGTAATTCCTTAGACTATTTTTGTTGGGCGAGTCTTTCAACGACAAAGTTTGCTGCTCTGGATATATGTTCTTTTGCAATTTTTTCGGCAAAGTCTGCATCGCCTGTAACGATAGCATCAAGAATGTTAGTGTGTTGCTCCCAGATTTCAGAAGGTTTTTGATCGATTAATAAACCTTCACCCATAATTCTTTGGGTAGAGCTCCACTGAGAATCTAATAAGGACCCAATCATAGAGTTATCAGATAGTTCATAAATAAATTGGTGAAATTGGTGATCAGCATCAATTAATAATGAAACATCATTTTTTTTGACAGCTTTTAAACCCTCTTTAATAAAGTTTGGACCTTCTTTTTTAGCCCTTGCAGAATTTTTGGCGGCTGCATTTCTGCAAGCTAGACCTTCCAATACTGCGCGAATATCATACATTTGTCTAACATATTCAACATCTAAAGGAGCTACGACTAATCCTCTACCGGGGGCATCTTGAAGAATGCCTTGATTGCGTAATAGTAAAAGCGCTTGTTGAACAGGTTGTCTTGAGACGCCAAGGTCCTTAGCAATAACCTCTTGAATAATTCTTTCTCCGGGTGGAATAATACCCTTGGATATTTCAGATAGGATAGCGCTATAAACTTGATCTACTAATGTTGGGGTTGTAACAATCAGTTTCATAGACCTATTGGTGTCATTTAATTTGTTGGTTGTGTATTTCATGTTGATTCATTGAACCTATTGTAGATTATTTTTAGATTCAGAATTTCGCCATTCAACCTCTGAATTATCCCAGCTTGAAAGTGCTTGTAAATTTGGAACCCAAGCTAAGCCAGATTTAGCATCAGAAGATGCGGCCTCTGGAGTTACCAGGACATCAAGTAAAGCAGGTCTATTTGCTAAAGCTTTTTGAATGGCTTCATCAAGTTCATTTGGGTCAGAGACACGAATCGAAAAGAGCCCTAAACCTTCAGCCATTTTTGCATAATCAGAAAATTGTAATTTTGTGCCTACAACTTTTCCATGGGTTTCTTGTTGATCTCTAACTTCTATTGCCCATGAGCCATTATTTGCTACAACGATTAACACTGGCGCTTGATGTCTTGCTGCTGTGTCTATTTCCATTGCATTAAATCCAAATGCTCCATCACCAGTTACTACAGCCACTGGAGTATCTGGTGCAGCAAGACTAGCTGCAATTCCAAATCCTGTTCCGACTCCAATGCAACCTAATGGACCTGGATCCAAATATGTATTTGCAGGAAGACCGACTCTTGCAAAACTTAAAAAGTCTCCGCCATCAGCAACAACTATAGTTTCTTCAGGAAGATTTCTTCTAAGAGCAGCAAGAAGTCTATTTGGATGCATCAATCCATCAGAGCCATTTGGAGCATTATTCATGGTTTGCTCTAATTTATTAGAGCGTTCTATATGTTTAGCTCTGGCATTTGATGCCCAAGTTTCATCCCTTATGATTTCTTTGTTTACAGAAAGAGCAACAAGTTGTTCAAGAGCAATGTTGGCAGATGCAAAAATCTCAACATCTCCTCTGCGATTATCTGTAAGTTCATTGAGGTTATCTGCAATTCTTAAAAATTTTGTATTACCAAAAATTGCTGGAGAGCCATATGCCAGTTGAAAGTCTAACTTTCTTCCGATGGTAATAATTAAATCTGCATCACTCATAATAGACCCTCTAACAGCAGCCACTACCGATGGATGCGATTCGGGAACAAGACCTCTGCTCTCTCCTGTATCTAGATATAGAGCTTTAAAGCGATCAAGAAATGGAATTAAATTTTTAGATGAATTTTTTGCACCACGACCTGTAATCACTAAAGGTTTTTTTGCATTACATAACAGATCAATAGCAGCATATATTGAATTTGGTTCAGGGTATATTAATTTCTTCTTTTCGTTTAAGAAGTATTCTTTTAGTAGGAGGACTGATGGAACTTCTGCACGTAAAACATCTACAGGAAAATCTAGAAAAACTGGGCCTGGCTCATTACCACTCCCTAATGATTTGGAATATGCCGCACTTAGTTCTTGTAAGACAAGAGATGAAGTACGAACTGTTCTTGCATATCTTGTTAAAGGAGAGACAAGTTCTACATGATTCATATCTTGCAAAGCACCACGATTTTCTTGATGAGTTGGTGGTAAGCCTGAAAGAATCATAATAGACGCTCTAGCAACATGAGCATTTGCAATACCTGTCATCGCGTTAGTTACACCAGGCCCAGCAGTAACAAGCGCCACTCCTACAGTGCCGGTTAACTCACTATGTGCATGAGCCATATAAACAGCGGCACGTTCATCCCTTACGTCTACTATTTTTATTCCGACAGCATCTAGTTTCATCCATATTGGCATAATGTGCCCACCACATAAGGCGAAAACAGTTGTGACTCCTTTTGATTTTAAAAAGGTAGCAATGACTGCTGCACTAGACTGGTCAGTAATTTGGGGGATAGTTTTTTCGAATTTCATTAAGCTCATAGATTTATTTGATAAATTTATAGAAACCCTATGGATATCCATGGGAATATTGCAACGATAATTAAGCCTACAATCAGAGCAATTAGGTAGCCTATGATTGGGCGTATGCCTTCAGAGGGATTGATTTTGCTGATCGCACATGCAGCGTAATAGCCGACTCCAAATGGTGGCGAAAATAAACCTATACCCATTGATAAAACAACAATCATTGCGTAATGCACCTCATGAACACCCATGATCTTTGCGATAGGGAATACGAGAGGTCCAAACAGAACAATGGCGGGGATACCCTCTAGAACACTTCCTAAAATAATGAATGCTACGATTGAAATAAAGAGGAACATTGGTGCGCCGCCATTTAAATTTCTCATAAAGTTAGCTAGTTGAATAGAGAAGCCTGATTGCGTTAGGGCCCATGCCATAGCTGTTGCAGTACCGATGATGAATAAAATAGCTCCTGATAAGGCTGCTGTTTCAACTAGCATTGGTAATAAGCGTTTAAATTCAAACTTACGATAGAAAAATATTCCAACTATTACTGCGTATGCGATGCCTAGAGTCGAAACTTCAGTAGCTGTGGCGATACCTCTAACAACAGCAGCACGAATAATAAAGGGCATTGCAATTGCGGGAAGTGCGATTAAAAATGCATTACGGATTTCATTAGCTGTTGCTTTTTTAACGTGGGATAAATCCTCATTTCGGTATCTTCTCCAAACCATAAAACAAAGTGTTGTGGCAAGGACTAAACCGGGTAAAAGACCTCCATTAAATAATGCTGCAATAGATACGCCTGTTACTGATCCAATCGTAATTAGAACAATGCTTGGAGGAATGGTTTCTGTTTGTGCGCCTGTAGCAGATAGTAGGGCTATGAGGTCACCTTGTTTAGCACCTCTTTTTTGCATTTCAGGGAAAAGTGCTGGAGCTACTGCGGCCATATCTGCAACTTTGGATCCTGAAATTCCAGAAACGAGGTACATAGCACCAATTAAGACGTAAGATAGGCCGCCTTTAACATGACCGAGAAGACTTGCTAAAAAATTAACCATTGCTTTTGCCATACCTGTCATTTCAATCAGAAGACCTAGAAATACAAATAGAGGTACCGCTAGCAAAATTAAATGTGACATCCCTTCATCCATTCTTCCCACCACAACAATAAGTGGCATACTCGTAGTCAAAGCGAGATAGCTTACGGTTGCAAGTCCGAATGCGATAGCAATAGGAAAGCCTAAAAAAACGGTACCGGCTGTAATACCCACAAAAAATATGAGTAGGTTGATATTTCCTAATGAGGCAAATACTGGCACAAGTAAATACAGTGATAAAGAGATAAATCCAATGATGCTCAATGAAATGATGACTTTATTTAAGTTTTTGATTTCAAAAAGTTTTAAGAAACTAATAAATGCCATTAAACCAATACCTACAGGTAAAGCACTTGCTCGCCATGCATTTGAAATACCTAATCCAGGTGTTGTAACAAATTGTTCTTCTATGGCATATTCCACCGCCGGGTAAAGAATAAGGATGAGGAATATAAATATTGAAAATTTAGTTAATGGCTCAACTATCGATTTTGTACTATTAGATAATTTAGACAAAAAGCTAGTCATTCGCATATGTTCATTTTTATGAAGTGCTACAACGGCACCGAATGCTGCTAGCCACAAAAACAATATAGAAGCAACTTCATCTACCCAAACAATAGGCGATTGAAAGAAATATCTTGCAATGACACCAATTAGTAATATAGAAATTTCTACAGTGATGAGTGTTGCTGCTACATACGAAATGGCTTTACCAACAAAATTTTCCATGCTTTCCCACCACTTTGGGGAAGCATGGAAATCAAGTGGATTCATAGAACTATTTGAATTATTGGAATCAAACATTTAACAATTTATCCAATGTCATTAGCGTATTTTTTAAGAAGAGACCAAGTTGTTGGATCAAATTTCGTTTCTGCTTCCTTATAGAAGCCAGATTTGTTTAATGCTGTTCTAAATGAGGCGACGTCAACTGTATTGAAAGTTAAGCCTTTTGTAGTCAGCGTTTTTTGAATATTTGAATTTGTTTGTACGATGTCATTTCTTTGTTTGATAGCGGCTGAGTTAATATTTTTACTGATAATGTTTTGAATATCAGTAGGAATATTTTTCCAATTTCTTCCATTTGCAACAAACCAAAAACCATCCCATGAGTGATTTGTTAATGAGCAGAATTTTTGTACTTCATAGAACTTAGTAGATTCGATGAGTGCTAACGGATTTTCTTGGCCGTCAGCAATTTTAGATTGGAGAGCTTGATACGCTTCGCTCAGTGGTAGACTTACTGGAGAAGCTCCCAATGCTTTAAACATTGAAACCCAGAGTGGTACAACAGGTACTCGAATTTTGAAGTTTTTTAGATCATCTGGAGTGTTAATAGGACGTGTACTTGTAGTGATTTGACGGAAGCCGTTATCCCAGACATTCTGAAAAGGGACTAGATTAATTTTTTCAATGGATGAGCGAATATGATTTCCAACTTCACCATCCATAGCTTGCCAAACTTTATCGTAATTTGGGAAGGCGAATCCTAATCCAGTTACGGAAGTCGCTGGAATTAATGTTGACATAACTGTTCCAGGGAAAGTTGCGAGCTCTAGTGCACCTGAACGAATTTGGGACATCATATCTGAGTCATTACCTAATTGATTATTAGGAAATAGTTGAATATTGACTTTACCTTGAGTTTCTTTGGAAATATTAGCGATAGCTTCTTTTAGGCGAACATTAACAGAGTGCGCCTCTGGTAAATCATTACCTAACTTTAATTTGATTTCTCCGCTTTGAGCAAAAGTTTTAATGTTCACCATGCCAGCTCCAACTGCAATGGTTGAACTTATAAATTGTCGTCTATTGAGTGTCATTATTTCAATCTCCTTTGAGGGTTAAATGATAATTTATTGAATTCAGAATTCATTAAATAAACTTTATAGGCTTGTATTACTTGAAGTCAATACTTTTTCATTAGTATTTTCCCTTATTGAATACTGAATTCAGAATACAATATAGTCTTAACAATTATCTAAATTTTGGAATTTTTATATGAATCATTTGTTAACACTATCTGATGTCATATTGGCTCATGCCAGGACAAAACCTGAGCAAATTGCAGTTCGGGACTCGGTCAATACTTTTTCATATCAACAATTAAATTTGAGAGCATCCCAACTTGCTCTTGCAATGATCTCTAGGGGATTAAAAAAGGGGGATCAGGTTTGTGTATTAGCCTACAACAGAGCGGAATGGGTAGAAATCTATGTAGGTCTTGCACGTGCAGGATTAGTCGTTGTACCAATTAACTTTAGACTAAGCTCAACAGAAATTGCTTATATTTTGGAACATTCTGAGGCTAAAGCTATCATTGTGCAAGATAGTCTTTCAGAAAAGTTAGAGCCATTAAAAAATGAAATATTAGATAAGATCATTTTTGTAATAGGTAATGAAAAACAGCAATTAAATGCATCAAATTATGAGACTGCACTCCAAAATTCAAACATATTAAGTCCAAATGAATTTAAAAAAATAGAGGGCGAAGACATATTTGCATTGATGTATACATCTGGAACAACTGGCAAACCTAAAGGTGCAATACGTAGTCATGCTGGGAATATGATGATTGCCTTGGCGACATCATTGGAATTTGAGTTTAAGGATAAGGATACTGCACTATTAGTGATGCCAATGTGCCATGCAAATTCCTTATATTTCATGATTACATTTTTGTATATTGGCGGGACAATAAACATCTCAGATAAGCAAAGTTTTGACCCTGAAGATTTATTGCGAACATTTGCACATGAAAAAATTACATTTACATCTTTGGTGCCAACACATTACATCATGATGTTAGGATTATCAGATGAGATAAAAGCAAAATATGACGTCAGTAGTATTTCAAAATTATTAATTTCTTCTGCACCTGCAAGAAGAGATACTAAGTTAGCAATCTTAGATTATTTTAAAAATTCAAAACTATTTGAACTTTATGGATCTACTGAGGCTGGATGGGTAACTCTATTAAGGCCTGACGAACAGTTGGAAAAACTAGGATCTGTCGGGAGAGAGTGGGTTGGCTCAGGTGCAATTAAGATATTAGATGAGAATCAAGAGGAAGTACCTGACGGAGAAGTTGGGGAACTATTCTCAAGGACATCTTATGCCTTTGATGGATATTGGAAGAATGTAGAAAAAACAAAAGAGGCATTTCAAGACAAGTGGTGTTCTGTAGGAGATATGGCAAGAAGAGATCCTGAAGGGTTTATCTATTTGGTCGATCGAAAGAGCAATATGATTATTTCTGGTGGTGAAAATATATATCCATCAGAGCTTGAAAATGTTATTGGAGCAAATCCAAAGGTTAAGGATGTTGCGGTTGTGGGTGTTCCGGATCAAAAATGGGGAGAATCAGTCATAGCACTAATTGTTACTCATAATGGAGAAACCGTTACAGAAAAAGAAATTCAGACTTGGTGTAAGAAATATTTAGCCAGTTTTAAAACACCTCGTAAGGTGATTCAAATCTCTGAGAATGAAATGCCAAGAAATGCAACTGGAAAAATATTGCATCGTGTTCTAAGAGAAAAATATCAAGCCATTTTTCAAGAATCAAAGCTCGAAAACTAATCTTAAAAAGAGTATCTTTTGTTAATCGTATTCAATGTAATATTCCCAATATTTGCCATTATCTTAATTGGATATGCTGGCAGAAAATTTGGTGTATTTAATGAATCTACAACGCATGAGTTGAATCGATATGTGGTTTGGATAGCGTTACCTGCGCAGTTATTTGAATTTACAACAAATAATCCATTTGATAGTGATCCAGGTATTTGGGGGTTTACTATTGCATTTGCCATGGGTGCATTCACTACTTTTTTATGTGTATTAATGGTTCAGTACAAAAGAACTGGGAACATTACTATCGCGAGCTTTGATGGATTGAGTGCATCATATGCAAATTGTGGATATATGGGCTTACCATTATGTATATTAGCTTTAGGAAATAAAGCAGTTGCTGCCCCCTTAATTGGTACTTTAGTCGTTGTATGTGGATTATTTAGTATTTCAGTTGCATTTATAGAAGGAAAAAGCCATTCCGAGAAAAAATGGTACGAGATATTTTTTACCATTCTCAAAGCCCTAGGGAAAAATCCATTAATTATTTCCCCAATCTTAGGCTTAATTTGGTCTTTTACAGGGCTTGGCTTGTATCAGCCGATAAGGCAGGTTTTTTTATTTCTTGGGGCGTCAGCAAGCCCCTGTGCATTAATAGCGATGGGGCTATTTTTAGCACAAAAGAGCAATGGTAAAGCTAGTGGATTATCGCTATTGGTCATTACAAAACTTATTCTTCAGCCTATACTTACATGGTTAATAGCGCGATATGTTCTTGGTTTGTCACCTTATTGGATAAAAGCATCAGTATTAATTAGTGCTTTGCCGACTGGAACAGGACCATTTATGATGGCACAATACTATGAGGCTGACGGTAGGGTGATTTCTCAAGTAGTATTAATCACAACAATAGCTTCTATTTTTACGCTTTCTTTTTTAGTTTGGTTAATGGTTTAAATATATGAATTTTTCACTTTCCCCAGAATTACTCCAATTACAACAAAAAGTTCGAACTTTTATTCGCGAACAAATCATCCCTTATGAGAACGATCCACGACAAGATTCTCATGGACCACATGAAGAGTTACGTAAAGAATTGATAGAAAAAGCAAGAGCTGCAGGTTTACTAACACCTCATGCCTCTAAAGAATTAGGTGGTTTTGGATTAACGCATGTTGAAAAGGCAATAACTTTTGTTGAAGCTGGGTATTCAACACTTGGCCCAACTGCCATGAATATCCATGCTCCGGATGAAGGTAATATTCATTTGATGGAAGTTGTAGCCAATGCAGAACAGAAAGAACGCTGGTTAAAGCCTTTAGTAGAGGGCAAAATCAGATCATGTTTTGCAATGACTGAGCCCGCTCCTGGAGCAGGTGCTGATCCTTCCATGTTGGTGACTACTGCAATTCGTGATGGTGACGATTACATTATTAACGGTAAAAAATGGTTTATTACTGGCGCTACTGGAGCGGCATTTGCCATCATTATGGCTAAGCTTGAGGATGGTACAGCAACGATGTTTTTATCCGATATGGATCGTCCAGAAATTCAGGTGACTCGTCAAATGCATGCAATGGATTCATGTTTCACCGGTGGCCATGGTGTTGTTGAGTTTAAGGATTTAAGAGTTTCATCAAAAGACGTTTTAGGTGAGTTGGGTAAAGGTTTTCGCTATGCTCAAATTCGCTTAGCCCCAGCACGTTTGACGCATTGTATGAGATGGCTTGGACAAGCAGAGCGTGCGCATGATGTTGCCACGAACTATGCCAGAACACGTTATGCATTTGGTGTACCTCTTGGGCAGCATGAAGGAGTTGGTTTCATGTTGGCTGATAATGACATGGATATTCATACTGCAAGATTACACATTTGGCATACTGCTTGGTTGCTCGATCAAGGTGAGAAGGGTAATTTTGAATCTAGCAGAGCAAAAACAATATGTTCAGAGGCAGAGTGGCGTGTGGTCGATCGATGTGTGCAGATTTTAGGTGGACAGGGAGTAACTTCTGAGACGATCGTCATGAAGATATTTAATGATATGCGTGCTTTTAGAATTTATGATGGTCCAAGTGAAGTTCATCGTTGGAGTATGGCAAGAAAAATTTTAGCCTTACCTAAACATTAAAAAAATATTAGTTAATCATATGAATACATTATTTTCTTTAGAGCAAAAAACTGTTCTTATAACAGGAGCATCTAGTGGTCTAGGACAGCATTTCGCAAGAGTTTTATCTCAGGCTGGGGCAACAGTTATTTTGGCGGCTAGGCGTGTTGATAAATTACAAGAGATTGTTCATGAACTAGAGCAACTTGGTAAAAAAGCTTTTGCTGTTGAAATGGATGTTACTAATCAACAAAGTGTTAAAAATTGTTTTGATGCAATTCAGTCGATAGCGAATATTGACGTTCTGATTAATAACGCTGGGGTTTCAGTGACAAAACCATTATTAGATCAAACTGAAGAAGATTTTGATTTTGTGATGGATACAAATTTAAAAGGCATGTGGCTTGTTGCTACTGAAGCTGCGCGCAGAATGCGTGAGAACAAAATAAGTGGAAGTGTTGTTAACATTGCTTCTATATTGGGTGAGCGCGTTGCCGGCGGTGTTGCACCTTACGCTATTTCTAAAGCAGGTGTGATTCAAGCGACTAAGGTCATGGCACTTGAGTTGGCAAGGTATGGAATTCGTATTAATGCTATTTTGCCTGGATATATTGTTACTGACTTAAATAGGGAATTTTTGTCGAGTGAGTTAGGTGATAAGTTACGCTCCAGAATACCTACGCGTAGATTTGGGGAGTTAGATGATTTAAATGGCCCGCTACTCTTATTATCTTCGGATGCTGGAAAAGCAATGTCTGGATCATGTCTAGTAGTTGATTCTGGCCATTTGGTAAGTTCACTGTAATAAGCAAAATTATGTTAGATCAAGAACAAAAAGATAAATTAGGGCAATACTTAAAACAAGAGGGATTGATTCATAGCAGCGATTATGAAATCAAACCTTTATCAGGTGGACAATCTAATCCTACATATTTAATACAGGATAAAGATGCGCAGTTTGTCATGCGCAGAAAGCCATTTGGTCAGTTGCTAGCATCTGCTCATGCGATTGATCGAGAGTATCGCGTCATGCATGCCTTATTTTCAAGCAATGTACCTGTTCCAAAAATGTATCTATATAACAAAGATATAGAGATTATTGGAGCAGAATTTTATTTGATGGAATATATTTCTGGAAGAGTTTTGGTTGATCAAACCTTACCAGAATCTTCCAAATCCGAGCGCGCTGAAATATATGCGGAGATGAATCGTGTTATTTCAGCTTTGCATCAAGTTGATTTTGCATCGATTGGTTTATCTGATTATGGCAAAAGTGGTAATTACTTTTCTAGACAGATTAATCGTTGGTCTAAACAATCCCTTGAGGGCGAAGTTCAAATCAATGATGCCATGAAAAATTTGATTGATTGGTTACCTCAACATATCCCACAAAAAGAGACTGTTTCCATCGTGCATGGTGATTATCGTTTGGATAATTTAATTTTTCATCCGAATAAAAACGAGGTTGTAGCTGTTCTCGATTGGGAATTGTCGACATTGGGAGATTCGACTTCTGATTTCTTTTACAACTGTATGGGTTGGAAGATCCCTTATTCATTATGGAGAGGAATTGGTGGAGTTGATTTAAATGAATTAGGTATTCCAAGTTTGAATCAATATATTGAGATGTATGAGAGAAACAATCATTGCAAAGTTGAGAATCCTATTTTTTATCTTGCCTATAATTTCTTCAGGATTGCAGGTATTCTTTATGGCATTGCAAATAGAGCGAAGCAGGGAACAGCTGCCGCGAAAGACGCATTTGAAACAGGTCAAAAAGCAGGTCCTATAGCCCAAATTGGGTGGGATATTGCAACTGGAAAAATTCAGCTTTAATTTAATTTTTAAGCATTTAGCCTAGGCAATAAGTTCTTATTACCTCCTTTCACCTTATTTCCAAAAAATAAATAACCCTAATTTTTTTAGGCATTTGCAATTAGTTCGTATTTGTACTAAAATAGTACGCATACGAACTAATTAAGGAATTTTATGAATTACCTGACATTAATTAAAGAATTGGCAACAACCTATCAAACCTTTGAAGCTTACTCCACAAACCACGTGAAGAAGATGGGCTTAACGATGACTCAGTTTGATATTTTGGCCACTTTAGGAAATCAGCCCCCGATGACATGTAAGGAGCTAGGGGAGAAGACATTGATTTTGAAGGGCACCATGACTGGTGTCTTAGAAAGGATGGAGGCGAAGGGCTTAATTATCAAAATCCCAAATGAAGAGGATGGACGTAGTTACAAAATTGGACTTACCAAAACTGGCGAGAAGCTTTTTCACAAAGCATTTCCGGAGCATGTGGAATATTTAGGAAAAGCTTTTGCCAAGTTAAATAAGGAAGATTTAGAAAAAGCAGTAGGGGTATTACAAAAAGTTAAAGCAGTGTTTAATTAATCACAAAAGGAAATTGTATGAACAAGTATCAAAATGTATTAAATTTAATTGGACGTATTTTAATTGTGGCATTATTTTTGCCAGCTGGATTTAGTAAGTTAACTAACTTTCAGGGAACAGTTGGATATTTCACATCACTCGGAATGGCTACTCCAAGTCTAGCGGTCGTTGTGGCGATTGTGGTTGAACTTCTTGGTGGAATTGCTTTATTAGTTGGATACCAAACCAGAATTGTAGCTTTCGTTATTGCTGTATTTACATTAGCAGCATCAATTGTTGGTCACCCATATTGGAGCGTTCCAGCTGATCAAGCATTTGTCACACAATTACTCTTCTTTAAGAATATTGCTGTTATTGGTGGTTTATTAGTTTTAGCCTCATCAGGAGCTGGAAAATTTAGCCTTGATAGCAAAAAAGAAGTTCAGTAATTTCAATTGAAAATGGAGAATGTAATGACTAAAGTAGCTGTAGTATTTCATAGTGGTTATGGCCATACCTTTAAACAAGCAGAGGCTGTTGCAAAAGGGGCAAATGGAACTCTAGTAGCAATAGATGCTGAGGGAAATTTAACGGATGATCAGTGGACCACATTAAACGATGCTGATGCAATTATTTTTGGATCACCAACCTATATGGGTTCTGTTAGTTGGCAATTTAAAAAATTTGCTGATGCAAGTTCAAAGCCTTGGTTTTCTCAACAATGGAAAGATAAGGTTTTTGGTGGATTTACTAATTCAGCAACGATGAATGGTGATAAACATTCTTCAATTCATTACTTTATTACCTTGGCGATGCAACATTCTGGGATTTGGGTTGGTACTGGCTTAATGCCATCTAATGCAAAATCAGCAAACAGAAATGATGTTAACTACGTGGGTTCATTTGCTGGTGCAATGATGCAAACCCCATCTGACGCAAGTGCTGATGAAGTAAATCCAGGTGATATTGAAACAGCAAGACTCTATGGAGAAAGAATCGCAAAACTTGCTAAGCAGTTTAAAAATTAAGTTTAATAAAAGCTTTATGTGAATTGATATTCACTACAGAACCTTATAAGACTGAAGAAGTCTTATAAGGTTTAAATTTTCAAACTAAATGTTTTCCAGGGTTCTTTAAATATTTATTCTTGATTGCATCAGCTGTCCAATAAGCTAAGGCACCTACCAGACCCGTTGGTTGGTAAGCACTATTGTGAACAAACACACTTGCGCCTAAGATAAATAAGTTTGGACAGTCCCAGCTTTGTTGATATTTATTAACAGCGCTATTACTTGGAGAAGTTCCCATAATTGTTCCTCCAGTACTGTGAGTGCTTTGATAGGGAACTATATTCCAAGAACGCTTAACAGCATTTGCTGTTGAAGCTTTAGTTGGGTTTAAAGTTTTTATCATTTGATTAATGACTTTAGCACCATGAGTATCAAGCTTTAGTTCATTCTCGTGATAGTCAAAAGTTAGACGCATAAGTGGTTGTCCAAATGCATTCTTGTAGGTCGGGTCTAGATCATAAAAATTATGTTTATGGGGTAATACTCCAGAGCGTGTCGAGATACCCATTGAAGTTTGATACCATTTGGCAGTTTCAGACTTCCACTTACTACCCCACATTGGGGTTCCCTTTGGCACTGGTCTGTAACCTATGGGCAGGCTAGTATTATGACCCGCTGAAACGATATAACCTCCTACAAAGCCTGGCTCTGTCCTATCAAAATTCCAATCACCATGAAAATCATCAATCACTGTGTTGGTTCCACCGGCATTAATAAAAGGATTAAAGTTACGACCTTCAAAGAAAAGTTCTGCACCAACACCCGTATCGTAGGCATAATTTTTACCGATAATACCTTTACCGGTTACTGGGTCATATGGTTTGCCAATCTGAGATAACAGCATTAAGTGCACATTATTAAAGGCAAAAGCACACATTAAAACAAGGCTAGCAGGTTGTTCAAACTCTTCCCCAGTCTTAAGGTTTGTGTATGTAACTCCAGTAACTTTTTTACCCGAGGAGTCCTTATTAATTTTGGTAACCCAAGAGTTAGTTCTTAATTCAAAATTAGGTTTAGTCATTGCAATAGGAATTACAGTCATTTGAGGACCTCCTTTTGCATTTGCCTCGCAACCAAAGCGTTGGCAATAACCACAATACTGGCATGCTCCAAAATGAGAACCATCTGGATTGGTGTAGGGTTGTGACGCATTTGCAGAGGGTCGAGGAAATGGATGGTATCCCAGGTTCTTTGAACAATCTTCAAATATTTTTGCAGAAAGAATCGTTTTTAAAGGTGGCAGAGGGTATTCATTTTTCCTTGGAGCTTCAAAAGGATTTCCACCATTTTGAATGCTGCCATTAATGTTTCCAGCTTTACCTGATACGCCGGCAACTTTTTCGAATTTATCGTAATAAGGTTCAAGTTCAGAATATGTAATTCCCCAATCCTGGATCGTCATATCTGATGGAATAAATTTTTTCCCATAGCGCTCTTCATAGAGAGAGCGTATTTTAAAGTCCATGTCTGTCCAACGCCAAGTTCCACCGCTCCAATGGATTGCTGAGCCACCGACTCCCTCTCCAGGTAAAAATGATCCAAGTCTGCGAATTGGAAGGGCTTCTTGGTTAGGATTATTTCTCGCTGTAAGAGTATCCCTTGAAGCATTTTGCATTAATTCTTGTCGAATGACATAACGCAGTTCATCACGAATATTGGGGAGTGAGTAATCATCTGCAGCATTTTTAAAGTCTCCTCTTTCGAGAGCAAGAACTGATAGTCCTGTTTCAGACAGTTCCTTTGCAAGGATTCCGCCTGTCCAACCAAGGCCGACAATTACAACATCAACTTCTTTTAATTTAGTTGCCATATTGGTTCTCCTAGCTCAGATCTGAAATGCTAAATACAGGAGCTACAAATTTTTTGTCAAAATATTTTTCAACATCGAGAGAGTGAGTTGCAACAGCTCCAGGAAATCCAACTAGTTTCCAGCCAGCTTTATCTTTATTACCACCATAGATTGGATCAGCAAACATACCCTCCATAACATTTTGATAAAGCATCGAGAAAAATATACTGCTTTGGGGGCCTGATGGAAAATTTACCTTTGCATCTTTAAGGTCTATTAGAAACTCTTCTAATTGATCACTTTTGAGTTTAGATACTTTAGTTCCATATTTTTTGATGGAATATAGATTGGATTGTTCGATTGATACCCGATATAAATCTGAAGGAGTAAGTGGTAATTGGTAACCTTGTGTCGGTAAACCTTTTTTCCAAGGCCCTGATTGATATAAGCGCTCACCTTTACCCCAACCACTGGCTAGAGCATGATCTATGTAATATTGAATACCTATATCTGTTCCTTGAGGACTTAAATCATCTTTTGGGATCATATGATTGACAATTCTTTCAATGAATTCTTGTTCAGAAAGATTGAAAAAAAGGTATGCCTGATTATCTTGTGGGGGACTTGTTTTATCTTCTGCCGCTACAGCATTGGGATGTATAGATGAAGAAATTGCAACAGAAGTTCCGACTAAAGCACCTTTAAGGAATTGCCGACGATCCCCTGGATTTTTTTTCATAAAAACTCCTTGTTAAGGTTTTAATGTTGCAAGGTAATCTATTAAAGCTTCTCTTTCATTTTTATCTGACAAGCCTGAGTATGGCATTCTGTTGCCTGGAAAAGATGATTGTGGATTCTCTAAAAAGCGGTTGAGAGTTTCTTTATCCCAAGTTCCATTAGCGTTTCTTAGCGCTTTAGAGTATCTGTAGTCTGATATTGAACCAATCTTACGATTCAAAACTCCTAACAAGTTTGGCCCAACGTCATTTGTATTATTGTTAGTACTATGACAAGCCCTACATTGGTTAAAGACCTGTTCACCACTAGAAATATTTTGTGCCGAGCTCATTGAGATAGATAAAAATTGAAAACAGGCAACTAGGCACAACAAAACTGTTTTGATAAAGTTTGTCATTTGTCTCACATTGTTTATATTTATTTCAATTGAGTATATATGAATTAGAGTTTGTGTAAAAGTTAAAAATACTTTTTAATGTGTTGTATTTATTGATTTAAATATTAGGGATAACAGGCATTAATAATTGAGATGGAAATTCTGCACCCGAATATAGAGTAGTTATGCCCTCGAATCTTTCTTTTGATCTGTCATTAGGATCATTGTGTAGAATCCGTCCAGGAGCTTGAATCACGTAGTCATTTCCTGAAATCGTAATAGCTAATTGGTAACCTTTAGGAAAAACAAGTGAACTTGGTAATATCTCAATTTCAAAAGGGTATACCTTTGAGGGTTCAAGTAGTTCGATGCAATCATGCGTATGGTAAGGTTTGTAGGGTGTTGACCTTATAGGATCTAATTTACGGTGGGAAGCTCTGAGCCAGCCCATGGCGAATGGAACAGGTTCGTGCGCTCCTGTGAATACAACATCTTCACCCTTATCATCAATACACCTGAGGGTTACAAAAAAATCAATATCTTTTGCAGTAGAGCTAGCCCATAGTTTTAAACAAATTGGTCCAGTAAATTCAACTTCTTCTGTGAATTTAGCAGACATGAGTGTTATACCAGGACCATTCGAGGAGTAAGCAACTTGCGAAGAGGAGCTTGGTTTGTGATTAAGTATAGTTAGCTCACTATTATTTAAGAAAAATGGTGTCCACTGTGTTCGAGGGATTGGCCAAGATTCTTCAGAACGTATTACAGCGCTGCCATCAACCTTTCGAATTGCTAAATGAACAGGAGGTTCAAGATCCCATCCATTTTTTTCATCTTTCAGATAATGTGAGAAAAATTTCTTTTGTATAGATACATAGTATGGAAGATAGAAACTTTCGTAGTGTGTACCGATATGTGCAAATAGCCATTTCTCTTTAGAACCAGAGTCGGTATATCCTGAAAAATTTCCACGTAAATGCATGCCGGGACCACCCCAATTTGCAGCACTTAATAAGGGAACATTAATCTTTGATAGATTTGCTGTTCGATCAGTAAACCAAGCATCAATCATTTCTCTAGAACATATTTCTTGTGGGTAATTAGAGCGATTTCCTTTGAGGATTTCAGGATCAATAGCTGGACCAGTAGTTATTTGTTTGGTTTGACGATCTATATGATTCGTTTGGCCATTCCCATGTTGATTTGCCAAAATTTGTTTAGGCCACCAATTTTGTGTGAAGGTATTACTAAGTATTCCACCATGCCTTAAAACATCTCTATATTGATCAACGGCTCCTTCCCAAGGAATAATGGCCGCAAGATGAGGAGGGTTTAGAGCAGCAACTTGCCATTGTTTTATGGCTAAGTAAGATATTCCGAGAAGGCCAACTTTGCCATTACTCCAGTCTTGTGTACCAGCCCACTCAATACATTCAAAATAATCTCTAGTCTCTTGGGGAGAATATAGATTTAGATAGCCTGGAGATTGACCACTGCCACGACTATCAACAACAACAATAATGAAACCGTCAGGAACCCATCTTTCAGGATCTGGTACTTCCCATCGAAGAAATTCCCCTGATGTTCCATTTTGATCAATATCTGGATAAATTGATTTTAATTTTTCCCACTGAGGAATGAAACTATCAGCAAAATGAACATCTTTTCCATAAACTCCAAAAGACATTACTACCGGAAATTTCCCTGGTTGATCAGGACGAAAAACATTACATCGTAGTTCAATCCCATCGGACATTGGTATAAGTACATTTTTATCAAAAATCATATTTTTCATTAGTAATTATTGTTGTTTGATACCGAGGGTAGAAATCAATTTTTTAAAAATCTCATATTCATCACGAAGATGTTCCTCGTATTGCTTAGAAGATACATCAGTAGCTGGTTGTCCGCCTTGTTTAAGGAGTCTTTCTCGAATTTCAGGAATACGCATAGCTGAAACGACATCATCATGAATTTTTCGAACTATTACTGGAGGTATATTTGCAGGACCAACAATTCCGACTGATAATTCAGACTCAGCCTCGGGATATCCTAATTCGCGAACGGTGGGTATATCTGGGTAGCTTGGACTTCTCACTTTACTAGTGATTGCAAGTGGTATAGCTTTTCCACCTTGAAATAATGGGGTTGCTGAAGGAGTTAGATAGACAACGTATTGAACATCTCCTGACCACAGTCCAGTATATGAATCAGCAATTGAGCGATATGGAATGTGAGTCACTTTTATTTTGGTCGCCCGATTGACAATTTCTGCTGCGAGGTGAGCAGCGGTTCCATCTCCTAAAGATCCGAAATTAATTTCATAGGGTTTTGCTTTTGCAAGCTCAACTAAATCTTTGAAGGTTTTAATATTATTTTTTAAAGAGGAAACAATAATATTCGGAATAACTGTAATTTGTGCGATAGGTGTAAAGTCGTTGAGAGGGTGATATGGGGGCTTTACTTGCAGAAGTGGGGCAACCACATGAGATGTAACAGCAATACCAATGGTATATCCATCTGGAGACGCTGAGCTTATAGCTTGCGCTCCAATAATTCCACCAGCACCAACTCTGTTTTCAACTATATGTTGTTGATGATTAATTTCTGATAGGCCTTGTGCTATTGCTCTAGCAATCGTATCTCCGCCTGAACCAGGAGGAGTAGTAACAATAAATCGAATTGGTTTATTCGGGAATTCTGTATTTTGTGCTTTGGCTTGTACGCTCCAAATACCTATGGACAAAAACACAAAATTGACTAAGAAAACTTCAAAGATTCTTTTATATTGCATGACTTAACCTACAAAAAATTAAAGCTTAAAAAGAGATAAGGCTTAAGTGTTAACCATCTTCAATTCTTGGCCAGACCTGAATAATCCATGTGGGGTTCGATGTAATGATTCAAATCCTGTTTTAGTAACTCTTATCAGTTCTCCAAATTGAACACCTGCTTTTTCATCTGGGGTGATGACATTTGGCTGAACAACCATACACATATTTTCTTTCAATTCCATATCTACAGAATGTCCAGAAGGTCTGCTTTTAGAACCTAGAATAGGTGCAAAGTATCCACCACCGTAACCATGAACGAGATCGTCATTCGTGGTAAATCCATTTTTTTCAATAATGCTGGATGCCTCAATTAATTCCTTTGTATTTACTCCAGGACGAATAACTTTGGTAATACTATTAAATGCTGAATATGCTGTTTGGTGAAGGTCTTTGTAGAGAGAATTTGGTTCAGCATCTACTGTGAAACCTCTCAATACTTGGCCCGAATAATCCCAAAATGATGCTGATAACTCACAGAACACAAAATCACCTTTTTGAATCTTTCTTCTCGACGTAAATTGTCGTGGTACACAAACGTCTGGGGATTGCATTGATGTTGAGCCAATGTAATGAATCCAATTATTTCCACCAAGACCAATATAAGCTCTCTCAATGAGGTCTCCAAGTTGATGTTCGGTCATTCCTGGTTTAGTACCTTTTACAAGAGCGGCCATACCTAAATCACTCATCGCTGCGCCTACTCTTAGCCATGAAATTTCTTCTTCAGATTTGATCATTCTTAACTTGGTATATTCATTATCAAGACTGATCACCTGATATTTAGATTCAAGAATTTTCCAGCGTGGACCGACTAGAGGGCCTATGACGCCAATTTTTTTGGTATTTTGTTTAGCTAAAAATTCCATTAAGGGGGACATACCTTTATCGCCACCCCAAATCACCTCGGTATCTTTTGCAAGAATTTTTGCAAGTGGTACGTGGTTGTGATATTCCACGAACATGGTTGATACCTGATTTGGTTTAAATACTGTAAGTGCCTGCTGTGTACCTGGCCAATTTGTAATCCATCTCGTGGCATTACCTACACCGCCTGAAGTTACTAAAAGAACTGTGTCTACTTCCTGTGAAGCCATGACATCAACAAGTGCTTGTTTTCTTCTAGCATATTCTTGGTCAGAAAATCTTGGATAGGCTTGATCAAAAACAGATCGTAAATTAGGTGATAACTTTAAATAGTCTGCGGGATTTACACCATCTAATGATTTAGCTAAAAGTGGATTATTGATCAATAAAGATGCTCCAATGCCGCCACCCAAAAGCACTTTATGAAAGGCTCTTCTGTCCATTATGTCTCCTAATTAATTTCTTTTTGATTATTTCCATTCTATAACTAGAAATCTGAAATACCAAAACCTTTTAGCATGATTTAAATAAATTAGCTCATTAATTTCTTACTGCTAATTATGTTTAAAACTTAAAAATCTTGAGTTGACGTTAATAGTAATAGGCTTGACAAAATACTTTCCTTACATTAAAGTAAGATTTATTTAAAAAGTAAGGATAAGGTATGAGTACAGCAACTGTAACATCAAAAGGGCAAGTAACAATTCCAGCCGCTGTTAGAGCTTCGCTTGGAATTGACGCTGGAAGTCGCATTGAATTTGTAGAAATGGAGAAAGGACAATTTATGATTGTTCCGGCCGTAAGCCCCATTCAATCTCTTAAAGGTATGTTACGAAAACCTTCTACTCCGGTGAGCATAGAGCAAATGAATATAGCTATTGCAGCACAAGGGGCTAAACTGCGATGATAGGTTTGGATACAAATGTATTAGTTCGTTACATAGCTCAGGATGATATAAAGCAATCAGCTTTAGCAACAAATTTAATAAACTCTTTAACAAAAGACTCGCCTGGTTTTGTTTCCCTTGTCTCAATTATTGAATTGGTATGGGTAATGCAAAGTTGCTATAAATCAACAAAATTTGAAATTTTGAAAATTCTTGAAACACTTGTTACTACTAGAGAGTTGGTTATCGAAAATTCTGAAACAGTCATTCGAGCCATTAAGGTTTATTCTGGATCAGGAGCTGATTTTTCTGATTGTTTGATAGAGCGCTCTGCAAATAAAGCTGGTTGTGAATATAGTGTGACTTTTGATATCAATGCTATTAAGCATGCAGGATTTAGGCGCCTTTAATTATCATGCCTAAGTAGTTATTCATTTCAGCAAACTTATCAAGTTACGTAAAAAATTTATGTATTCAGTATTAAAAATAATAAGAGCAAATCTCATAATAATTTTAAAGAAGTAGATAACGTTTTAATTGACTATGATTTTGGATGTTGGTGTATTGGATCTACCCAAAAGACATTTTCAGGACTCTCTACAGCTTCTATGTCTAAGTTCATAACGATTGCTTCGTTATCACTTCTGACCAAGACACATTCCAAAGCTTCATCTTCACTGGCATTTATTTCTTGGTGAGGCACATAGGGTGGTACATAAATAAAATCACCAGGACCTGCTTCAGCTGTGTATTCGAGATGTTCACCCCAGCGCATTCTAGCTTTACCTTTAATGACGTATATGACACTCTCGAGGGCGCCGTGATGATGAGCGCCTGTTTTGGCGTTTGGATGAATAGTTACTGTTCCTGCCCAAAGCTTTTGCGCACCAACGCGTGCAAAGTTAATCGCAGCTGCACGATTCATTCCAGGAGTTTGAGGCGTATTTGTATCTAATTGATTTCCGGGTATGACGCGAACCCCTTCGTGTTTCCAATCATGATCATGAGAATGTTCGGACATATATATTCCTTTAATGGTTATGTATGTTTCGATTTTAAACAATAGCTTGATCCTTAAACCAGATAACTAGTGCATTTGACGAATAAAAAATGTTTGGAATTAGGAATAAAAATAATTAAATCAACCTAAAATTGCACCAAATATGGGCATATCTTATACTTTAAAAGAATGCTACAGATTTTAGGGGTAAACCCTAGCGTAATATTGAAGTAATTAAAAATTGTGAATGTTTTGTATTTATAAAGAACACTTGGGGAAAAAATGTCAGATTTTAGCGAAGATAATGCAATAGAAAAAACTACCACGAATACACTACCGCACTACGAGCCATATGGATGGCATCATTGGCCTACTTCACCATGGTTCTCATATCAGTTCCGTCGTGGGCTTGGCGAGTCTCAAGAAGGTGGTGGAGCAGTAAGTGAAATTTTTCAGGCTGCATCAAGGATTGATCCAACGAGTGAAGAGAGTTGGCATATTGAATGGAAACGCATTGGCGATCGTAACTTTAAGCGAGCACATGAGTCAGAGGCAAATGGTCACATTGTGACGGCCATGAATTGCTTTAAGCGTGCAGCAGACTATTACCGCCAGGCTGAGTTTTTTCTTCAACCAACTGATCCAAGAAGATTAGAGACTTTTACGCTCATGGAGCAAAGTAGCTATGGTTTCTTGAAGCATTTGAATCCAGCTGGAGAAATAGTTCAGGTTCCTTACGAAAACGGCGCATATTTACCGGCTTATTTTGTAAGAGCACCATTTCCGATTGAGAAACAACCTGTATTGATCTGTATGGGTGGACTGGATTCAATCAAAGATGAAATGTGGTTTATGCAAGCTCATGGTTGCTTGCAAAGAGGTATTTCAGTATTGATGATTGATGGTCCTGGACAAGGTGGAGCTCTTCGTAGACAAAACTTGGTAAATCGTCCAGATACAGAAGTTCCAATTGGATATTGCATTGATTATTTGGAAACAAGATCTGATGTTGATACATCACGTATCGCCGTTTGCGGATCTAGTTTAGGTGGATATTATGCTGCGCGTGCAGCTTGTTACGAACATCGTCTTGCTGCATGTATTTCTCATGGTGCAGTCTTTGCGATCACTGATATGTGGGGTGGAGCTGCAGAGGACCATGGATTATCAACACACATCAAGTGGGTTTTTGGATGTGACAGTATGCGTTCTTCTATGGAAAAAGCGAAAGCCTTTACTTTAGAGGGACATTTAGAAAATATGAAATGCCCATACTTAGTCATGCATGGTGGACATGATGTTTTAACTGTTTCTCAAGCCAAGAAAGTTTATAACTATGGAATTGAGAAAGGTGTTAATTGCACATTAAGACTCTTAGAGGAAGAAGAGACTGGCGCTGAACATTGTCAGCATGACAATCCTACTATTGGTCAAGAGATTTTAAGTGATTGGTTAGCGGACCAGTTTGGAATTAAGCAAGCTGATTTATTAAAGAAATCAATGAACCCAATGATCTGAAATGCAGACTAATCAATTCATTTCTTACAATTTTTTAAAAGCGCTAAGATGACATTTTTTTTCTTTCAACTATTGAATAGTTTGACCTTTGCTGCGCTTTTATTTTTAGTGGCAAGTGGCTTTACTTTAATTTTTGGCTTAATGAAAATAGTTAATCTAGCGCACGGAGCCATATATCTACTAGGTGGATACATTACTTATTCAGTTATCACCATGACAGGTAATTTCTTTTTAGGTATTTTGGCTGCCGTTGTGGCTTTGGCATTGTTGGGTATTTTTGAACAATATTTATTAAAGTTTGCTAAAGGGGTAGATCTCCGACAGGTCTTGATTACTCTAGGACTCGCAGTAATGATCAATGATATTTCTTTAGTTTTATTTGGAGGAGATACTTTAAGCGTTCCAGTTCCTGAGTTCTTAAAAACTTCGGTAGATTTTTACGATATCACTTACCCTAAGTATCGTTTATTTGTTTTGTTATTCGGAATAGTCGTTTTTATTTTTCTGATGTTATTAATGAACAAAACGAAATTAGGCGCATTAATTCGTGCTGGAGTAGATGATCGTGAAACGATTGAGGCCTTAGGGGTCAATATCAGCCGTATCTTTTTAATTACCTTTATGTTGGGTATGGCTCTTGCAGCAATCGCTGGAGGTCTAGGTGGAGCGTTTTTATCTTTGTATCCAACAGCAGATTCAGAAATTCTAGTATTCAGTTTGGCTGTTGTGATCATTGGTGGCCGAGGCAGTTTATTAGGCGCTGCCTTAGGAAGCATTATTGTTGCCAGCTTATCTACTTTTGGGCAGGTATGGTTTCCAGAGTTGTCGTATTTTGTAATTTTCGGACCAATGGCTTTATTACTTGCTTTCCGACCTAATGGATTATTTGGAAAGCCAATTTAGATATGATTAATAAGAAACATTTATTTAAAATTCTAGTACTACTCCTATTGATTGGATTAGTAGTTCCTTTCTTTACAGAGAGCTATGTCATCAGCCTATGTAGCTTAGGTTTTATATATGCCATCTTTGCTATGTCGATTGATGTCCTTGCAGGCTATGCAGGTAGAACATCTTTATGTCATGGAGCAATTTTCGGAAGTGCAGCCTATATGACGATTTATCACGTCACTGTTTCTGGTGGTGATCCCTTTGTTGCGGCAATATATGGAATCATCATGGCGATGATCATTTCTTTGATTTTTGCAGCTTTGGCGGTAAGGACAACAGGCGTTTACTTTTTGTTATTAACCTTAGCCCTAGGCATGATTGTTTGGGGTATTTGTCAACGCTGGACTTCTGTTACTGGTGGCGAAAATGGTTTAAGAGGAAATATTCGTCCAGAGTGGCTTATGTCTGCAGAACATTTTTACTATTTTGTTCTAGCTCTTTTAGTTATATCAGGGTTAATGATGTGGCGCTTTGTTAATTCACCATTTGGCTTGGGGCTTAAAGGAATAAGAGAGAGTGAATCAAGGATGCGCAGTCTTGGATATAACACCACACTTCACCTTATTTTAGGGTTTGTTATATCTGGAATTGGTGCTGGTTTGGCAGGTGTCTTATACGCATTTTTTAATAGTTTTGTGAGCCCATCGAGTGTGGCTTTAACACAATCTGTAAAAGGGCTTTTGATGGTGTTGGTAGGTGGAGTAGGCACTTTATTTGGCAGTTTAGTAGGAGCAGCGGTTTTAATTAGTCTAGAAAATTTAGTGAGCTCTTTCACGCAAAGGTGGCCATTTGTGATGGGACTCACTTTTGTATTAACAATGATTTTTTTACCTTCAGGAATTGTTGGAAAACTATTAACCAACAAGCGCTAGTTTTTTATTTTTAAACATTAATCGTCAAAGAGGAATATATGGATCGTAGACAGTTTATAAAAACATCAGCTGTAGGTGGCTTAGGTATTTTTGGTGCGTTCGAATCGACATTTGCTCAAAGTACAGGTCCTATTAAGATCGGATTGATGGCTCCATTAACTGGAGTTCTAGCCGCAGGTGGTAAAGAGATTGTTGAGGGCTTTAACCTTTTTTGGGAATTAAATGGCAAGAAAGCAGGTGGCCGTGAAGTACAGATTTTTATAGAGGATGATGGATCAAACCCTGACATTGCACTTCAAAAGGCGCGTAAATTAACAGAGCAAACTAAGGTTGATTTCTTAGTAGGTAATTTGTTGGCGAACACTGGACTTGCGGTTGCTGAATACGCTAAAACAAACGGTATTCCATATTTTATTCCTGTGATTGCAGCTGATGATTTAACACAAAGAGCGCGTATTCCAAACGTTATTCGTGTAGCTGGATATAGTGCAAGTCAAACAACACATCCATTGGGTGATTATGCCTATAAGAAACTTGGGTTCAGAAAAATCGTAACAATTTCTCAAGATTACACATTTGGTCATGAACAGTGTGGTGGTTTGTGTCAGGTATTTACAGAGAATGGCGGAACAATTCTTAGCCAACTTTGGAATCCGTTAAATACACAAGACTTTAGTTCATACTTTGCGCAGATTAAATCTGCAAAACCAGATGCAGTATTTTGTATGCAGACAGGCGCTGATGCAAATCGTTTCTTACAGCAATGGACTAGCTTTGGAATGAAAGGAAAAATTCCTTTGATTGGTGCGCAAAATACTACTGACCAATCCGTTATCAGAAGTTTGGGTGATGAGCCTGAGGGAATTATTTCTGCATCTTTCTTCGCTGAAGGGAACCCTGTTCCAGCAACTCAAAAATTCGTTGGTGAATACAATATTGCTAACAAACAACTTCCATCGATTTATGGATTCACGCATTACACAGCAGCAATTTGGTTAGTTAAGGCAATTAACAAACTAAATGGCAATATTGAAAATCGCCCACTATTTTTAGATACCATTAAGAAAACAGTTCTTGAAGAGTCACCTCTTGGTAAGCCAGTACGTTTAGATAATTATGGCAATCCAATTTACGATGTATTTATTCGTAAAGTTGTTAAGCGTCCAGATGGTAAGTATTGGAATGTTCCTATTGATTCATATCCTAATGTTTCTCAATTTTGGACATACAAGCCTGAGGAATATATGAAGCAGCCTCCATATTCAAGAACTTTCCAAGGCATTAAAAAATCATAATGAGTGATTTTTTATTACGTACTGAAGACTTAGGGATCCATTTTGGAGCCCTGAAGTCTGTAGATCAAGTCTCCTTTTCTGTGAGGGAAGGAGAACGTATCGCTATTCTTGGACCTAATGGTGCTGGTAAGACAACTCTTTTTAACGCTATTACTGGTATGTATTTACCAACGGTTGGTAAGATCTATTTCCAAGATAAAGAAATTACAAGGGCATCGCCCAATCACCGTGCACAACTGGGTATGGCTAGAACATTCCAAATTACGAATTTGTTTTTTGGATTGACTGTTGAAGAAAATTTATTATTGGCATACCGAGCATTAAAACCAGTCAAGTTAAATCCTTGGAAATTTGGTGGAGCAAATTCCGAAGAGAATGAGGCTATCAATAGAACATTAGATTTATGTCAGTTAGCTCTAAAAAGTAATTGGTTAGTCAAAGAGATATCTTATGGAGAGCAACGTCAATTAGAGTTGGCGATGACTTTAATGAGTTCCCCTAAGATTTTGCTTTTAGATGAACCTGCTGCGGGTCTTTCTCCAGCAGAGCGAGTTGTCATGGCAAAGGTTCTCAATAATTTGCCTTCCTCAATTGCGATGATCTTGATTGAGCATGATATTAATTTGGCCTTGAGCCTTGTGCAAAGAGTTATTTGTATGTATCAGGGATCCATTCTTGTAGAAGGACAGCCAGAAGAAATCAGGAGCAATCCGCAGATTCAAGAAATTTATCTAGGTAAGGCGAGAAATGTTAAGCATTGAAAATTTACATAGTGCTTATGGTGAAGCGCATGTATTAAATGGAATCTCTATGCAGGTCAAACCAGGAGAGATAGTTGCTATTCTTGGTAGAAACGGGATGGGCAAGACCTCGCTGGTAAGATCAATCATGAACTTGAGTTTTCCTCAAAAAGTATCAGGTACAGTCAGCTTGTCTGGAACGGATATTACTAAACTTGCGCCTTATAAGATTTCAGCTAACGGTTTGGGATATGTTCCTCAAGGAAGAAGATTATTTGAATCTTTAACGGTGCTGGAGCACTTGAAAATTTTAGAAACTACCGACTCAAATGCGTGGTCTGTTGAAAGGGCCTTTAAAGAATTCCCGCGTCTAGAGGAACGTAAATTTCATCGTGGAAATCAATTATCTGGTGGTGAGCGTCAGATGTTGGCTATTGCTAGAGCATTGATGACAGGGCCAAAAATTTTACTAATGGATGAGCCTACTGAAGGTTTAGCTCCAGTGATGGTTGAGTTAGTCGAAGAAATTTTGAAAAAGTTAAAAAATGATGGCTTAGGAATTTTGTTAGTTGAACAAAATTTTTATAGTGCAATGGAAGTTGCTGATAGGGTCTATATCATTGAAACAGGAAATGTTGTTTGGGAAGGTTTACCAGTTGATCTCTTGCAGAATGAAGAGCTACAACAACAGTTTTTGGGCATTCATTAATTAACGAATGCCCGCACTGTAAAAGCGTTACTTAAAAAACTTTTTTTGATCAATTCCAAAAATATCGGCAAGCCAATCAATCATAATTTCTTGGCCTAAGGTTGGATTATCATGTTGGCAATGTTCTGCGCCGGTTTCTTCAGCTGAAGTAAGGCGCAGGGTCACATTAACACCTTTAGACTTTGCGTAGTCGTGAACCAAAGTAACAGTTTCAACTCCAAGAACATCGTGCCCGCCATGAAGAACTAAATATGGGCATTTCATATGATCAAGGACGCCTTCAAGTTTAAATTTACTGGCCTTTTTCACTGCTTCAGCCATACTATTAGCACCGATAACCCATTTCATATGACCTGCGAGTGCGTGGTTTTCACCACGGTCAGCAAAGCGTTTTTCAATATCCCAAATTGCTCCATG